>Ga0075418_10007721_pt1 | contig 12087 bp, 11 predicted proteins | sample SoiMetdeltSBSDD2_FD_81776 | JGI IMG/M metagenome (GOLD analysis project Ga0075418, IMG submission 81776) | Bulk soil microbial communities from a Populus tree surrounding site in Tennessee, USA - Soil MetaG P. deltoides SBSDD2 | ecosystem: Environmental > Terrestrial > Soil > Tree plantation...
CACGCCGCCGGCGCGCGCATTGGTGAGCATGGCGCGGAACAGGCCGGGGATGTCGATGCCGAAGTGCTCGTAGAAGCGGCGATCCTCGGTGGCGAGCGTCGCTTTGATCAGATGATCGGGAAACTGGTCGAGCGGGATGGCGTCATTGTGCCGGATGCCGCGCGACCCGATCTCATTGCCGTAGCGGTCGAGGAAGGTGACCGCGAGCTCCGACTTCTTCACCCAGTCATCGTCACTGGTTTCGCGGAAGGCCGGGATGGCGAGCGCCAGCATCAGGACCAGGCCGCCGGTGCCCAGCGTCAACCCTTCCGACACCGGCTCCACGCAGTACCAGCGCCGCCAGCCGGCGACGTGGAAACGGTCCATGAAAACGGTGTAGCGCTCATAGAGTTCGCGCCCCCAGGTCTTGGCCTGGTACATCCCGAAGTCGATGCGCGAATCGAGATCGAGCAGGAACCGGCGCAGCCGCGCCCTCCAGTGGTCCCGGTTCTGATCGCCGAACAGGTCGCGCAAGAGTTCCCTCGGGGGCGAGTCACAGCGGCGGCTGGACGCAGTCGCCCAGCCGCTGCCGTTCTTTTTACCCGAAACAAAGGTTCCGAACTATGGCGGGATGGCCACAAGGTGAATAGAAAAGCGCAGGTAGTGGGGGATGATTCCGTTGTTCGCCACCCGCCAGGCAAGGCGGGGGACAGGCCGGCAAGGCGCGCGCTGATGGCCCCTGACGAGACCCCGTTCTGGCAGCGTAAATCGTTGGCGGAAATGACGGATTCGGAGTGGGAGAGCCTCTGCGACGGCTGCGGGCGCTGCTGCCTGGTCAAGCTCGAAGATGCCGACGATGCCTCCCGCACCTATTTCACCGATGTGGGCTGCCGGCTGCTCGACGGCGACACCTGCCGCTGCCGCGACTACCCCAACCGGACTCGCAAGGTCAACGATTGCGTCCGGCTAACCCCCCGCAACATCAATCGAATCGTCTGGCTGCCGCCGACCTGCGGCTATCGCCTGCTGGCCGACGGGCGCGACCTCTATTGGTGGCATCCGCTGGTCTCCGGCGACCCCGAGACCGTGCACACAGCCGGCATTTCGGTGCGCGGTCGGGTGGGGGCCGGCGAGGACGAGGTCCGCGACGAGGAGCTCGAGGACCGGATCGTGAGCTGGCCGGTGCGGATGCCCAAGGCGGCTCGGACGCCGCCGCGCAGATAGACGTGGGAGCGGGGGCTCGCCGACAATTCGACTGCGCACAAGCCGATCGCGGCCGCCTCGGTTGATCGGGCGACAGCGAGCGCCGATGAGCGCCGTGACTGACCGAGCGCTGCGACATTGCCTGACACCGCTCCGCGCATAGCTGCGGCCGACCCCTTCCCCTATAAGATTCCTCGCGCCTCCGCCGTCCGGGCCGGCGCGAGGCGACTTGATGCGCGATCCTGCTCCGCTCACACCGCTATCGGACTATCCCAGTCTCGACCACGCCGCGGCGCGGCGCATCGTCGTCGGCGTGCTCCTCACCATGCTGCTGGCGGCGCTCGACCAGGTCGTGGTGGCGACCGCGCTGCCGACCATCGCGGCGAGCCTCGGCGACATCGACAACATGTCCTGGGTGGTGACCGCCAATCTGCTCACCGGCACCGCGGTGACGCCGCTTTACGGCAAGCTCTCCGACATTTACGGCCGGCGCACCATGCTGCTGATCAGTACCGGCATCTTCGCGGTGGGCTCGCTTGCCTGCGCGCTGGCGCCGACCATGCTGGCGCTGATCGCGGCGCGCGCCCTGCAAGGGCTCGGCGGTGGCGGCCTGATGCCGCTGGTGCAGACCATCGTCGGCGACGTCGCCTCGCCGCGCGATCGGCCGCGCTACCAGGCCTACACCTCCTCGACCTTCATCATCTCGATGGTCGGCGGGCCGCTGCTCGCCGGCTTCATCGCCGAGCACCTGCATTGGTCGTGGATTTTTTGGATGAATCTGCCGCTCTGCGTCCTCGCCTTCCTGTTCACCAGCAACGTGCTCAAGCGGCTGCCGCGCCATGACCGGCCGCATCAGCTCGACGTGCTCGGCGCGGTGCTGATGATGGGCGCCGCGGCCACCCTCATGCTGGCGCTCACCTGGGGCGGCCGGCGCTATGCTTGGATCTCGCCGCAAATCTTCGCGCTGCTGATCGGGTCGGCGATATTTTGGGTGCTGTTCGCCTGGCGCCTGATGACTGCGGCGGAACCGTTCATTCCGCTTTCGGTGCTGCGCGACGGCGCCATGCGCGTCGGCACTGCCGCAGCCTTTTTCGCGGTCGGCACCGTCGTCGCGCTCACCATCTTCCTGCCGCTCTATGGCCAGCTTGCGCTTGGCCTCTCGGTTGTCGAATCCGCACTGACGATCATCGCCCTGCAAGGCGCCGCCACCTTCAGCTCGATCGGCGGCGGCCGGCTCATTGCGCGCATCCCCCGCTACAAGCTCGTGCCCATCGCCGGCCTGTTGCTGGCGATCGCGGCGCTCGTTCCGCTGGCGATCTCGCCCACGGGCTGGTCGCCGGCGGTCGCGCTGTTTTTGATCGCGGTCGCCGGCTTGGGCCTGGGGCCGATGTTCCCATTCACCATCGTGGTGGTGCAGAACGCGGTCGCGCTGCACCAGCTCGGCGTCACCACCGGCACCATGAACTTCTTCCGCGCGCTCGGCGGCACCTTCATCGTGACCGGCTTCGGCGCCATCGTGCTGGCGGGCGCGCCCACGATCCGCGGCGCGTCGGCGGGTGCCGTGCTCGCCGGCGCCGAGGCGGCCGAAGCCTTCCGCTGGGCGTTCGCTGCTGCCGTGCTCTGCCTCATCCTCGCGCTCGCCGCGGTGCTGACGCTCGAGGAGCGGCCCATGCGCGGGTCGACGCGATAGGTGCGGGCGCCTGCGAGCGCGATTCCTTCATAGCTGCCTTGCCGGCGCGGCCGTTGTCATCGGTGCGCGCCGGAGCGATATCGGTCGGGGATCAGACCTGCCCGGCGCCACCACGCAACGATGACGTCTCACTCCAAGCGCGCCAAGGCGCACTCGACCGCGCCGCTCCGCAAGGCGGACGTGCGCAACATCTTCTATGGCCTCATGCTGGCCATGTTCCTGTCGGCGCTCAACCAGACCATCGTCGCCACCGCGTTGCCGACCATCGGGCGCGAGTTCGGCGACTTCGAGAACCTGTCCTGGGTCATCATCGCCTATCTGTTGTCGTCGACCGTGGTGTCGCCGCTCTACGGCAAGCTGTCCGATATCCACGGCCGCCGCGCCATGATGCTCGTCGCCATCGGCCTGTTCATTGCCGGCTCAGCCGCCTCGGCGGCGGCGCCCAACATGGCATTGCTGATCGCCGGCCGTACGCTGCAAGGCATCGGCGGCGGCGGCATCGTGCCGCTGGTGCAGACCACCATCGCCGACATGGTCACGCCGCGCGAGCGCGGGCGCTACCAGGCCTATATGGGAACGTCCTGGATCGTGGCCGGGGTCGGCGGCCCGGCGCTGGGCGGCCTCATCGCCGACCACCTGCCCTGGTCGGTGATCTTCTGGCTCAACGTGCCGCTCGGGCTGCTTGCGGCGCTGCTCACCCACCATTCGATGAAGCTGTTGCCGCGCCATGACCGGCGGCACCAGCTCGACATCGTCGGCGCCGCCCTGATGATCGCGGCGGCAACTTTGTTCCTGATTGCGCTCACCTCGGGCGGAACCCGCGTTCCCTGGCTCTCGCCGACCATCCTGGTCCTGGTCGCCGCCTCGCTGGCGCTGGGCGCCGCGCTGGTGTGGTGGCTGCGGCAGGCGCCGGAGCCGTTCCTGCCGCTCAACGTGCTCAAAAATCCGGTGATGCGCATGGGCACCGCCGCGACCTCCTGCGCGCTCGGCGCCGTGCTCGGCCTCACCGTCTACCTGCCGCTCTATTTCCAGGTCGTGCACAAGCTCTCCGCCGTCGATGCCGGCCTCGCGCTGATCCCGATCGTGGTGATGACGGTGCCCGGCTCGATGCTGTCGGGACGATCGATGATGCATCTGCGCCGCTACAAGGTGTCGGCGATCGCCGGCGGGATCATCGCGATCGCGGCGGTCGCCGCCATGGTGCGCTGGCCGGCGATGCCGCTCTACGGCGTTGTCATCGCGGTGACGCTGATCGGCTTCGGCGTCGGCACCGTCTATCCGGTCGCGACCGTCTCGATCCAGAACGCGGTGCCGATGCATCAGGTCGGCACTGCGACCGGCGCCATGAACTTCTTCCGCGCGCTCGCCTCGACCTTGGCGGTCGCGGTGATGGGCGCGATCCTGCTCGCCGGGCTCGGCGCCACGCCCGAGCGCGGCGCCGGGGTCGAGCTCATGCTCGAAAGCGCCGGCGCCTTGGGCCTCGACGTGGCGTGGATCTTCCGCTGGGTGTTCGTGGCGGCGGACGCCTTTCTGGTGCTGGCGCTGCTCGCGATCGTGCTGATGGAGGAGCGCCCCCTGCGCGGCCCGGCCGCCAAGGCGCCGCCGGTCTCGCCGGAAGCGCCGCCGGCGCCGGCGGAGTAGCCGCTACTTGCTGCGCACGATGTCGTCGTAGGCGGGCGCCTCGTTCAGCAATCCGCGCTCGACCATCCAGTCGACCTTCTCCTTGAACTCGGCAGGCTCGTAGCTGGTCACGCCGCGAAGCTCCGGCAGCAGGCCGTCCTTGCGCTGCTCGGGCGCAAGATCGCGCAGCAGCTCGTCGCGCGAACGCTCCTCGTTTTCCCGCAGCCACGCTACCGCCCGGTTGAGCGCGCGGCGCAGCTTGGCGGCGGTTTCCTCGTCCACGTCGGCACCGGCGACGATGCCGCCGCGCCAGCGCAGGTCGGAGATGCTGCGGCAGCCGGCCGCGGCGGCGCGCGACACCAGCGGCTCCATCAACGCCGCGGCCTCGTTGCGGCCGGTGAGCAGCGCCTCGAGCCGGTCGCTGGCATGTTCGAGCTTGATCTCGTCGAACGCCACGCCCGCCGCCTCCATCGCCTCGATCGCCGCATAGAAGGTGCCGGCGTGCCAGGTGACCGCGATCGGAACGTTGCGCAGATCGGCCAGGGTCCGCACGGCGGAATCCTTGCGCACCATGATCGCGCCGGTGCGCACCGTGGTGTCGAGCCCGATGATCTTGCCCCGCCCGAGCTGCTGCACGCGCTCGATCGCCCCCCATTCGCACACCGGATAGACTTCGAGCGCGCCTTGCTGAAGTTGGCTTTCCTTCCAGCGATCGGCGAAGTCCCTCACGCGCCCGGCCGCGCCCTTGGGATTGTCCTCGTGGTATTCGACGTCGAGGCCCTCGTCGGCGAAAAAACCCTGCTCGACCGCGACCCGCCACGGCCGGTCATGGGCGTTGCTGTCGCTTTGCAGGCGGATGGTGCGGGCCATGGGGATGTCCTGACCTGTTGGACGATCGCGGGGCGGGAAACCCGTGATTTATGCCTTGAAATCAGGTCTGCGACAACGGAGCGGGCCGCTGTGTTGCCCTTTGCCCTGCGCGGATTCATCATTGCGCTTGGCGAATCAATTGGAACTTCGATGATTAAATTTTTCTGTTGTCGCGGCTGCTTGGTCGAGATCGAGCCCATCAAGCTCGCCGACGGCACCGCGGCGCTCATCTGCATCGACTGCGATCTCATCGGCCTGGCGCACGAAATCGCCGAAGGCGGGCGGGTTTGGGCCGTCGGAACGCGCCGTGCCCCGAGACAGGGCTCGAAAAGCTCCGATTAGGCGGAGTTGCGCGGAGATAATTTTAGCGAACCGGACAACGGTATCGTAGTCCGACTAGGATACCTCCAGACCTCTAACAGACCCTAACAAAAACGCTTATCCCAAGGGTACAGAAACCGCTATTTTCAACCATATTGCAGAATTGTTAGGCGGTGATATTATCTCCGGGTAACAGGGCATAACCCACTCGTCTCGTTACCCACCGGATACCCATAGGGACATGCGATGTCTAAACCGTTGACCGCTGCCGCCGTCGCCAGATTGCGGCCGGCGAAGGACCGCCTGGAAATTCCCGATGCGGCCTGCCCGGGGCTCTACCTCGTGATCCAGCCATCCGGTGCCAAGGGTTGGGCGCTGCGCTATCGGCGCCCGGACGGTCGGCCGGCCAAGCTTGTCCTCGGCTCAGTTTTCGCCAAGGCGGCAGACACGAAGGAACCGGACACGGTGCCGGCAATCGGTGGTCACCTCACACTTGCCGCCGCGCACCGGCTGGTGACGGCCCTGCGCCATGAGATTGCACAGGGACGTGATCCAGGGGCGGTCCACATCAAGGACAAGCAGAATCGGCCGATCGCAGCCGCAGAGGCCAGCGCCAACACGTTCGCGGCTGCAGCCCGTGATTTCATCGAGGGGCACGCCAGAAAGAAGGTTAGGCGCTGGCAGGAGCTGGCACGTTTCCTTGGCTTGCGGCCGGATACCCTGGGGCTGATCCCGAAGGGGCTTGCCGACAGATGGGCCGAGCGGGCGGTCGCGGAAATCGACGGGCACGACATCCACAGCGTGGTCGATGAGGCCCGGCGCCTCGGTGTCCCGGGCCTTGAGCGGCGCACGGACGGACCGAGCGAAGCGCGAGCGCGGAAATTCTTCACCGTTCTTAGCAAGCTGTTTAGCTGGCTTATCCAGCATCGGAGGGTGACCGCGAACCCGTGTGCCAGCGTACATCGACCCGAAGTACCGAAGGCGCGCGACCGAGTGCTGACGAACGCCGAGATTAGGCGATTCTGGAAGGCTGCTGAGGAGGAAACGTCGGCCCCCATTCTGAAGTTGCTGCTCCTCACGGGCTGCCGATTGAACGAAGTCGTCGGCATGAGACACAGCGAGCTGGGCGACGATGGAACGCAATGGCTCATTCCGGGCGACCGCACCAAAAACCATCGAGCGCACGTCGTGCCGCTGTCGCCACTGGCGCGCGACCTGCTGACCGGCGCGAAGCGAATCGAGGGTTGCCCCTATGTCTTCAGCATCACGGGAACCACGCCGATGGGGGGCTGGACGAAGATCAAGAATCGACTCGACGCTGCCATGAAGCCAGCCACGCCGTGGATTCTACACGATCTAAGGCGCACGGCCGCCACTGGCATGGCCGAGCTAGGGATTGCCCCGCACATCGTGGAGGCCGTTCTGAATCACGTAAGCGGCGCCCGGGCTGGCGTTGCGGGGGTCTACAATAGGGCAGCATACGCGCCCGAGAAGAAGGCGGCGCTGGAGCGTTGGGCTGCGCATATTGAGGGACTGGTGTCGGAACGCGCGGCCACTGTCACGCCGTTGCAGAGGCAGCGATGACGCCCGACGAGATCGTTCGACGTGCCGTAAAGATCATCGGCGAACCTGGCTGCAAGAAAGATGTCGAACGGGCGCTCGAAGAGATCGAGGTGTGGCGCCATTTATTTGCGCGCCGAACAAAGAAGGGAAAAATTGCAGCGGGTCGTCTCGCGAAGGCCCTCCGGCGCGTTGACGTAGCGTTGAAGAGCGACGATCTTTTCCCTCTCCTTCGGGCGTCCTATCTTCCAGATTGGAAACTGGCGATTTGGATTGATCACTGTGAAGCGCTTGCAGAAAAGTCGTTGGGTGACGATGCCGGCACCGGCGAAATCGAAAGGTGTGCAGCATCGAAGGCATACGATCTGATGCAGAAGTATGGCAAGCCAGTATCTACGACTAAACGCAGCCCGTTTGAGCGGCTCGCGGCAGCGCTGTCCGGCGATGTAACTGCCGATTTTCACCATCATTGTCGCGCAGCCGTCCGTAGCGCGAAAACGGGTTCAGAATAGTCCCCCATCCGCGCTTTTAGCTGACCTAAATAGTGGGCTCCTGTTAACCACGAGGAGCACTCGTGCTCCTGGCAACTTTTAAAGGAGCGAAATGTCTATTCCCGATTTCGACCAATTAGTACCAGACCCACAAGCTCGCGCTGAGCTTGGCAACGTCACGGCCATGACTTTCTGGCGGTGGGACCGCGACCCAGCAATGGCCGAGCTTGGCTGGTCGCCCCCGGTGAAAATCGGGCGGCGCAATTATCGCAGCCGGAGAGTTATCGAGCGCGTGAAGGCCGCCCTAATTGAACAGGCGATGAAGCGCCAGGGGGTCGTTTGAATGACGGCCCTAAATGGCGCGGGCCCCGCCACCGCTGAGACGGTGAGCGAGGCCCAAAATGATCGGCTGCCCGCCGGTACGATGTTTCAACTGATGCCTTGTATCGGCACAGCCGTAATCATTTGCCGACACAGCTCCGCGCCAAGCTGGTTGGCGCTCACGACGATTTGGTTCTGAGTGTCGCGATTGCCTGCTGGTGGGCGAGCCTTCCTCCGCCTCCCCGGCCCCTCTTTGGAATTTATGGAAACGCTTAAATGCGGCACGCAAATAAGACAGGACAACAACGAAATTGGTTTTCACTGCGTCGTGGTCATAAGGCTGCGACGATTTCGACCGAGCCGGCCACTGAGCCGGATGAAGCAGAAGAGGCAGTAATGAGCGATTTGGTCGAGCGTGAAGACAAACTTGCAACATCGCGACTGGAGAAATCTCAATGACTGATCAATTTGTAAGACCGCAAGGCCGCCGTACTATTCGGCGCCCTGCGCTATCTGGTCCCGGCAATCTGCTGGTGCCCGTGGATGGGCGGCCAAACCGCGAAATCCGAATGTGGGGCCTCGGTGATGGTCAGCCAGGCAGCACCAAGGAGAAACTGCGCCGCGCCTATCTCTACGCGTTGGAAGCGGTCGACAACATCGGCGCGCGCAAGGCCGACGCCTTGAAGTCTGGGAAATTCACTGCGGCCGGCGCTGCCGACGACGCGCTTCAGTTCGCGCTGTCCGAATTGGTGCCGACATTCAAACAGGGCCGTACCACAATCGATTCAGCGAAGGCTGAGGCTAAGTCCCTACGCGAGACAATCAAGCTACAGCAGCCCGACAAATCGGACATTGTCGGAGCCATGCACCGCAGGGAGATGCGCGATTTCCTCAGGGGCATGCCAGCTAAGGAGCGAAATGCGTATGTCAGTCAGCGGCGCGAGAACATGGACCCGAATTTGGCGCTGGCCATTGTCGAAATGCCGGTCGAGTTTTCCGGCGTGCTGGAATCCGACCGCAACGATTTGCTCGATCGCGCAGTTGAGGCTCAGCACGGCGAGAAGATGACTCAGCTACGGGAGCTGGAACACGCGATTGAGGTCGCCGAATCCGCTGTCGAGACGGGACGGGATGAGGTTCGGCAGGAAACTGGCATCGATCCGCGTACATTTGATGAGCGCGCGAAACCGTTCGAGGACAAGTTCAAGCCGTATTGGCTCAGAAGGCAGATTGAAGACGGTAAGGAAGTGATCCGCGTGATTGTGCCTGGCGGCACGGCTTCGGTTGCGACCCAGGAGCAAATCGACAATGGCCATTTCTATACGGACATTGATGAGTACCGACGAGCTAATCCAGGCGACGCAGCCTAGCGGTGACCCTAACAGTCAACAAAGAGATGGAAAGGAGAGCGATCCGAAATGACTATCAATTTGAGCAAGGACGAGATGACGATGATTCGGGCGGCAGCTCATGGATTGAGCGGCCCGGAGGTTGACCAATTTGTCGAGGACGTTCGAGGCGAACTGGAATCGCTAACCGTGCCGGTGACAAAGAACCACGTCCGTGCGGCGTGCACCAAGGTTCTGGCTCGCGGCAAGTGACTATCTGGGCATTGCCGTGACGGCAGCACTCGCGCAATGGCGCCCCGGGCTTCTTCCGGAGCCGCCACCATTCGATCACCTCGTCGTCTTACCGGGTACGCTGAGGTCGAGCATCCTTTGATGACCAGCCTGGAGGCTCGACGACTGCGCGACTGGTAGGTCGGTTCGTTCCGCAACGGTTGGGGTGGAACGAAACCTACATAGGCGCATTCTCCGGGAATTATCATTTTGACAAAGCAAGAACAAAATGTAGCGTCTGGCCCGCGCCCCGAATTGGGGGCTGGCGCGCCCGAAGCCCCTTTTGCGAGCCATGCCGCGCTGGCTCGTGACCGCGCTCTTTTGGAGCGCTGGCTAATGGCAAAGGTGGCCCCCCGGCCTACCGGGGGGCATGATGGTTGCAATGCAGTCGAGATCAGTTCTGAGATGCTTGACGCTGGTGTGGCGTGCCTAGAGGATTTGTCCGAGGCTTCTTCAGTCTATCTGGTAAAGGAGGTTTATCGGGCAATGGAGGGCGCTCGACTTCGCCAAATTTTTTCAGGAAGGAGCGCATATCGGGACTCATGAATTGCATTAGTTTGCTACCGTAGGAGATGAGCACATCTAGACGTGCGACCATCTTCCTGAGGTAGTCGGCGGTCACAACTTCGGAATGCTGCACGAAATCCTTGCGCGCACTGTGTTGAAGTATAATGAAGCCAGGGTCTTTATCGTCGCGGCCGAACATCAGGCAGCCATGAACAACGTAGTTGCGATACTCCCTCATGATGTCCACAAATTCGATATAGTGCTGGATAGCGTCGTCTGTGTCTGGGGAGACGCGGTATGGTGAAATTGTTCGAACTGCGTCTCGCAGGGTTAAGTTGTTCATATGAGCGCTGACGATTCGGATTTGCTTATTGCCATCAAGCAATTCTTCAAGGAGACTTTTGAGGATTTCGTCCGCCATGTTCCAGCGCACACAAATTAAACCAAGCAACCCGAGCAATTGGTGATGTTCTGGTGTATCTTCCGTGTAGGGCGGCGTTGAACTGGAATTAGAGGCCATGGCAAAGCTCCAAGCGTGTTGAACTGCATCAAGATGCATGGCCGCGCTTCGAGCGCGCCGTTGATGTTGCGGCAAAGAGCCCGCGTCGACGCCCGGCGCCGCGCCGCCGAGCAGCGTGATGAACTCGCGCCGTTTCAATTGATCGAATGGCATTCGGTACCCTGCCAACCGAGGCGCAGGTTATCGAATTTCGCAGTGAGAGGGTAGCGGCCGGGCCCGCGACCACCAGCCAGTTATCAACTTACTGCGAAGCTGCCCTAATAACGGACGCCCAACGTGCCATCTCGGATTTGACAAGAGCCACGAGCTGTTGCTGGCCGCGCCGTGCTTTAGGTGGCACATCGGCGCCGAGGTCGAATAGGCGCTTGCGCGTCGTCTCATCGTCGAGCGCCTGGTCCAGCGCGTCAGTCAGTCTATCAAGCACCGGGCCAGGTGTACCCTTGGGTGCAAACAAACCATTCCAGGTCAGGACCTGATATTCCGGCAGCCCCGCTTCGCGCGAAGTCGGGACATCAGGAACAGCCCGACTGCGCTCAGAAGACGCAACCGCAAACGCCTTGATCGTCCCGCCCCGGACGTGTTGCGCAGCCTCGGCGACGGGGGCGGACATGTAGTCGACATGACCGGCGATCAACGCGTTCATCGCGGCTGCTGCACTGTTAAAGGGCACAAGTGCTGGCTTTAGGCCGAGAATGCCGTTGAACAATACGCCGGTCAGGTGAGTGACCGAGCCGACCCCGGCGTGCCCCATATTCATCCTTTGGTGATTCACCCTCAGATAGGCAATGAACTCGTTCAGTTCGTTTGGCGGCAGGGTTTTGTTCGCTCCGATCAAGAACGTATTTTGACTCACCATGCCGATCGGGGCGAAATCAGCGTCCGGTTTGTAAGCAAGATTAGGATAGAACAAGGGCGCAGTGGCATGCGTTCCCACATGCCCGATCTGAACAGTATAGCCGTCAGGAGTAGCGCGCATGGTGCGGGTCGTCGCGGTCGTGCCGCCGGCTCCTGGGACATTCTCAACGATGAGTGATCGCCCTAGTGTACGCGACATGTGGTCCGCAACGATCCGCGCGGCCACGTCCGTGGGCCCACCGGCTCCAAATGGCACGATCAGAGTAATCGGCCGTGTCGGGTAGGCCTGCGCCGCCGCCATCTGCGAAATGGCCGGCAAGGCGGCAGCGCTCGCGGCTAGGTACAAGAATGCGCGGCGATAACGTTTCATCACGATACTCCCTCGCAGCGGTAGAGCGCAGTAACCGCACCGCCGAGAACCGATATGAACTCGCGGCACCTCATTCGATTACCTCGTCGGCGCGGGCGAGCAGCATCGGCGGCACTTCGAGGCCGAGGGCTTTGGCGGTCTTGAGGTTGATTACCAGCTCG
>Ga0075418_10007723_pt1 | contig 12087 bp, 5 predicted proteins | sample SoiMetdeltSBSDD2_FD_81776 | JGI IMG/M metagenome (GOLD analysis project Ga0075418, IMG submission 81776) | Bulk soil microbial communities from a Populus tree surrounding site in Tennessee, USA - Soil MetaG P. deltoides SBSDD2 | ecosystem: Environmental > Terrestrial > Soil > Tree plantation...
CGGGCGAGGATCATGTCCTGCTGGGGACCGATGGCGTTCTTGAGCACGCCGAGGAACTCGACGCCGAACTCCTCCACGCGATCGGAGTCGAAGACGGTGCGCGCCACCCCCGTCATGCCCGGACGGATGGCGCTGACGGGCAGGAACTCGATCGGCTGTGGCGCCGGCACCTCCTGAGTCGCTGGCGGCGACTGGCTCGCGGCGGCGTACGTGTCCGGATGGGCCAGAGAGGTCAGCAGAACGACGAGGACCAGCGGGAGCGCTCGCACGAGGGGTCTCAATCCTGTCCCTTGCGCTTCAGCCCCGCCTTGATCGCCTCAACGATGAAATTCTGCATGGACGGCGGCTCGTTCTTCACCGCGGTATAGACGAGACAGGGCAGTTTCAGGGAGATCTGGATGCCCTCGTCCCGCAGCGTATCGAGCCAGCGGGAGAACTCCTCCCACGACGTCCAGGTCATTTTCTCGATGGCCCCCTTGGCGTAGAGCTCGACGAGCTCCAGGTCGTCCTTCAGGCGGAAGATGACGTCCTCGGGGGAGCAGTCCTTGAAGTCGCTGTAGGCGAAGAATTTCACTTCACCCGCCGTCTGGCCTTTCCCTTTGATGCTGATCTCCGGCTGTTTGTTGCAGCGGAGCATGATGTAGTCGTCGCGGCCGGCGAAATGGAATCCAAGGATGGGGTCCGTGGTGTGATCGCCGTCGCTGGGAGTCTTGAGAGCGCGGTAGACTCTGCGTGCGACCTGCTCGTTCGTCCTATACGTCCCCGCCTGCTTCGCTAGTCGCTTGTGCACGCTGCGAATATAGCATACGGGTCGCGGCGCCCATTGGAGAAATCTCCGCCCGGAGCCTTCTTCCCACTTGAGACGGAGCGACTTTCGCCGTATCTGAACGCCTATGTCGACGGCGCGAACGCCGCTCTGGGTGCGGTGTTGGGGCGGGGCCGCGGTGCTCCTCGCGGTATTGGTGTGCGCTGTCTCGTCCCCGGCCGTCGATCGCGGAGTCGAGAGAGCCCTCGCCACCATGCGGCCCGACTACAGGGTCTACGTGCGCGACATCCGGCCCCTCGAGGGGGACGCGCGGGCATCGGCGAAGGTGCTCTACATGGCCCTCGTCCGTCCGGGAGCCTCCGATCCGTCGCGGAGCGAGAACGCCCCCTTCCTGGGGCCGGGGGCACGCAACGACATCCTCTACGATCCGACGCTCTTCGAACCGGGTGGCAGCGCCGGGTGGGTCCTGCTCCTCCTGGATCACGAGTACTTCCACGCGCGACACCTGGCGGGCGCCACCGGCCTGCCGGTGCCGCCGCGCGCGACGGTGGCGATGGAGAGCCACTTCTACGAAGCCGCCGCCTGGGGATTCAACGTCGCCCAGGCTCGCTCCGGCCGCTATCCCGGCCTGAGCGAGGAGGAGTTCCGCGAGGCGCTCGACCGCTACGGCGAGCACTACCGGGCCCTGCGCGACCTGACGCGCGAGGGGGGGTTGGAGACCTGGGAGCGCCTGGAGGCGCGCCTGCGCCACCCGGAAGACCTGCTCACGACGAACGGCTCACCTGCGCCAGAAGCTCCCGCGCATCCTTCTGACCCGGATCCATCAGCAACGATTCCTTGAGATACTGCACCGCCTTCCCGGTCTGACGGTCCTGCAGGTAAGCGAGCGCCAGCGCGTTGAACAGCGTGGTGCTGCGCGCCCCCTTGCCCCGCGCCGTCTCCAGGGCGGCGATCGCCTCTTTGGGGTGGTTGAGCCGCCCCTGCGCGGCCCCCAGGTTGACCCAGGCTTCGAGATTGTTCTCGTCCTTCCGGATCGCGCGCGTCAGAATCTCGACGGCCTCCTGGAGTCTTCCGGAACGGCCGTACATGGCCCCGAGGTTGGCCATGGTCGGGGCATAGTCCGGATCGATCTCCATCGCCCGCTGGAACTCCTTCTCGGCTCCCGGCAGATCCTTGTGCCATTCGTGGATCAATCCCATCCAGTTGTGGTGCACGACGGACTGGTCGTTGAGGGCCATCCCTCTTCTGACGATCCCTTCCAGGTTCGGGATCTTGTCGGTCCCTTCGTACAGGGTGTGGAGCTCGGCCAGGGGCTCGCCGAGGGCCGGATCGAGCCGCAGCGCCTCCAGGAGCTCCTTTTCGGCGCCGGCCTTGTCGCCGCCCCTCAGAAGGAGGAACCCGAGGGCGGCGTGGATCTCGCCGATCTCCGGATGCGCGCGGGACAACTCGCGCAGGACCGGGAGACCGTCGGCCGTCCGGCCCGCCTCCGCGTAGATGCGCGCCAGCTGCGTGTAGGCCTGCTTCTCGCCTGTCGGGTCGAGGGCCAGGACGCGGCGGCAGGTCTCGAGCGCGAGCGGGTAGCGCTTCCGCGCCTGCGCGATCTGCGTCTTGAGGATCAAGGCAGGAACCAGGTCGGGCGCGGCGCGTAGCGCCACCTCGACCGCGGCTTCCGCCTTGTCGTAGTCCTTGGTCTTGAGCAGGAGCGCCGCTTCGTTGATGTGCGCCGTAACGAAGGTTTGGTCTTTACCGGCGGCGGAAGACGAAGCCCCGCTCGCACCCGTTCCCTCCGGCCCACCCGCGGGACTTCCGGCCCCCCCGATGTAGCCGAGCGAGCGCAGCTTCTCGATCATCTCCGCTTCCACGCGGCTGTCGGCCACGAGGTCCGCCGCTGGACGGGCGCCGCCCAAGGCCTCGTACGACGGCACGGTCCGCTGCGGGAAGCGTCTCAGGAAGCGTTCCGCGATCGCCTCCTCCAGAACGCGGCCGGGCATGTCCTCGGCCTCCGGAAGGCCCAGCAGGTAGAGCACCGTCGGCGTCACGTCCAGCAGGCTCGAGGTGTCGAGCCGCCCGGGGCGGATCGCCGGGCCGGACAGGATTACGATGCCGTACTGGCGGTGCCAGAGGCCCGGCTTCCCCTCGATGTACGGCGGTTCGTCGACCGGCCGCCCGCCACCGTTGCGGAAACCATGATCGGACAACAGGATGACGTTGGTGTCGGGCGCGAGCCTCGCCAGGACCTGGCCGAGGAGTCGATCCTGATACCGGTAGTACGACTCCACGGTCCCCCGGTATCTCTCGTAGTCCTCCTGGCTGACCATCGCCATCTTCGGAGGCATGTAGTGCGCGAAGCGGTGGCAGACCTCGTCGATCCCCTGGTAGTAGACGCTGAAGAGGTCCGGCTGGCCGCGCGACAGAAGGTCGAGCGCCACCGCCTGGTAGCTCCGGGCGCCGGCGACGATGCCCGCCAGGCGTCGGAACTCCGCCGGCGTCGCATCGGCGAGATCCTTCAGCTCGGCGTCCGGAATTCCCGCTGCGTCCTGGAGCCGCGGCCGGATTTCCTGGAAGTATCCGGGCGGCCACGTGGCCCCGGCGCCGTCGTTCTCCCGCTTGTCGACGAAGGAGAACGTGCTGTAGGCGACCCGATCCGACACCATGTAGCCGTCCACTTCCTCGGCCGGCCAGGTCGCCCACCAGGCGACGAACGCCGATTTCCGACCGGCGTCCGTGAGGATGTTCCAGAGCGCCTTGACCTTCCGGCTCCGGCTCGGGACCGGGACGGGCTTGCCGGTCGAGGCGTCCCGCATGAGGAAATCGATGATGCCGTGCTGTTCGGGAGGCCGGCCCGTCGCCACCGTGGTCCAGAGAAGCGGCGACAGCATGGGATTCATCGATTTCATGTTCCCCCAGGCGCCCTGCGACTTCAGGCGGGACAGGTTGGGGAGGAGGCCGCGCGCGATCAGCGGATCGATGATCTCCCAGTCGGCGCCGTCGAGACCGATGAGGGCGACGCGCTCTCCCGTGTCCTGGATCCGGTCCCGCAGAGCGCGCGAGGCCAGCGCCGTTCGAAGGCCGGGAGGGCCGACGACCGGCCCCAGGACGACGGCGACCCGCTCGAACCCCAGCGATTCGACGGCCTCCCGGACCTTCCGCTCGGCTTCGTCGCGCCGCTCTCCCAGGACGAGCGACTCTCCCGAACGACCCTCTCCCCACGCCGAGAGCGTCCGGCTCGCGGCCAGGCCCAGGCTCGCCTCCGGCCCGTCCGGCCGGCCGCTGTCGCCCAGCAGCTCCGCCAGGCGGGCATCGGAGATGGAGGCCCGCACGTCGTAGGTGATCTCGAGATCGGCGCCCTCGCTCGAACGGAGCGGGACCTTCCCCTGCGCCCCGATGGGATCGGCGGGCGCGCGCACCACGTGTTGCAGCAGGGGCACGACGAAATGGAAGCCGGGAGAAAGCGGCGCAGTGCCCCTTCCGAGGCGCGTCACGCGGAAGGCGCGATCTCCAGGCCTGATGATGTGGAAGGAGACGATCGCGAGCGCGACCGCCGACAGGATCGCCACCAGGGCGGCCAGGCGCTGCATCCTTGGTCGCGCGGCCTTGGCCATGATCCGAACACGCTCCCGGGAACGCGAGCCGGCGCCTCTCACGCCAGCGCGAGTATAGCATCCGGTTCAGGCGCCATCGGGCCGCCTGCGGCGCCGGCGGCCCCCGTCATCACGGCAACGGCCTGTCATCCGGACGACAGGAGCGAATCAGTATCGTGAACCTCGAAACCGGCATGGCCGCCGCCTGTCAAAGGACCGATCTTCTCCCATGGGTCCACCCGACCAGGAATCGGACACATGTCGCCGGGGTGGGCCGGCGTTCGGGGATCGGTGCCATGAACTTGAGCCGGACACATAAAGCCAGGATCTACATCTTCGGCCTCGTTCTCGCGGGGCTGGGCACCCCCCTCCTGTCCTGGCTGCACCGGGGCCATCCGGATCGCCTCCGCCTGTCCCTCGAGGCGGCGGGCGCCATGACCGCGTCACTCCTCTGCTTCATTTACGCGCGACGCCGCTACCGCGAGCAGGTCCGGCAGGCCCGCCGGCACAGCAACGAGATGGCCGAGCTCTATCTCTCCGTCATCGAGGCCCTGGCGCTGGCGATCGAGGCCAAGGACCGATCGACGCAGCGCCGCCTGCGGCGCGTGCAGGCATTTGCCGCCGAAATCGGCCGCATGATGGGGCTGGGCAAGACCGAGCTCGAGGCGCTCCGCGCCGGAGCCCTCCTGCACGACATCGGCAAGGTGGCGGTTCCCGAGTACATCCTGTGCAAGCCGGGACGTCTGACTCCGGAAGAGTTCGAGAAGATGGCGATCCATCCGAGGGTTGGCGCGGAGATCCTGGAGCGCGTCCGGTTCCCGTACCCCGTGGCGCGCGTGGTCCGTTCGCACCACGAGCGGTTCGACGGGACCGGCTATCCCGACGGCTTGCGGGCGGACCAGATTCCGCTCCCGGCGCGCATCCTGGCGGTCGTCGACTCGTTCGACGCGCTGACCTCCGAGCGCCCCTACCGCCGGCCGCTGTCGCGCGACGAAGCCGTGGCCCAGATGCGGGAAGGCGCCGGCACCGCGTTCGATCCCGAGGTCGTCCGGCTGTTCCTCTCCCACCTCGACCGCCTGGAGCACCTGGCGGACGAGCAGACCAGCCAGGCCGGGCCTCCGGCCGACCGGCAGGGCGCTCCCCCGGCCATGGAGCCCGTCGCCTCCGACCGCGCCCCGTTGAGCCCCTCCACCGTCCAGACAATCGCCTCCGTGCACCTCGAGAGTACCGGCTTGTACGAGATCGCGCGCGGCATGACGCGCAGCCTGGACCTGGACGAATCCATGGGTCCCCTGGCGGAGACCCTGGCGCGCCTGGTGCACCATCGACGCCTGATCCTGTTCCTCGTCGACCGCGAGCGGCGAACGCTGCGGGCCCGGCACGTCACGGGCCCCGACGCCGCGGCACTCTCCCGCCTGGAGGTGCGGTTCGGAGAAGGCACGAGCGGCCGCGCCGCCCAGCAGCGGCAGCCGGTGATCGCGGGGCCGGCCTCGGACGAGTCGGCGGAGATCGTCCGGCACGATTTCGACCTCCTGCTCGCTTCGGGCACGGTCGAGCCGACGCCGAACGCCCTGGCCGTGCCCTTGCTCGACGGTGAGCAGATCATGGGGGCCCTGGCGCTCTACGACGCCGAGGATCGGCCCTATGCCCTGACCGACGCGCGGACCCTGACGGTCGTCGCCCGGCACCTGGCGGAGGCCGTGCGCAACGCCGTCCTGTACGAGCGGACGCAGAAGAGCGCCATGACCGATCCTCTCACCCGGCTGCCGAACGCGCGCTTCCTGTTCGGGAGCTTCGACCGTGAGATGGCCCGCGCAGAGAAGCTCGGCGCACCGCTCGGCATCATCGAGCTGGACGTGAACCACTTCAAGCTGATCAACGACCGCTTCGGACATCCGGCCGGCGATCGCGTGCTGCGGGGCGTGGCGCGCGCCATCCGCAGCCAGCTCCGTCCCAACGACACCTGCGTGCGCTACGCCGGCGACGAGTTCATCATCACGGTCCCCGGCGTGGGGGGGACCGGCATCGAGGCGGTGCAGGCGCGCATCGAGGTGGCGATCGGAAGGCACAAGTTCGCGGTGGCCCGCGGCCAATCGATCCGCGTGACGGTGAGCATGGGCGCCGCCTGCTACCCGGAGGACGGCCGGACCTACGAGTCCCTGATCTCCGTCGCCGACGCCCGCATGTACACCGAGAAGTTCTCGCGGCGCGGAGCCGGCGCCGACCCCGGCCTCCTTCTGAGGTTCCCCGGCCGGACCGACATCTCGGTCAACTAGCCCGGGGTCACCGGGCCAGACGAGGCTCCGTCTCAGGTAGGCCTTGCGGTCGCCGGTGAACGGTAGTACTTTCCCTCAACTCCATGGCAGTCGGGCCTTTGCTGCTCAATGGTCGCTACGAGGTAGGACGCCGCCTGGGAGAAGGCGGCACGGGACAGGTGCGCCTGGCGCGGGATCGCCATCAGGGTGGCCGGATCGTCGCGCTCAAGATGACGCGGTCGGGACGGCAGGATCCCGGCGTCGTCGATTCGTTCCGCGCCGAGTTCCGCTCCATGACGCACCTGCGCCACCCGAACCTGGCCGAAGTCTTCGATTACGGAACCGTCACGGAGAACGGCCGGCCGTTCCTGACCATGGAGTACGTCGAAGGCCGCGATCTCGCGACGCGGCGGGGCCGGGCGGCCCTGGCGGGCTTCGACGCGCTGGCGGCGCAATGCCTCCGGGCCCTCGACTACATCCATGCGCGCGGATACCTGCACAACGACATCAAGCCGCAGAACATCCTCCTCGCCGAGCCGCTGCAAGTGAAGCTGCTCGATTTCGGGCTGGCGCAGCAGCGGACCTCCCAGCCCTTCGGGGCCGTCAGCGGTACGCTGCACTACGTCGCCCCCGAACGCCTGGCGGGCGGCTCCGGCGATCCGAGGAGCGACCTCTACTCCCTGGGCGCCGTCCTGTACGAGGTCCTCACGGGGCGCCCGCCGTTCGAGGCCGAGGCCTCGGGGCGGGTCGTCACGGCCATCCTCGAAGGCCGCGTGCCGGCTCCGAGGGGAATCGATGCGGAGATCCCCGAGCGCCTGGAGTCCTTCGTCCTCCGCCTCATGGAGCGCAGGCCCGAGGACCGTCCCGCCTCGGCCGGCGCCGCGCTCGGCCTGCTGAACGCGGGCCTCCGAACACCGCTGCCGCTCGACACCGCCGAGACGATCGCCAGCTTCGTGAGCACCGGCGATTTCGTCGGTCGCGAGCAGGAGCTGAAGCTGCTCCTCGACCTGGCCGCGGCGCGCCACCGCGGGACCATCCGGCCGGGCGCCCGCGCAGCGCGTCCCTCGATCTCGCTCTCCGACGCCGCGCCGCCGCGACTGGCCCTGGTGACGGGCCCCGAGGGCTCGGGGAAGAGCCGTCTCCTGCGGGAATTGCGGAACGAGCTGCAGCTCTCCGGAACGCACGTCCTCGCGGCGCGCTGCTTCGAGCCCTCCTGCTCCCCCCTCCAGCCGTTCGGAGATCTGTTGCGGCAGGCGCCCCTCCTGGGCCCGCTGTCGGACGGTCTCGAGGAGGCCCTCGAGCAAGCCTTCGGCGACACATCGAACCGCGATCGCCCCGCGAGCGCTCCTCCCCGTCGGGCCGGCGGCCGGGCGAAGGCCGCGACCACGTCCGAATCGGCTTCGAGCGCGCCGCCTGGCGCTGCACCTTCCTCGGCGAGACCGGCACGCCCGCCCCTCGACAAGGCGGAACTGACCTCGCGCCTCGCGGACTGTCTCGATAGGCTGGCCGGCGACGGCGGCGGCATCCTCCTCCTGGAGGACCTGCAGTGGGCGGCGGCCCCGGCCATCGAGATCCTGCGGCACCTCCTGGCGAGGGCCGACGGCTCTCCCTGGCTCGTGATCGGCACGTTGCGGGACGACGCGCCGGGCTCCACCGCCGCCTCTGCCCTGCTGCAGCGGCTAGGCACGCATCCCGAGCTGCGGCTCCAGCCGCTCCTGCCCCTGACCGAGGAGGAGATCGGTCGCCTCATCGAGTCGATGCTCCCCTGGTCGGAGCCGCCTCGGGCACTGGCCACGCGCCTGCTCGAGCGGACTCGCGGCAACCCGCTCTACATCGAGGAGACGATGAAGGCGCTGGCCCTCGAAGGGTTCCTCGAGCGACGCGGCGAGGCCTGGGGCCTCAGGACCGACGCGCCGGAGTCGCTCCCCGTGGCGGAGGGCCTGGCGGCGCTCGTCCTGCACCAGGTCGGATCGCTGCCGGAAGCCGAGGCGGTCACAGCACGGCTCCTCGCCGTCATCGGCCGACCCGTGCCGCTCCCCCTGCTGGCGCGAGCGCTGTCGATCCTGCGTGGCTCCGGACCGGACGAAGCCAAGGCGGAGCAGTCCGCCGAGAGCCTCGAGCGGCTGCAGGTGGCGACGATCGACCGGCAGCGGGTCGGCCCGCCTCTCGTCAGCCTCGTCCTGGGCGCCACGCGGACTGCTCTGTACGACGACCTGACCCCGGCACTCCGCGCCGACCTGCACCGTGCCGCCGGCCGGGCCATCGAGGCGGAGGCGGACGGTGCGACCGACGGCGTCGCGGAGGAGCTGGCGCACCACTTCGACGCGGCGGGAGAGGCGCCGCAGGCCGCCTCCTACCTGGTGATCGCCGCGAGGCGCGCCGCCTCCCTGTTCGATCCGGTGCGCCGGAGCGCCTTCCTGCGCCGGGCTCTCGACTTGTTGCCCGCCGGCGACGAGCGACGCCTCCCTGCCCTGGACGATCTGGCCCTGGTGACGATGAACGAGCTGGGGGACCACCGCGCGGGACTCGACTGGGCCCTGCGGCTGGAGCGTGAGGCGCGACGGCCGTCCGAGCGGGTCTTCCGGATCCGGGGGCTGAAGCACCAAGCCTGGGCCCTCGGGTTCCTCGACGACGAGCGCCGGGCGCTCGGGCGGCTGAAGCGCGCCCTGGCGATGGCGCGCGCCGCGTCCGAGTCGAGAGAGATCGCCGCCTGCCTCTCCTATCTCGGCGTGATCCTCTCCCGGCGCGGCCGTCACGAAGAAGCCCGCGCGCATTTCGACGAGGCCGTGTCTCGCGCGCGCGCCGCCGGCGACACCGAGAGCCTGGCGTGGATCCTCAACAACGCAGCCCTCTGTCATCTGGGCCTCGGGGACCTCGACGTCGCCGACGCCCTCCTCCGCGAGGTCCTCGACGTGACCGCCCGCCACGGCCTGCACGGGGCGCGTCACCGCTCCCTGGCCAACGCCGCCACGGTGCGACTGGATCGGGGGGACCTGTCCGGCGCCATCCAGGCGCTCGAGGAGTCGCTCGACTGGGCGCGCCGGCACACGATCCTCGAGACCATCGCCCTGCAAAGTGCGTCCCTGATGGTGGCCTGGATGCTCCGCGGCCGGTTCGATCGAGCCTTTGCCTGCGGCGAGGAGAGCGATCGCGCCCGGCGCCGCATGGGTGATCCGGCCGTGCACCCTCTGGACCTGGACCTGAAAGGGCAATGCCTGCGCGAGTCAGGCCGGTTCGAGCCCGCCCTCGAGGCGCACCGCCGCGGGATCGATCTGGCGCGCCAGCGCGGCGACCGGATTCAGGAGGGGTACCTCCTGGCCTCGCTGGCGACCGACCTCGCCGCGGCAGGCAAATCCCGGGCAGCCATGGCCGCGGCGCGCGACGCGCGCCGGATCGGAACCGACCTGGGCCACGCGCGGATCGCCCTCCTGGCCGATTGCGCGCTCGCCCGTACGGCGGTCCAGGATGCCGATCGGCGCAAGGTCGCCGACCTCCGCCGGCGACTCGAAGCGCAGGACGAGCGGTCCTTGCGATCGCAGGACCGGCTGGAGCGACGTCTCGCCCTCTCCCGCCTGGCGCTCGCCTCCGGTCGCTTCGCCGAGGCCGCCGACGCGGCCCGCGCCGGGCTGGAGAAGGCCGCCGCGGGCGGATTCCGGGAGCACGAGTGGCGGCTGCTGGCCGCGCAGGGCGAGGCCCTTTCGGCCGGCGGGCTTCCTGGCGAGGCCGCCAGCGCCTATCATGATGCGTTGGACGTCATTCAGGCCGTCGGGGCCGAGATCGAGGAGAGTGCGATGCGCGACGACTATCTCAACCATCCGGAGCGGCGGGAAGTCGCCGGGCACGCGCCCTCCGCCCCTGCGGCCCCACACGGCGCGGCCTCCGACGCCTCCTCGCGCATGCTGCAGACGCTGTTCGAGATCACGCAGAGCATCAACACCATCCACGAGCCGCAGCAGCTCCTCGATCGCGTCCTCGACCTGGCGATCGAGCTGGTCGGGGCCGAGCGCGGCCTGATCTTCATGGCCCGCGGCGAGGGCGGCGAGATGGACCTGGTCGTGGCGCGCAACGTCGAGCGCCGCACGATCAAGGACGCCACCGAATACAGCCGCAGCATCCTGCGGGAGGCCGGCCGCGGGCGATCGATCCTGTCCCACGATGCCGGGCGCGACGCCCGTTTCCGCGGCTACAAGAGCGTGGCGCAGTTCAAGATCCGGTCCCTGATGTGCGTCCCGCTCTCGCTGCAGGGCCGCGTCCTGGGCACGGTCTACCTCGACACGCGGGCTCCCGGCGTCGTGTTCACGCCCGACAGCCTGCGCTTCCTGGAGGCCTTCGCCTCCCAGGCGGCCGTCGCGGTGGAGAACGCCCGGCTCTTCGATCGCGTGCGGCAGGAGAACGAGACCCTGCGGCAGGCGGTCAAGGAGCGTTACGGCTTCGAGAGCATCGTCGGGCGCAGCGCCGCGATGCGCGACCTGTTCGACCTCCTGGCGCGCGTGGCCCCGAGCGGGCTGCCGGTCATGATCCGGGGCGAGAGCGGCACCGGCAAGGAGCTGGTCGCACGGGCCATCCATCTCAACAGCCCGCGCCGCGACCGGCCGTTCTACACCGAGAACTGCGCCGCGCTACCGGACACGCTCCTGGAGAGCGAGCTCTTCGGCCACGTCAAGGGCGCCTACACGGGCGCCGACAGCAGCCGCAAGGGACTCTTCGAGCTGGCCGACGGCGGCACCCTGTTCCTGGACGAAGTGGGCGACACGAGCATGACGCTGCAGAGCAAGCTGCTGCGCGTGCTGCAGAACGGCGAGGTCCGCCCGCTCGGCTCCGAGGCCTCGATCCGCGTCAACGTCCGGATCCTGTCGGCCACCAACCGCGAGCTGGAGGCGATGGTGCGCGAGAAGAAGTTCAGGGAGGACCTGTACTACCGCCTCAAGGGGATCGCGGTCACGCTCCCTCCCCTGCGCGAGCGGCGCGAGGACATCCCGCTGCTAGCCGACCACTTCCTGACCAAGCTGGCGCGCGAGAACGGCAGCCGGAAGCTGCGCATCGACCCGCTCCTCCTGGCCCACCTGTCGCGGCGCCACTGGTCCGGCAACGTGCGCGAGCTGGAAAACCAGATCTATCGCCTGGCCCTGTTCGCCAGCGGCGACGTCATCACGCTCGAGGACGCGCGTCACGATTACGAGTTCGACAAGGCGCCCCTCTCGCCCCTGGCGCGTGACGCCGGCACTCCGCTCAACCGAACCACCCTGCGCCGCGCCCTCTCCGACGCCGGCGGCAATCGTAACGAGGCCGCCCGCCTCCTGGGCATCAGCCGGGCGACTTTGTTTCGCAAAATCCGCCAGCTGGGGCTGTAGATCCTCCGATAACCGGTCCGCTCGTAGAGCGCGACCGGTCCGCACCCCTGGTTCAGTCTCATGTAGGGCGATCACCTGATGACAAGGCATAACCGCTTGTATTTTGAACGTGATACGCACAGTCTCAAAATGGA
>Ga0075418_10007727_pt1 | contig 12084 bp, 9 predicted proteins | sample SoiMetdeltSBSDD2_FD_81776 | JGI IMG/M metagenome (GOLD analysis project Ga0075418, IMG submission 81776) | Bulk soil microbial communities from a Populus tree surrounding site in Tennessee, USA - Soil MetaG P. deltoides SBSDD2 | ecosystem: Environmental > Terrestrial > Soil > Tree plantation...
CGCAGCGGAAAGTCATCAAGCGACGGTGGCGCTGCTGCGCGAGGTGGGGGAGGCGCGGCGGGCTTCGGTACGGCGGCCTTCGGCGCCGCGGGCTTCGGTGGCGCTGGCGGCGGCGCGGGCCGTGGCGGTGGCGCCGATGATGCGGTCGGTGGCGGCACCGATGAAGCGGTCGATGGCGGCACCGATGAAGCGGACGGTGGCGGCACCGATGAAGCGGACGGTGGCGGCACCGATGAAGCGGACGGTGCCGGTGCAGACGAGGCGGTCGGCGCAGGCGACGAGGCGACCGGCGGCCTTTCTTTCAATAGGATGCCGCGGGCCGTACAGAACTGCTCGAGGTTCTCCCGGCTCGTCGTGACGAACGGGTCGTTGGCCGGCAAGCTCGACGTCGCGATGGCGTACGCGCGCCGGTAGCACGCCTCTGCGTCGGTTATTTTGCCATTGAGTTCGCAAACGATTGCGAGGTTGTTGAGAATGTTGGCGACGTCGGGATGATTCGGGCCGACACTCGCCTCCTGCAGGGACAGTGCCTGGCGCAGCAGCCGTTCCGCCGTGACGTGGTCGCCACGCGCCTCAGCCTGCTCGACTCCCTGCACGATCGTCCGGAAATCATGGACATTTGGCATCGCCACGGGTCCATTGTAAACGGTCATACTATGGGCGCTCACTCGAAGACGATGAACGCTGACGATCGCCTCGAGCTCTTCTTTTCGCAGTCGCTCGACGGTTTCTTCTTCATGATGATCGACGAGCCCGTGGTTTGGGACGACTCGATCGACAAGGAACGTGTTCTCGACTACGTCTTCGAACATCAGCGCATGACGAAAGTGAACGACGCGATGCTCGCGCAGTACGGCGCGACACGCGAGTCGTTTCTGGGGACGACGCCCAAAGATCTGTTTCGCCATGACCTGGCGCATGGCCGCCGCGTGTGGCGCGAGTTCTTCGATCGCGGGCGCCTGCACATCGAGACCGACGAACGGCGCGTGGATGGCGCGGCTATCCGGATTGAGGGCGACTACCTCTGCTTCTACGATGAGGCCGGCCGGATCACCGGGCATTTCGGCATTCAACGCGACGTCACGGAACGGGAGCGGGCCAGTCAGGCACTGCGCCAGTACAACCGCCGGCTACAGGTGCTTCACGACATCCACCTGGACATCCTCGGCACGCGGTCGCCGCAGCAAATCGCCGAGGCGACACTGCGCCACCTTCAGGAACTGATTCCGTGCCGCCGCGCCAGCGTCGCTGTCTTCGATCTGCCGCGTGGCACCGGCACGATCATCGCCTCGTGGGCCACGGGAGAGGCACAGGGAGAGGGGCAGGCGGTTGATGGTGCGGTGGTGCCGATCGAATCCTTCGGCGTGCGCGAGGAACTGCAGGCCGGACTGGTCGGGAGTCTGCGCAGCCTGGGCCCCCCGCATCACCTGACCGACACGCTGGCGGCCAGCGGCTCGTCGACGATGCACGTACCGCTACTAGCCGACGCAGATTTGATCGGCGTGCTCAACGTCACGTCATCAGACGAGCAGACCTTCGAGCGGCGGTCCATCGAAATTGCGCAGGAAGTGGCCAGCACGCTCGCCGTCGCGATGCGCCAGGCGCAGCTGCGCGAGCGCGTGGAGCGCTACGCCAACGAGCTCGAAGATCGCGTCATGGCGCGCACGGCGGATCTCGAACGCAGCGAGAACCGTCTAGCCGCGATCCTCAACGCACTTCCCGACCTGGTGTTCGTCGTCAACGGCGAAGGCCGGTACGTCGAAATCCTGACCTCGCGTGAGGATTTGCTGTATCGAGCGGCCGAAGAGATGAAGGGCCGGCGCTTTCACGACATCCTCCCCACCCCCGTTGCGGATGCGCATCTGCGTCTGGTGCAGCAGACCCTCGAGACGCGAACCACCCAGACGCTGGAATACTCGCTGCACGTGTTGGCCGGCGAGCGGTGGTTCGAGGGGCGCACCGGACTGCTCGGGGTGCTGGTGGACGGCCATCCCGCTGTGGCCTTCATCGCCCGCGACGTCACCGATCGCAAACGCGCCGAAGAACTCGAATCGCAGAACATCTACCTGCGCGAAGAGATCAGCGTCGAGCGCAGCTACGGCGAGGTCGTCGGCGAATCGCCAGCGATGCGCAAAGTGTTCAAGGCGATCGGGATGGTCGCCGACACCGAGTCGACCGTGCTGGTGCTCGGCGAGACCGGCACCGGGAAGGAACTCACCGCGCGAGCCATTCACAATCTCAGTCGCCGGCGGCACGGCGTGATGGTCAAGGTGAACTGCGCGGCACTGCCAGCGAGCCTGGCCGAGAGCGAGTTGTTCGGTCACGAGCGTGGGGCGTTTACCGGTGCGGTCCAGCAGAAGAAGGGCCGCTTCGAGTTGGCGCACAACGGGACGATCTTTCTCGACGAGGTTGGAGAGCTGTCCGCTGAAGTGCAGGTGAAGCTGCTGCGCGTACTGCAGGAGCAGGAGTTCGAACGGCTCGGCAGCACGCGGCCGACCAAGGTCAGCGTGCGAGTGATTGCGGCGACGAACCGCAATCTCGAAGAGGAAGTCGCACGCGGCCGCTTCCGATCGGACCTGTTCTATCGCCTGAACATCTTTCCGATCCATCTGCCGGCGCTTCGCGAGCGCAAACCGGACGTCCCGCTGCTGGCGACGCACTTCGCCATGGAGTTCGCGCGTCGCATGGGCAAACCGGTGCGCGGCATCGAAGGCAACGCGATGGCGCGATTGACGACCTACGAATGGCCCGGCAATGTGAGGGAGCTGGCCAACGTGCTCGAACGCGCGGTCATTCTCTGCGACGGTCCCACGATTCTCGAAGCCCACCTCGGCGTGATCGGCCGCGATCGCCGGGAGAGCGGCACATTCCCGACGCTCGAAGACGTGGAGCGGCAGCACATCATGCGTGCCCTGACCGAGACTGGCGGCGTGCTGGCTGGTCCGCAGGGCGCCGCCAAACTGCTGGGCATGCGTCGATCGACGGTCTGGTCGCGCATGAAAAAGCTCGGCATTCAGCCCACTCACGAGTAGTCGGCGCACGCGAGCGGTGGCGATGCGTAGGTGTGCCGAGATTTCGGTACGGCTGGTGATATTCAGGCACCGCCGTCGTCAGCATCCGGCGAGAAACGCTCCCTCCTGGATCGTTCCAATTAGTTGATCCCGAATCGTTTGGCGGTTTGATCTACCGACAACTCGCCGGCTGGCACACCCATCGCTCTCAGGTCTCCCGTGCCGACAATCCTTGACCTGAATCAGGGGGGCACGAAAGCGAGAAGAGCCCATGTTCACGCGAAGGCAAGCGATCCGGTGGGCGGAGTTGTGGCTGTCGTGCTGGAACCAAGGCGACTACGAGACGCTGCTCGCCTTGTATCGCGACACCACACGGTTCGGCGCGCGATCTGACGAATCCGTTCTCTCCCATAACAACAAGATCGAGGCGCTCAAGCGCCACTGGGCCGCCGTGCCCTTTGGCATTCATTCCTTACGCGGCGAACTGGAGCGCGTGTCGTGGGATCCCGAAACGCGCGAGCTGACCATCGTCTACGCGACCGATCTCGGCGGCACACGCCTGCATGGTTGCGATCTGGTCACGCTCGATGTCGAGGGCCGGGTCGTGCTGGGCGAGCCGTGTGTGGGCTGCGTCGCGGATGAATCCCGACGCGAGGATCACGCGCTCGTTCACGCCATCAAATCTGCAGAAGGAGGTCGGTGATGCGATTCACGGTAGCAAGGCGGCTGACTCGAGGTCTGTTGATCGGAGCCAGTCTGACGGGCGTTGTGCTGATGACAGCCGGCACGGCGGCGGAGACGGTGCCCGCCCAGGAGACGACGCGTTCGCTGCGGCGTGCGCTCGAGCGTCTGCCGTACTACGGCGTGTTCGACCACCTGACGTTCAGCCTCGAACGCGGCGTCGTGACGCTCAACGGATACGCGTACAACGGCAGCCTGCGCTCCGCCGCGGAGATGGCGGCCAAGCGGACGTCCGGCGTCGATGAAGTGGCCAATCGTCTCGAGGTGCTGCCCTCGTCACAAGAGGACGACCGGATCAGGTGGGCGACGTTCTATCGCATCTACACCGATGCGTTTCTGTCGCGATACGCGTCGGGCGGTGACGTAGCTGCGCGCCGCGAGATCTACGAGGCCCGGCGCTGGGGCGGACTGTATCAACCGCTCGGCCTCTACTCGATCCACATCGTCGTGCGTCACGGACAGACGACGCTCTACGGCGTGGTCGATAGCGACGCGGACAGGCAGATTGCCGAGGTCAGGGCGCGCGAAGTGTTTGGCGCCTTCGGTGTCGACAACGAAATCGTCGTGGCCAAGAAGGTCGCGAAGAAATAGATGGGGAGCACTGAGATGTTGACGTTGAAATCGGCGAGGCGAGCGCTCTTCGTGGTGGCCGCTATCGGGTTGTGCGGCGTCTCCGTCGCGGGCGCACCGGCACCATTCGCTCCCGCGACCGAAGCACTTGCACCCGAGCTGAGCGGCCTGGGGACGCTGCACGTGCCTGTCTCAACGGCAACACCGCGCGCCCAGCGCTTCTTCGATCAGGGCATGCGGCTGCTGTACGCGTTCAATCACGCTGAGTCGATCCGCGCGTTCGGTGAGGCCGCGCGGCTCGATCCGTCCCTGGCGATGGCGTATTGGGGTCAGGCGCTCGCGCTCGGCCCCAATCTCAACGCTCCGATGACGCGCGACAACGGCCGCGCGGCGTACGCAGCGATCCAGGCCGCGCGTGCCGCGGCGCCGCGAGTCACTCCCCGCGAGCGGTCGCTGATCGAGGCACTGGCGTCTCGCTACGCACCGGAAGGTGCGGGCGATCGGCCGGCACTGGATCGCGCGTATGCCGCAGCCATGCAGAACGTGGCAGGGCAGTATCCGGACGACCCCGACATCCAGACGCTGTACGCCGACGCGGCGATGAACACGATGCCGTGGGATTACTGGCAGAAGGATGGTACGGCGAAGCCGGAGACGGCGCGCATCCTCGACATGCTCGAGCGGACGATCGCGCGCTATCCCGATCACGTCGGTGCGCTGCACTACCACATCCACCTGGTCGAGGCATCGAACGATCCCGATCGCGCCGAGCGTAGCGCGGATCGACTGGGCCCGTTGATGCCGGCGGCCGGCCACATGGTCCACATGCCGGCGCACATCTACATCCGCGTCGGTCGATATGCAGACGCGGCGGCCGCCAACGAGCGCGCGATCGTCGCCGACGAAGACTATCTCGCGCAGTGCCAGGCGCAAGGTCTCTATCCAGTGAGCTACTACCCGCACAACCTGCACTTCCTGTGGGCGGCGGCGACGTTCGAAGGGCGCGGTGCGGTGGCCATCGATGCCGCACGCAAGGTGGCGGCGAAAGTGCCGCACCATCACGCGGGAGCGCTCGCGTGGACGGCCGATTTCCCGGTGACGCCGATGCTCGCCTACACGCGCTTTGGCCGCTGGCAGGACGTGCTCACCGAGCCGAAGCCGCCATCACACGAGCCCTATGCGATCGGCATCTGGCACTACGGACGCGGACTCGCATTCGTCGCGCGTGGGCAACTCGATCGCGCCGGCGACGAGCTCACCGCCGTGAAAGCGACGATGAAGCACGAGGCGTTTGCGACGACGCTGAAGGATCTGCCGCTGCTGACGAACCTGCAGATCGGGTCGCGCATTCTCGAGGGCGAGTTGCGCATGCGCCAGGGCGATGCCGGTGGCGCGATTGAACTGCTGCGCGAAGCGGTAACGATCGAGGATGGCATGCCGTACAGCGAGCCGCCGGTGTGGCACCACCCGCCACGGCAGATCCTCGGCGCGGTGCTGCTCGAGGCGGGACGCGCTGCGGACGCCGAAGCCGTGTATCGCGAAGACCTGCAGCGCTTCCGAGAGAACGGCTGGTCGCTGTTCGGCCTGCGCGAAAGTCTGCGCGCGCAGCGTCGTCGACACGAGGCCGACGATGTGCAGCGGCGGTTCGAGCGTGCGTGGACGCGCGCCGACATCACGCTGACCTCGTCGAGGATCATGACCGACGACTTGTCCCGCCGAAGCGTCGCGGACGCGAAGGCGGACCGCGACGATTGGTATGTCACGCTGCCGACCGGCATCCGCTTGAACTATGTGGAGCGCGGCGATCCGCGCGGCACGCCGGTGATCCTGCTGCATGGCTACACAGATTCGCGCCGCTCCTATGACCGCATCCTGCCGCTGCTGCCGGCGTCGTTCCACGTATTCGCGGTGACGCACCGCGGGCATGGGGACTCGGGCAAACCTGAAGCGGGCTATACGCCGTCGCACTTCGCCGCCGACCTCGCCGCGTTTCTCGACACGATGCGGATCGATTCGGCGGTGATCGTCGGGCACTCGATGGGCTCCACGGTGGCGCAGCGGTTCGCGATCGACAATCCGTCACGCACACGTGCGCTCGTGCTCGAGGGGGCGTTCCTGCCGTCGCCGCACAATCAGCCGATACGTGAGTTCTTCAAGACGGTGAGTACCTTCACAGATCCAGTCGATGCGAGAGCGATCCGTGAGTTTCAGCAAAGCACGCTGGAGAGACCCGTGCCGTCCGAGTTCTTCGAGACGATCGTGAGCGAAAGCCTGAAGGTCCCTGCTCGTGTGTGGAAGGCGGCACTCGAGCCGTATCTGACGCTCGACTTCTCGGACCGGCTCAAGGAGGTCGCCGTCCCGACACTGCTGATCTGGGGCGACCGCGACGGATTCACGGGGCGCGCCGAACAGGACGCGCTGAACCGCGCAATTGCGGGCTCGCGTCTCACCATCTATGGCGGCACCGGTCACTGTCCGCATTGGGAAGAGCCCGAACGATTCGCGACGGATCTGATCGCGTTCGTCCGTGGCATGGGTGCGCCGTGACGCGAGAGTGCTACTCTACAGGTTTGCACAGGCGCACAGGCACTAGAGGAGGCTGTTCATGTCGCTGAGAATCAACGATGTCGCGCCGGATTTCACGGCCGAGTCGACGGAAGGCACAATCAACTTTCACCAGTGGATCGGTGATGGCTGGGCGGTCCTGTTCTCACACCCCAAGGATTTCACGCCCGTGTGTACCACCGAGCTCGGCTACATGGCGCGCATCAAGCCGGAGTTCGACAAGCGGAACACCAAAATCCTCGGCATCAGCGTCGACGGTGTCAGCAATCACCAGAAGTGGTCAAAGGACATCGAGACCTCGCAGGGCCATGCCGTCAACTATCCGCTCATCGGCGATCCGCAGCTGAACGTCGTCAAGCAGTTCGACATGCTGCCGGCCAATGCGGGCGACACGAGCGAAGGACGCACCGCGGCTGACAACGCCACCGCGCGCTCGGTCTTCATCATCGGCCCTGACAAGAAGATCAAGGCGATGCTGACGTATCCGATGAGCACCGGCCGCAACTTCGACGAGATTCTGCGGCTGCTCGACTCGTGCCGGCTGACGGCGTCGAAGAAAGTGGCGACGCCGGTGAATTGGAAGCAGGGCGAGGACGTGATCATCCTGCCGGCGGTGTCAGACGAGGATGCGAAGAAGACGTACCCCGGTGGGTGGAAGTCGCCGCTTCCGTACATTCGCATCGTCCCGCAGCCTCGATAACTGAGTCTGAGTCTCAGATTCTTTCTCAAGCTTCGCGTTCACACTCGTTGTTGGTAGCGTTCGGCCGTGGTCACACGGTCGACGCTGCTGCTCCTCGTGTGTGCGTTGATCGACGCGTTCAGCGGATACGCGCCTTCGCTCGCCGCACAGGCCTCGTCATCGCTTGACGCAGCGCTTCCCGCGAACGCGACGGGCCAGCAGATCTTCGTCGCCGCATGTGCGACCTGTCATGGCATGGATGGCAAGGGCTCGCCGCCGGCCATTGTCGGTTTCGATCTGCCGCTTCCCAATGGTCACGACTTTCCCGATTTCACAGACTGTGCGACGAATACCGTCGAGCCGCTGGGCGACTGGATGGCGGTCGCGCATCGTGGCGGTCCGGTGCGTGCCCTCGACCGGCGCATGCCGGCATTCGGGGATGCGCTGGCCGAGGAGCAGCTCGAGCGCGCGGTCAAATATCTCTGGACGTTCTGCGACGATCCCGCCTGGCCGCGCGGCGACCTGAACCTCCCGCGCGCCTTCTTCACCGAGAAGGCCTTTCCTGAAAACGAGACCGTCTGGACCACCGGTGTGACCACGTCGGGTGCGAAGGCCGTGACCAATGAGCTGGTCTACGAACATCGCATTGGTGCCCGCTGGCAATACGAGGTCAAAGCCCCCTTCGGGGTGCAACAGGCCGAACCCGGCGGTGCATGGAGTCGTGGGCTTGGCGACGTCGAGATCGCGCTGCGCCGCACGCTCTACGCCAGCTTCGACCGTGGCAGCATCTTCGCCGCCGGCGGCGCGGTGACGCTGCCGACCGGCAAGGAGGAACTCGGCCTCGGCAACGGCTACACGATCGTCGAGCCGTTCGCGATGTGGGGGCAGATGATTGGCACGAGCGCTTTCGTGCAGACGCACGTCGGCTACGAGGTTGCGTCGGATCAGACGCGCGGCCAGAACGAGGGCTTCGTGCGCACGGCGCTCGGGTACACCGTTGCGCAGGATCGAGGCTTCGGTCGCGCGTGGACGCCGATGCTCGAAGTGCTCGCCGCGAAGCCGGAGCGCGGCGCCACTGAATGGGATCTTGTTCCCCAGATGCAGATTTCACTGAGCAAGCTGCAGCACGTCCTGTTCAGCGCCGGCGTGCGTGTCCCGATCAACGAACGCGACGAGCGCAAGCCACAGGTGTTGGCGTATTTCCTATGGGATTGGTTCGACGGCGGACTCTTCCAATTCTGGAAATGACCCTTCGACTCGCTTCGCTCGCTCAGGGCAGGCTCTTGCGATTAGCGCTGACGCTCTGGCTCGTCTCGATCGTCCTGGTGAGCGCGAAGGAGGTGCCGACCAGGACTGGACCTCCGAAAGGGAAACCGGATCTCTCGTTGTTCTCGCATTCCGAGAACTGCATGGCCTGCCACAACAACCTGGTGACACCCGGTGGCGAAGACGTGTCGATTGGTGCCACCTGGCGTTCGACCATGATGGCCAATTCGGCGCGCGATCCGTACTGGCAGGCGGGCGTGCGGCGCGAGACGATCGATCACCCCACACACGCCGCCGCGATCCAGGACGAGTGCGCCGGCTGTCACATGCCCATGGCGACACGGATCGCCCGCGAGTCTGGAGGCAGGGGAGAAGTGTTTCCTTCGCGTTCCGCTTCGGCGGGGCAGGCCGAGCTGCGCCGCCTCGCCGCGGACGGCGTCTCCTGTTCCGTCTGCCATCAGATCTCGAAAGAGCATCTCGGTACGCGCGAAAGCTTCAACGGCGAGTTCGTGATCGAGCCGACGCCGGATTCCGGCGTGCGGCCGATCTTCGGCCCGTATCGCGTGGATACGGGACGCAAGACGATCATGCGCTCGGTGACCGGGTTCGCGCAGGAGGAAGCGCCGCACATCAAGCAATCGGAGCTGTGTGCGACGTGTCACACGCTGATCACGACGGCCTTCGGGCCGAACGGGCAGGTGGTCGGATCGCTGCCCGAGCAAATGAATTATCAGGAGTGGCGGCACAGCGATTTCCCTCGCGAGGAGCGAAGCTGTCAGTCCTGCCACATGCCGGCAGTTGCCGGGCCGATTCGCGCGGCATCGGTGCTCGGCGATACACGAGACACGCTGGCGCGCCATGTGTTCGTCGGCGGCAACGCCTACATGGTTCGTCTGCTGAATCGCTATCGTCATGAGCTCGGTGTCCTGGCGCTACCGTCCGAGCTCGAGGCGACGGCGAACGCCACCGTCCGGCAGCTCCAGCGGGACACCGCCGAGCTGACGCTGTCGAGGCCGACGATCACCGCGGGCACTATCACGTTCGACGTGGACATCCGGAACCTCACCGGCCACAAGCTGCCGACGGGCTATCCCTCACGGCGGTTGTGGCTACACGTGACGGTGAAGAACCAGCGCGGCGAGCGCGTCTTCGAATCGGGTGCGTTCAGCACCACGGGATCGATCGCCGGCAACGACAACGATTCGGACGTACAGCGCTTTGAGCCTCACTACGACGAGATCAGTGCTCCCGACCAGGTGCAAATCTACGAGTCGATTCTCGGTGACGTGAGTGGCGGGGTGACGACGGGTTTGCTGAGCGCGACGCAGTACCTGAAGGACAATCGTCTGTTGCCACGTGGGTTCGACAAGACTACAGCGGCTGCGGAGATCGGCGTCTACGGTGAGGCGAAAGCTGATGGGGATTTCGTGGGAGGCGGTGATCGCGTGCACTACCGCATCCCTGCCTCGGCGAGCGGACCGCTCACGTTCGAAGTTGAGCTGCGATACCAGACGATCGCGTATCGCTGGGCGCAGAACCTGGGGCGCTACGACGCTCCAGAGCCGAAGCGGTTTCTGTCGTACTACTCCGCGACGGCAGACGGCTCATCGGTGATCGTCGCGACCGCGCGCGCTGTCTCGCCTTAGCGTTTAGTGATAAACGCGCTTGAGATTTTCCAGCTTGCAGCCCCGTGGCAGCTTCTCGGGACGAAGCGGCGGTGCATCTCCCATATAGCAGCCCGGAATCACGTACACCGCGGGGGACGTTTGGACCACCGGTTCGACATGGCCGAAGGACCATGGCCGATAGCGCGCATAGTACCCAGGACCCGAATAGTAGACGGGCACCAACGTCGGCCGGTAACTGATCCGATTCAACGCGCGATCCAAGTAGTCCGGATACGCGGAGCGTGGCACGACAACCGGTGCGCGTCCGCGTGAGTAGGGAGGCACGGGATCGATGTCTCCGCGCGACATGTATCGAGAGGTGACCGGCGAAGGGTCATACACGTCGTTGGTCCCGGCGACGGCATACCAGCCGGGGACGGCCTGACGCGAGAACCTCGGAAGACGGTCGTAGGTCGGTGAGTACGTGCTGGCTCCGGCGCGGAACAGATCGCTGCCGAAGGCCGTTGACGGCAGTGAATTGGATTGCGCTGCACTGTGCGCGGGCACCAGCCAGACAGCCAGCATCAGCGCAATCGACACCCGTCCCATCACATCCTAATTATCGAGGATCCAACTCAGCTGGACGGTGAGTCTTTCTGCGCAAAAGCGGCGACGCTCTTCGCAGGATTACCCGTTCTAGCGAACAGAACGGGCGGCCGGAGCAGTCGGGGCGATGACGGGCGGAACCTCCCGCACGTCCTTCACGTTGCACCCCGCCGGCAGCTGCTCCGCGCGCGGGCGTGACGTTCCCGCGTAGCAGCGCGGAATCACGTAAAACGTCTTCGGTGGTCCGGCTGCGGCGCGAAGCTCCGGACGTTCGTCACGTCTGGTGAGCGTGCCCCGATACGACAGGACGTCATTCGCGCGAACCCGCAATTCGACGCTCTGCGAGTCGTATCCCTCAGCCTTGAATTCGATGCGATGCGGTCCGGCGTCGAGTGTCCCCCCGCCGCCGCGGCGGAAGTCGGAGACGGTGCCCGCATAGAGGCCGTCGACGAACACCTGGGCGCTCTCGGGCTCGACCTCGAGACGCAGGTAGCCTTCTTGATTCTCACGCCCGCGCATATAGCGATCGACTGCCGGCGCCGAGGAATCGGGCTGGCCGATGTAGCCAAACGGATCGGTGATGTATCCGTTATCGGCGCCGTACCCGTAGCCGCCGCCGTAGCCGCCGTAGTAGAACCCGCGCGAGCGGCTGTACTGTGGTGCGTATGTTCTGGGGCCGGCCCGGAAGATGTCCCCGCGATCGAGGGCCGACGGCGACGCGTACGGGCCAATAGGTGGCGCCGATGGCGGTGCGGGCGGCACGATCGGTCGCGCCGAGTTCGACGGGCGGCCGGGCGATCGCGGCGGACCGGGACGGAACGTCGCGCCGGAGGAGCCACGTGTTCCGGGAGACGCGCCCCGCATCCCCCCACCCGACGACGTTTGTGCCTGTGTGAGAGCGGGCCACAGACAGGTGCCCGCGATTAACGCCGCCAGGAGTGTTGTGCGCATTGGTGATCTCCCAGGTTCTTTCGATGCAAGAAGCATCCCGACGACATTACCTCAGCGGGTCTGCAACTTTCGCGAGTCTAGCCTCTGC
>Ga0075418_10007730_pt1 | contig 12084 bp, 6 predicted proteins | sample SoiMetdeltSBSDD2_FD_81776 | JGI IMG/M metagenome (GOLD analysis project Ga0075418, IMG submission 81776) | Bulk soil microbial communities from a Populus tree surrounding site in Tennessee, USA - Soil MetaG P. deltoides SBSDD2 | ecosystem: Environmental > Terrestrial > Soil > Tree plantation...
AACTGCCTCGACTTTTTTGTCCGCGCTGGCTTGCCGCACGTTCCGATTTCCCACTTGAATAACCGGAGAACGCATCCGATTTCGTCCCGCTACGTTGGCTGGTGGCCTGATCCGCGCTTCGACTGTACCCACGCGACTCCTGGTTCGTCGTCCGACTCTGGGTCGTGGCCTGCGTGCCGCTGGCCTTGCGGTTCTGGGCGGCGGTCTTCGCCTGATCGCGCTGTGCTTGCGTCGCCTCGGGCCGGTTCTCATTACGTGTCTCGGTGCGATCGGTCCTCTGCTCCTGCCTGTCCTTGGCGATGTCTCCGCGTTCCTCGTACATGTCCTCGCGATGATCTGCCCAATCGTCACGGGCGTCATCGCGCGCGTCGTAGTAGTCGTCCCAGGCGTCGTTGTACATGTATCCGCCGCCATGCCAACCGTAGGGGCCGTAGTAGTAGTTGTTATCCATGGCCGCGCCCATCGCGATCCCCGCGGTGAACCCGATCAAGCCGGCCGCAACCGCTTCGCTGCTATCGTCGTCTTCCTTGACGACAACGGTCGTAGTGGCGGGCTGTGTGTATACGACGGTGGGGTTGTACTGCGGCACGTACACGACCTGCGGGTTCGTCGGCTCGATCACAATCACTTCCGAACCGGAAGACGTCGTCTTGGTCTCCACTTCCTGCTGCGCAGTGGTCTTGAGGGTTCCCATTTTCTTCGCCTGCGCACGCAGCCGCTGAACGCTGTCGAAGACCGCGCTGCGGTTCTCGGTAAACGCCTTTCCCACTTTCGTGGTCCAGTCCATGTTGCCGGCCATGTAGTGGACAACGTCGGGAAACAACACGAGCGCCGCAAAACTGGCGTCGAACCCGGACTTCGTGGCCGCGTCCTGAAGCTCGGTGCCTTTCGCTGATTGACTGGCCATCCACTCTGCAAGCGCGCCAACTTTCGCCGGAGTTGCGGCCGACATCAGCATCTGCGCGAGCAGCGCATCCGGGTAGAGCGCCACCGGGGCCATCAACTTGTCCAGTTGATCCGGCGTGAACGAGGACTTCGCGGCGGGCTTGGCCGTCTGCGACTGCTGGGCATAGCCCACGGCCTCAGACCAATGTGGAAAGGCGACGGCGGTGAACGTCAACGCAAACGCCGTCGTCACGACAGCGACGATCGTCCGCATGGGCAGTGCCTCCTGTTTGGGCGCGCAGGTGACCAGATCGGACCGCTCGAGCGCGCGCGAAAAGAACCGAGTCGAAGGGACCGAAACGTGTTCGCTGAAGCAAGGCACGCACCGACGACGGCCTCCCGGTATCGATGCAACAAATTGTTGTAACGAAACGACTTGGGGGTGACCGACCGGGAGCGTTTCTGCACCGCGATCATGGGCCGCCTCCGAAAGGCCGGAGTTTCTCCGAGGTTACGGATGGACTGCCGAAAACCCGGCCACTTTGTTGACGCCTCGGCCCTTCAGGACGGGAATCCGGCGGCGCACAGCGGTTTGAGGGGCAACGCGCGTGGCATCAGCCATGCGACTCGCGAAACCGGGGGGCCCATGAAGATCGCTATCTTTTTCGCCACTCGCGAAGGACACACGTCGAAGATCGCGAACCGGATCGCCGACGACCTGTGCGCCAAGGGGGTCGTCGTCGACGTGGTTAACGTGAGGAAGCCAACTCCGCCGCCCAACTGGTCGATGTACGCGACGGCATTCGTGGCGGCGTCGGTTCACGGCCAGCGCCACGAGCGGGAGATGATCGAGTTCGCGCGGCGGTATCGCGACGATCTGCGTCGCATCGGGGCCGTGTTCATTTCGGTTTCAATGTCGGAGGCAGGCGCCGAGGACATGCATGCGCCGGCCGCGCGTCGAGAGCAAGCGGCAGCCGACGCTCAACGGATGATTGACGTCTTCATCAAGCAGACGGCTTGGAAGCCTGAGCGTTATCTGCCGGTCGCGGGAGCGCTGCTCTACAGGCAATACAACGTCCTCGTCCGTTTCGTAATGAAGCAGATCGCGAAGAAAAACGGCGGCCCGACCGACACTTCGCGCGACTACGAGTTCACGGACTGGCCGGCGCTCGATCGGTTCGTAGACGAAGTCATGAGTCCCACGCCACGGTCGGTCGCCTGATACGAACCATGTTTTTGGATGAGAACGATCAAGCAGTTCTGAGTTTCTGAATCTCTTCCAGCAAAGTTGCGACAGCGATAGGCTTCGCGCAGTGCGCGTCGAAGCCTGCCGCTGCCGCCGCTTCAATATCGGATGCGCGCCCGTACCCGGTGAGGGCGATCAACCGGATGTCAGGCCGCAACGATCGGAGACGAACCGCAAGCTCGTATCCATCCATCTCCGGAAGTCCAATGTCGAGGACTCCGACACTCGGGCGGAATTCATCGGCTATTTCGAGCGCTTCACGACCATTCTCGGCCATCGAGACAACGTGGCCGACGCTAGCGAGCGCCAAGCTGAGCATCTCGCGTGCATCAGCGTTGTCGTCGACGACGAGAACTCGCTGCACGTGTGTGTCGACGGTCGTCGCCACCGGTTGAGGCCGTGCAATTGAGGCGACAGTCGCGGGCGCCAGCGGGAGCGTCACGATAAACCGGCTGCCTCCTTGCGAACCGCAGGTTTCGTAGCGAATTGTGCCGCTATGGAGCTCGGTAAAGGTCCGGGCAAGCGCCAGGCCTAGACCAAGGCCTCCTTCCCGGCGATCGAGCGCGCGCGGCCCTTGCGCGAATGGATCGAACAGGTGTGGCGCCAGCTCCGCCGGAATGCCGGGGCCGTTGTCTTCGCACACGACGACGACGCTTTCGTTCGAGGTTGAGGCGTTGAGCGAGATGTGACCGGCGGTGGCCGAGTACTTCGCCGCATTCGTGAGCAGGTTCGAGAGCACCTGGACGATGCGATCGATGTCCGCATCAAGCATGAGTCCGGTCGCGGGCACGGATACATCGATCGTGTGCTGACGTTGAACGATCAGAGGTCGCGCCATATCCACGGCGCGATCGACCGCCTCCTTGACCTCAAAACGCCGCCGATCGAGCTGCACCTTCCCGCGCGCGAGACGTGACACGTCGAGCAGATCGTTCACCAGCCTCGACATGTGGGCGACCTGTCGTTCGAGCACTTCTCGCTCCCGCTTGAACGTGTCCGGATCGCGAACCCTCATCAGCTCGAGCGCGGTGAGCGCGGGGGCGAGAGGATTCCTCAGCTCGTGACCGAGCACCGCGAGGAATTGATCCTTGGTCTTGTTCGCTTCTTCGGCTTCTCTCCTCGCCGAGTCGGCGCGCGCAATCTCGTCGTCGCGCTCCCGCCCACGCTTGTCGAGAAGCGATGCCGCGGTGAGGAGCGATCGCTGCAATCGCTCTGTTTCGGCGACATGTGCACGACGTTCGAGAACCGGGCGGCCTTCGGCGACTGCTTCGGCGGCGCTCGTTGCAGCCGCAAAGTCCGCCGACAGTCGGCGGGACACGAGCAGTGCGACGATCAGACCAGAGATCATCAGCAGGGCTCCTCCGGTGACGACGCCACCCATGGATCCGCGAAGCGGCGCATCAAGGACAGCACGCGGCACGACGACGACAGAGGTCCAGTCATGGCCGCTGCGGCTGAATGCTGCATAGACCGGCTCACCTTCACGGGTTGTCTCGCTCGCCACACTCTCGCGAGCCTGGCGGATGTGGGACCGAAAGGGCTCGCGCGCGGGCGTGCCGATGTAATCCTCCGCGCCGCGCGTGCGCAGCACGATCGTTCCGTCGGAATCGAGAATCGTCCGCGTCCACTCCTCCGAACCCGGCATCTGGCGCGGAACCAGACGCGCCAGTGATTCCGTACTGACCAGCGCCGACAGGACGTACTTCAAGGTGTTCTGACGGATGATGGGAACACGGATCGCAAAGACATGGTCGGACCCGCCGCTCGGTCCACGACGGATCACGCCGACCGCGGGCCGCTTCGTGGCGATCACACGCTGAAAACTTGCAGCCTCTATCGTATGTGCCGGTGGTGTGCGCAATGACGCCGCCGTGCTGACCAGCTGCTCGCCGTCCGTCGAGAGCAGCGTGATCGTGTCCCAACCCGGCTGCGTCGCCTGGACGCGACGGCCTTCGAGATAGAACGGATCAAGATTGGTGTCGTCGAGGGCTGGAGACGTCGCGAGCGCGTGCAGAATACTGATACTTCGATCGAACTCGCGATCGAGCGCAGACGCATCAACGCGCGCCGACTCGAGCAGGCGGCGCTCGCTCATCGCGCGGTTATTCGCGATGGCACGCCACACCAGAACGCCTGTCAGCAACGCGCCGGGCAGCATTGCACCGAGAACGAGAATCAGCAGATAGACGCGAATTGGCCGCAAGCAACGTAGTGTAATGTCGGTCGACGTCCGTAGTTGACGAAAGCCGGATCACTCGCCCGGTGCGCATCAAGTCAGGCCGTATGCCGGCGCGACCGGATTGTTTTCATTCACCGGCAAGCCCGCCGCGGCCCACTTTCCTGCGGTAATAAAAGTAGATCGGTAGTCCCAGGGCAATCAGAATGAGTCCGGCCACTGACTCGACTGGCCGATTCACCAGCGTGTTCATCACCAGCCATGCCGCAACGAGAACGAACACCAGCGGCACGATCGGATATCCCAGGGTCTTGTAAGGGCGTGGCGCATCGGCCATCTTCCGGCGCAAGACGAACACTGAGGACGTGACCAGACCGTAGAAGATCCACGACGCAAAGATGACGTAGTCAGTAAGCTGATCGAACGTGCCCGAAATCGCCAGGAGACTGGCCCAGAGGGCCTGCAACAAAAGTGCGTAGATCGGAACGCGGGTGCGGGGACTGACCAGGGCGGCGACCGAAAAGAACATTCCATCGCGAGCCATCGCAAAAGGAACGCGCGCGCCGGTGAGCGTCGATCCATTGAGCGCGCCCAGCGCCGAAAAGATGAACGCAAGAGAGATCAGTCGGCCGCCACTGTCGCCGAACACGGTTTGTGCCGCCTTGGTTGCAACCGGCAGTGCGTCACGATATCGCGTCGAGTTCGACGAAATCACGTCGCCGAACGGCAACGCGTAGAAGTAGGCCAGGTTCGCCGCCAGATAAATCAATGTGACGACCGCCATTCCACCAATCAAGGCAAACGGTACGTTCCGGCCAGGATCTTTCACCTCGCCTGCCGCCATCGGCATGTTGTTCCAGCCGTCGTAGGCCCACAACGCCGCGAGCATCGCGAGACCGAACGCCGCCGCACCACTGCTGTTGGCGGTATCGGTCGCTGCAAGGTGCGACCAATCAGCAGTCTGCGACCCGACGAACACGCCAATGACTACGGCCGCAATTCCGCCGAGCTTGAGAACGGTCAACAGCGATTGCACGCGCCCGCCAACCACAACAGTCAGGCAGTTGATCACCGCAAAGAACATGATCGCGGCGACGGCGACCACCTGTTTGGTTCCAAACTGCCAGTCGATTGTCTGGCCGAGCAGCGTGAAGCGCGAGCTGGCCCAAACCGATGTCATTGGAACGATCGCCGAGAGAAACGTCGCGAAGCCGACACCGAGAATGGCGATCGAGCCGGTGCCTGCAACGACGAATCGCATCCAGCCGAACAAAAATGCGGCGAGCTCCCCATACGCATGACGCAGATAGACGTATTCACCGCCCGCATGCGGCAGCATCGCGCCGAGTTCAGCGTACGTGAGGGCGCCGCACATCGAGAGGACTCCGGCGGCAACCCACGCAAGCAGCACCGTCGATGCCGACCCGGTGTCCTGCGCCATGATCGCAGTCTTGATGAAGACACCCGTGCCGATTACCGTGCCGACCACAAGAGCGGTGGTCGCCGAACGTGTAAGGCCGCGGACGAGATCCGCGTCGTCCGATGCACGGTCGGGAGCAGTGGCGACTGACTTCTGGGCGCGGTTGGTTATCATCGGCGGGCCTCTACCCGCCGAGATTCTATCGTTTCGCGGCTCCGATCATCTCCAGTTCGCGCTGGATCCCCTTGATTTCGAGTTGACGCTCCAGCAATTCGACTTGCGAGCGCTTCACATCGAGCTCGGTGCCTTGTCCGACGTCGAACAGCCGTTGGACTTCATCGAGTCGCTGGCGGGCGATCTCCACTCCTCGCTGCGAGCGCACGAGCTGAAGCGTCAGCTCGGTACGCCGTAGCGTCGGTGCAACCGCTTCCCCTTTGATTTCACCCTTGAGGTAATGCTGCCGCAGTTCCAATTTCGCTCGCAGCAAATGCATCCGGGCGCGTGCAAACGCCAAGTCGGATTCGGCTTGGAGCCGTACACCGCGCGGTGCCATTCCCACATCGATCCGTTCTTGGGCCTGCGCGACGCTCTGTTCGGCCGCCGCCAGCGTACTCTCCGCCGCGGCCATCTCCAGCGTGAGCCGCTCGCGGACGAAGTCACGTTTACCAACGAGTGGGGCATCGAGGTCGTTGCGCGGCGCTGCCGATGTCAGCTCGATTTCCTCAATGTCCAGGCGACCGCGAGCCAGCGAACCCTCCAGGGCACGCATTTCTCGCTCGACGCTGAGCAGCGTTTCCCGATCGACAGTTCCGACGTCGAACTTCCGGCGCATCTCCTGGTACGTCGCTCGCACGAGTTCGAGGCGGACATTCAAGAGCATGACCTCCGAGCGGGCGGCCTCGATCAGCTGCGTCCGCTGTCGCGCATCCTGCACCCGCTCTGACGCAATTCCCGCAATCCCACCCGTTGCGAGCGCCGCGATCACGACCAGCACACCAAGATGGCGACGGGAACCACTCACCGGCGACGACAGTCGTGACTCACGCCGAAGCGCCGTCTGGACCTGCCATTCGAGATGCGCGCGAAACTCCGGCGTCGGTTCGTGCAATTCCGTCGAGGGAATCATCGTCTGCCTCCAACAATCTTCATGATCGCTTCCAGTTCGCGCCGCAGGCTCTGCCGCGCGCGGCGCAGCCGGCCTTCGACCGCGCGTTCTGACACACCCATCGAGTCGGCAATCTGCGATACGCGCCGATCCTCGAGATGAAACGCCTCGAGCAACTGTGCTTGATCGGCAGGTAAACGCGCCAGGGCGTGGGATATCGCCACAGATGCCTCAGACGACTCTGATGTGCGCCTATCGTTCTTCGCCGCGATCTCGTCAGCCGGCGCGGAGTCGAACGGGAGGGGTTGCTTGCGGCGGTAGTAGCTCGCGAGAAGATTACGCGCCACTGTTGTCAACCAGGCAATCGGTTCGTCCGGCACGCCCTTGCGCCGCCATTCGCGGACGGCGCGCAGCCAGGTCTCCTGAGTCACATCCTCCGCCAGCGTGCGGTCGCCGCTACATTTGCGCGACACATAGCCGTACAGCACGACAATCGTTTCCCGGTATATAGCGAGGATTCGCTCCTCCGTGCCGATCGTTGTCGATGCCATAAATCGCGCTGCAATCTATTGACGCACGAACCGCGAAAAACCCACGCGTCCGCTTGCGGACGGGCTTGACAATGTCCTATCGAAGCCCGGGATAATCATCGGTCACACCTGACTCATCGAAAGAAATACGACCACAGCCATATGGGGGAACAATGAAGCGACTCTTCACGGCGCTAGTGTGCGCGGCACTCCTGGCGCCGGCAAGCGGAACACGTGCAATCGATCCTTCGTCGCGAACGGGCGCAAGCCAGGGCAAGCGCGGCCCGTCAGCGGGCGACGCCAAACCGCTACCGCCGTTCGTCGAAAAGCGCGCCAAGGAACGGATCGCCGCGGCTGACCTCGTTGCACGAGGTCTCGCGACACCGGATGCGAATGGCCTCGTCACTCTGAAGAACGGGAGATTCGTGAATTACCGTCTCCAGGGAACCGAGCGACTGACCGCGGTGTTGATCGACTTTACCGACGTTCGCCACGGTCAGATTCCGAGACCGGATCGAACCGTGGATAACAACACGTATTGGTCCGCCGACGTATCGCCCTCGCATTACGCGGACATGTTGTTCGCCCCCGGAGGCGGCTCTTACGGGCGGCCATCGATGCGCGACTTCTATCTCGAACAGTCGTCTGGCCGCTTCACATGGACCGGTCAGGTGTCGAACTGGGTCCAGGTCAATGCCACGGAATCAGAGTTCGGCGCAAATGCGCGGCGAACGGGTGCCGGTGGTGACGACGCAAACGGCGTCGTGTATCGCGTCGTCGAGGCTGCGCTGAATGGACTCGCGGCGTCGGGAAACTACGGAGGACTCGATCTCGCGACCGTTGACCTGATCGATCGCTACGACTGCGATGGCGACGGCAATTTCAACGAGGCGGACGGATACATCGATCACTTCGCGGTCGTGCACGCGGGTGAAGGCGAAGAAGCCGGTGGCGGCGCGCAAGGCGGGGATGCGATTTGGAGCCATCGTTGGTATGCCAACTTCGATGACGACACCGGGCCCGCCGGCTGTCATCTCGGGGGCTACAAACTGCCGGGCACCAATCTCTGGGTCGGTGACTACACGATCGAGCCGGAGAATGGCGGCGTTGGTATATTCGCGCACGAGTTCGGACACGATCTCGGCCTTCCCGACTTGTACGACACCGCAGGCCCGACGGATAACGGCACCGGCTTCTGGACGCTCATGAGCTCTGGGTCGTGGGCGTCTGATTCTCCTGATTCGATCGGTGACAAACCGGTTCACATGGGAGCGTGGGAAAAGCTGGCGCTTGGATGGCTCGGTGACAACCTCGCGCGAGTCGCGCTCGGCAGCGACGTGACGCTGGATCTCGGTCCGGCTGAAGGTGCGACGCGCGGACAGTATCAGGCAGTCCGTGTCGACCTTCCGGATTTCTCCCGTACGACGACCCCGTTTCCGGTGGATGGCAGCGATTCGAATTATTTCTACTCAGGTAAAGGAGACAATCTCGACGTGTCGATGAGCCGGTCGTTTGCGGCAGCCGCGGCGACCCCGATTTCTTTCCGCGCCGACTGGGATACTGAAAAGGATTGGGACTACGCCTACCTCGATGCGATGGTCGCCGGCGTGTGGCAGCACGTGCAAACGAGCGCGTCCTCGACGACCAATCCCAATGGACAGAACTTCGGCTTCGGGATCACGGGGGCGTCAGGAGGCTGGCAGACCGTGACCGCAACGCTCCCGGCGGGTACAACCGCCTTCAGATTCCGCTACTGGACCGATGCGTTCGTGACACGTCCGGGGATTGCCGTCGACACGATCGCGGTCGGCGGCTCAACCGATAATGCGACAAGCACCAGCGGATGGACGCTGAACGGTTTCAGTCAGCTGACGAACGGTCAGTACACGGAGACGTTTTTCCACTACTACCTCGCCGAGTCACGCAACTATGTACGCAACGACACGAGCCTGTGTGGCGCCTACAACTTCCTGACCACGAACTTCCTCGAAAAGCAGTGCTACGCCAACGGCATGCTGATTTGGTACCGCAACTCGTCGGTGCTCGATAACAACACGTCGACACATCCGGGCACCGGTCAGATTCTCCCGATCGACGCGCATCCTGCGGCGAGCTTCATGCCCGATGGACGAACGCTCTGGTATGCGCGATGGCAGACATGGGACGCGAGTTTTGGTGTCGATCCGCATTCCGTCACCCTGACGCAAGTGGTCAGCAAGGCACGGACGCTGAAGCGGACCTACGATGCGCCGGCGGAAAGCTCGTTCGTCGACGCGTCGCCGACCTCGTACTACGATTCCGCTGCACCGTTCAACTCGGTTCTCACCGCCGGATCGGGATTGAAGATCGACATCGTCGGTGCCAGCGAGGATAGGGGAAGCTATCGGCTGCACATTTATAAATAGACGCTGCTGGCTCCAGGATGGTACGACGGTCCGTGTAGGGGCAGGGTCTTAAGACCCTGCCCTGGACCATCGCTCAATGCCGCGCGCCAAAGGCGCGGCGAATCCAGCGCGACCGGCCTGATGGGATCGCGACTGGCTGTTCAGCGAGATCGAGCACGCGCCGAGGCAGATGGATCTTCAGCTCCATATCGCCGGGTGGCTCCGCTCTCATCCACAGGTGACCACCACACTCGGTGACGAGGGCTTGCAGCACTCCGAGATCCACACCAGGACTGTCGCCGGTAAAGCCGGACGCGGCTGATCCCGGGCTCGCACGAACCGGATCCGGGCGAACCACACGGCGCTGTTCGTTGACAATGAGGAGCACGTGCTCGCCGGGACGAACGTGGGGGTACTTCGCAACGAATTCGCGATCGACGACGACGGAGTCGACGTCAATCTTCAATCGGCCCCCAAGCGGCATCCGTTCGCGCCCGTAGGCGGCCACGTTGACGAGCATGCGTTCGACCGGCCGTGGCTCGACATCAAGATTCAGCGGCGCCGACCCTTTTGGCAGGACGATGTCGATGTTTTCACCGGCGACGCGCTTCAGGACCGGCTCGAGATCGCGCAACACTTTGTTCACGTCGACGAGATCGGGAATCTTCTCCTGTTCCTCGGTGTATGCGGAAAGTTGAGCGAGGTATGCGGTCGCCCGCGTCACTTCGTCGAGCAGCAGCTCGCCTCGATAACGGACGGTGTCGCTCTCGACCCCGGCCAACCATTGGTGCCCCTCTTCCTTCACGTGGTTGAGGAGCCCCTGACAGGTGACAGCGACCTCCGATCCATACCGCGCCACCGACTCCATGCGCTGGGCGTTGCGCAGTCTCTCCTCGAGCTCGCGAACGTGCGTCACGTCTTCGGCGACCAGATCGACCGAGTCAGCGTTTACAGGAACAGCGACGACCCGGACGATGATGCGACGGCCGTCTTTACGTTTCCACGGCGTCTCCATCGACTGTGTCGACACGGACGCGAGGCAGCGATCGAGGATCCATCGGAAGTCGGTGACGGAATCGAAGATCAACTTGCCGAAATCCTTCCGCTGCAGCTCGGCAGGTTCATATCCGAGCAGGCTGCTCACCGCGCGATTGACGTGGACGATCTCGCCGGAACGGTGGCAACGCAGCCAGTTCGCCGGGTTCTCTTCAAACTGGCGGCGAGTCTCGGCTCGCACCTCCTCAATCTCTTTCTGGAGCATCGGCACTCGCTCCGCGGCGGTCCGCAGAGCGTCGCCATGCCTTTTCGCTGCGTCGAGTTCGGTGCGCAGCGTTCTCAGCTGATTCTCGAGTTGCGCGATGGAATCGCCGGCCCGATCCTTCGCCGCCCGCATCTCGCCCAACCGGCGCTCGCCATCGGCCAGCCGCGCCGATGCCGCCTGCTCGGACGCACGCATCCGCTCGCCCTGCTGTTTCAGCTGGCTCTCCAGGTCGGCAACAATCGCTTCGAGTCTGGCGCGTTCGATCGAGCGGTCCTGCGTCACGCGCGTGAGTATTTCGTCTGCTGTCGCCCGCGTGTGATCGAGCGACTGCTCGAGTGTGTCGCGTTCCGCGCGCAGCTGCGCGAGATCGCGATTCGCCGCGCTCTGTCGGCGCTCCGACTGCGCCCGCTCCTCCTCGTACTCCATGGTCAGACGCGCGATCTGTTCCTCGGCGCGGCCGAGGGAGACACGCGCATCCTCGAGCTGACCGGTGAGATCTTTGATCCGCTCCGCGGCGGCATGTCCGATTCGTTCCCACTCGGCGTGTTCACGCGCCGTGCGTTCCGCAAACTGCGTGCGCTCATCGAGCGCACGTGCCTCTGCCGCCGTCAGCGCTTCGGTAAGCTCTCGACGTGCTCGATCGGCTGACGCACGAGTCTCGGTCAAGTCGCGGTCGACCGCTTCGCGCCGGTTCACTTCGCGAACCAGTTCTGCTTTGAACTGCGCATGCCGCTCGGCTGCTTCCGCCGAAGATGCCTGACGCTCGGCCGTCGCCTGCTGAACCACCCGATTGAGTGCTGCAATCGCTTCGGCCCGCTTACTCTCCGCGACCTTTATCGCCGCGTCCGCCTGTGCCAGTCGTGCGCTGGCCCGCTGCTCGCTCTCGCCGAGACGCGCGGCTGCGGCCGCGATCTCGGATGCGTGGCGGTCGAACGCCGCGTTAAGAGATGATCGGACCTGACGCAGTTCGTGGCTGAGCGCACCCTGGGTCGCCGTCTCCTCCGCTAGCCGAACCTCGAAAGCGGCCTGCTGCGCCGCCTCACGCGCAAGCGCGGCTTCATGCTGCCTGGCCGCCTC
>Ga0075418_10007731_pt1 | contig 12083 bp, 11 predicted proteins | sample SoiMetdeltSBSDD2_FD_81776 | JGI IMG/M metagenome (GOLD analysis project Ga0075418, IMG submission 81776) | Bulk soil microbial communities from a Populus tree surrounding site in Tennessee, USA - Soil MetaG P. deltoides SBSDD2 | ecosystem: Environmental > Terrestrial > Soil > Tree plantation...
AAAATTATCATCTATCAGTTATCTTCTATTAACTGTCCTTCTTTATAGCATTTCCTGCATCTTGGTTCATACACATCTTTGGCACCAAGCATCACCTGGTCATCATTCGGAATTTTACGATAACTGTAGTTGGCGATATTGCCGCAACGAACACAAATAGCATGAAGCTTGGTAATATAGTCTGCTTTTGACAAAAGATTTGGGATCTGGCCAAATGGATTTCCGAGATAATCCATATCAAGCCCTGCAACAATCACCCTGATGCCACGAAAAGCAAGCTCATCACAAACATTTGCGATCTGAGGATCAAAAAATTGAGCCTCATCAACACCGACGACGTCCACATCAGACGCCAATAAAAGTATTGTTTGCGAATTGTCAACCGGAGTTGATTGTATTGCATTTTCATCATGCGAAACGATCTTCACTTCATCATATCGTACATCAATTGCCGGCTTAAAGATCTCAACCTTAAGGTTTGCGATCTTGGCTCTTTTAAGGCGGCGGATCAATTCTTCGGTTTTGCCGCTAAACATTGAGCCGCAGATCACTTCGATCCAGCCACGGCGTTCGCCTCTTATATTAGGTTCAATAAACATCGTTAAAATCTGGTATGATTATAATTCCTGGTAAACAGTTCGTAATTTTAAAGAAGATTTAGTGGATCTATGTGATTTGCACGAAAATTGCTTGAACATACACATCCCCTGAAAATCTTAAAAAAAATCCTTTATCCGTTCAAAAGTAGCATAAACAAATGGAAAGAATCCAGGCTTTGATCAACCGCCTGCAAGAGCAGGTAAAACAGAATGCTGATGTCGCCCAAATGCAGATGACGGTCCAACTACTTCAATCAGAAATAAATCAATTACAAAGAACATCTACAAGGACTCTTGGTACTTCAAAAGTAGCGGTTGTATTGCCAACACCTGTTAGAGTAGCACCCGTAGCTGCTGTACCAGTTATTGAAAAAGAACCGGAAATAGAAGAAGCTGTTACTTCAACCTCTAAATTAAAGTCAAAGAATGGTCAGCTTGATATGCATTTTGATCCAATGAATGAGATACCGACTTTTTCACAACATAATATTGGTAAAGAAGTCAATGAAACTGTCGGTCAGCAGGAATCGCTTAATGACCGGCTTAAAGAAAACAGGACAGAGGTAATGCATGCGTTAAAGGATACCCCAATAAAAGATCTTCGTAAGGGGATTGGCATCAATGACCGGTTTGTGTTTATCAATGAATTGTTTCGTGGCGATGAGCCCATGTATGAGAGAAGTATAAAAACCATCAACAGTTTTAATATTTATCAGGAAGCTGAATATTGGATGAACCGCGAATTAAAGATCAAGCTCGGATGGGATGATACAAGAGAAACTGTGAAGCATTTCTATCAATTGGTTAAAAGACGATTTTCGTTAATGTAGTGTATAATTTTTTCTGTGGCTCCTCTGTTTTCGTTTACAAATTCAAATGCTTTTTTGCTTCTCAATTTTAATTCGTCTTTATCACCCAAAAGTTTTTTAACTACTGTTGATAGTTGATCACCGGAAGCAACACTGATCCCTCCGCCGGTTTCGATCAATCCAGCAGCTTCTTTGAATTTTTTATAGTTTGGTCCAAACAAAACAGGTTTGCCGTATACGGCGGCTTCCAATGTATTGTGAATGCCTTTATTAAAACCGCCACCGATATAAGCGATGGTTGCATAATGATAAAGTCGCGAGAGCATGCCGATGTTATCAATGATAAGGCAGTTGTGAGTTGTGAATAGCGAGCGGTGAGTGGTGTCCGAAATGACACCTTCGGAGAGTTCAGAATAGAATATTGAATCGGGGAAAAGAATTTTTAGTTGTTGTAAATGTTCCTTATCGATCTCATGGGGAGCAATGATTAGCTTTAGCGTCGGAAATTCCGTTGTCACTTCTTTAATTATCTTTTCATCTTCAGGCCAAGTGCTGCCGGCAACAAGTACATTTGAATCATCGCAATATTTTTCTACAACAGCGATTGATGTAAAGTTTTTAGCAATTTCCGAGACTCGATCAAATCTTGTATCGCCGGCAACAGTCGCATTTTTTATATTAATTGATGTTAACAATGCTGCTGATTCTTTATCCTGCACAAAAAAATGTGTAAAGCAGTTGAGCATTCTTCTATGCAAGCTTCCATACCATTTAAAAAATGGTTGTTCATTTCTGAAGATCGCAGAAGTCATTAACAACGGTATGTTTCTTTTTTTACATTCAGTGAGATAGTAGTACCAATAATCATATTTCACAAAAACAACAAGCGAAGGGTTTATTGTATCAAAAAAATTTTTAGCATTCCTTTTGGAATCAAGGGGTAGATAAAAAACCCAATCTGCTCCTTTGTAATCTTTTCTTATTTCAAAACCTGAAGGTGAGAAAAAAGTTAAGAGGAATTTGGAATTTGGAATTTGGGACTTAAGGGCTTCAATAACTGGCCGGCCTTGTTCAAATTCACCAAGCGATGAGCAATGAAACCATATTAGTGCGGAGTCGTTAGTACTGAGTTCGGAGATCAGTCGTTTGAAAATATCTTTCCTTCCATCAATCCAAAGTCTCGCTTTTGCATTCCATAATGACGCTATTCCAATTCCAGCCCGGTATAAAAGCAAAAAGATATGATAAAAGAATACAGCCAATTCTTTAAAATTATTCCCGGTAAGCGGGATAACAAATGTAAAGGCAAATGAATAAACTATCTTTAATTCACTATTTTTGCGCCACAAAATGCACAATCAATTGAGTGAACACATACTCGATTCTTATGAAAAATCTAAAATCCGATCCCGATGATATCGGGACTGAATCCAAAATTGCCATGCATCCTATCCAGATGGTTGACCTGAAAAGGCAGTATCATAAAATTAAAGCTGAGGTGGATGAAGCTGTGCTGAATGTGATCGAAAGCACCGCATTTATTAATGGTAAACCAGTACAGGAATTTGCAACCAATCTTTCCAATTATCTCGGAATAAAACATGTAATTCCCTGTGCTAATGGAACTGACGCACTTCAGATCGCTATGATGGCTCTTGATTTGCAACCCGGCGATGAAGTGATCACACCTTCATTTACTTTTATTGCTACCACAGAAGTTATTGCTTTACTCAGGCTTACACCGGTCTTTGTCGAAGTGGATCCGAAAACATTTTGTATGGACCCGGGAGCATTGGAAAAAGCCATTACTCCAAAAACAAAAGCGATCGTTCCAGTTCATCTTTATGGCCATGCAGCGCCCATGGATGAAATAATGGCGATTGCAAAAAAACATAATCTCAGTGTTATTGAAGATAATGCACAGGCTATCGGAAGTGATTATTATTCTAAAAATGGAAAAAGAAAAACAGGAACAATAGGACATGTCGGAACCACCTCTTTCTTTCCTTCAAAAAATCTCGGAGCGTATGGTGACGGCGGTGCAATTTTTACTGACGACGACCAGCTTGCTGACAGAATGAAAATGGTTGCTAATCATGGTCAGCGTAAAAGATACTACTATGAAATGGTCGGTTGTAACAGCCGGCTTGATACCTTACAGGCCGCGGTGCTCAATATAAAATTGAGACATCTTGATGAATATATAAAAGCAAGGCAAGCGGTAGCCGATTTTTATGATCATGCATTTGCTAATAATTCAAAGATCACTACCCCTTACATAGCTTCTTATTGCAGTCATGTATTTCATCAATACACTTTGTTGCTTGAGGGAGTAAACAGAGATGGGCTAAATAGTTTTCTTGCTGAGCATAAGATTCCTTCAATGATCTATTATCCCGTGCCGGGTCACCAGCAGCAAATGTTTGCCCATTATGAAACGGCAAAAATTTCATTAAAGATCACTGACTGGCTTACCGAGCGAGTCATTTCATTGCCGATACATACCGAAATGGATAAAGAGCAGCTGGATTTTATAACATCAAAGGTTTTAGAATACGTAAACAGATAAAATAATCTTATGAAGATCGCAGTGGTTGGAACTGGGTATGTTGGATTGGTGACTGGAACATGCTTTGCAGAAACGGGGAATACTGTAACCTGTGTCGATGTAGATAAAGTAAAGATTGAAAGATTATCTGATGGAAAGATCACTATTTACGAACCCGGACTTGAAAAGTTGTTTTTAAGAAATCAACGGGAAGAAAGATTGAAATTCACGACAAACCTTTCCGAAGGAATTGCTGACGCCAAAATTGTTTTCCTGGCATTACCTACACCTCCGGGCGAAGACGGCGCAGCCGATCTGAAATATATATTAGGTGTTGCCGATGAGTTAGGTAAAATTATAAAGGATTACAAAGTCATCGTAGATAAAAGCACTGTGCCTGTTGGCACAGCTGAAAAAGTTCGTGAAGTGATCGCAAAGAATTGTCAATCCGAATTTGATGTTGTGAGTAATCCCGAGTTTTTACGTGAAGGTGTAGCGGTAGAAGATTTTATGAAGCCTGACAGAGTCGTGATTGGCACTGAATCTGAAAGAGCACGAAAAATAATGGGTGATCTGTATGCGCCGTTTGTTCGCCAGGGTAATCCGGTAATTTATATGGATGAAAAATCTGCTGAGCTTACAAAGTATGCGGCCAATTCGTTTCTTGCCACAAAAATCTCATTTATGAACGAGATAGCAAGATTGTGTGAGCTGTTCGGAGCAGATGTGGATATGGTGCGTCGCGGGATTGGCAGTGATGACAGGATCGGTAAAAGATTTTTATTTCCCGGGATTGGTTATGGAGGTTCTTGTTTTCCAAAAGATGTACAGGCATTGGTACGGTCAGCTTCAGATTTGAAGTATGACTTCAAAATACTTGATGCTGTGATGGACGTAAATGAAAAACAAAAAGTGTATTTAATCCCGCGCATCAAGAAATATTTTAATAATAAGCTGGATGGTAAGAGAATTGCTTTGTGGGGATTGTCCTTTAAACCAAATACCGATGATATACGTGAGGCTCCGGCTCTCGATATTATTGAGGAGTTATTAAAAACCGGTGCTTCGATCGCTGCTTTTGATCCTGAGGCAATGAAAAATGTAAGAGAAATTGTTGGCGATAAAATTGCTCTTACCGAAAACCAATATGATGCATTGAATAATTGCGATGCATTGATCATAGCAACTGAGTGGAGTGAGTTCAGGACTCCGGACTTTGAAAAGATGGCAGAAAGGATGAAAGCCAAAGTGATATTTGATGGCAGAAATGTTTTTGATCTTGGACAAATGCAAGAACTTGGTTTTTATTATGAAAGCATTGGCAGAAAAACCGTAAACCCTTTATGAAATTCACACATTTGGAGTAAAATAAATTAAATGAGCAGTAAACCGAACCAACCGGATAAAGAGGTGACAACTAATTCCTCCTTTAGCGAGTTAGCAGGTACTGTATTAATTACCGGGGCAGCCGGATTTTTAGGTTCACATCTTTGTGACAGGTTTATCAATGAGGGCTATCGTGTTATTGCAATGGATAATCTTATAACCGGGAACATTAAAAATATTGAACACCTTTTTTCTGGCAATCAGTTCGAGTTTATTGAGCATGATGTTACCAAACACATAGAAATACCAGGCAAGCTTGATTATATTCTTCATTTTGCATCGCCAGCCAGTCCTATCGATTATTTGAAAATTCCAATTCAAACACTAAAAGTTGGCGCATTAGGAACACATAATTGTCTCGGTTTAGCAAAAGCAAAGAAGGCAAGAATGCTTGTAGCTTCAACAAGTGAAGTGTATGGTGATCCTCTTGTACATCCTCAAAATGAAGATTATTGGGGAAATGTGAATCCTGTTGGCCCGCGTGGTGTATATGATGAAGCAAAACGATATATGGAAGCCATTACAATGGCCTACCATACTTTTCATAAAGTGGATACAAGGATCGTAAGAATATTTAATACATATGGCCCACGAATGAGATTAAATGATGGAAGAGCATTACCGGCTTTCATCGGCCAGGCGTTAACGGGGAAGGACCTGACTGTGTTTGGTGACGGATCGCAAACAAGAAGCTTTTGTTATGTGGATGATCTTGTGGAAGGAATCTATCGTTTGCTGAAGAGTGACTATACTTTGCCAATGAATATTGGTAATCCGGACGAGATATCTTTACAAGCGTTTGCGGAAGAAATACTTTTATTAACGGGCAATAAAGTGAAAATAATTTATGGGCCATTACCTGTAGATGATCCGAAACAACGACAGCCGGATATTAGCAGAGCAAAAGAAATTCTTGGCTGGGAACCAAAGGTTTCAAGAAGAGAAGGACTAAAGATCACCTACGAATATTTTAAATCACTTTCACCTGCGGAGCTGATCAAAGAACCAAAAGAGTTTGTCAGCAAGAGGTAAGATTGTGAATATTGAGTGGGAACATGCATTCAGTTAAATTTTAACTTTTGAATTTTTACTTTTGAATTTATAAAAAATGTACCAGGATTTAGTTGATAGAAAAGCAAAATTAGCAGTGATCGGTTTGGGTTACGTTGGACTTCCTATCGCATTGGAATTTGCAAAAAAGATGTCAGTGATCGGTTTTGACATAAATGAAAGGAGGGTTGAAATGATGCGGAAGTGTATCGATCCCAGCAAGGAGCTCATGAAAGAAGATTTTAGCGGTTGTGATATTCAATTTACTTCAAAACTTGAAGAATTGAGAGAAGCAAAATTTTTCATCGTCGCTGTACCTACACCGGTTGATCAGCATAACGTGCCTGATCTTACACCTGTAAAAAACGCATCGGAAACGATCGGTAAAGTTTTAAAGAAAGGGGATTATGTGGTATTTGAATCCACGGTTTATCCCGGCTGCACGGAAGAGGATTGTTTACCTATTGTTGAAAAATTATCAGGATTAAAAAATGTAAGAGATTTCAAACTTGGTTATTCTCCGGAAAGAATTAATCCGGGAGATAAAACGCATACGCTTGCTAAAGTGATAAAAGTTGTTTCAGGTTGTGATGCTGAGTCTTTGGAAGAAATAGCAAAAGTGTATGAGCTTGTTGTTGCGGCGGGTGTGCATCGGGCCTCATCAATAAAGGTGGCCGAAGCTGCAAAGATCATCGAGAACACACAACGTGACCTCAATATTGCCTTAATGAATGAACTCTCAATTATATTTGATAAAATGAATATTAATACTTACGAGGTTCTGGAGGCTGCGGGTACCAAATGGAATTTTTTAAGATTTTATCCCGGGCTTGTGGGCGGTCATTGTATTGGTGTCGATCCTTATTATTTGACATATAAATCAAGTGAGCTTGGGTTTGACTCAAAGGTTATCTTGGCCGGTCGTCATATTAATGATGGTATGGCATTATATGTCGCAAGAAAGGTAGTAAGATATATAACGAAAAATGTAAGCAACGTTCAAGCAGCAAGGGTGCTGGTGCTTGGTGCAACATTCAAAGAAAATGTGAGCGATATACGGAATTCAAAAGTGGCAGATGTAGTGAAAGAGCTACAATCATTTTCAGTCAATGTTGATGTGCACGATCCATATGCATCTTCCGATGAACTTATGCATGAATATGGCTTTGGTTTAACGGAGATCAACGGGACGGATTATGATGCAGTAATACTTGCAGTGCCGCACGAGCCATTTAAAAAAATGGATGAAGCTTATTTGGAATCAATAACCAAGCCTCATGCAGTCATTTATGATCTGAAAGGATTATATCGTAATAAAATAAAAAACAGGGTTTATTGGAGTTTATAGTATGCCGTTTATGCAAACATCAATCCCCGACCTGCTTGTTTTCGAACCAAAAGTATTCGAAGACAACCGGGGATATTTTTTTGAGTCATTTAACCGTCAAACTTTCAAAGCTGAGGGGATTGACATAAATTTTGTGCAGGATAATCAATCCTTATCAAAATACGGAGTGATCCGCGGCTTGCACTACCAGCTACAACCGCATCCACAAGTCAAGTTGATACGGGTATTATTGGGAAGAATATTAGATGTGGCAGTGGATATCCGTAAAGGGTCACCAACCTTTGGAAAAAGTTTCTCAATCGAACTTTCAGCTGAAAACAAAAAGCAATTATTCATACCCGCAGGATTTGCTCATGGTTTTTCCGTATTGAGTGAGCATGCAGAAGTGCTTTATAAGTGCGATTCATTTTATAATAGGGAAAGCGAAGCCGGTATTTTATACAATGATATTTCATTAAACATTGATTGGAGAATTCCAGGGGGTAAAGAAATAATTTCTGAAAAAGATCGTGGACTTCCCCTTTTTGCAGAATGTCAAAATAATTTTCAATTCGTTGAATGAGCGCCAAGCCAAAAATAGTGGTAACAGGGGGAAATGGACAATTGGGAAAAGAACTGCAGGAGATATCTTCATCATATCCGCAATTCGAATTTTATTTTCTTACAAGAGAAGATATGCCGATCGATCAATTTGAATTGGTAAGAAATTATTTCAGTGCATTAAAACCTGCCTATTGTATTAACTGCGCCGCCTATACGGCTGTTGATAAAGCTGAATCGGAAAAAAACCTGGCATTCTTAATCAATGGGGAAGCTGTAGGTGTGCTTGCGGCTATTTGTAAAGAATATGATACAAAGTTCATTCACATTTCTACAGATTATGTTTTTAACGGTGAAGCAACCTATCCTTATACAGAGAATTTTCCTACAGATCCGATAAATGTCTACGGCGCATCAAAGCTGGAAGGAGAAAGAAATGCAATACAATTTAATCCCGATTCGATAGTCATTCGCACGTCCTGGGTGTATTCATCTTATGGCAAAAACTTTGTAAAGACAATGATGCGATTGATGAATGAAAAAGATGAAATAAAAGTGATCAACGACCAGGTAGGTTCACCAACTTACGCTGCAGACCTGGCTGAAGTGATCTTACAAATTATACCTGACTGGAAACCTGGGATATATAATTTTAGTAACGAAGGAATAATAACCTGGTATGAATTTGCAGTTGCGATAAAAGAAATTATCAATTGTCCTTGTGATATAAAACCGATTATAACCGCAGAATATCCAACTCCGGCCAGGCGCCCTGGTTATTCCGTTCTTGATAAAACGAAAATCCAGGAGACATTTGATGTGCAATTAAAAAACTGGACAGAGCGCCTGACAATTTGTATTGAAAAAATAAAACAACAGCAGTAATAAAAGATTTCCTACGTTGCTGAGTTCCGGATAGTCAGAACGGAAGGAATGATTGTGATCTCTTTTTTCAGGTTATAATTTCTTTTCTCCAATGATTTAAATAATACGACTGCAGCAGCTTTACCCATTTCAAATGCAGGCTGCGTAACAGTAGTCAGTGTTGGCTTAAGTATCATGGCAGCCGGGAGATTTGTAAAACTGACCACTTTTATTTTTTCCGGTATCGAGAGTCTTAAATCCTCACAGGCAAGATAAATCGGTGTGGTTAATTTCTCGACCGAGGCAATCAAGCCATCCGGTCTATCTTTCTTTTGCAACAGGTCGCGAATGATCTGGTAATTTCCGTCATCATCACTTGCACATGAAATGATATCATCTTTATTTTTTATTCCATTATCTGATAAGGCCTGGATGTAACCTTCCATTCTTTTATTATTTATGGAAAGGGCAGCGGACGTGGATAAATAAGCTATTTTTTGGCAACCTGCTTTCAGCAGATGGCAGGTAGCATTGTAGCTGCTTTCAAAATCATCAGTTATGATCTTTGCTGTTTCCACGTCTTCACAGACCCTGTCAAAAAAAACAAGCGGCATTCCTGCCGCAATCACTTCTTTAATATGATCACTATTGTACGTTTCACCTGAAACTGAAATAAGTATTCCATCAACCCTTCCGCTTTTAAATTCTTTTAATATGGCTTCTTCTCTTTTAAAACTTTCATGTGTAAGGTAGATCAATACATGATATCCTTTGTCATGTGCTACAGATTCAATTCCATTTATAGCCAGTGAAAAAAAACTATCGGCAACTTCAGGAAGCACGACCGCAATCGTCTTGCTGCTTCTGTTACGCAGGCTGCTTGCATAAGGATTAGGCGTATAGTTTAATTTTTTTGCGAGATCAAAAACTCTTTGCTTGGTTTCCGGGCTTATTTCATGGCTATCTTTAAGTGCTTTTGAAATGGTAGCAACAGAAAGGTTCAATTGCTTTGCAAGGTCTTTGATTTTTACACTCATATATCGTACTCCGACATTTTTCGAAAACGGTTTCGTAAATAAAAATGTCCTGATCTGTTTGTTTGCGATTTAAAATTGTCACTTTAGTATCCGGTTACGCCAACGATTGCTAAAGAACATGCCTAATTACGAAATTCAAAACTCTCTTCATGCAAGACCATACAGGTTGTCTTCAGCATCTTGCGGTGTTTCCCGACTACTTCATTTTTCAAATAACAAGCCATTAATCAAATGATAATATATCCTTATTGCTGTTGAAAGCAGTAACAAGGTTGCCTTACCTAATTTAGTAAAATTGAATGATATGAATACAAACAATTTTGAAGCAGTACCGCTTAAAAATCTTGATGAATGGGAAGACGATCTATTGCGTCGTTATCCTGATCCCGATTCGATCGCAACTGCAAAAACAACAGAGGAATACAGGAACTATGATAATCCTGAGCGGGATACCGTAAAGGAATTTTATCGTTTGAATCATAAATACCAGACCTATGAATTTGTAATGAAAAAAAGAGAAGAATTTCTTTCTTTTTCGAAAAGGGAAATGCCGGTTTGGGATGCTTTCAATTTTTTAAACGAATTGGTTGATGATTCGGACCCTGATACTGATCTGGACCAGTTTCAGCATTTACTGCAAACGTCTGAAGCTATCCGGAGAGATGGTCATCCTGACTGGATGGTGCTGGTAGGATTAATGCATGACATGGGCAAAGTGCTTTGTTTATTTGGTGAACCGCAATGGGCTGTAGTTGGTGACACTTTTCCGGTCGGTTGTGCGTACTCAAATAAAATAGTTTATCCCGAATTTTTTAATCTGAATCCTGATTATAGTGATGACAGATATAATTCCAAATATGGGGTGTATACTGAAGGTTGTGGATTGAAAAACGTCCACATGTCATGGGGACATGATGAATATGTGTACCAGATGATGAAAGATCATTTGCCTGAATCGGGTTTGTATATGTTACGGTATCATTCATTTTATTCCTGGCATCGTGAAGGAGCATATGGTCATTTACTTGATGATCACGACAGGGAAATGTTGAAATGGGTGAAACTTTTCAACCCTTATGATCTTTATTCAAAAAATCCTGAACCGCCTGATTGGAAAAAATTAAAACCATATTATGAAGAGTTGGTTGCGAAGTACCTGCCGCCGACTCTTAAGTTTTGATTCAACGATAGTTTTTCTGAATGATACTAAAGCTGCTTGTATATATTTCTTATCTCTAAAATTAAATTAACTGCTATGCGAAAACTTAACCAACGATTAGTCTTTTTTCGTGTGTTACCTGTTTTACTAACTTTTTTATTCTCATTAATGATGTTGGTAGTGCAGGCACAGCAAAGACAGATTAGCGGAACAGTCAAAGATGCAAAAGGAATCCCCGTCGCCGCAGTAACTGTCGCTGTTAAAGGAGGCGGAGCTTCCACTTTTACCGCTGAAGACGGATCCTTTAAAATTTCTGCAAAAGATGACGACGTACTAGTTTTCAGCGCTGTTTCCTTTGAAACTAACGAAATAAAAGTAACATCGTCTTCTACTTATAATGTGGTGCTTACATCCACTTCTCTTGTATTAACAGATGTGGTAGTTGTAGGTTATGGTACACAAAGGAAGAAAGATGTAACGGGTGCCGTGAAATCTTTGAAAGCTGAGTCATTTAACAAAGGCATCATCACTACGCCACAGCAACTTTTACAAGGTAAAGTTTCGGGCGTTAATGTTACGTCTGTGAGTGGTGAGCCCGGAGTTCAGCTTGGCATCACGATTCGCGGACCAGGTGGCGTACGTACCAGTAACACCCCATTGTTTGTAGTAGATGGAATTCCTCTTGATAATAATGTAACCGGGCGCGGAGATCCGTTGAATTTTTTGAATCCTCAGGACATTGA
>Ga0075418_10007732_pt1 | contig 12080 bp, 11 predicted proteins | sample SoiMetdeltSBSDD2_FD_81776 | JGI IMG/M metagenome (GOLD analysis project Ga0075418, IMG submission 81776) | Bulk soil microbial communities from a Populus tree surrounding site in Tennessee, USA - Soil MetaG P. deltoides SBSDD2 | ecosystem: Environmental > Terrestrial > Soil > Tree plantation...
ATCGGCCTGGCGCTGGATGAATGGATAGACGCTGCCGACGTCGGCGCTCACGCTCGGAGCCTGCGCTGCGGGCCGGCCTAGAGCGCGCCTGCCGGGCGCCCCCAGCGCGAGGCCGACCGCGGCCGCTTTCAAGATCGCGCGGCGGCTCGGCTTCACTGCGCGATGCAGCGAGGACGCCCCCGGCGCATCGGCGCTGTCCGCCAGCGGCGGCGCGGCGTCCGCCTGGGGGTCGGTCGGAAGTGCAAGCTCAGCTTCGGACCGCATATTTCTTCTCGGTGGGCGCCGTAGCAACAAAAAAAAAATAAGACTTGCCGTCCGGATCGACGGACAGCTTCACGAACTCCCCCTTGCACTCCTCGGCGTCGTTGGCGATCAGCTCGGGCGGCGAATTGTCCTTGGCGTCCCCACCGAGCCGGCGGTGCAGCTGAAAGACCGCCTCGAGGCCCGAGGCGGCCCGGAGCGCGCGGAGCGTTCCGGGCTCGGCGCCTTTCTTGGCGCCGTTGTTGACGACGGCGACGCGCGGCGCGAGGGCGGCGATCAGCGCAGGGTTGTTGCTGATATCGAGCCCGTGATGGTTCGACTGATAGACGTCCACCCGTCCCGGGATGTTCTCGGGGCAGACGAGCTTGTGCTCCACGTTCCAGGTCAGGTCGCCGCCGTCGAAGAACTTGAAGCCGCCGAAAGCGAGAACGAACGCGACGCTCTTCGCGTTGTCCGAGCCGTCGATCGGCTGCGCCTCGTGCCCCTTGGCGCACGGAGGTTGGATCTTGTCACCTGTCTCGCCGAGGACGAGCCCGTGTGCTGCGAGAACGCGCAGCGATGGGGCAGGTCCCGCGGTGCCGGCGCGCAGCGGGATTGTATCGCCCGGGCGCAGCACCCGGGATTTGCCTCCAGTGACTTTTCGGTACGCCGCAACGTCCTGCGCGCGAATGTCGGTCGTGGGCGGCTCGGGCACGCCGTGGTCATAGAAAGCGCCGATGGGAATGAGCTCCGCGAGCCGCTCGACGCCGCCGACGTGGTCCAGGTGCCAGTGCGTGATGACCAGGTGGTCGATACGAGAGAGCCCGGCAATATCGCGCGCCACTCGGGCGATGCGCCCCGGGTCACGTTCCCCGGGATTGCCGCAGTCGACGAGGATGGACTCCCGTTCCGGCGTGACGATCAGCGTCGCCGCGCCCCCCTCCGTGTCGACGAAATAGATCTCGAGCGATCGGAGACGCTGTCCATTATCTTCCCCGCCGCCGGTCGCGACGGCGCACGGCACGAAAACTCCCAAGGTCGCGGCGAGGAAACCAACGACGAGCAGCGATGGCGTTCCCAATCGGGGGCGTACGCGCATTGGCGAATCTCCTAGGATAAGTGTTGCGGCATGGCAGGAGCCTGCGGTTTCCGCCCCGTGGCAAGCATCCGGCAAAACCGCAATCGGCTCATTGGAAAGGAGGCGTGCATGTCGCGCAAGGAGGTTCGGGCCGCCATCGCCCACGTCGGAGCCGCGCTCCGGGACCCGGAGGAGTTCGCGCTGCGTTGGCATCAGGGGGCAGCGGGTTACGGGTGGCTCGTCTGGGGCGCGCTCGGGGCGACGGCAGTTGCAGGAACCATAACCTACGGCCTGACGCTCGGCATCCGCGGCGGGCCGGCTGCGCCGATCTGGGGCGCGGCTGGCCTCACATTGGCCGCCGGCCTCGCGTGGGCGATCCCCCTTCCAGGCCTTTACATCTTCAACAGCCTCACCGGCTCACGCCTTGCGGCTTCCACGACGCTGCTCGCCGTGCTCGTCACGACGAGCTGGGGGGGCCTCGCCATGATCGCTTCGGTGCCGGTGAGTTGGTTCTTTGCCACCGCGGTACCGCACCGTGGTGTGTTCCTTGCGGTGAACCTCGCCGTGTTCACGGCCGTCGGAATCGCCATGACGGACGTGCTTGGCAGAGTGGTCCATACGCTCGAGCCCGAGCGGGGTCGCTTGCCCCTGTGGTGTCTAACGGTCGTGGGAGCCATTGGCGCCGAGCTCTTTTACGCCTTCGGCATCTTCAACCTCGCCGCCTGATCCGGCGCGCCCAGGAGAAGCACCATGGAGACTCCCATTGCCGTTCATTCGCTCTCGACCATCGGCATCGTCGAAGCCTACTTAAAGGATCGCTCGAAGCTCTACGATCTACTTCGCAGCGAAGGAAAGGCGGCGGAAGTCGCTCCGAAGTTCCTCACCCTCTCGCTGCTGGGATTTACTCTTTTCGGGGCGCTCTTCGCGACGATTTTCAGCTTCACGAATGCCAGTGTGCCATGGCTGCCCCGCGTTGCCTGGGCGGATGGCTCCGCCTTTTCGCTCATCGCCGCGTACGACTTCGGTCTCATCGCGGCCTCGGGAGTCTGCCTGCCCTGCTTTTACTTTTTCGGCCTGCTGGCAGGCTTGCGGGCCGGCGTGCTGCGCATCGTCCTCGTCGTCCTCGAAGGACTCGCTGCCACTTCGATCGTGCTCGTGGGGCTCCTCCCACCTTATTTTGCTATCGCGCTGGGCCTCGTCGTATTGCACGCGGGCGCCACCGCCATTAAGGCGGCATTCATTGTGGGGCTCTTGTTGCCTTTCGTCGCTGGCCTCGGCGGGATTCGCACGATCCGTTCCGGGCTGGGGACGCTCTCTGACACATTCCAAGAAAACCGCAGAGCCGCGCGGACCTGCTTCATGAATCGACTCGTCACCGCGTGGGCTCTGCTCTACACGGTCGTGACTCCCGTCATGATCCATGCGCTCTGGCGTCATTTCGCATGAACGTGCAACTTTCGAATGGAGCCAATACGACATGGGGATTCTTCAGCGCGCGAGCGACATTCTTAGCGCCACCGTCAACGACTTCGTCGACAGGCTCGAAAACCCGGAAAAGATGCTGCGGCAGGCCCTGCGGGAGATGGAGACCTCCATCGCGCGGGCCCTGGAAGCGACGGCGAAAACCGTCGCGAGCGAAAGGATCCTGCGCGCGGAGCTGGAAGGGCTCACTGCCGCAATCCAAGGGTTCGAGCAAAAGGCCGTACGGGCCCTGGAGGAGGGTGGCGACGACCGCGCACGCCACGCGCTCCTCGAGCGGCGCGTTGTTGAGCGGCTCGCCGTGCCGCTGCGCAAAGACCTCGAAGCGGCGCGATCGGCCACGACGATCTTGAGCGCGCAGGTGGGACAGCTTCGGGCACGCCACGCTGAAGCCAAGAGGCAGCTTGTGCTGCTGTCGGCGCGCCAGAAAGCTGCCGAAGCCCGGCGGCATTTTCTCACCGCGTCGAGCGGCGTCGCGTCGGGCCCCTTCGCGAGATTTGACCGCCTCCGCGAGGGCGTGGAAGCCGCCGAGGCGGAAGCCGAAGCTTTCGCATCCATCGAGCCGACCGGCCGATTTCTGGACGGCGCCGCGTCTCCCATCACCGAGTCCGACGAGCGCGAGGCCGAGGCCCGAGCGGTTGAGGAAGAGCTTTCTGCGCTTCGCGCGCAATGGAAGGCGAAGCTCTGAGAAGGGAGTCGAAAAGCATGACCGGCCTGCACTCGTTCATCTTCTATGCTCTCCTGGGGATCGGCGTGGCGACAGCGAACTATCTTGGCCACGACGGGCCCATCGGCTGGCGGCTTTCGTCTTCCCTATTGTCCTTTGCGTTCTGGCCGCTCTACCTCCCGATCATCCTCCGGACGAATGCGGAGCGCAGGGTCGCTCGCGAGACGCGAGCTGGACGAGCAGCGGACGGCGCTTTCGCCTCCGCCATCGAGCAGGTCGAGGGCGAGCTCGCCCTGGCGCTCGCGAGCCTCGAGGGGTGGGCTGGGGGCGTCCTGGCCGGAGAGGGAAGGCGCATCGAGGAACTGAAACGGGCGTGGCGCGCGCAGTCCTGTCGCATCTCCGAGATGGACGAGATCCTCCGCAATGAGGCGTTGGCCGCGAACGACCTCACGGAGCCCGCGTTGATCGGCTCCGAGCGCGCTAAGTTTTCGGAGGAAGCTCGGAGGAAGAACATGGAACGGTTGCAGCGCGCGCGCGGCCGAGCCTGCGAGGACCTTGCGGGCACTCTAGCCTCCGTGCGCGAGCTCGTCAGCAGGATTCATCTGGCGCGATTCACCGGCGCGCCGGCTTCCCGCGCGCAGCAGCTGGTTGCGCAGGTTGCTGCCAGCGTCGAGGGCTTATCCGCTGCCGTTGAAGCCGAAGCGGAGGCCGACGGCGATGAGGTTCCCACGGCCCAATTTCGGCTGGTACACCCTTCAGGGCCCGCCTATCCTGGCCCGCGGGATGGCTGAGGCCACGAGCATCGCGATTCGAGCGGGCCGGGACAGCGACGCCGAGCAGCTCATCGAGCTGGTACGCTCTGCCTGGTCCGAGTACCCCGACATCGTCCTCGAGGTTGAAGCGGAGGTCCCCGAGCTTCGCGCCATCGCGACGTTTTTCGCCGAGCGCGCCGGCAAGTTCTGGGTCGCGGAGCGGCAGGGGCGCGTCGTCGGCTCCGTCGGCACTCTGCCGGCAGCGGACCCTCGCGGCGTCGAGCTGAGAAAGCTCTACGTGGCGCGAGCCGAGCGGCGACAAGGCCTTGGCAGCCGGCTCTGCAGCCTCGTCGAAGACGAAGCCCGTGACCGGGAGGCGGCTTTCGTCGACTTGTGGACCGATACGCGCTTCACCGACGCGCACCGCCTCTACGAGGCGCGGGGGTACGTGCGCGGTCCCACGACACGCGAGCTCCATGACCTGAGCTGCACGGTGGAGTTCTATTACCGCAAGGAGCTTCGCGGGTGAGCGCTGCTGCCGCGCGGCCTTACTTCGAGCCCGCGGCGCCCGCCGACCCCGCCGGCGCTTTGTCGCTGCGCTCGGCGCCGAGCTCTCCGCCCAGGCAGATCAGCGTCCGATACGTCCGCAGGTAGAGGCGGCCGCCAGCAACCGCGGGTGTGCTGCGGCTGCCCTCCCCCATCGGGTTCCGTGCGAGCAGCTTGTACTCTTTCGAGGCGGCGAGTACGGCGACGTCTCCCTCCTCCGACATGCAGTAGATGCGGTCGCCGATGCAGACCGGGGAGCCCGAGTACGAACCTCCCACGCGCTCTTGCCAGACGATGTTGCCGTTCGCGGCCTCCACGCACGTCACGACTCCCTTGTCGCTCCAGAGGAACACGAGGCCGTCGCGCGCCAGCACGGTGGGCACGTAAGGCATCGAGCGCGTGAGCTTGTACGCCAGGTGGCTCGCCGTCACGTCGCCCTGCCCTCCCGTCCGCACGGCCACGACGTAGTTGCCGCCGGCGCCCGATCCGCACGTCGCGAGGACTAACCCTCCCGCGATCACGGGCGAAGAGACCGTGCGCATCTCGAAAAGCATTGCTTCCCAGCGGACGGACCCGCTCTTGGGGTCGACGCCGTAGACGCCGTGCGCGTTGCTCGAGAAAACGAGCTCCGCCTTGCCACCGGCATCCACCGCCACGCACGGCGTGCCGTAGGCAGCGGCAGCGCTTTTCCTCTCAGTGCGCCAGCGTTCGGCACCGCTCTTCCGGTCGAAAGCAGCCAGGAAGCTGTGTTCATCGATCTCGTTCGTCACGATGACCAGGTCGTCGTGGAGGATGGGCGATGCCCCACCGGCGTGTCGGCTCACGTGAGCTCCGAGCTCGCGGGTCCAGACCGTCTTGCCCGAGTGATCGAGGGCGGAGACGCTCGATGCCTCGGGAGCCGTGAGGATCAGGTAGACCCGGTCCGCGTCGACGACCGGTGTGCTCGTCGCGAAAGTGTTGCGGTCATGTTTCGGGTGGGCCTTGAGCGGATACTTCTGCGTCCACTCAGCCGAGCCATCTTTCGCGCGGCGGCACTCGAAGAACCTGCCGGTGCCATCGTCGGCGGCGCTGAGGACGAAAATCTTGTCGCCCCAGAGGACGGGCTGGGAGATGCCCGTGCCGGGGAGCTCCACTTTCCAGCGATAGTCCTTCTCGGTCCAGCTCGTCGGAACCGATGGGGCCTGGGCGAGGCCGGAGCCGTTCGGGCCGCGGAACCGTGTCCATTCCTGCGGCCAGGCGGCAGCGGCTGAGGTTGCCACGGCGAGCCCTGCAAGAAACAGCTGGCGGAGCGTTCCTGTCTGCCGGGCGGATCGGGGGGTGCGAATGAGCTTACAGGGGCCGATAACGTGGAGAGTCCCGTGGGGCGGCGGCATGGATCGCATGATATCCCCGGCCTGGGGGGCAGGCCAGAGCGGCGGGGCGGCTACGTTGCCCGTCCGGGGGTGGAAACGCCCGCCACCCCCTGGTATCCAATCCTTTAGCATGAACCGTACGCTGCTCGCCCTGCTCCTCGCGTCGTGCGCGCTCGCGCCAGGCTGCTCAAGCTCCAAGAATTCGCCGCCGCGCTCCTTTCATTCCTCCAGCCAGGAGAACACCAGCGTGAAACCACCCGACACCCAAGCTGGCGCGAAGACGTCGCCCGCCACCAGCTCCTCCGAGACATCCTCTGCGGGCGACAAAGTGTTGCTGAGCGATGCCGAGTGGAAGAAAAAGCTCACTCCCGAGCAGTACTACGTCTGCCGCCAGCAAGGCACCGAGCGCGCGTTCACGGGCAAGTACTGGGATTCGAAGCAGAAGGGGGTGTACACGTGCGTGGCCTGCGGGAACGAGTTGTTTCATTCCGAGACGAAGTTCGATTCGGGCACGGGCTGGCCGAGCTTTTGGCAGCCGATCGCTGCGGGCAAAGTCGGGTCGCGCGACGACAGCGGTTTTTTCATGACGCGCACCGAGGTCCACTGCGACCGCTGCGGCTCGCACCTTGGCCATGTGTTCGACGACGGCCCCGCGCCGACGGGGCAGCGCTACTGCATCAACTCGGCCGCTCTCAACTTCATCGAGAAGAGCTGAACGCCGCGCTGGCGGACGGCGCAGACCATCCGGTCGCAGCCTGGGCGGCCGAACGAGGCTTCGTCCGGCGCGCGGCCGCATCGTCCCTCGCTCGACGCGGGCATGCGGCTTGCAGTTCTCTGGCTTGCCGATTGCGCGATGTCCCGCGCGGTCATCCGCCTGCGGGTCCAGAACCCAGGCGACACGCTGAGCGGCCATCGCCAGCGCGGATATCTACGAGTCCTGTCCACGTCCGGTGCGCCCCGCAATAATGGTCCCAGCGGCCCGAAGAGCCTCCAGATTGTGGACTCCTTCCCAGGAGTCAACGTGAAAGCCAAGCTACTTGACCGGCTTGCCTGTCCTTCGTGCAAGGGAAGCCTCGTGCTCAACGTTTCCCAGGCCGAGGAGGTGCCCGCCTCGGGGGACTACCCCGCGTTCCAGGAGATCCTCGAGGGGCTTCTCACGTGCACCTGCGGCCGGACGTACCCCATCGTGCGCGGCGTGCCGCGGTTCGTGCCCGAGGACGATTACGTCAAGAACTTCTCGGTCCAGTGGAACAAACTGCGCGCGAGCACCCGGACGAAGCCCGCGACCGTCAACCGCTCGCTTTCCCAGTTCCAGAACCGGACGGATTTCGACCTGTCGCGCGTGCGCGGCGAATGGGTCCTCGAAGCGGGCTCCGGGGCCGGGCGCTTCGTCAAGCTCCTCGCGGAGCATGGCGCTGAGATTGTCGGCGTCGACCTCAGCTACGGCATCGACGAGGTCTTCCGCTACATCGGCAAGCTCCCGAACGTCCATTTGGTGCACGCGAGCATCTTCGAGCTGCCGTTCAAAGACGCCGGTTTCGACAAGGTGTACAGCCTCGGCGTGCTTCACCACACGCCGAGCACGAAGCAAGCGTTCGACTGCCTGCCCCGGCTGCTTCGCCCCGGCGGCCGCCTCGCCGTCTGGGTGTACTCGAGCCACAATCCGAACCCCTGGAAGTTCGGGCAGATGTACCGGAAAGTCACGACGCGGCTCCCGCCGCGCCTGCTCTATTACCTCTGCTACGCCGCGATCCCGATGTACTACGTCTACAAGATCCCAGGGATTGGAAAGTTCCTTTCGATCATCCTGCGCACGGACGGGCATCACCCGGATCCGCGCTTCCGCGTCCTCAACACGTTTGACTACTACGCGCCGAAGTACCAGTTCCTTCACCGGTACGATGAGGTCTTCGGCTGGTTCGAGGAGCACGGGTTCGAACGCATCCGCGTGCTGCACGACGCCGTTGCTGTGGCCGGGACCCGGAGTGAGCGCGTCGCTGCTGCAGGAGCGCCACCGCCGGCGCGCCTAGTGGCCGCGAAGACGGACCGCGAAGCCGCCATCAAGCGCTGAAGCTGCACGCGATCTCTTGCGCCGCAGCCTCTTAGACTCAGCCGAGCGCCAGCGCCGCCGCGATCTGGCAGCTCTTCAAGTAGTCGCTGATTACGACGTATTCGCCGGTCGTGTGGATCTCGCGCTGCCCGCAGCCGAGGCTGACCGTGGGAACGCCTTTGTGCGTTAGCCAGCTCGCGTCGAGTCCGCCGTTCGAGATCCGCAGCGTGGCGGCGAGGCCGGCGGACGCGATGGCCGCGCGCGCGGCGGCGATGGCCACGTGGTCCTTGGGCAGGGCGTAGGACGGGTAGACGTCTTCCACGGCGATCTCGACGCGGCCTCGTTCGCCGGCCTCATTCGTCCGCGCGGCCGCGGCCTTCGAGAGCTCCTCGCGAAACTGACTCACGATGCGCTGGAGAAAGGCCGGGTCGTGGCTGCGCGCCTCCGCGCTGACGTCCAGCCGATCGAGCACGACGTTCGTTGCCTCGCCGCCCCGGAGCACTCCGACGTTGGACGTCCCGCTCCCATCGGCCTGCTGGATTTTGCCCAGCCAGCCGCCGCGTTCGAGCGCAGTGATGGCACCGGCCAGGATCGCCGCCGCGGAGACACCGCGCTCGGGATGGACCCCCGCGTGCGCGGCGATTCCGCGGATCGTGATCTCCAGGTGGGCGGCGCCGACCGCGCCGATCGTCAGCTCGTGAGGGAGAGACCCGTCGAAATTGAACCCCATCTCGACCGAGCCGAGCGTCTCCTTGCGGACCGCTGCAGCGCCGCGAAGTCCGGACTCCTCCCGCACCGTGAAGAGGAAAGTCACAGGAGCGTGCGGCAAGCCCCGCTGGGTGATTTCGGCGAGCGCAGTCAAGATCGCCGCCACACCGGTGCGATCGTCGCCGCCGAGCGCCGTCGCGCCGCTCGGGCGGATGCGGTCTCCGTCCACGACGGCCTGCGCGCCGCGAACCAGAGGCACGGTGTCGACGTGGGCCATGAGGAGGCGGCTTGGCCCCGAGCGAGTCCCCGGCAGCTTCACGATCAAGTTCCCCGATTGCGACGGCAGCGGGATGCGCGAAGGGGCGTCGTCGACGATCACCGCAGATTCCGGCACGCCCAGTCGAAGCACTTCGGCGCGGACGTGCTCGATGACGCCGCGCTCCTCGCCGGTCACGCCGGGCACGGCAAGCAGGTCGAGGAGACGGCGGAGCGCGCTTTCGCTGTCGATCATGTGGTTCCTTGGGATGGGAGGTCGGAGTCTGGCGCGGAGAATGAGGCCCGGAGCGAACATCCCTGAGACTTGCGCCCGCGTCAAGCGGAGGGTGGATCGGCGACATCCTGCCCAGGGTCTGGGGGCTCCGGGGATTGCTTGCGCCGGGCCATCCGACAGCTCAGGATGGTCCGCCATGCTGCGTGCCTCGATCCTTGCTGCTTGCGCGCTCGCGGCAGCGCTCGCCATCGGCCCGCTACCAGAAGCGGCAGCTGCGGACGGCCTCCGCCTATCGGAGCTCGTCGCGCAGAATCGCTCGGGGCTCTTCGACGACGACGGCAAGACGTCCGACTGGATCGAGCTCGAGAACCGGAGCGACGAGCCCGTCGACCTCGCGGGGTACAAGCTCTCCGACGATCCCGCACTGCCCGCGAAATGGACGCTCCCCAAAGTCGTTCTGCCGCCCGGAGCGTTCTATCTCGTCTGGGCGTCGGGAAAAAACCGCACTGCGGTGCCCGTAGCGACGCTCGCCGGCGCCAAGTTCCCGATTCGTTTCGAACGGCAACTCGTGCGCGCCGGAGCTCGATGGCGCTACCTCCTCGGCGATCGCGGCGAGGGCGGGCCGCCTGCCGGCTGGACTCTGCCCGATTTCGACGACTCGAGCTTCGAGGAGGGAGCCTCCGGCTTCGGATACGCCGACGGCGATGACGCCACGCTGCTGCCCGAGGCGACGACGGCAGTCTTCATCCGGAAGAAGATCCAGCTCGGGGAGCTGAGCGAGCTCGGCCAGCTCCTCCTCAAGATCGACTACGACGACGGCTTCATCGCCTACTGGAACGGAACGCGGATCGCCTCGTCCTGCGCCCCCGCGGGCGAGCCGGGGTTCGATGCGGAAGCCGAGTGCAAGCACGAGCAGGGCCGACCCGAGTATTTCGATCTGACGGCGACGCCGGGGCTATTGCGTCCCGGCCTCAACGTGATCGCGATCGTCGGCCTGAACACGAACCCGAGCACCGACATGTCGCTCATTCCGGAGCTCGGGACCCTGCCACGGATCTGCCACACGAGCTTCCAGCTCGACACGAAAGGCGGAACCGTCATCCTGACCGATCCTTCCGGGCGCGAGATCGACCGCGTCGTGTACCCGCGCCAGGAGGAGGATCGATCTTACGGCCGGCCCTCCGGGACCACGGAGTGGGCATTCTTCGCCACTCCGACGCCGCGCGCCGAGAACCGCCGGCGCCCGTTCCAGCGGCTTCCCAAGGCTGCCCTGAAGCTACGGCCCGAACCGGGAAATCAGTCGGGGCCTGTCGAGGTCGCATTCGATCTCGAAACGGACACCTCAGGTCTCGAGGTGCGCTTTACCACGGACGGCAGCGAGCCCGACGGGCGCTCCCCGCTGGCTTCGGAGCCGCTGAAGGCGGCCGCGAGCACGGTGGTGCGGGCCGCCGCTTTCGTCGAGGGCGAGCGCGTCACGCCGATCGTGTCCGGCAGCTACTTCATCGGGCTCGATACGCACCAAGCGACTTTGTCACTGGCGCTCGACCCCCGCGAGTTCGCGGAGGTGCACTTGAACGAGAACGCGCATGGCCGCCCCTCCGAGAAACGCGCGCACCTCGACGTCTACGACGCCACCGGCCGAAAAGTCTTCGGCACCGACGTCGGGGTCCGGCTTCACGGAGGCTACGGGCGGAAAGGCGGCTTCGAGACGAAGAAGTCCTACCGGATCTACCTCCGAAACTACTACGGCGAGCCGAACATTGGCTGCGAGATCATCAGCGGCGTGCCGTCGGGGGCGCTCCGGCAGGTCGTTTTGAGAGCCGGCTTCAACGATCGCCTGGGCGCGTACCACACGGGATCGACTTTCCTGCGGGACCAGGTGTTGCGGCGGCTGCACAAAGACATGGGGGCTCCCGTGTCGGAGGGCTCGTGGTGCACGCTCCTCGTCAATGGGCAGACGAAGGGTATCTACAACCTCGTGGAGCGCATCGACGAGGACTTCCTCGTGCGGCACCTGGGCGGGAAGGAATGGGACCTGGTCAAGACGGGGAACGAGGTCGCCGCCGGGACGCGCGAGGCCTGGGACGCGCTCGGCACGCTGGCCCGCAAGGGCCGACCGGCGACCGAAGAGGGCTTTGCCGAGCTGTCGCGGCTCGTCGACGTCGCCAATTTCACTTCTTATGTCATCCTCAACCTCTGGTCGCAGAACGAGGACTGGCCGCAGAACAACTGGTACGCGGCGCGCCCGCGCACGGACGGCGGCCAATGGATCTTCCTCTCCTGGGACGCCGAGTGGGGCCTGGGCCACACGCCGGCCGGTTACGGGGCCGATTCGCTGAGGGTCTTCCTCTCGAAGCGCGGGCAGATTCGCGACCTGCTCGCGGCGCTCCTCCAGAATGCGTCCTACCGCTCGTACTTCCTGCGGGAGGTGGATCGCTACCTCGAAGGGCCGCTCAGCGTCGAAAACGTGCTCCATCGCGTCGACGAGGAGGCCGCGAGAGTCGAGCCGTTCATCCCGGAGGAGCTGATCCATTTCGCGCCCGCCTACGAGATGAAAGACTGGGAAAGAAACGTCGAGATCGTGCGCCGTTTCGCCCGCAAGCGAGGCCCCATCTTCCGCCGCCTGATGCACGAAACGCTGCGTGCCCTTGCGGCGAGTGTGCCGGAGGAACGTTGAGCCGGGCGCCGGCGGGCGACCTCGCCGCGGTCCTGCGCGCC
>Ga0075418_10007733_pt1 | contig 12078 bp, 9 predicted proteins | sample SoiMetdeltSBSDD2_FD_81776 | JGI IMG/M metagenome (GOLD analysis project Ga0075418, IMG submission 81776) | Bulk soil microbial communities from a Populus tree surrounding site in Tennessee, USA - Soil MetaG P. deltoides SBSDD2 | ecosystem: Environmental > Terrestrial > Soil > Tree plantation...
GAGAGCGGCCGCCGCGGCGATCGCGACGGCCACGTGGAGGCTTTGCTCTGCCGGTTGACGGGCGCCGAGGCCGCCACGGTCGTGAATAACAATGCGGCGGCGGTCCTGCTCGTGCTCAACACGCTGGCCCTGCGCAAGGAAGTGCCCACGTCGCGAGGCGAGCTGATCGAAATTGGCGGCTCGTTCCGCATGCCCGACATCATGACGCGCGCCGGCTGCCGGCTTCGCGAGATCGGCACGACCAATCGCGTGCATCTGCGCGACTATGAAGCCGCCATCGGACCGCGCACCGGCCTCGTGATGAAAGTGCACACGAGCAACTACGCGGTCGTCGGTTTTACTTCCGGCGTGCCAGAACGTGACATCGCGCGCCTGTGCCACGAGCGGAACGTGCCGTTTGCCGTCGATCTGGGCAGCGGCACCCTGGTCGACCTCAGGACGTACGGCCTGCCGCACGAGCCGACGCCGACCGAGACATTGGCCAACGGCGCCGACGTGGTGACGTTCAGTGGCGACAAGCTCCTCGGCGGGCCGCAGGCGGGCCTCATCGTCGGCCGGCGGGATGTGATCGAGCGGATCAGGCAGAATCCGCTCAAGCGCGCGCTGCGCGTCGACAAGATGACGGTTGCCGCGCTGTCGGCTGTGCTGGCGCTCTACGCCGACCCGGCTCGGCTCGCCGAACGCCTGCCGGTCATCCGGCTGCTCGCGCGGCCGCTTGCCGACATCCGGGCGGCTGCCGAGCGGCTGCTGCCGGCGGTCGTCGCAGCCGTGGATGGACTTGCCTCGGTACAGGTCGTCAGCTGTCAGAGTCAGATCGGGAGCGGCGCGCTTCCGACCCGGACGATCGAGAGTGCCGGCCTGGCGATCCGGCCGCGTACGGAGCGCGGTGTCGGGACGGCGCTCCAACGGATCGGGGACGCGTTTCGCCACCTGTCTGTGCCTGTGATCGGCCGCATCGAGGATGATGCGTTCATCATGGATCTGCGGTGCCTCGACGATGAGTCCGCGTTCACCGCGCAGCTGACCGAGCTGTCGCTCTAGCGCGCGCTTATTGGGCTTTTGTCGTACGTAGTGTCCGGCTTTAGCCGGACCGCCGGATGGTCCGCCTAAAGGCGGACACTACGTAACTGGCAATGATTAGAGAATCTGCCGCACGTCGCCGACGCGGCGCGTGACGCGTTCGCTGTCGAGGAACTCCAGCAGTGGGATCGCATACTTGCGGCTGACGCTGTACCGCTGCTTGAAGGCGGCGACGTCGAGCGTGGCGATGGCGCCATGCTGCTTCAGCGCCCGGATCTCGGTTTTCAGCTGCGCCAACGCCGCGGAGTGGAACAGCAGTTCCCCTGCCCGGACGATTTCCTTTTGACGGACGAGCAGCTCCGCAACCCGATCGAACAGCTCGCGCTTCACAGCGATCCGCGTCGCCAGCACGCCGGGATCAGGGGGTGTGAGCCCGGCATCGCCCAGCATCCGCAGGATCGCTTCGCGGGTGCGCGCCTCGTCGGCGTTGAGTGCGATCCGCTTCCCTGGCAGCGAGACGCGCTCTCGTGCGACGATGCGTCCCTGATCGACGAGACGATGCAAGGCGTGGTCGAAGACGGCTCCGCGCGTCCTGCCGAATACCCGCTCGCGCAGCTCTTCGCGCGGCATGCCTCCGGCAGTTGGATGATCCGCGTGGTGTTGCGTGACGGCGGCCAGCATGGCGTCTTCCGCGGCGCCCAGGCGCGATGCCGACACGAGCCTGGTCCCGATGCGGACGATGCGGCTGTCGAGCCAGGCAGCGACGCGATCGCGGTCAGTCCAGGGCACCCCGGCGCGGCCGACCAGCTGGACTTCGGGCAGACCGGATAATCCGGCTTCTTCAATCATGGCCATGACCACGTCCGCCTGAGTCGTTCCTTCGGCAAGCTGAGCGAAGCGGGCGGCGCCCGCCGGCGTGCGGACCCCTCGACGAGGCGGCAACGGATCCAGGACAACGCCTCCGGCGATGGTCGTGAGCGGAGAATAGGCGCGAAGGATGAATCGATCACCGCGGACGAGCACCGCCGGTGCCTCGAGATGAATACGGGCGAACGCCGATGCCCCTGGTTGCACGTCGGACCGTTCCATCAGGACGAGACGGCCCAGCAGCTCGCGGGTTCCCTGGTGAAAGCGAACGCGTGCGCCATGGCGCAGCGGCGCCGCTGACGGCAGGAGACCGACGCGCAGATCGGCGGCGCGGGTCACGGTGACGGCGTCGGGGTGCGTCAGGGTGTCGCCGCGCGCGACGTCCGCCAGCTCGATGCCCGCGAGATTGACGGCGACCCGTTGCCCGGCGATGGCTTCGTCGCGGCGTTCTCCGTGTACCTGCAGGCCACGCACTTTCGCGATCCGGCCCGAGGGCTGGCAGACGATTTCTTCGTCGATCGCGAGCCGGCCGCTGATCAGCGTGCCGGTTACGACGGTGCCGAAGCCTTTCATCGAAAAGACACGGTCGATCGGCAGCCGTGGATGCCCCGCGGCCGGCCGCGAAAGGGCAGACAGCGCCAGCGCCGCGAGCGTGCGGCGCAAATCCGCCAGGCCTGCGCCGGTTCGCGCCGAGACTGCAAGAATCGGGCGATCCTCCAGAAACGATCCGGCGACGAGATCCTGGACCTCGAGCCGGACGACGTCGAGCGTCGCCGCATCGACCAGATCCGATTTCGTGATGACGACGAGGCCTGATGGCACCGCCAGCAGCCGGCAGATGTCGAAGTGCTCGCGAGTCTGCGGCATCACCGATTCGTCCGCCGCGACGTGCAGCATGACGAGATCCATGCCGCCCACGCCCGCCAGCATGTTGCGGACGAAGCGCTCGTGGCCCGGCACGTCGACGAACGACAGGGCAATCCCGTCCTCGACAGTGTGGGCGAACCCGAGGTCGATGGTTATCCCGCGCGCTTTCTCCTCCTGGAGACGGTCAGGGTCGGTGCCCGTCAACGCGAGCACGAGTGAGCTCTTGCCGTGATCGATGTGACCCGCGGTACCGATGATGACGTGCTTCATGTTGCAGCGGCCTTCCACGGCCGCCTGCGCTCTTGTAAGCTGGCACTGGAAGCGAACGGGGCCCGGTGGCTCTCCCGGTCTTCAAAACCGGTCGCTCGCCGCGAGAGCGGGGAGGCTGGGTTCGACTCCCAGGCGCTTCCGCCACCCCTACGGCCGGGGGGCCCTGGCCCCTTCCGCCACGAACCGGATGGCGGCGGGCAGCTCGTGCAGCGAGACGATCGCTCCCGTCGGTCGGTGCATCGCGAGCCTCTTGCCGTCCTCGTAATCGTTGAACATGAGAATGGCGTTGGCGCGCAACTCTTTCGCCGCCGTGAGTCCCTCAACCGTGTCGGCCAGCGACATGACGTGTTCCGGCTGCAGCGCGGCGTTCTCCATCGCTCTTGCCAGCGGCACCGTTTTCACGCCCCGCGCGTTGTCCCGGGTCCAGACGGCGGAGAAGAAGCCGTTGAGGGAGAACCGTTCCAGGAAGCGGCTGACGGCGGCCGTGGAGAGGGACGACGCAATCAGCAGCGTCAGGTTCATCTCCTTCAGTTCGGCCAGCGCCGGCACGACATCCTCGTAAATCGACGCCTTCCCGGCGGCGCGAACCTCGAGATCCTCGACCATCTTCTGCTGTGGCGGCGTCAGCGTGTTCCCTGACTGCTCCAGCAACTCCAGCACCCGCCAGTAGGCCTCGCTGCCGGCGGCACATGGTGCGTCTGTCAGATTGAATACGCGCGCGGCGATTTCGTTGAACTCGTCGGCGGCAAATTCCGCGAGGCAGCCCACCGGCTCGAAGCAGACCGCGTGGATTGCCTGCATGACCGCCCCCGCCTCGCGGCGTGTCATTGCTGCCGCGGATGCACGTTGGGACGATATTGCTTATGGCAATTCACGCATGACGCGTTCAGCGGCGCCTCGAGCGCGCGCAGCGCGACGGCGTCCTTCGCCCCGGCGGCCTTGTAGGCGGCCGCACCCACATCCACGAGCCCTCGCGCCTCCTTGAGCCACTGCCCCTGGTCCATGGCGCGGCCGCGCATCATGAGCAGGTTTCCCGATTCGGCGAGCTGGATGGCGCTGCGCTGCACGGCGGCCCACTCCTTGGCGTTGGCGGGGGCGCCGCGATTCATCGACAGCAGCAGCTCATTGGTCGGCGGGTAGACCACGCTCGCCATGAATTCGCGCATGGTGCCGACCGGCTGCGACTCAGGCGCCTGCGCGGCCGCTGCGCCCGCGGCCAGCACCCCTCCGATAGAAAGCACGGCGATGATGCGCATCATGTTCCCCTCGTGAATCGGCAGGACCGACCGTCCGAGCGCGGCGATCCTAGCACAACCGAGCACCACAGCAGCCGCGGTTCCCGCCGCGTATAATCGGCACGAAGGCCACGACCGGCTCGGAGACCCCCGTGGTTTTTCTGAGGAGCAGCCATCTCATGATTACCAGATTCCGCCTTGCCCTCGTTATCGGTGTCGCCGCGTTCTCGCTGGCCACGCTGCACGCGCGCCAGCAGCCAGCGGCCGCCCCCGAAGTGTTCTGCAACACCATGCAGGCCGGCGCGCTCTGCCCGACGGCGACCGTCAGCATCCTGAAGCTGTCAGGACCGAACGTGCAGAAGTGGATGGACGCCATCGGCAAGTACAACGCCGCGGTCGAGAACGCCACGCGTCAGCTGAAGACCGACTCCAAGGCGTTCCTGACGCCGGCGCAGACGGCGGAGCTCGATCGCTGGATGGACAAGGGGCTCAACCCCGAGGTGAACAAGATCCTGGCGTCGCGCAACGCCACGCGCTAGCCAGCCGCCGGCAATTTCATCTGCCGCAGGACGGCGCGACCAAGCGGGGCGTACGGATTGCCAAGGCTTTCGTGCACCTCGAAATGGTTGTAGCCGTCCAGCTGGATGAACTCGACCGGCTTGCCTGCTGCCTTCACTGCCGCAGCAAATTCACGATTTTGTCGCTGAAACTCGGGAGTCTCGAGGCTGCCATAGGCCACGATCACCGGGGCGACCAGCCGTTCGAGGTGGCGCATCGGGCTCAACGCCTCGATCTCGGGTGCCGTGAAGGTCACGTAACTGCTGCGTACCGACAGGCTGACCGGATACAAGTCGTAGATACCGCTGGCGCAGAGACCGCCTTTCACGCAGTCGATCGGCAAGCCGAACTCCTTCTGCCAGTCGGTCGTGAGGATCACCGCAGCAAGATGGGCTCCCGATGAGTGCCCGGAAACGTACACCTGGTTCGGATCGCCGCCGAAGCCCGCGGCATTGCGGTGAACCCAGGCGATGCCCCGGCGGACCTGCTGGGCCATCGTCGTCAGGTTGCCCTTCGTTTCGAGGACGTTGTTGAAGTCGAGCGCGATGAAGTGGACGTTGGCATCGACGAACATCTCCGATTGGTACGCCTCGATCGCGGCATCGCCCGCGCGCCACGCCCCGCCGTGGATGTAGATGTTGATCGGTGCATCCGGTTTCCGGGTCGGGAAGAGGTCGAGTTTCTCGGCTTCCGTGGGACCGTACGTCAGCCGGCGCGGCGGGCCGAGGCGAGCGACGGCGGCCTTGCTCTTCTGCGCGTTGCGCGCGGCCAGGTCAGCCTGGTTGGGTGACCACGGAGCCTGGGTGTAGGCCGCGTCGATTTCCTCCTGGTCGTAGTCGAGGAACACCAGGGGTCCCTTCGGCTTTGGGATCGCGCCAGGAGGCAGGTGCGTCTGCATCTGCTGGGCGAACGCAGGCACGCCAGCCAGGGCTGACGCCGCCGCCGTCACCGCACCGCCGATCAACGCGCGCCGTGTGATCCTTCTCACATCGAATTGTCCCATCGATGATCGATGATTGATCATCCATTGTCACATCGCTCAATCGATTCAGCTCATTATTGGCGCATCGAATCATTCACGGAAGCTCCGTTCTATCCGGCGACACCGTTGAGCCGGAGTAAATTGTGGCCGATGCAAAGGCTGCTCAGCAGCGGTATCATCTGCCTCGGCGAGCCTGAGAGAAGGGAGGGAATTGGAAAATGACTCAAATGAAGCGGTGGTTGTTCTACTGCGCTGGTGCCGTAGTCCTACTGGCTGGTTGTGTCGCTGAGAATTCGCCCGAGCAAGCAGCGACGTCTCCTGAGCAAGCAGCGACGTCTGCCGAGCAAGGTGCGAAGTCTCCGGTGCAGTACGACGCCAGCAGGGTAGCCGGGGGCTTTGACCAGGTGCGCAAATTGCCTCCCGGGGGACCGGTGCCCCGCACGGCGGACGGACATCCGGACCTCAACGGACGTTACTATCCAAACCATGCTGGAAGAATGCTACAGGGTGGTTACCAGATTGACGAAAGCATCATGAGTCAATTCGATCCCAAAGTGACGCCCCAGGAGCCAGCTGTCTTCACGCCTGAGGGCGAGAAGTACAAGAACCCACCGTTCCCGTATGGAACGTGTCCGGTCGGTGGCACTCCAATCTCCATAACCATGCAATCCAGTGAACACGGCCCGATGGAGTTGATTCAACAGCCGGGAAAAATCTGGATTCTGAATGAATTCCCACAAACGATTCGCCATATCCCCACCGATGGGCGCCCGCATTCCACAGATCCTGACCCGACGTTCACTGGCGAGTCGGTCGGCCGTTGGGAGGGAGATACGCTGGTCGTCGATACAATCGCCGTTGACCCGAGGCTGATGAATTTCGAGAGATGGCATCCTAGTGATAAGCAGCACATCGTCGAGCGCTTCACCCGAACGTCGAAGAACTACCTCACGTACGAACTCATGATCGAGGACCCGGTGGTACTGGCGAAGCCCTACATTTACGCACCTCGTACCTGGACGCTGGCGCAAAATCCCAACGACCTCTGGACCGAATACGTCTGTACAGCGAACGAAGAGCCCACCTACATGCAGAAGATGGATCCCCGTCAGAGGCAAGAGATTGAGACCGGTACGGGCCAGCCCGCGCGCGGGCGCGGGCGCGGGACCCAGTGAGGGGCTGCGTCAAGGAGTGATCCTCGCGTCGCGCAACGCAACACGCTGACGCTGTCAACTGTGAATCGACGATCGATGATCTGATCATCGATCGTCACATTGTTCCATCGACTCAGCGGATCATTATCGGCGCATCGAATCCTTCACGGAAAGGCCTCCGTAAATGTTCAGATGCGCCGATGATGACCCAATGAATCGATGCTCCCCGATGATCCAATCAATCCTCACATCCTCAGATCATCGATCTCAAGATTCAGAGTTCAGAACCGCAGCAGACGATTGACCTTGACGATGAACGTACGGTTTCTCAGGTCCGGCACGCCGCGCGCCAGCGTGTCGCGCTCCTCGTTATAGACGACGAAGAGCTCGCTGCCGGGGCGGTACTCCCAGCGCAGACGGACGTTGGCCGAGAGGTTGCGCGCGTCGGAGTTGTACTGAAGCAGCGCGCTCGTGAACATGAACGGGGTCATCGTGTAAGTCACGCGCGATCCGATCAAGGTCGTGCGGAACGAGCCGCCGGGGAGATCGACGTCATTGACCGAGAACGTCGGTTCCACGGAGATCTGCGGCGTCAGCGTCGCGCGCCCGGTGCTGAGCGAGGTGGTCGTCTTGGTGCCGTCGTAGAACGAGCCGCGTTCGAGCGCCAGCCTGCCGTTGAATTTGCGCTGCTGGCCGGCCTGGAACGCGACGGTCGTGCTGCCATAGTCGTAGCCCCCGGTCGGGACGGTCACGCCCGTGGCGATGCGGAACGGCCGCGGAACGAACTCATAGCTGCTGGAGTAGCCGACCGACAGGCGGTCGGCCGTGTCGAAGTCGATTGAGAAGTCGCCGTCGAGGTCGCGCGCCTCACGGCGTCCGGCGGCGTTCTCGAAGTACCCAATCGATCCCGTGAACGCGAGCCTCCGGACTGGCCCGAGCGATCGGGGATACGGACTGTACCGGCCCTGCGCAAAGTTCTTTCGAATGTCCGTACGCCGGACGAAGCCGACCTCCGGGTTGAAGTGCTCGCCAATCACCAGCCGCTCCGCCTGCAGCCCGTATGTCTGTCCGTTGTAATTCACCTGCGTGCGATAGCTCCTGTCGCTGCCCGACAGTCCGTCAGTGGCGGTTCGTGCCCAGAACGTGTCGATGGTGAGGTTGGTGAAGAACCCGAAATTGCCGTCCACGCCGTAGGCGGCGTTCGATCCCGCGCCGCCCTGGGCCGGCGACCGACCCGTGGCGATGAGGCCGATGCTGCTGCGGCCGAGCACGTCGCGCTTGATGCGCACGGCGGAGAAATTCGCCGGGTGCGTGCCGGAGATGCGCTCGCGATCCGTGTGGATGTCGACCATGCCGACGCTGTAGCGGCCGAGGCGCCCGGTCAGCCGCGCGCCGGCGTCGATCGGCACGACCTGCCCGGCGTTGAGGCCGATCCGCCGGCTGTAGAAGAGCAGGGGCATGTCGTTCCGGGCGGGATTGAAGCCCCCGTCGCCGCCGAACGTGAACAGCCCCGCGTTCTCGAGGAAGAACTCGCGCTTCTCGGGGAAGAACAGGCTGAAGCGAGTCAGGTTCACCTGCTGTTCGTCGGCCTCCACCTGCGCGAAGTCGGTGTTGACGGTGAAATCGGCGGTCAGGTTCTGGGTGATGCCGTACTTGGCGTCGAGCCCGACGTCAGCCGTGAGATCGTTCGAACCGTTCGGGGCGTTCGAAACGTTCGAACCGTTCGGCGTTCGAATCGTCGACGCGTTGGAGATCGCGTAGGGCTTGAATTCGAGATTCTTCGATCCCGGCGGCGCTTCGATCCCGACGATCGAGCCGGCCCGCGACATGCGGTACACACCATTGCCCGCCTCCTGACGCTCGACGGGCACCAGGTGCGAGTACTCGTTCTTCCAGCGATCGATCCGCCGGGCGTTGAACCCCCAGACCTGAGCGGTGCCCGGCCGGTAGCGCATCGACTTGAACGGCAGGGCGACTTCCGCCGTCCAGCCGCCGTCGAAGTCCGCCGTCCGTACGTCCCAGATCGTGTTCCAGTCGCGGCTCCAGCGCTCGTCGGTGACCTGCCCGTCGGTGCGGCCGCCGATCGCGTTGAGCATGAAGCCGACGCCGTTGCGGCGATCGTAGAAGGGGTCGAGGACGAACATGACGCCGTCGTTCTGAAAGAGCAGCCCGTTGTCCTTCTGCATGATGTTGGCGACCCGCCGCTCCGGCTGCGACTCGAACACGCGGAACGCGACGTAGACGTTGTCGCGATCGAACAGGATCCACAGCTCGGTCTTCTCGGTCGCCTCGCCGCCCTCGATCGGCTCCGTCTGGATGAACCCCGACACGGCGCGCTCGCGCTCGTAGACGGTCTCGTCCAGGCGTCCGTCCACCCTGAGCGGCTCGCTGAGACGGATCGCGCGAATCGTCGCGCGGCCGGCGTCATCCCGGGCAATCCGCTCCGGCAGGACCGGCGGAGGCGGTCCCTCGATGGCGAACGGCAGCTCGGTGGAGAGAGCGCCGGCGGGGGACGTCGGCGCGGACGCCGGCGCGGCCTGTCCCGCGTGGGCGGCAGTGGCCGCGCAGACGGCCAGCATGACGAAGGACGAAATCCCGCGGGGTCCCACCGGGAGGAAATTACCGCTTCGAAAAGACGAGGAAGTACCGATCCGAGAACAGCTTGATGTCGTCGCTCTGCCGGAAGCCGGCTGCCGTCATCCACGGAGCAAGCTGCTCGCGCGTGACCTGGAGCTCGGGCTGTTTCCCGTGCGGGCCCTGGCCCGTTTCGTAATCGATGATGATGACGCGCCCGGCGGGTTTCAGGTACGGCCCGAGCGATTTCAAATAGGCGGCGCGATCCTCGACGTGGTGAAGCACGTCATGAAAAAAGGCGACGTCCACGTTCTTGACTGGCAGATTGGGGTCTGTGAACCTGCCGAGCACGGTCTTGACGTTGTTCAGCCCCGCCTCGGCCGCCCGCTTCTGGATATCCGCGAAGAACCCTTCGTCGATGTCGACGGCATATACGGTGCCGCCGGGCGACACGGCCTTCGCCAGCTGTACCTCGAACAGACCGGATCCGGCGCCGATATCCGCGACGACGTCGCCAGGCTTGAGCTGCAGCTTCGGGACGATCTCATCGATCCGCAGGCCCGCAACGCGATTGGCGGCGTCGAGAACCTTGGTCCATTCTTCCGCGGGCCGTGACGCCAGTTGCCGCGCGGCAAGCACTCCGACATCGAGCGTCGAGGCGGCGAGGACCAGCCAGGTCAGGAGTCTGAAGGTCTGCACGCGGCCATTCTCATGGCCTGGTGCCCGATCGTCAAGTACGTGATAAATTCCGCCGCTGTAAGGGGGCAGGCAATGGCGCGAATACTGACGTTGGGAACCGTTCTGCTGGTATTGGTCGCCTTCGCCGAGGCGACGGCGCCCAAGGCGTCGAACGGCCTCGGCAACGAGGGCCATTCGGCGATGCTTCACCCGTCCATCGATCATGCGTCGCTGACATCGGCGTACGCATTGCCGACGGCAGCCACGACCCGCCCCCTGCTCGAGGGCGCCGTCCACAGCAGCGAGTTCCTGGAGATTGCCGACGGGCGCTCGCGCGTGACGGCGTTCGTGTCGTACCCGGATCGCGGCGAAAGGGCGCCGGCGGTCGTGGTGACGACCGATGCCGGCATGACCGACTGGGCGCGCTCGATGGCGTTCCAGGCGGCCCGTGCCGGATTCGTGGCGATCGCGCCGGACTATCCGGGCCAGAAGCGCCTTGCCCACGAGGCCGGCGTGCGCAGGTTTGCCGCCGGACTGCCAGCAGCAAACGGCGTAACGGCGGACGTGGACATTCGTGGAGAACTGATTTCCGCGCGGGTGGGCGCCGCGCCCGCCGCGACGTTCGCGTTGAACGATGAAGGCTGGGCAACCGCGCTGGCCTTCGTCTCGCACCACACCGGTAACCATTTCCACCCGCATCCGGGCATGGATCACGTCGCGATGGAAATGCGCGCGCAACAAGCAGGCGGCGGCGGCGCGGCTCAACGCGAGGCGCCGGGCCTCAACGTCAAGCCCGACGATCTGCCCGCCAACTGGGTGATGGCCGGGAAAACCGCGAACACGACGCCGCGCACGAACGAGTGGATCGACGTGCCGATGCCAGGCAGCAACGCGAAAATCCACACCTGGGTCGTCTACCCGGACGGCACTCAGCCCGCTGGCACCGTGCTCGTGCTGCACGGCGCCTCCGGCATCAGCGACTGGATCCGCAGCGTGGCCGATCAGCTGGCGAAGGAAGGATTCATCGCGCTGGCCATCGATATGTCATCCGGGCTCGGGCCGAACGGCGGCAACTTCGATTCGTTCCGGTTCACCGACGATCTCATGCGCGCCACGCAGAAGCTGACGCGCGAAGACGTCATGGACCGGATCATGGCGGTGCGCGACTTCGCTGCGAAGATGCCGCGGTCCAACGGAAAGACGGGCAGCATCGGGTTCTGCGGCGGCGGCACCAACAGCTTCACGCTGGCGACCAACTCGCCTGCGCACAACGCCTCAGTTGTCTACTACGGCGCTGCGCCGATGCCGTTGCTCGAGAAAACGACGGCGCCGGTGCTCGGCTTCTACGGCGAAGACGATGCGCGGATCTTCTCGACGGTGGAGCCAACGCGCGCGGCGATGAAGAAGCTGGGCAAGGCGTACGAGGCGCACACCTACCCGCATGCGACGCATTCGTTCCTCTGGATGCAGGATCTGGGGAACAACTTCCAGGCCACGGCGGACGCGTGGCCCCGGACGATCGCGTTCTTCCGTCAGCACCTGGCGACGGGGGCGACGCGCTGAAGTGAAGCCGGGTCCGCTTCGCGGAACCCGGCCTACGTGCTCGAATGACTCAACCCGGCCTACGTACTCGGATCAACTCTGCGTACGTAGGGCGGGCTCCGCGTAGCGGACCCGCCGGATTGCTTAGAAATCCAGCTGCAATCCCAGCTTCGCGAAGCGGGCCAGCATGATCGACTGCGGGCGCTGCCAGGTCGCGTAGGCGGTACTCACCGTCATCACGGTGTCGACGTTGAGCGCGTTGTAGAGATCGAGGTTCAGCGTCGCGCTGGCGCGGCCGAGGCGGATGATCCGCGCCAGCCGGAGATCGAGC
>Ga0075418_10007734_pt1 | contig 12077 bp, 12 predicted proteins | sample SoiMetdeltSBSDD2_FD_81776 | JGI IMG/M metagenome (GOLD analysis project Ga0075418, IMG submission 81776) | Bulk soil microbial communities from a Populus tree surrounding site in Tennessee, USA - Soil MetaG P. deltoides SBSDD2 | ecosystem: Environmental > Terrestrial > Soil > Tree plantation...
ACGCTCTGGAGCCTTACGACCTCCTCCAGGCGTGTGCACTCGATATCGTCCATGCCTATGAATGGGCCGGGGCTGATGTCGTGGAAGCGGCACAGATGCTCGATGCCTTACGGGCGCTCGACCCCCTGCTACCGACACGCATTCGCCTGCATCATGGCACCCTGAGTCGACTTGAGACTCTCACGGATGCCTCCGTGCACGTTGTCTATGCTGCCAGCGTATTCAATGATGAAATTCCGATGAGTGCAGCTACCTTCCATGGGGCACTGCAAGAAATCGTGCGCGTATTAGCGCCAGGAGGTTTTGCGGTGAGCCGTGGTTCTTCTGGGCTGCTCGAAGCGCACCTCGCCCCCTATGGACATCTGCTCTTAGAGACGCCCCAGGCGGCGGTCTTTCAAAGAGACAGGTGCGGTGGGACACCATGATGTGTGACAGTAGTCGACAGGGGGCAGTAGCATGGCCCTGACGGCGCGCTTATGACCTGGTTGTCTGTAGCGCCAACACAGTTCGGGCCAGTTTGTCCAGTACCTCACCCGAGGTGCCACGTAAACTGACCGTGCAAAACGGCGTAATTTCACTCTCGTACAGGTTCACCTCAATGAGTATGCCACCACGCTCACGGACCTGCATAGGAAAATACGCTGCTGGTGTGACCGTAGCAGATGTGCCAGCCACAATCATACAGTCACAGTGCTCCACGGCCCGCCAGCACTGTTCTAGCACGTCACCGGGAATCGGCTCGCCAAAGGCCACGGTATCGTTCTTCAGGATGCCATCGCATTGGAGACAACGTGGTGGTAAGACCTCGAAGGAGATCACGGCCATTGGGAAGCGCGCCGTGCAGTGCAGGCAACGTACCAGAGTCGAATTTCCGTGAATTTCCATGACATTGCGACTCCCGGCACGGCGGTGTAGGTTGTCGACATTCTGGGTGATGAGCCAGCGCAGCACCCCCATTTCTTCCAGCTTGACGAAGGCAAAGTGCCCGGGGTTCGGTGCAGCCCTGGCGATCGTCTCACGCATTTCCTGGCTTGCTCCGGTAGGCGCTAAACGCTCTTCCCAGGCTTGCTTGGGATCCTCGAGAAAGCGCTGGTAGCCATCCATAGGCGGCTCACCGTATTTCGTCCACAGCCCGCCCGGTCCACGGAACGGTGGGATACCGCTTTCGACGGAAATGCCAGCACCCGTCAGGGCCGTCACATACGCGGCGGCCAGTACAAGCTGTGCAGCTCGACGAATAGTGGCATCAGAAGAAGAATCAGCTTGTGCCATGCAGCACTCCGGTCCGGCCGGCATAACGCTGGCGATTGCCTCCTTAGGAACCAGTACACGGCGATTCTACTCGTGCTATCCCTGCTCCGTCAAGCTTGAGGTTCTGACATTGACAATCTGAGGCAACCCTTGCTATGGTGGCGTCTGAGCATACAGGACGCACATACTGGCTTGGCCCAATCGTCTCTATGGTAACAAGGGCACGGTCTCATAAGGAGATGCAAGCATGGGGTATGGTCATAGGCACCTGAGATCGAGGTGGTGGATTATCGGGCTCTTTCTCGTCGTCGGGATGTGTGTGGTGGCTGCAGCCCAGCAAGCGGTGAAGAAGTCTGACGCTGACCTCGCCCGCGAGGGCGCCCTCGCCTTAGCGGCCGCCCACGGTGAAAAGCCCCGGTATGGCGGAAAATTCCTCAGTGCCGGCAACGAAGAGATCCCCTTCTATGATCCGCATCAGACCTCGCTCGCTGGCATTAATGCGGCGGTCTCCCCTGCTTATAACTGCCTGATCCGTACCAGCCCGTACGACCCCATGGCTCTAGATATTATCCCCGAGCTGGCCGATACCTGGGAGATCGGCGACGGTGGCAAAACGATTACCTTTCATCTGCACAAGGGTGTGAAGTGGCACGATGGCACCCCCTTTTCGTCGGCAGATGTGAAGTACACCATTGAGCGCATCATGAACCCACCCAAGGGCATGGTGAGCCCGCGTGGACCAGTATTTACGGCGATCATCGAGCGTGTCGAGGCGCCCGACCCGGATACCGTGGTGATTCATGGCAAGGGGCCATCTGGGCTGCTGTTACCGCTCTTTGCCAATGGTTGGAACGTCATCATCCCCAAGCACATTGCTGAGAAGGATCCGGTGAGCGCTTTGAAGACCACGGTCATTGGCACCGGGCCGTTTCGGCTCAAGGAACCACCCACGTCGTCGCTGTGGAAGTACGAACGCAACCCGGATTATTTTAAGAAAGATCTGCCCTTCCTCGATGAGATCGAGATCCATATTATCACTGACCCCCAGGCTCTTGTGGCGGCGATCCTGAGCAAGCGCGTCTTCTGGCAGGACTCGCTCCAGCATCCCAATATGGACCGTGATCTGTCTCAAGCGGCAGCAAGGCAGAATCCCAATCTCGTGCGTTCTGCAAACCCTCTTCTGGGTGTCCAACATCTCACCTTGCAAACCGAGAAAGCGCCCTTCGATGATCTGCGGGTACGCCAGGCCATCAGCGAGGCGCTACGACGTGAAGCGTTTACTGAGCTGGGGACCCAATCGGGCATTGTGGGGACAGGCGACTATCCCTCAGGCCCGTGGGGCATGCCCAAGGAAATGCGGAACGAACTGATCGGCTATGGGCCTGACATGGCCAAACGCATCACTCATGCCAAGGAACTCCTGGCCTCCTACGAAAAGGAAAAGGGAAAAATCGACTGGAGTAAGCTGAAGGCGCAGTGTGCCAGTAATGTTAAATTCTCCTGTGAAAACGGGCAGGTCATGCAGCAGCTCCTGAAGAAGATCAACGTCAACGTCGAACTGGAGCCGATGCTCTTGAGCCAGCTACGTGCAAATGAAGTCTCTGGGAACTACAACATGTCCTTGCTGGGGGCGGCGCTGAATTTTGACGACCCCATTGACACGTTCGGTCAGCTTTTCGTGACCAACGGGGGACGCTGGTACCAGCGACGCTCCCTGCCGGCACTGGATGCTCTTTTCGAGCAACAGAAGTTCATTGCGGATCCCGAGGCACGCAAGAAGGTCATCTGGGAGATGGACACCCTGGCCATGAATGATGCAGCCTATCTGATCCTGCTGTGGCCTGAGTTTTACCACGTGCGCTGGAATTTTGTGAAGGGCTGGACCCATACCTCGAATCTGTGGAGTACGAACACGCGGATGGACACCGTCTGGATGGATCTTCCGGAATTGCCGCATTCTAGGTAGCAGAGGGCTTAGGGCTAGAGGAGCACGGTCGCACACATGGGAGGTGCACTCATGGCGTCTCGCAGGTTCCTTCGACTGACATGGTGGGGTGGGATGCTGCTCGTGATCGGGATGTGTCTGGCTGCAGCAGCTCAGCAGGCGGCGCAGAAGTCTGACGCTGACCTCGCCCGCGAGGGCGCCCTCGCCCTCGCGGCCGCCCACGGTGAAAAGCCCCGCTACGGCGGAAAATTCCTCAGCGTGGGCAATGAGGAGATTCCCACCTATGATATGCATCAGACTTCCTTCGGTGGCGTGTATGCTGCCACTGCGCCTGCCTACAACTGCCTTATTCGCACCAGTCCCTATGATCCGCAAGGCCAAGAGTTTATTCCTGAGTTGGCCGAGAGCTGGGAGGTGCGCGATGGCGGCCAGACGATTATCTTCCACCTCCATAAAGGGGTGAAGTGGCACGACGGGATGCCCTTCTCGTCGGCCGATGCGCAATACACCATCGAGCGTATCATGAACCCGCCCAAGGGTATGGTGAGCCCCCGTGGACCGGTGTTTAGCGCCCTGATCGAACGCGTCGAGGCCCCAGACCCGGATACGGTCATCGTCCACGGCAAGGGACCTTCGAGTCTGCTCCTGCCCATCTTTGCCAACGGTTGGAGCGTCATCATGCCAAAGCATATCCTCGAGAAGGATCCGGTAAACGCTTTGAAAACTACTGTGGTCGGTACCGGACCATTCAAACTCAAGGAACCTCCCACCAGCACGCTCTGGAAGCTCGAGCGCAATCCAGATTATTTTCAGAAGGGTTTGCCGTTCCTGGACGAAATCGAGATCCACATCATTACAGACCCCCAGGCGCTGGTGGCGGCGGTGCTGAGTAAGCGGGTCTTCTGGACTGACTCCTTCGCCCACCCCAATTTGGATCGTGACCTCGCAAAATCTACAGCCCAACAGAATCCGAATCTTATTCATGCCTCGGCCCCGAGCCTGATCGTCTCCCATTTCTCCATGCAGACGGAGAAGCCGCCCTTTGACGATCTGCGGGTACGCCAAGCCTTGAGTGAAGCGATTCGGCGTGAGTCCATTGCCGAACTGGGCAATCAGGCGGGGGCAGTGGGGACGGGGGTCTATCCTCTTGGTCCTTGGGCCATGCCTGTAGAGATGCGGCAGCAACTCATTGGCTATGGACCTGATATGGCCAAGCGCATCGCCCACGCCAAAGAGCTATTGGCGGCCTACGAGAAAGAGAAAGGCAAAATTGACTGGAGCAAAATCAAAATCCAGTGCTCGACCAATATTAAATTTTCCTGTGAAAACGCCCAGGTGGTTCAGCAGTTACTCAAAAAGATCAATGTCAACTTTGAGATCGAGCCGATGCTCGTAGCGCAGCATCGCGGTAACGAGGTGTCCGGCAACTACATCCTCTCTCTGCTGGGCGCTGCCGTAGATTTCGATGACCCGATTGATTCCTTCGGTCAATGGTTTGTGACGAAGGGCGGACGCTGGTATCAGCGCCACTCCCTTCCCGACCTCGATAAACTCTTTGAGCAACAAAAATTCACCGCTGATCTTGCGGCCCGTAAGCAGCTCATTTGGGATATGGACAAGCTGGCCATGAATGATGCAGCCTACCTTGTCCTGCACTGGTTTGATCTGAATCATGTACGCTGGAATTTTGTCAAGGGCTGGACGCTCACACCGAATGTTCGTAGTACGAATGCCAGGATGGACTATGTCTGGCTCGATCTCCCAGACTTACCGTATGCCAGGTGACTACCTATGCAACAGTTCATTCTCCGCCGCCTGCTCCTCGCCGTCGTGACTCTGATTGGGGTCTCATGGCTGATTTTTGCCATCATGTGGATGATTCCTGGAGACGTGGCCATCTCTATCCTCGGTGACGGTGCCAATCCGGAGCGCGTAGCGGCATTGCGTGAGCAGATGGGCCTGAACGATCCCTGGTATGTGCAGTATGGGCGCTGGGCGAAGGACATTGTCAGGGGCGATTTGGGGACATCGCTCTTTATCGCCAACAAGCCCGTGAAGGACTTGATAGCCGAGCATCTCCCCATTACGGTGAACCTCGCGGTGTACACCATGACGGTGGCCGTCATCGTGGGGGTGACGCTCGGGACTATCAGTGGTATCTGGCATGACACCATGCTGGACTATGTCTGCCGCGTCTTTAGCGTCACTGGCTTATCAGTGCCGGTCTTCTGGCTCGGGATTATGCTTCTCCTGACCCTGGTGCGCGTTTTTGCCTGGACCCCAGAACTGGTCTGGATTAGTCCCTTCCATGACTTCTGGGGGAATCTGCGCCAGATGTTGTGTCCCGCCGTGACCCTGGGCTATTTTCAGGTGGCGTTCATTGCACGCATGACGCGCTCCTCCCTACTGGATGTCCTGGTGGAGGATTACATTCGAACGGCACGGGCCAAAGGTCTGCACGAGCGCCTGATTGTAGTGAAACACGCGCTGCGCAATGTGGTGATCCCTATTGTCACGATTGGGGGGCTGCAGTTTGTCGCCTTGCTGGGCGGGGTCGTGGTCACGGAGCGTGTGTGGAACCTGAAGGGCTGGGGCACCTTACTCGTTAATGGCGTCATCAACCACGACTATCCGCTCGTACAGACGATGATTTTTATGTTTGCTGGCCTGGTGATCATGGCCAACCTTTTGACCGATATCCTGTATGGCTGGCTAGACCCGAGAATTCGCTATCACTGAGCAATAATAGGGGTAAATCGTGAACACGAGTCGCGTCTCTGCCGCGCTGCCGGCACCTCAGACACTCCCCTGGAGCGTCGCCCGCCCGGTCAAAACTCTCTGGCTCTTTTTCAGACGGAAGCCGCTTGGTGCCCTAGGGGCCACGATTATTCTGGTCGTAATCCTGACCGGGGTTTTTGGTCCCCTTGTCGCTCCCTATGAGCCCGACGACATCGGGGTGGCGAAAAAATACGCCATGCCTTCCTGGCATGGCACGCTGCTGGGGGCCGACCAGTTCGGCCGCGACGTGCTCAGCCGCATGCTCTATGGTGCCCGTATCTCCCTCGTCGTTGGCGTGGTGGCCTCCACCGCCGGTACGCTGGTGGGCGCGATTCTGGGCCTGATGAGCGGCTACTGGGGCGGGAAAACTGACGCGATCCTGCAGCGTTTTATCGATATCCTCATGTCGTTTCCGCTCATCATCCTAGCGCTGACCCTACTCACGGCCCTGCAGCGCTCTCTCGCTATAGTGATTGTGGCGATCGGCGTCCCCTTCATCCCCTACGGCGCTCGTGTGGTGCGGGCCAGCACTCTCGTCATCAAGGAAATTCAATTCGTGGAAGCGGCGCGGGCCATTGGCTGCAGCGATCTCCGTATCATTGCGCGGCATATCGCGCCAAGCTGCGTATCTCTCTACCTCGTTCTCACCACTGGCTTCATTGGTGTAGCCATTATCACCGAGAGTGCGCTGGGTTTCTTAGGGCTAAGTATCCCGCCGCCAACCCCTACCCTGGGCGGTATGCTTTCCGAAGCGTTAGCTCTCCTCATGTTCGCCCCGCACGTGGCCGTTGCTCCAGGGGTGTTCATCACGCTGGCAGTGTTTGCGTTCAATGTCCTGGGAGATGCTTTGCGAGACGTGCTCGATCCGCGGCTACGCGGGCGAGGCTAGACGGGGCCGCAGCTACAGGCGGATTCCCCCACGGCTGCCTTGGTGAGTATAGAACGGAGGCATCTCGTGTAGGCTACAAGGGGAGTCGTATGGGTGTACAGAGGACTATTACTCTGTGTAGTCTGGTGCTCACGATGACTTGCGGATGTCTGAGTCCCACGGCGCAAAGCGAAAGAATTGACGTGGTGAGCAATCCAGAACTCGTCAAGTACTGTACACCTAAAGGCGAAGGCAAATATACTGCCGTCGGCGAGAAAAATGCCTTAACCCTCGCCAAAAACGCGGCAGCGGAACGCGGTGGCAATGTCCTCCTGACAGTTTCGATCAGCAAGGGCAACAGCTTCACTACCGATGTCTATGGGAAGATATACGCGTGTACGCAAACACCGTGAGAGCCCATCGAAACAGACGTAGCGTTGCTTTTACCCTCCCGCCTCTTCTTCCATGAGTGCCAATTCGTCGGGATGGCGCAGGGTGTGACTCTCGCGTAGGCGGTCACCACTACTCCGAAAACTGCGCGTTGCCTGGAAAAATTCTGCTCCTTGCACCTCCGCCAGATAGTAGGCCAGCAGTTCGCCTGCCAGGCAATACACTAACGGTGAAAAGACTTCTGGCACCCCCTGAGGAACCGGGAGCACTATATCGGCCTGAGTTGGGAGGAATGGCTGCTCGCTACTGGCAACGGCCAGGGTCGGGCGCCCAATCCCTTTCACATAGGGCAGCAACTCCAGGACGCGATCAACGCTGCGGCCGGGTGGGATAATGACACACGTAGGGGTATGCTCCTGGCGGTTGAAGAACTGAATATGGGCCCATTCTTCAATATCCTGCCCCCAGGCGTTGGCCCCACAGCTCTCCACGAGTTTGGCAGCAACAAACAGGGCGGTTGCATAACTCGGCCCGGAACCCATAAACACCCAATGCTCAGCCTCCCCTAAACGCTCTGCAACTTGCCTGGCGCGGTCATCGGCTGCCTGGATAGTCGCCTGCATACAGGCTGCCACGTCGCGCAACTGCTGTTTCCAGGCCCTGGCTTCCGCCATGGAGATGACTTGTCGCAGCTCTCCGAGGTGCAAGGCGCACAAGAGGAGACTGAGCAGCTGTACGGTATACGAGCGAATGCCAGGTGAACGCCCCATCGCCGGAATTGCCACTGCGATCGTGGCAGCCGCCTCACGGGCAATGCCGCTGGTGCCGTTCCCCGTTACCGCGATGGTATCGACCCCTGCTGCCCTGGCCAGCCCCACCGCCTCGATCGAGCGTGACACCTGGCCTGAATTCGAGATGCCAAACAGCACGGCATGTGGGGGGAGCCTGTCAGCTTCGTAGCGGGCAAATTGCATTGACGAGAGGGCCTTAACGGGCAGTTGGCAAAAGCGAGCAAAAGCCATTTCACAGGCCAGGCCGGCGTAAAACGAGTCACCGCACCCAGCGGTGTAGATCGCTTGCCAGCGCTGGGGCTGAAACTGGGTAAAGGCGTCCTGTATCGCGCGCTCTGTGGCGTCGAAGACCTCGAGCAGCAGGGCCGGTTGACTGACGATTTGCGCATACATCATGTGGCGCGGCGAGGCAGTAGTAGCCATGCAAGCACTCCGGTGGTGAAAAGGGTAAATGCAGGACCTCTTGACGCACTACAGTATACCAGCGGTAGCAGCCTCTTGAGCAAGACCTCGATCACACCGTGTGGAGCTAGGGGACTACGGGAGATCATGCACGTGCAGAGGGCTCAGGATTATTGAGATGAATGAGTTAATCTATACTTCAGACAGCTCGTCCATAGCTTTTTTGCTGCTGTATACCGCTAACTTGATATGCAAACGATTGACCGTCTTTGCGTTCCTGCCATTTCTAGTAGACCACAACACCGTGTTTCCTTTGTTCAGGAGGATTATCCGTGAGTTTTACGTCGTTTCATTTGCATCCGCGCATTGTGGCGGGGGTGCAGGCACTTGGCTACACTATACCCACTCCCATCCAACTGCAGGCCATGCCACTGCGCCGGGTCACCCTCTACGGTGGTGTGGGTATGCAACCGCAGGTGCAGAAGCTGCGCGCCGGGGTCGACATTGCTGTCGCTTGCCCGGGTCGCCTCCTCGACCACATGCGTCAGGGGACAATCAATCTGTCCCATCTCGAAGTGCTGGTACTCGACGAGGCAGGCCGACTCTTCGACATGGGCTTTCTCCCCGATATCCGTCGGATTGTGCGGCACTTGCCGGCGCGGCGGCAGACACTGCTGTTCTCCGCTACCATGCCCGAGGCGATCTGGCACCTGGCCCAGGATATCCTGCGCACGCCGGTCACCGTACAGATTGACCACACGGTCCCGTTGCCGACGATCTCGCACGCCCTATACCCCGTCGCGCCGCACCTCAAAACCGCACTCCTTATAGCGCTTTTCCGCCATACCAAGCCCGCGTCGGGCCTGGTGTTTACGCGCACGAAGCATCAGGCGAAGCGCGTGGCGCACCATCTGGCCCAGGCGGGATACCGTGCCACGTCGCTGCAAGGCAACTTGTCACAGTCCAAGCGTCAAGCGGCCATCGAGGGCTTCCGGAGCGGCGCGTTTGAGATCCTAGTAGCGACCGACCTCGCCGCACGCGGTCTCGATGTGTGGCACATTTCGCACGTCATTAACTATGATATGCCGGAGACGGTCGACGCCTATATGCATCGCATCGGCCGCACTGGCCATGCCGCCAGAACCGGGGTGGCCTTCACTCTCGTCACCTACGACGACGTGGCCATGGTGTCCACGTTTGAGCGTGCGCTCGGCGCGCCGTTGGAACGACGGACGCTGCACGGCTTCGAGTATGCCACACCCAGGTCCGTGTACGAGACCGACCGTGGCCGCGCGCCACACGGCCGGCAGCCACCGCATGCCCAGGCCACCGCAGCGCACGTCGAGGCCCCGTCAGGGGCCAGCGTACGGGAAGACCCCCCAGGTGCCACACCCGCGCCGCCCGTGCCAAGCGCGGCGGCGCGGGTGTGGCACCGCTCGCCGGGTAGACGCTGGCAACCAGCTGTGGCAGTGCGTCATGGGTGGTGAGTCAGCATCCCGCCATGGCGGACGTTGTATCGGCCCTGCTGGAGGCAGGGCAGGGACGCACCCCATCGAAGAGGGGTCGACGCCGGCAATGCTGTGGCTGAAAACCCCATTTGCTCCCGTCGCGATGGTGCACGTACGGGTCGAGACGACTGCAGTCTATCAGATGTATGGGATACACACGTATCATCTGTTGGCCTGCGACGCGCTCGGCCTCGACCACGTGTGGTATGAGGCGCCTACAGCATATAAAATGTCGAACGAGCATGTACCCCTTGAACATGGATCGCACGCCGAAACCTTACTGCCTTTACTCCCCCTCATCCTCATTGTCGAAGGCACTGTCCTCCTCGTCCTCCTCAGCATCCTTACTCGGGTCATCCAATTTGAAGACGTCTTCTTCCTCCATGGCGTCGTTGAGAGCCGGGAGAGCAACGGGAGAGGCGGAAGTCTCTGGCAAGGTGGTGGTATCAAACAAACCAAAATCAGTGGGGGAAAAAGCATAACGCACCTCACGCGTCCGCGCGTTGAAGGCATGGCGCGCAATGCCATACTGCACCCTGATGGAGCGGACCTGTCCCCCGAAATGCTCGTGGATATCACTGATAATGTGCTGACGCATGTTGTCCGTCAAGGGGTAGTCCGTCTCGTTGTGAATAGGCATACTTGCCATCGCGATACTCCTCTTCCCTCATTGACTGTGTGATCCATGACCCAAGCCACAAGAGCAATGTCTGCCGCCGTCGTCTGGCGCTCCTCTGCTTCCACTACGGCGGTGGTGAGGGTCGTGAGCAGAGGTGGCTCGATGTGGGGCTATAATGGCTATGGCTATGCCGCCACTGCCGCCCAAGGCGCTGTGACGCGCCTCCCGGCAGTTACCAGCGCTCGCGCCGTGGTCGTGGCCGTTCTTCTCGGGGCCTCGCCTGATTGACATTTAAGGTCCGCCCCCCCAACAGCGGCGCCTTGCAGTCCAGTGATGGCCGCGCGCGCAGCTGTATCATCGGACATTTCCACAAAGCCAAAGCCCCGCGGGCGCCCGGTCTCCCGATCGGTCATAATTTTGACGGTGTCAACGACGCCATACCGCTCAAACAGCTGACGGACGTCTTGCTCAGTGGCGGAGAATTCCAGATTGCCGACAAAAATATGCATGGATGGTTTCCTCTAGGCTAGAAAAGCGCGTATTGCCAGATGATCCGAACAGGATACCAGTGCATGTTGCAGGAGACATTGCGCGTGAGGTCCAGCATGATAGACAGACGTAGCATGCAAGATATCCGCTGATAGTACCATAGCCAGGGGCTGAAATATACCTTTTTGGAGTTTGGGCAAATAACCCTATCATCTCTAGATCTGACACACCAACACATCCGCATCGTGACCATGCGATCCTCCTGGACCAGCTGGCGTCTCAGTCCGTGGGGTGCGCATCATCCCATTGGGTAGGCACCGCGTGCGGCCCCGGGTGCATATCGACGACCTGCGGCTCGTCGTCTTCCATGCGCGTCGCGCCGGCAGTGCGACGCTCTTTTGCCGCCAACCGCCGCTGCGCTTTGTCGTGTTGCTTTTGCTGGCGCGCCCTTTCCTTTTCACGCTTTTGAAAGGTCCCTCGCGATTGCTTCGCCATCGTGTTCCTCGCCCCCGTGTTCTCTCCCTACGATCCCGCACGAATGCAGATCGTCTATACGGTGTCGTAATCGACCGCGTTTGCTTGGCGACTCGCACCGTGTTCGCCGCGCGCATCCTCATCGTTACCGTCTTCTTCGGCGCCGAAGCGTATGGGTCCGGTAGCGCGCTTGTACATGGGACGCTTCGGTCTGTGCTCGGCCTTCGTAGCGCCCTTCGACGGCTTGTGCCGGCGCCGTGGGACCGCGTCTGGACCGAAGGGCTGGCGGTCTCCAGCACTCGTTTCAGCCGAGATCGATGGCCGAGGCGCAGCGGTACGAGAGGGGCCTGGGGTCGTACGATCGTCCCTGGCTCGTGCTTCGCTCACCGCTAGCAGTCTACCCTTAAACGCCTGATCGTTGAGGTGACGTATCGCTTCCTCGGCGTCGACCCGTTCGCGAAATTCCACGAATGCGAACCCGCGAGGTTTTCCGGTGTCGCGGTCCGTGGGCAGAGCAAGGGAAACGAGCGGGCCAACTGCGGCGAAGTGGGCACGCAGCTCA
>Ga0075418_10007736_pt1 | contig 12077 bp, 12 predicted proteins | sample SoiMetdeltSBSDD2_FD_81776 | JGI IMG/M metagenome (GOLD analysis project Ga0075418, IMG submission 81776) | Bulk soil microbial communities from a Populus tree surrounding site in Tennessee, USA - Soil MetaG P. deltoides SBSDD2 | ecosystem: Environmental > Terrestrial > Soil > Tree plantation...
AAGGAGCGCCTCGACACCCAGTTCGTGCGCAGGAAGACGCGGATGACCTCGCCCACCCGCGCTTCGGCCCGGAAATCGAGACACGCATGGGCGAGCACGAAGGGGACTTGTTCGTAGTTCGTGCGGGCGGAGAAACGCCGCCAGTAGGCCTGCCGCCCCACCTCGAGATAGGTGAGGTAGACGGCGTTGTTCACGTGCCCCATGGCATCGGTGTCGCGGAAGCGCACCGAGATGTCTTCCCAGACGGAGAACCCCGAGCGGGAAGCCTCGGGGTCGGGGCGTGTGACCGAGCTCATGCAGCGGACCATAGCAGCCACGGGAGCGGAGCGGAACCGTGCAGCGGCTCCGGCGGCCCAGAAAGCGTTCCGCGGCGCCGGACCCCGCTGGACCGGTCGGGTATGATCCCCCGCGTTCGTCGCTGGGCCGGCGCCAACGCGCCAGGCGGCGCCGCTCGTTCCCGGAGGTTCGCGTGTCATCGGTCCAGGTCACCTCGGAGATCGGGCGCCTCCGTCGGGTGCTCGTGCACGAGCCCGGCCCCGAGGTGGATCACATGCTGCCGAGCATGATGGAGGAGCTCCTCTTCGACGACATCCTCTTCGGCGAGGCGGCGCGCAAGGAGCACCGGCGCTTCCGCCGCGTGCTGGAGGCGCTGGGTGTCGAGGTCCTGGACGCCCACGTGCTGCTCGCTGCTGCCTTCCGGCGCGAGGAAGCGCGCCACTGGGTCCTCGATCCGCTGCAAGAAGCCCTGGCGCCGGCGCTTCTCGAGCGGCTGCACGCCGCCTCCCCCGCCGAGCTCGCCCGGGCGCTCACCAGCGGAGTGCGCCGCGAGCTCGCCGGCAGCGGTAACGACGCCGATGATCTCTTCGAGATTCCCCCGGTGCCGAACGTCTGCTTCCAGCGCGATCCTCAGGTGGTGATCGGCCACGAGGTGCTCATCGCTGCCATGGCGACGCCGGCGCGGCAGCGCGAAGCGCTCCTGGCCGATGTCGTCTTCCGCTTCCATCCCGACCTCGCCGCGGTGCCGCGCTTGTACGAACCCACCACTTCCTCCTACGACCAGAGCCTTTCTCTTGGCCCGCAGCGCCCGCGCTTCGAAGGCGGCGACGTCCTCGTCCTCTCTCCCGAAGTGGTGGCCGTCGGCGTTTCGCAGCGCACCAACCGCACCGGCGTGCAGCTCCTCGTCCGCGCTCTGGCGCGGCGCGAGCAGGGACCGCGCTGGCTCATCCTGGTCGCCTTGCCGGCGCTTCGCGCCTACATGCACCTCGACACCGTGATCACGCCCATCGATCGCGACGCGTGCCTGGTCTACCCGCCCCTCGTCGAGACCGGCGGTCCCGGCGCGGCGCGCGTCTTCGAGATCGACCTGCATGCGAAGGATTCGCAGCCCGCGGCCCAACCCGACCTGCTGGCCGCTCTCCGCCGCCGCCAGCTGGATTTCGCGCCCATACCTTGCGGTGGAAGTGATCCCGTCCTGCAACAGCGAGAGCAGTGGACTGACGGCGCCAACGCCCTCGCCGTGGCTCCCGGGGTCGTGGTCCTTTACGATCGGAATGTCGCCACCGCCGAGGAACTCGGACGGCACGGCTTCGCCATCGTGGGTGCCAAGGAGCTGTTGCAGGGCCGCTCACCCTTGGACGTGGAGAGCGGCAAGCGCGCCTGCGTGCTGGTGGGAAGCAACGAGATCTGCCGTGCCCGGGGCGGGCCGCACTGCTTGACGCACCCACTCTTTCGCGACCCGGTGTGAACACGCAACTCCAAGACCCCTGACCTCGCTCACGAGCTCCCTCTCTCCTGAAAGGACGACCTCATGCGCCGCATCGATGCTCCGGCCTATGCGACCCGGGATCTCGGCCTCCTGCTGCTCCGTCTCGTCGTCGGCTTCAGCATGGCGGCGTTCCATGGCTACGGGAAGATCTCGGGCGGGCCCGAGCGCTGGGCGCGCATCGGGGCCGCCCTGCCCGACCTCGGCATCCACGGGCTGCACACCTTCTGGGGCTTCATGGCGGGCTTCGCCGAGTTCGGCTGCTCCCTCCTCCTGATGCTCGGCTTGTTCTTCCGTCCCGCCGCGGCGCTGCTCGCCTTCAACATGTGCGTCGCCATCAGCAGACACTTGCGCCTGCCCGCCGGGGAGGAGAGCGCCGGCTGGAACGGCGCCTCGCACGCCCTCGAGTTCCTCGGGGTCTACCTCGCCCTCTTCCTGACCGGACCGGGCCCCTACGCCCTCGGCGTGCTCCGCCGGAAGTAAAAAGCGGCACGCGTGTATACTCGTGCGAGGTCATGCTGGACACGCCATTCGAGGAAATCGAGCCCACCGCGGACTGGGCGCTCCGTGTCCGCGGCCGCACCTTGCCGGCGCTTTTCACCGCCGCGGCCCGGGGCATGTTCAGCCTGCTCACCGACCTCTCTGCCGTCCGCCCCGAGGTGCGCCTCGAGCTGGACCTGCGCGCCTTCGATACCGAAACGCTGCTCGTCGACTGGCTCAACGAGCTCCTCTACCGGGCGGAGGAAAAGAAGATCGTCTTCAGCGTCTTCGACATCACGGCGCTCGAGCGGACGGACCCAGCGCGGCCGCTCGACCCGGCGCGCTTGCGCGCCCTCGTGGCAGGAGGCCCGTCGCGGGATCTCCACAAGGCGATCAAGGCCGCCACCTTCAGCGGCCTGTCGATTCGCCATGACGATGCGGGCTACGTGACCGAACTCGTCTTCGACGTTTGATACAAGGGGCTCGGTAGGATGATCACCCCTTGATGCAACCGATCGGGCGGAGGCGTGCGACCTTGTCGCTGACACCGGCCTGTTCCATGACGTCGACGACAAGGCTGGCGTCCTTGTAGGCCTCCGGCATCTCCTCGGCCACCGAGTCGCGGCCGTGGGCCATGACGATGACGCCGCGCTCTTCGAGCTCCTTGAAGAGGTCGCGTCCATGGGTCATTCTTTTCATCGCGGTGCGTGAGTGGGCGCGGCCCGCGCCATGGCAGGTAGAACCGAACGTCTCGCGCATCGAGCCCTCCTTGCCGACGAGCAGGTAGCTCGCCCGGCCCATGTCGCCCGGAATGAACGTGGGCTGGCCAAGGTCGCGGTACGCGGGCGGGAGGGAAGAATTGCCGGGGCCGAAGGCTCTCGTGGCACCCTTCCGGTGGACGCAGACCTTCCGGCCACCGTGCTCCTCGAACTTGGCGATGTTGTGACAGACGTCGTAGATAAGGTGAGCCTCGAGCGAGACTTCGGAAACCCCTAATGTCTGGGCCAAGACGCGGCGCGTGATAGCGGTCATGACCTGGCGGTTCGCCCAGGCGAAATTGGCCGCGCACGCCATCGCGGCGAGGTAGCGCTTGGCCTCGGGGCTGTGCAGCGGTGCGCAGCAGAGCTGGCGGTCGGGGAGGTCGATCCCGTAGTCGCGGCTCGCCTGGATCATCGTCTTGAGGAAGTCGTCGCAGACCTGATAGCCGAAGCCGCGCGAGCCCGAGTGCACCGAGAAACAGACGGTCCCTGGCCGTAGACCGAAGTGGTCGGCGACGTCTCTGCGGTAGATCTCGTCCACTACCTGGATCTCGAGGAAGTGGTTACCGCTGCCGAGTGTGCCGACCTGCGGCATGCCACGGTTGAATGCCCGGTCGCTCACAGCTTTCGGATCCGCACCGGGGTAAACCCCGCCATCCTCGATGTGCTCGAGGTCCTCGGCAACCCCGTAGCCATGGTCGACTGCCCACTGAGCGCCTTGCGTGACGATCGCAATGCGGTCCTTCCCTTGCGGGGTGGGAATCGAGCCCGCACTCCCGACGCCGGCGGGGATCGAGTGGAAGAGGTTCCGCACCAGCTCGCGGAGCTTCGGCTGGACATCGCGCCGGTCGAGACTGGTGCGGACAATGCGGACGCCGCAATTGTGGACGACGAACCCGTTCGCGACAAAGGTGTGGTCGCGATGGGCCACGGTGAGGTCGTACACCCGCCGCACGCCGCGCCGGGGAACCTTCGCGGCGACCTCCTCCCAGACTACCTCGCCCCTCGACCACTCCTCGCACCAGTCGCTGAAGGTCGGGAAGCCGGCAGGAGCGCGGAGGGAACGCTTGGCCCCGCCGTAGATCGTGTGCTCGACAAACCTGAGATTGACCGGAACTCCTCCGGCCGACACGGCGGCCATGATCCTTTTCGCTCCCCAGCGGCTGATGGCACGGAGTTCGAGTATTTCGCGGCGCACCGTTTCGCGAGCGGCTACGAACGCCCGCTTTCGCTGCAGATAGCCGGTGGCAGCGCGGGCCAGGTTCGCGCGCTTTTCGCAGTACTCGTAGCCGATTCGACCCCAGAGACGGAGAAGATTCTCTTCGCGGCTGGAGATAACCAGCCGGAGGCGGATCGAGCGGCGGCCGTCGGAGTTGAGTTGCTCTGGGCGCGAGGAGACCGTGAGGGATGAGACACCGAAGCCCTCGAGCATGCGGGCCACCTCGAGGAGAAACTCCCGGCCGCTATCCACGTACCCCTCTCGCTTGACCGCGACGAGTACCGGACACTGAAAACTGTGATTCGCCCGAACGAAGGGGCGCGGTGCCGTGAGCTCCGCCCCGAAGAACCCGGCGAGGAAGAGCCGTTGCTGCCAACGGGGTGCCTTCCACAAAAAGGAAGGCATCTTCCAATCTTGAGATGCTTTGCGCCCCACGGGGATTCCGAGCGCCACCAGGAGCAGGGCGAATCCGAGCGAAGGCACGCGGACATAGCGTTTGGTGCTCTCGGTGCGAACCACCCCGTAGGTCGTGGGGATCGTGTGACGCCGATGGCGCGAGTAGACCCGCGAGACCGTGATCCAGGGCCGAAGCTCGGCGGCGATCCTTTCGAGATCGTGCTTCTGCCCACTGATCGTGACGGAACCCTTGCCGCTTCGGCGCTCGAAGGAGATCGAGCCGTCGCCGAGCACGTACCCGGCGACCTTGAGGAGCACCGGAAGGGCTGGGTGGTCGAACGTGAGCGGGAGGAGCGGCTGGAGGTGCGTGAGAGCCTGCGTCAACCTCGAGCCTCGATCATCCTTCCCGAGTCGTGCCGCTGTCCCGAGGAAGTCCTGTTTCGAAACGATGACCTCAGCAGTGGGCTTCTCATAGGGAACGCCCTCGAAGGGGACGACGGCGATTCGATCGCCTCGCTCGAGCCGCCCCAGCGCCCGCATGCCCCTGGGCGTGAGGAACGGGTGATCCTCGCTGGCGACGGCTTTGCGACCCGAGGCCGTCAGAAGCTCCCACACTTGCTTCCGTGGTGTCTGCGCGAGTCCTGCCACGACGGCGGCGTGCGTGAGCCGCTTCGCGCGGCGGTCGAAGACCGAGACCGGATCGCGAGCCTGCTCCGCGACGATCTCCCGGATCGGCCGGCTGTACCCATCAGGGAACAGTACGACCGTACCTCCTTCGAAGCAGTTGATGTCGTACCCCACTCCCCCGGGGGAGATCACGCCTTCCTCGGCGTCGAATGCCGCGACCCCGCCGATAGGGAAGCCGTAACCCCAGTGGAAGTCGGGCATGGCGAGAGAGTGCCCGACGATGCCGGGGAGGTGGGCGACATTCCTGACCTGGGCGATCGCCTCGTCGGTCTTCTGGGAGTCCATCAGCTGGCGTGTGGCGAAGATACGTCCAGGGACGCGCATCCCGCCTGTCTTGGGGATTTCGTAGAGGTATGGCCTGATCTGGACGAGGTCGGTCATTCGCTCTCCTGCATCGTAGCGTCGCGCCGTCATTCACCTGATTCGCCCATACAGCCGTCCGTCTCCCCGCGGGCGGGACGCAGCCGTGAGTACCTCATCCAGGTCGCTCAAACATCGAAGATGACCTGGGCCATCCATCCTTCGTTTTCCCGCTCTAGCCGCAGTTGATGGTAGGTCACTGCCTTGAGCTCGGTCACGAGGCGGTGGCGACCGGGATCGAAGGGTTCCCATACCGTCTCGATGACCCCCGAGCCCGAGGCGAAGCGGATGTACATGACATGCTCGGCTGAAAAGCGAAAGAGGAGGTCGGCGAGAAACTCGCGGAGGTCCTCCGCCGTCGGAGCCTCTGGCAAGGGCACGGTCTCACGGTGCGGCATGGCCGCTGTCGTGCCCGCGGCACGGGGCTCGGCGGCGTCGGCCAGAATCGCGAACATCGCGGTCGCAGCCTCGGCGAAGAGAGTCTCGATGTCGCGAGCCCGCACTGCGATCCCCACGTCGCCGGTGTGGTCGAGGAGCTCGTAGCTCATGCGCGGATTGTACGCCGCCCACTGGTAAAGGAGGAGGGGGCAGGAGCGCAATGCGGATGGACGCCGCTCGCCGGGCTCGGCGTCACTGCTTGGCCGGCGGCAGCGCTCCCGCGGCGCGCAGCGACTCGGTGACCTTGCGCATGCGGGTGCGATACTCGTGGGGCGGCTCGAAGGGCACGGGGCCGGCGGCGCGTGCCGCCTCCGTCACGGCCTTGGCCTCGTCAGGGAAGCCGTTGTCGCCGAAGTGCGTCACCGATTCCTCCGCGAGGTGGGCGCGCACGACAAGCTCCGAGTAGTTCTTCCCGTTCAGGAAGATGTAGCCGAGGGTGCGTCCGTAGGGATCCTTCTGCTCCCCCCGCAGGATCTCTACCTGGCTGGCGACGGCGAAGGCGCCGCGGGCGAAGCTCGCCGCCTCGCGCCCGAAGGGCTGGTCGTAGGGCAGATTGTGCTCGATGTTCTGGGTCTCCGGCGTGTCTACGCCTAAGATGCGCACCGTCTCCTGGTCGCCGTTCCCCCAATCGATCAGCACCGTGTCGCCGTCCAGCACCAGGACCTTCTCCACCGCCACCGCCAGCCGCGCTTTCGTCGGCCGTGTCTGCTTGCGATCCTCCTGCGCCGCGCCCGAGACGGCGAGGAGCGCCAGGCAGGACGCAGCGACCAGGCTGATGAGCAGCAGCGCCGGTACGAGCCGGGAAAGTCGCCCTGCTCCGGCGGCGCCGCGCGACGCGAAGGAATGGCGAGATGGAGCAGGGCGGGCACACTCGGACAGGCGGGACATGGCGGTTCGTCTCCTCTCGCTTCTCATCCAAGCGGTGTCAAAGCCAGCGCTCACTCGGGCGCCGTCTCTTCCCAGGACCCGACGCAGCAGGAGAGCTCGCGTCGTGCCCGGTCGCACGACGCGAGGCTCATGCGTCTCACCAGTGCCAGACCTGATCGTAGCCGGCGAACAGACGGGCGATCCCGGCGCGCGGGATCTTCTCCACGCCGTCGATGCATTCATTGGGTTCGATGCCGCGCTCGGCAGCGTCCTCCTGCACCATATAGACGGGTACTCCCTTCGTCACCAGCTTGGCCAGATCCTGATGCAGCACCGGCGGCTGCGTCTGCCGGCGGCCGCCGAAGGAGAGGCCGCTGGCGTCCTGAGCGCGGACGGCGTAGTTGACCGCGTTGCCGCAGAGCAGGAGCGCCAGGTCGGCCCCGGCGCCCTTCATGACGTGGGTAATCCAGACCACTGGATCGTCTTGCTCTTCGATGGTGCAGCGGTAACCCGCGTCGAGCACCTGAAGGACTTTCTTGGGCATGATTCCTCCCTGCGCGCCTACTTGGCGCCCATGACCAGAGTGCAGTCGGAGTTCTCCGCCGCCTTCCACAGGTCGGCAGGCGAGCCGCGCCGCGTCCCGGGCACGGCCTCGGCCACGCCCCGTTCGTCCACGCAGAGCCCGCAGTTGATCCAGTCCAGCTTGCCGCCATGAGCCTGAGTGGTCTCGATGAGAGCCGCCACCCATTCCCGCGGTAGCGGGTGGTCTTCCTCTTGCAGATCACGGCCGTGCACCGCATTGGCGTGCCCCACCTGCTTGGCGAAAGCGAGCCCCACGGCACCCTCGTAGGCGAACACGTTGATGTCGTAGCCGCGACGCGCCGCAATGTCCAGGAGCCGCATCGCCGTCACCGTCCGCGCGTTCTCGAAGGGCGCGTCCATGATGGCGAAGGTGAGAGTTTTCTTGCCAGCCATGGTGTCTCCTCAGTTCCAGAGAACCTTGCGGCCCTCGCTCATGTGATCGATGACGACATCCAGATCGGCGACCGCGATCCCTGCCGCCAGTCGCTCCTTCCCAATGCCGCGCTCGCGCAGCGAGAAGGAATCAGCCACCACCGCGACGCCAGCCCCGGACAGCTTGGCGTAGGCGCCGGTGGCGGCGCCCTTCCGGGCCCCGAACACGGCGTTCTGCACCAAGAACAGCGTCACCTCGTTGCCCTCGCGCCGCAGGTCGCCCGCCAGCAGGCAATACTTTTCCCCCTCGCGGGATTCGAGCGGGTCGCGCGAAGCGATCAGCGTGTACTTCGCCATCTCACCCTCCTCGGGCTTGGTTTTCGTGTCTGCCGCATGGGATGCCGCGTTCCCTCTGTCCGTACTGGCGTCCGTGACGCCGCCGGCTCGAAGAGGAGCCCCGCCGCCTCTCGACCGACTGGCCGAGGCGACAACGGGTCAGAGACACGATGAAGATCTCAGCACTGCCCATCCTATCGAAGGAATGCCGGCGAAGCAAGGAAGGCGAGACGGGTACCGCTTGCCGGCACCCCAGCCGAGAAGCTCACCGCTGGGAGCGGACGACTCTCCCCTCCTGGAGGACGAGTGCGACCTGCCGCAGCGCTGCGATGTCCTGGAGCGGGTCGCCGCGTACGGCCACCAAGTCGGCGCGGAAACCGGGAGCGATGCGACCACACTCCTCGCCGAGGCCGAGCACCGCGGCAGCGCCGCTCGTGGCGGCGCGGAGCGCCTGCATCCGGGACATCCCGTAGGCCACCATCAGCTCGAGCTCGCGCACGTTGTCACCGTGAGCGAAGACGCCGGCGTCGCTGCCGCAACCGATGGCGGTCCCTGCCTCCAGAGCGCGCGCGAAAGCAGCGCGCGAGTGGCGCAGGACTTCCGGTTCGGGATCGCCGGGCTTCCAGCCGGCGTAGCGCGCCGTGGCTTCGTACGCCGCCAGGGTCGGGCACAACACCACACCGTGACCGCGCATGAGGCGCAGCACCTTGGTGGAAACTTCCAAGCCGTGCTCGATGCTGCGCACTCCGGCTTCGACACAACGTTCGATCGCCTCGTCCGTGACCGCGTGAGCCGCTACCGGCAACGCCGCCGCGCGGGCCTCGTCGACCGCGGCCCGCAGCTCCTCCAGGGTGAGCGTCGGCCTCGCGCCGGCCCCGCGGGTGCGTGGGTAATCGGCGTAGACCTTGATCCAGTCGGCTCCGGCGGCGATTTGCGCCCGCACCGCGGCGCGCATGCCGTCAGCGCCGTTCACTTCCTGCGCCCCTTGCGGCACGTCCCAGCGCCGATCGAAAGCGCTCGGCCCGTAGCAATCCACCGCCACGATGGCGCGGGTGACGACGAAGAGTCGGGGCCCCGGAATGAGTCGAGCGGCAATGGCATCGCGCAGCGCCACGTCGGCGAAGCCGGCGCCCTCGGTGCCGAGGTCGCGGATCGTGGTCCAGCCCGCTTCGAGCGTCCGCCGTGCCGCCACGCTGGCCCGCAGGGTGCGAAACTCCAGCGCTTCCTTCAGAACTTGGTCGTCCCAGAGGGCTTCGTTGTAAGGGTGCAGCAACAGGTGCGTGTGCAGATCGATGAGACCAGGAACGAGGTACAGGCCCTCGAGGTCGATGCTGCTGTCGGCCGGCACTGCCTGGGCTTCGGGCAGCACGGCGCGGATGCGACCGGCCTCCAGCACCACCACGCGCCCGTCGAGCCAGCGTCCCCCTTCCGCATCGAGGACGCGTCCACCCCGGAGGAGGAGCGTGGCCGCGCCCGCGCCCGGGGCGCCGAGCAGCAACCATAGAAAGGCGAAGAAAACCGGCGCTCGCATGCGTACTCCCGGGGCATCGGTGGCAAGCGGCAACGACCGCCGCCGCGTCACGGAACCTGTCGTTGCCGGTGTGGCGCGAGCACTGTAGGCCAAGTGGGCGGCGCGGCTCAAGGTTGCCGGAGCGGGGCGGCGTCACGGAGTCCCGGCCCGAGCTCGGCTGACGAACGTGTAGGATCCACGGATTGCCCTCTGCTGCGGGTCGAGGGACTTCCAGAACAACCGGAGGAAGTGGATGCGCCCCGAGTCCCCACGCATTCCCTGGCTCGTGGTCGTCGCCTACGCCGGGATGTGCCTGATCTGGAGCAGCACTTGGACGGTGATCAAGTTCGGCTTGCGCGGTGCCCCGCCGCTCACCGCGGTCAGCGTTCGCTTCGTCATCGCCGCCCTGTTGCTCGCGCTCGTCCTCCTGGCGCGGCGCCTGCGGCTCCCTGAGGTACGGCGCTTCTGGTGGCTCAGCCTCACGCTCGGCATCACCCAGGTCGCCATCCCGTACATCCTGGTCTACTGCGCCGAGCAGCGCATCTCATCCGGCCTCACGGCGGTGCTCTACAGCACCATGCCGCTCGTCGTCGCCCTCCTCGCCCGAGTTTTCCTCGGCGATCGCCTGACCACGGCGAAGCTGGTGGGGATCGCCGCTGGCATCGGTGGCGTCGTCCTCATCTTCTCCGACAACCTGCATGCCGAGAGCGGCATCGGGGTGGGCGCCGTGCTGGTGAGCGTCCTCTTCGCCAGCTCCTCTTCCGTCCTCACCAAACGCCACGGTACGACCTACGACCCGCAGGTGCTGCTGCTCCCGACCTTTCTCGTCGGTGGACTGGTCACCCTCGCTCTCGCGGCGCCTCTGGAGCGGAGCGACCCGCGCCGTTACGACGGTCTCACCTGGATGACGATCCTCTATCTCGCCGTGGTGGGCTCGGTGCTGGCCTTCAGCCTCTACCTCTGGGTGCTGCGCCGTGTGGAGGTCACCGTCGTCTCCTACCAGACGTTCGTCATCCCCATCCTCGCGACCTTGCTCGGCTGGCTCCTCCTCGACGAAACGATCACGGCGCGCACCGGGCTCGGGGCCGCCCTCATCCTGACCGGCATCGCCGTCGCCACCGTGCACGCCTCGCGCGGCTTTCCCCAGCGCCGCTCGGGCGCGGAGCCCTCGGCGCGCGAGTCGAGCCCACCACGAGCAAAGAGTCGTTAGCGGGAAATCGATCGGCCTGGACGGCGGCCGTTCGAGTGCAGGCGGGTCAGAACTTCATCTTCAGGCCGAGACCCTTGCGTCCCAGGATCAGGTGATCCTGCATCGTGCGGGCGCGCGAGGAGTGGTGCGCGACCGCTTCACCCACCGCGAGACCCAGAGCCGAGCTGAGGAGAACCGAGGAGCCCGATCCTGCCTCGCGGGTGTAGCTGTAGGTCCCCGCGGCGACGGCGAGGGCGTAGGCCGAAGCGCCCGCCACCCAGCCATAGTGGGTGCGGACGATGGGTGCGATGGTGAAGGCGCTCGAGGTGCCGAGGTCGACCCCCAAGCTGGGCTCGGGCTGGCCGTGCTGCAGTGCCCGGTCCGCTCCAAAGGAGAGTGCGCCGTTGAGCGCGAGACCCTTGGCGAGATCCGGCGCCGCGCCGGAGAAGAAGCCCGTACCCCGTGGGGAAACGAAGAGCAGAGGGTCCAGCGACGGAGTCGACGACAGGAGCGGGGCCTGGCTCGTCGCAGCGACCTGGCGCAGGTCCTGGCCTTTCGCTGTGACTCGCTGCAGTTCCTCGCTCGCTGCGGCGGCAGGCAAGCCGGGATCGGCAGACGCGACGGCGCCCCACCAGATGGCGGCGAGCCAGGTCGGGAACGCGATGCGACGGAAAGACGACTGGGATGTGGGCCGGGACACTGGGCCTCCGAATGGTGGCGAGGTTCAGAATGCATGAAGAGTACCGACTCGCTTTGCCCCCGCAGCATTCACGTAAACATATTCAACGCAATTGATTAGACGATTTCGTCGGGTGCTCTGGGGGAGCGACGGGCGTCCTGTTTAGGGGACTTCCGAGGCTCTGAACGTCTCTTTCGAAGACGCCTCGGGACCTGAGCCGCTCTTCGCGGCGGGTGCCGGGCTCGAAGAGGATCGCGACCCTTCAGTGCACGATGCCTACGACCCGGGGCTCCCCTTGGCCGTCGAAACGCAGGTGGAACTGGGCCGGCGAGGGGGCGGCGGCATCGCCCCAGTGGGCTCGGAGGTCGACTCGCAGGTATCCATGGGCCCTCTCCCTGAGGGAGACAGGAATCGGGAGCTCCAAGACATCGCCGGTGCCGGC
>Ga0075418_10007738_pt1 | contig 12075 bp, 9 predicted proteins | sample SoiMetdeltSBSDD2_FD_81776 | JGI IMG/M metagenome (GOLD analysis project Ga0075418, IMG submission 81776) | Bulk soil microbial communities from a Populus tree surrounding site in Tennessee, USA - Soil MetaG P. deltoides SBSDD2 | ecosystem: Environmental > Terrestrial > Soil > Tree plantation...
GCCGCACGCTGCGGGCGGTGGTCGAAGCCCCGTTTTTGCCGCCGGAGGAGAAGATCGAGACGTTATATCTGGCGGCGGTGACGCGAAAGCCGACCGCGGAGGAGCTGAAATACCTGCTGGCCCACGTGCAGGGCCAGAAAGATGAAGCGCAGCAAAAGCAAGCCTATGCCCAGATTCTGTGGGGCCTGCTCAATAACCCCGAGTTCGTCTTGAGTCGCTAACCGCACGTTCATCGTCTGACAGATAGCGAGGACAGCCATGAAGCGCATTGTGCAGCCAAGTTTTGTGCCGCTTCCCAACCCCGGCGGCGATTCCCCCAGGTTCCGCGAGATGTGGTCGCGGCGCGAGCTCCTGAGCATGAGCCTGGCCGGGGCGCTGGGCGTGTCGTTCAGCGGCTGGCTGCCGCGCCTGGCGGCGGCGGCCGGCGCCAGCGGCCAGCGGCACAAGTCGGTCATCCTGCTGTGGATGAACGGCGGCCCGAGCCAGATGGACACGTTCGACCTCAAGCCGGGCACACCCAACGGAGGCACGTTCAAGGAAATCGAAACCGCCGCCCCGGGCGTGAAGATCAGCGAGCATTTGCCGGGCATCGCCAAGCAGATGAAAGACCTGGCGGTCATCCGCAGTCTTTCGACGACCGAAGGCGAACACGGCCTGGCGACGCAGCTGATGATGACGGGCTATCAGTCGCGGAGCGCGGTGGTGCGTTATCCGTCGCTCGGGTCGCTGATGTCGAAGGAACTGGGCAGCGACGAGAGCGACCTGCCGAACTTCATCAGCCTCTCGCCGATGCGGATGGTCGATGCGGGCTTTTTGGGTCCGAATTATTCCCCGCTGACGGTGAGCGGGGCGAGCGACGACCCGAATACGCGGGCCAACTTGTCGCTCGAGGACCTCGCGCCGCCGACCGGCCGTGATCCCAAGGCCATCAAAGATCAGTTCGACATCCTGCGGTTCATGCAGCAGTCGTTCGGTGCGACCAGCGACGCCGCCAAGGCCCACCAGGCCAGCTACAACAAGGCGATGCGGATGGTCGAGACGCAGGCCCGCAAGGCGTTTGCGCTGGAAGAGGAGAAAGCCGAGCTCCGCGACGCCTATGGCCGCAACCGCTTTGGCCAAGGGTGCCTCTTGGCGCGGCGGCTGGTCGAGCGGGGCGTGGCGTTCGTCGAAGTCGCCCTGGCCGGCACGCCGGGCACCAACAACTGGGATACGCACGCCGACAACTTCAACGCGGTCAAGACGCTTTCGGGCGTGCTCGATCCCGCGTTCGCCTCGCTCATGAAGGACCTCCGCGAGCGGGGCCTCTTGGACTCGACGCTGGTCGTCTGGATGGGCGAGTTCGGCCGCACGCCGAAGATCAACCCGCAGGGAGGCCGCGACCACTTCCCCATCGCCTGGAGCGTCGTCCTGGGCGGCGCGGGGATCAAGGGGGGCCAGGCCTATGGCAAGACCAGCCCCGACGGCATGGAAGTGACCGACGGCAAAGTCGGCGTGGCGGACCTCTATGCCACGATCTTCCAGGCGGTTGGAATCAACGCAGCCAAGAAGGAGAACATCTCTCCCGAAGGCCGCCCGATTCCTCTGGTCGATCGCAAAGCGAAGCCGATCGCGGAGCTCGTGAGTTAGTTGCCTCGGGGACAGAGGGCTTGGGTGCATGTGCTCTCCCGCCGTAATCCTGCTGCTCGCGCTCGCGGCCGACGGCCCGCAAACTGGCGTCGTGGGCCCGCTGCCGGCCGCCGTGAGCGGTCAGCCGCGGCCCGCCGGGAATGCCGTGGGAGCCAGCGACCGGCGAGATGTCGTGCTCCTCTTGGACCAGGGACCGGTGCTGATCCGCTTGCACCTGGCGCTCGGCGGCGTTTCTTTGGCCGAGGCCCGCCGGGCCTACGTGCACCGCCTGGTCACCTCGCTCGACGCCAACAAGGACGGCAAGCTGTCGCGCGACGAAGCCAACCGCTCGCCGCTGTTCCGCACCAAGAGCCGGCCGAGTGCGAATGCGTTTCTCGACAGCCTCCGGTCGCAGGCGGCAATGACGCCCCGCGACGTGGAGCAGAAAGTCGAAGAGAAAATCGGCCTGATCATGGCCTATCGCGACGATCCGTCGTCGGCGCAGAACGACCTGGAGGTGTTCAAGCTGCTGGACGCCGACAAGTCGGGCGTGCTCGACACGGCGGAGCTGGTCGGCGCGGAGGCCTTGATCCTGGTCAAGGACGAGGACGACGACGACTGCATCAGCTTCCAGGAATTCTTTCCGCCGCCTCCGCCGCCCGATCCCATGGCCGTCGCTGCCGGGATCGCCGAGGAGCCGGAGGTTCCGCAGATCAGAGTGTCCAGCGTGGTTCGCGACACCCAGGATCTGTCGCTGCCCGCGCGGCTGATGAGGAAATACGATAAGACCCGCGACCTCGCGCTCAGCCCGGCGGAGCTGTCGTGGCCGGCCGAGCGCTGCAAGTTGCTGGATGCCGACGCGAACGGGAAGCTCGATGCGGCTGAATTGGCGTCACTGGCGGATTTACCGCCGGACGTGGAATTGAGCGTCGATCTGGCGGCGTCAGGATTGGAAGGCGGGTTGATCCGTGTCGAAGGCTCCGCCGGCAAGCGGCTGGACGACGGCGGGCGGCCCGACTATGCGAAGGTCGGCTTCCGCTCCGCGATCATGACGTTCTCGCACCGCAATCTCGACCCGGTAGCCGCGTCGATCGCCGACGCCATGCGGAAATTCAACACGCTCGACACCGACGCCAACGGCTACATCGACAAGGACGAGACGATGGAGAGCGTCCGCTTCGAGCGCGGGCTGTTCGAAATGCTCGACGCGGACGGCGACGGCAAGATCTTTGCCGACGAGATGAAGCAATATGTCACCGCGTTCAGCGAGCCGGCGTCGAGGAATTGCCGGATGCACCTGTACGACACGGGCTACGGGTTCTTCATGGCCCTGGACGGCAACGCCGACGGCCGCGTTTCCCGCCGCGAGCGGATGAACGCGCCGGCGGCCCTGGCGGCCCTGGACCGCGACGGCAAGCTGGGCATCGCCGAAAAGGAGCCGGTGCGGCATTTTCACGTCGAGTTCGTCCGCGCCGGCTTTCAGCTTTTCGCGGCCAGCGAACAGCTGGCCTCGCCGACGCCCGCGTTTCAGCAGCGGAAGCCGACGGGGCCGATCTGGTTCCAGCGGATGGACCGCAACAACGACGGCGATTTAGTGTGGAACGAGTTCCTCGGCCACATCGAGACTTTCCACGCGCTGGACACCGATGGCAACGACCTGCTCGATCCGCAGGAAGCGGCCAAGTATAAGGCGCCCTCAGGCGCAGCCAGCCGCCCAACGGTTGACGTGGGACCGGCGGATCGCTGAACGGAGAGTAAGATCATGTCGACGCTGCTCCGATGCGCCTGCCTGGCGTTCCTGGCATCCGCTCCCAACCTCTGTTACGCCCTCGAGCTAATCGAAATCGTGACCAAAGAGCGGGCCGCCGAGCTGGGGCTGGTGGTCCGGGCCCACGCCGCCGGCCCCGATGCCATCCAGATTGAGCTCGAGTTCCCAGCCGCGGGCGAACTGAAGGACTACAGCAGCGTGGCCTTGGAAATCCGCGAAGGAAAGAAGCTGCTGCTCTCGCTGGCCTTGCGGGAGGAGCCGGCCAAGCCGGGTATGGTTGCCGGCGGTTTTGCCGTGGACCGAGCCAGGCTGCCTCAGCTGACCCTGAAAGTGGTTACGCGGGCGCAGGACGGCAGGATCGGGCACGTGCTCCGGATGAACGAATTTGTCGATCTCGCTAACCTCCACTGACGCCTCCTCCTCTGCCTTCCCTGGTGGTTCATGGCCGATATGCACGTTGGAAAATCGTCGCCGCCCGCGCCTCAGGCCCAATCGGCCGACGACGTCGCCGTCATCAGCCGGCTGCGCGAGGCCCAGGTTCGCGTGAAGCGCGAGATGGGCAAGGTCGTCGTGGGGCAGCACGACATCGTCGATTCGCTGCTGATTGGCCTCTTGTGCCGCGGGCACGTGCTGTTGCACGGCGTGCCGGGGCTGGGCAAGACGTTGATGGCTCGCACGCTGGCCCGCACGCTCGAGATGGAGTTTCGCCGTGTGCAGTTCACGCCTGACCTGATGCCCGCCGACATCACGGGCACCGACGTGATGGAAGAGGACCAGGCGACCGGCAAGCACCGCGTCTCGTTCATGCAAGGGCCGGTCTTCACCAACTTCCTCTTGGCCGACGAGATCAACCGCACGCCGCCGAAAACACAGGCGGCGCTGCTCCAAGCCATGCAGGAGGGCGAGGTCTCCGTCGGCCGCGAAACCTACAAGCTCAAGCCGCCGTTCTTCGTCGTCGCCACGCAAAACCCGATCGAGATGGAGGGCACTTACCCGCTGCCCGAAGCCCAGCTCGACCGCTTCATGTTCAACGTCCGGGTCAAATATCCGACCGTCGATGAAGAGGTGCAGATCATCAAGGGCACGACCAGCACGCTCACCGCCCACGCCGACAAATGCCTGGGCGCCGACGAGGTGCTGCGGCTCCAAGAACTGGTCCGCGGCGTGCCGATTGCCGAATCCGTCGTCCGCTATACGGCCCGCTTCGTCGCTGCGACGCGGCCCGGCTCGACCGGCTCCGGGGCCAAGGGCCTGGATGCCGTGCACAAGTACCTGTCGTACGGGGCCAGCCCGCGAGCCTCGCAGTATCTCGTGCTCGGCGCGAAGGCCCGCGCGATCCTGGCCGGGAAATACCACGTCGATTTCGCCGACATCCAGGCCGTCGCCGCGCCGGTGCTGCGGCACCGCCTGGTGCTCAATTTCCACGCCCGCGCCGACAACCTCGACGCCGACACGCTGGTCGAACGGCTGCTGAAGCTCGTGCCCGTGGAGGAGAACTAAGCGGTGAGCCTGCGCTGCTCCAGCACGTTGCTCGCGCTCGCTGCGATCGCGGTCTGCGCGCTTGGCGCGCGCGGCGACGAACGCACCGACGGCGTCCGCGCGGAATTGCTCGAACAGATGCGGGGGCTCGCCGGGCAAACAAAGCTGACGATCTCCGCGGGCAAAATGCCGGACCTGGTGAAGAACCCGGTCTTTCGGTACGACGATCAGCCGCGGCGGTTCATCGACGCTACGATGTGGCTCTGGACGGTCCAGGGGCGTCCCGTCGCATTTCAGAAAATCGAGGCGGTCGAGTACGGCGATGCGAAGGCGCCTTCGTCTTCGTGGCAATGCTGCTTTGCGTCTGCTTCGCCCGACCTGCTCAACGTGGAGTGGCCAGGCGGCCGCCGGTTTCGAACGAAGGAAGCCGGAATCGAGGTCCGGGCGCTGGCTGGCGCGCCGTCGCCGGCCGAAGGCAGCCTGCAGCGGAAGCGTCAGGGGCGCGAGCTGGCGCGCAAGTTCTCTGCCCGCATCGTCACCAGCCCAAAGAACAATACTCGCCAAGAGATGCGGCTGTTAACGACGCCGCTGGTCGAATTCGACGACCCGGACTCCAAGGAATACCAGGGAGCCGTCTTCGCGTTCTCGACCAACGGCACCAATCCGGACGTGCTGCTCCTTTTGGAAATTCGCAGCGATGGCCAGAGCGACAAGCCGCGGTGGCACTTCGCTCCGGTTCGGATGACCTGCTGCGAGGTGAGGCTGGCCTACGTTGACACCGAAGTTTGGCAGGTCGATTGGGTGAATGGCACCGAGGCGCCGTTCCCGACCTGGACGTTCTTTTCCACGGCTCGCGCGCCGCTCGCGGGGGAGGCCCAGCCGTGACGTTCGTCTCTCAAATACTCACACAGAGGCGCCGAGGCGCAGAGATGAGCGGCGCACGCTCTTCCTCAGTGCTTCTGTGCCTCTGCGTGAGATTCTCGCTTGGTTGTTTCCTCTGGTTCGTCCTTTTGCGTAGTGCCCTCGCCCAAACGGAACCGTTGGCTCCTCCTGCGGAAGACAAAGCCCTGCGCGAGCAGTGGCAGCGGGTCTATCAGAAAATCGCCGGCTCGATCGACATGCGCCGCGGAGAAACGGCGCTGGTGCTGGAGCCCGCGCCGCTGCTGTTCTATACCAACCCCGTGCGGCTGAACCAGCAGCACGGCTCGATCTTCCTCTGGACGGAGAACGGCCGACCGGTGGTCTTCGGCAGCATCTGGTCGGCCCTCAACCGCAATGACGCGACCGTTCGCTTCGTGACGCACGAATTCCACTCGCTGGCGACAGCGCCCGACGTCACCGCCAGCAAATCGGGCCAGAAGCTGTGGACCAGCGGCGAGCCGGGAATTGCCTGGCAGCAATTGGACGGCGCGCCCGTTCCGGCGGCCACGCGAACGGCCCGCCTCGTGCAGCTACGGCAGATCGCGCGGCGAATTACGGCTCGCATCACGACGCAGCCCGAGGCCAGCGACCTGCGGCTGATGACCAACCCGCTCTACCGCTATCCGGAAAGCGCCATCGTCCGCGAGGGAGCGGTGTTTGCTTTCAGCCTGGCGACCGATCCCGAGCTGATCCTGCTGATCGATGCCGACCTGGCGGCGAACAAGCCGGCCTACAAGGTCGCCTTCGCCCGCTTCGGGAACCTGGCCATGGAGGTCAAGGACGGCGACAAGCCGATCTGGTCCTGCGACCGCGGCACGCCCGGCCGCTCGGAGGGCAAATACTACCTACGCTGGCGCGCCGAAGAGATGCCGGCGAATCCGCTGAACCCTGAACCCTGAACCCTGCCTTGTCCTTCGACCCCCGCCAACTCGCCGACCCGGTCTTCTTCTCGCGGCTCGACAACCTCGAGCTGCGGGCCCAGGGCATCGTCGAAGGGTTCATGCACGGACTGCACCGCAGCCCGTTCGTCGGCTTCTCGGTCGAGTTCGCCTCGCACCGCGAATACGCGCAAGGCGACGACCTGCGGCACGTCAACTGGAAGATATTCGCCCGGCAGAACCGCCTCTACGTGAAGCAGTTCGATGCCGAGACGAACATGAACCTGTATCTGCTGCTCGACGTCAGCGGCTCGATGGACTGCCGCAGCAAGGGCATCAGCAAGCTCGAATATGGCGCGGCGCTGGCCGCCGCCCTGGGCCACCTGGCCCTCAAGCAGCACGACGCGGTCGGCCTGATTCTGCTGGCCGACGAAGTGCTCGCCCACCTGCCGCCGCGGGCCCGGCCGCACCAGCTCCAGGAAATCCTGCGGATCATCCATAACACGAAGCCGCGGCAGACCGCCAGCACCGCCCGCGCGTTCCAGCAGGCGGCCGAGCTCTGCACGCATCGCGGAATCGTGGTCATCCTCAGCGACCTGTTCGACGACCTGGACGCCCTGATGCAGGCCATCGAGCGGCTGCGGTTCGCCCAGCACGAGGTGGTCGTGTTCCACCTCTGGGATCCGTGGGAGCGCGACTTGCCGCTGGAGGGGCATTGCAAATTTCACGACCTGGAGACCGGCGAAGTCCTGGTCACGCAGGCCGAGAGCGTCCGCGCCGGCTACGTCGCTGCCGTCGAGGCCTGGCGGCGCGAGCTGGAAACGCACTGCCGCAACCGCTCGGTCGATCGGGTCGAATTGAAGACCGACGACCCGCTGGACCAGGCGCTGTTGGATTACCTGGTGCGGCGGGCCAAAACACTATGAATACCGAAGAACCGAAGAACCAAAGAACCAAAGAACCACAGGGGCAACTCAGCTCCCTCTTGGTTCTTCGGTTCTTCGGTTCTTGAGATTTTCCTTATGTCGTTCCTCCAGATCGGCTTTCTCGGCGCCCTCGCGGCGCTGGCGATTCCGATCATCATCCATCTCGTCTTTCGCCAAAGGTCGAAGCGAGTCGATCTGGGGACGCTCCGTTTCCTCCGCGTGGTGCTGCAGCAGAACGCCAGGCGGCGGCGGGTGATGCGGTGGCTGCTATTGACGCTGCGGCTGGCCTGCGTGGCCCTGCTGGCTGTGCTGTTTGCCCGCCCCTATTGGCTGGCCTTCCGGCCCGCCGGCGAGAAGCAGACCGTGGCGATCCTGATCGACCGCTCGGCCACGATGGACGTCAAAACAGACGGCCAGCGGCTGATCGAGCGAGCCGTCGCCGCGGCCAAAGAGATCGTTGCCGCTTCGGGCAGTAACACGCGGTTCGAGGTGGCCTTCTTCGATCACGCGGTGCGGCCGCTGGCAGGGAGCTATCTGGCGAGCGGGGGACGTGAGTCCCCCGATAATCGCCGGGAGGCTGACGCCTCCCGCTCGCCAAAACGCGACCTCTCGCCCAGCGAGCTGCTCGGCAAGCTGCAGGCCCCCGCCGTCTGCGCCGGCGGCACCGACTACGGCGCGGTGATCGACTGGGCCCGCGACGTGCTGGCCAAGTCGCCCGCCGGCCCGCGGACGCTGCACATCTTCACCGACTTGCAGCAAAGCGGGCTGGCCTGGAGCGAGGTCGATTCGCTGCCCGACGACGTCGTTACGCACCTGCACGACCTGGGCCGCTCGGCGGTCAACAACATCGCCGTCACCGAGGCCCGGCCCGAGCGCACCTGGCTGCGGCCGCAGGAGCAGACCGCCATTCACGTCACCGTGCATAACGGCGGCATCTTCACCATCGAAGAATTGCCGATCCAACTGACGCTGACCAGCGGCGGTCGGCGGGTCGAGCTGAAGGAGCAAGTCAAGCTGGAGCCGGGCACGAGCGAGTCGGTCCGCTTCGACCTGCCGCCGCTGGCCGAAGGCGCCTGGCAGGGTTCCGTGGCGGTGGAGACCGAGGACGACCTCGCGCTCGACAACCAGCGGCACGTCGCCTTCGTGGCGTCGCCGCCTTACCAGGTGCTGCTGATCGATGGCCGTTCGGCCCAGTCGCCGGTCCTGGCAGCGACCTATTTCCTGGATACCTCGCTGCGGCTGGCGCCGGCGGGAGAAATCGACGCCGCGAGCCTGTTTCAGCCGCACTCGATCCTCCTGGAAAACGGCCTGCCGGCGCTGGACAAGTTCCAGGTCGTCGTGCTGGCCGACGTCGGCGAATTGGACCGCGGCGACGCCGCCAAGTTAGCCCGCTTCGTCGATGCCGGCGGCGGGCTGCTCGTCTTCGGCGGCGAAAACGTCACCGGACCGCGGACCGCCGCGATTGCCGCTGCCGGCCTGGGCGTGGGAAGCGTCGGGGCCGTGGCCAATGCGACCGACCTGCCGCTGCGCCTGGGGACGTGGGACTCCAAGCACCCGATCTTCGCCGCGTTCAGCGATCCGCAGCTCGGCGACCTGGCCCGGCTCTCCTTTTCGGCTTGCACGCAGCTCACGCCGGCGGCGGACGCGCAGGTGCTGGCCAGATTCAAGGACGGCAAGCCGGCGGTCATCGAGCGCCGCCGGGGCAAAGGATCGATCGTCTGGTTTGCCTCGAGCTGCGACCGGCAGTGGAGCGATTGGACCCGCAGCCGGCTCTATCTGCCGCTGATGTATCAGCTGCTCGGCCACCAGACGGGGTACCTGGCCGGCGGTCCGGTTCGCAGCGCCGTGCTCGAAGGGCAGGTCGAATTGCCCGTCGATGCCCAGCCCGGCGTCGTCGCCAAGGATGGATTTTCCCTGGTCGTGAACACCAGCCCGCGCGAGTCGGAGACCGAGCGCTGCACCAGCGACGACTTCGTGAACCGTTTTGGCCTGAAGCTCGCCGCCGCCGGGCCTGCCGCCCCGGCGCCCGCGCCGGCGGCCACGGCCAAGGCGTCGCTGGGAACGGAAATGATCGACAGCGAGTTCTGGCCCTGGATCGCCCTGGCGCTGCTGGGATCGCTGCTCGTGGAAGGGATTGTCGCCAACCGCACAGCCGCGTGAGAAAAGCTCGCCGTACGGAACAGGTTCGCAGCACGAATTCGAAATGTATCAAACCCAATCAATTAGCCCGTTTCGGTCGGTGGCACTTCAGTCAGTGGTGCTTGTTTCGTGCTTCGTGCTTCGGATGTCGGAATTCAGGCTGTTGGCCCAGGAGCCTCCAGCCGCGGATACCCGGGAGGCTGCCCAGCGCCTGGAGCTGATGAAATCCCAAGCGGCGGCCTATGAGGTCAAGTTAGGCGAGCCGCAGTCGCCCCTGAAGCTGCACCCGGAGCCGCTGCTGCGGTTCAGCAATCCGGTCGGCGGCGTGCCGGATGGCATCGCGGTGATGTGGAAGCAGGGCGCGCGGCCGGCGATTTTCGCGCAGGTGTTTCAGTCGAAGGAAGGCCTGTGGATCCACGAGTGCCAGTCGCTGGCCAGCGCCCCGCTGAGCATGGAGCAAGGCGGTAAAGTCCTCTGGTCGCCCCAGGAGGCCGCGCCGGCGTTTCAAGAACTCCAGGGCGGCCCCGCCGCAGGCTCGACGCCCGCCCGCCGACTGGTGCAGATGAAATCCCTCGCCGCGGAGTTTTCCGCGAGCGACGACTTCAAGATCAGCTCGCAGGACAAGGAAACGACGCGGCACGAGCTGCGTCTGCTCCCGACGCCCGTTTATCGCTACGCCGATTCCGCCGCGGGAATCACCGACGGGGCCGTGTTCGCCTACGTGCATGGGACCGACCCCGAGGCGTTTCTCGTGCTGGAATTGCGTAGCGATAAGTCGGGCGGGGACAGCTGGCACTACGCCCTAGCCCCGATGACCTGCTGGGCCGTGCATGTTCGCCGCGGCCAGACCGAAGTCTTCAGCAGCGAAGAGCGGTTCGCCAAGAGCAAGCCGCAGGATTTGTATCACGTGTGGGTACACAAGCCCTGACGGCCATCCAACAACTCAGCAGATTTCCAACCAATCCCGAGATTCAGCCATGTCCACCGCGCCGCATTTTGTCGAGCGTTTCGATCGCATCTGGGTGCAGGCCCGCCGCGTGCAGCTCTCGCAGGCGATCTGCTGGGGCGTGCTCACAGCCCTGGCCGGAATCGCTCTGCTGGCGGCCCTCGATTACTGGCTGGAGCTGTCTCGGCCGCTGCGGCTGTTTGCGATCGGCGCGATTGGCGTCGGCGCGGTCGCGGTGGCCGTGTCGCTGGTGGTGCGGTCGATCCAGCGCTGGAAGCGCGGCGCGACGGCGGCGACGATCGAGCACGTCTTTCCGCAACTGGGCCAGCGAATTCGCACCACGGTGCAGTACGGCGAATTGCCGCAAGAGAAGCTGCAGGAGTCGGGCGTCGCCGGCACGCTGGTCGAGGCCCTGGAGAGCGATACGGTCCGGCTCGCGCAGCCGCTGCCGCTGGACGCGGTGATTCCCTGGAAGTCGCTGGCCCTGGCGTCGCTCCTGGCGGCGGTCGTCGGCCTGGCGCTGGCCGGCGCATCGGCGCTCAACTGGGAATGGCGGGCCGCCGCGCGGCGGGCCCTGGCGGGTGAAGAGGCCTACACGAAGCTCACCGTCGTGCCCGGCAATGCCTCGGTAATGGAGGGGCAGTCGCTGCTGGTGGAGGTGAACGTTGCCGGCCGTAGCGGCAATCAGCTCCTGTTCCAGTCGCGGCGCACCGACGACCCGGACAGCGAGTGGCGGCTGGAGACGCTGCCGATCGACGACGCCGAGAAAACCGGCGAGCAGCAGTGGCGCTATTCGATCCCGCTCGACCGGATTCGCCATCCGCTGGAATACCGCGTCAGCGCCGGCTCGGCGAAGACCGAGACGTTCCGCGTCGCCGTTCGCTATCCGCTGAAGATCGTGCGGATCTCGGCCGCCGTGCAGCCGCCGGCCTATACCCGGCTGCCGGAAGCGATCGTCGAAGGCTCGAACCTGGCGGCGCTGGTCGGCTCGAAGGCGAAGCTGGAGATCGAGCTGGACCGCGCAGCGGAAACCGCCTGGCTGGAAATGCAGGCCCTGCCGACGCGCGGCCAGCCGACGCCACCCGTGGAGAAAATCCCGCTCGCCGTGGACGGCGTCAAGCTGACTGCGGGCATCGAGATCGCCGGCGACCGCACGTTTGCGGTGTTTGCCAGGTCGGCGGATGCCATGGAGCTGCCCGAGAACAAGCACCGCATCCGCGCCCGGCAGGACGAGCCGCCGCGAGTCTGGTTCGAGAGTCCGAATGAAGCCTTGGAGGTGCACACGCTGGCGGAAATCCTGATGCGGATTCGGGTCAGCGACGACTTCGGGCTGTCGCGGGCCGGGATCATGTTTGAGGTCAACAACGAGGACGAATATCCGCTGCTGATGCAGGATTTCCTGGAGGCGGCCGA
>Ga0075418_10007743_pt1 | contig 12074 bp, 10 predicted proteins | sample SoiMetdeltSBSDD2_FD_81776 | JGI IMG/M metagenome (GOLD analysis project Ga0075418, IMG submission 81776) | Bulk soil microbial communities from a Populus tree surrounding site in Tennessee, USA - Soil MetaG P. deltoides SBSDD2 | ecosystem: Environmental > Terrestrial > Soil > Tree plantation...
TCCAGTTCGGCGACACGGTCGGCGGGGTTGCGAGTGGCCGCCGGCGCTTCGATGGCCGGTCCCTGCATCTCGCGCAGCGTGAGCCCCTCGGTGTTCTCGCCTGCGAAGAACTTCTCGTGCGCACCCGGCGCCGCGACGCGCTCGAACGTCGGGTTCGGGATGAAATCGTTGACCCTGTTGTTGATGACGATCCGGGTCTGCCTACCGATCTGGGCGAATTGCACGGCACGCGAATACTTCTCGGGCAGATACTTCGTCAGCGACTCGGGTGTCTCGTACATGTGTTGATCGGCGTCGAAGATCGGCGCCTGCGTGAACTGCGTCATGGTCACCTCGTCAGGATCGTGGCCGCGGCCGTCCCCGGCGCGCCGTACAACTGGGTGAAGCCGACCTTCGGTTCGCCGGGCACCTGACGATCGCCCGCCTCGCCGCGGAGTTGCCGGACGATCTCGTGGATCTGGCGCAGTCCCGATGCGCCGATCGGCTCGCCGTTGGCGATCAGCCCGCCGTCGGTGTTGACCGGCATCGCGCCGTGAATCTCGGTGGCGCCGTCGGCCAGCAGCTTCTCCTGCTCACCGGCTGCGCAGAAACCGCACTCGGCCATGTGAATGATCTCCGCGCCGGCGTCGGTGTCCTGCAGCTGGATGACGTCGACGTCCTCCGGTGCCACACCGGCCTTTTCGAACGCCGACTTGGCCGCGTACACGGTCGGCGCCACGTCCTCGTCGACCGGGGCGAACGTCGTGTTCACCTCGTATGCGCCGTATTTCCGGGTGCGCACCTCGACGGCCTGCAAGTACACCGGCTTCGAGGTGTAGCGGTGTGCGATGTCGGCGCGGCACATCACCACGGCCGCGGCGCCCTCGTCGGGTGCACAGAACATGTACTGGGTGAGCGGGTAGTTCAACATCGTCGAATTGAGGATCTCGTCCTCGGGGATCGGCTTGCGCCGGAAGGCGTTCGGGTTCAATGCGCCGTTGCGGAAGTTCTTGGCCGCCACCCTGGCGAGCGTCTCTTGTGAGATGCCGTGGTCGTGGAGGTAGCGATTGGCCTTCATGCCGAAGAACTTGGTGGTCAGATATTGGCCGTTCTCGGCGTACCAGCTCGGCATGCCCACCAGCGCGGGATCCTCGGTGAAGGCGCCCCGTGGGTGCTTGTCGAGGCCGATGGCGATGCCGACGTCGTAGTCGCCCAGCCGGATTCCGTCGGCGCATGCCTTGGCGGCGCTGGCCGCCGTCGCGCACGCGTTGAACACATTGGTGAACGGAATCCCGGTCAGACCGACCATGCCGACGATTGCGTCGGGATTCGCGACGGTCCAGCTGCCGCCGGTGGCGAACTGGATGTCCTTCCACTCCACGCCGGCGTCGGCGACGGCCGCGAAGATCGCGTCGACGCCCATCTCCATCGCGGACTTGCCTTCGAAGCGTCCGAACGGGTGCAGGCCCACGCCGATGATGGCCACGTCATTCATTGGGCGAATCCTCTCTCAGACCGGTTTGAAGGCGAACGTGACGAGCTCGTCGCCGTCCTCGTCGGTGGCGAACGGCACCATCGTCAGCTCGACCTCCATGCCGAACTCGAGCATGGCTGGGTCGTTTTCGGTCAGGCGACCCTCGACGCGGATCACGTCGCCGAGCTGCACGAGCCCGACGCCGAACGGAACGAAGTCCTTACCCGTGGGGCCTTTGTAGGGTGCGCCGGGTGGGAAGCCCTGGGTCGTCCACGCGACGAGGGTGCCGCGGCGGGGCAGTAGCACTTCGGACATCTCGCCGACGCTGCACTTCGGGCAGCGCGGCTGTGTCGGAAACACCGTGGCGCCGCATGCGCCGCACTGGCTGCCGATCAGCTGTGGGCTCTCATCGGGCCAGGTCGAGATGTCGGGCGCGAGCGCCTTCTGCATTGCGCGATCCTCCGTCGTGGGCACCCAAGTAGAAGCAACTGTAAATCTTACAGTATCCCCTGTGACTCGCGGCTAGCGCGGTTCGATGAGGTTGCGCAGGCGTTCAGCCGGGTAGACCGACGCTCCGGCTGCCCGGACTCGGTCGGACAGCTCGCGGTCCGAGGTGGCCACGCGGATCTCGGAGGGATCGGTGTCGGCACCCACCAGCCGGACAATCTCATCGTCGGCCGAGTTCGCGGCCGGCTCCGGCGCATGCGTCACAGTGATCACCGACGATTCGATCGGTGGAGTCGGCGGCCGCTCGAACACCACTGTGACGTCAGCACCTTCGGCCGCGGCCCATCGCTCGAGTCTTTCAACCAACGCAGTCATCGCGCGGCCGCGGTCGCGCCACCACCCGTCGGGCCGGGAGCCGATCACGTTCATGCCGTCGACAATCCACCGCACCCGCCCAGGCTATGCCCACGCCAAGCATGCACTGCTCGAAGTGGCGATGTAACTGTAAGAATTACAGTATGGTCGTGGGGTGATCGAGCACAAGCCGACCTTCTGCCGGATCTGCGAACCGCTGTGCGGCATGATCGCCACCGTCGAGGACGGGCGGCTCGTCGCGCTACGCCCGGACAAGGGCCATCCGCTGTCGTCGGGGTTCGCCTGCCAAAAGGGCATCGCGTTCGCTGAGGTTCACAACGACCCCGACCGCGTCACTGCGCCGCTGCGCCGCGGGCCGCGTGGCTTCGAACCGGTCAGCTGGGACGAGGCGATGACGGACATCGCCGAACGGCTGACCGCCATCTACCGCAGGCACGGTTCGGGCGCGGTCGGCTGGTACATGGGCAACCCGGCGGCGTTCAGCTACTCGCATCTGCTGTGGCTGCAGGCGTTCGTCAAAGGTCTCGGCGGCGACACTCATTATTTCACCGCGTCCTCGCAAGACACGAACAGCCGGCTCATCGCGAGCCAGTTGCTGTACGGTACGCCGACATCGGTGCCCATACCCGATCTGACGCGAACGGACTTCCTCGTCCTGATGGGCGCCAACCCTGTTGTCTCCCACGGGAGTTTTCTGACGGCGCCGCGCATCAAGGACCGGATGCACGACATCGTCAAGCGCGGCGGCCGCATATTGGTGATCGACCCGCGCAGGACCGAGACCGCCGCCAAGTTCGAATGGCTCGGCGTCGTCCCCGACGCGGACGCCTACCTGCTCTTGTCGCTGTTGCACGTGTTGTTCGCCGAGAATCTGGCGGCCCGCGACCGCGCCAACCGGCAAGCCGACGGTGTCGAGTGGCTACAAGCAGTGGCCGAACCGTTCACCCCCGAGGCCACTGTCGCGCACACCGGCATCGAAGCGGATGTCGTTCGGTCACTGGCCCGCGACCTGGCCAAGACGCCGCGAGCTGCGATCTACGGACGGTTTGGGACCAGCGTCGGTCGTAACGCCACCTTGACCACCTATCTGATCGACACGGTCAACCTCGTCGCGGGCAATCTCGACCGCCCCGGCGGGTCGGTGTTCAGCGGGCTGGAAATGCCGGGCCAGAAGTGGGGAACCAAAGTCATGGGTGCCGCGCTGCGCCGGTCCTACGAGAAGCGGCGCTCCCGCATCGGCGGATTCCGAGCGGCTATCGGCTCCGAGCCGGCGGCGTTGATGGCCAAGGAGATCACGACGCCGGGCAATCGGCAGATCAAGGCGATGTTCGTCAGCGCGGGCAATCCCGTGCTGTCGGTGCCAAACGGCAATGAACTGGAAGGGGCGCTCGACGGCTTGGAGCTCTCGGTCGCACTCGACTTCTACGTCACCGAGACCACTGCGCACTGTGACTATGTCCTGCCGGTGACAACGATGTACGAACGCGACGACTTTCCCGTGACGTTCCAGACGTTCCAGGCCACCCCATTTCGTCAGGCCACCGAAGCCGTCGCGGCGCCGGCGGGCCAAGCGCGCACCGAGTGGGAGATCATCGACGACCTGATGCAACGAATGAAGGTCCGGACGCCGGTGTTCACCGTCATGTCCGGTGCTCGAAAAGTGCTGGGGCTGTTCGGTGTCCGCCTCACGCCGCGACTGATGATCGACGGCATGATCCGCCTTGCGGCGGGCGGAAACCGGTTCGGGCTACGTCGCGGCGGCCTGACGTTCAAGCGGTTGACGGAACGCCACCCGCACGGCGTCGTGTTGGCCCCGCATTTGCGCACCGATGTATTGGATGACGTGGTTGCCTATCGGCGGGGCCGGATTCGGCTGGCGCACGCCGATATTGCAAACGAGGTAGCCGCGTTGGTCCGACGTGAGGAACCGGAAGGGTTCCCGCTGCGGATGATCGGCATGCGCGAGCCACGATCGGAGAATTCGTGGATGCACAACTCGCCGTTGTTGATGCGCGGCGGACGCGGGCATCACGCCCTGATGCATGTCGATGACGCCGCGGAACTCCAGATCTACGATGGCGACGAGGTGCAGGTGAGCTCGCCCTTCGGCCGTATCACCGTGCCCGTCACGTCGACGAAGGATCTCGTCGCCGGCGTGATCGCGATTCCACATGGCTGGGGGCACAAGGGCACTGGGGGTTGGCAGCTCGCCAACCGGGCCGGGGGATCCAACGTCAACCAGCTCATGTCGAGCGCACCCGAACACGTCGAATCACTGTCCGGAACGTCCTGGCTGACCGGCGTCCCGGTACGCGTCGACCGCATTTGACCGCGAAACGGTATTCCGGCAGGCCTGCACTCGAACTTTCTCTGCTGGAATACAGTTTCGGCGAGACCCTAGGCGATGGCGCCTTTGTCCTTGAGTTCCTCGATGCGGTCCCACTCCATCCCGAGTTCCATCAGCACGATCTCGGTGTGTTCGGAGGCCTGCGGGGCGCGCGTGGTCTCGAGCGGCTCGTGGTTGAACTGGACGGGTCCGCGAACGACCTTGAACGGCTTGCCGCCGTCGCCTGCCTCGACTTCGACGATCATGTCGTTGGCGATCGCTTGTTCGTCGTTGGCGAGGTCGATGAAACTCTGGAACGGCGCCCACTGGCCTTTCATCGTCTTGAGGTGCTGACGCCAGTAGTCGAAGGGCTTGCTGCGGATCTTCTCTCTGATGAGTTCGACGGCGGCCGCGGCATTCTCGATGAGTGGCATCACGTCGGAGAAGCGCGGATCGTCGGCCAACTCAGGCAGTCCGAGATGTTCGAACGCATCGCGGATGTACCCGGTCGGGCTGACGATGCACAAGTTGATGGTGCCGCCGTCGGAGGTCAGGTAGTTAGCCATGAACGGGTTTACGCTCGGGCCTGTTGCATCCGGCATCGCTGAACGCATCGTCTCACCCGTCTCCATCCCCTGGGTAACGCTTGCGCCGCCGGCCCACCAGGCCGTGCTCAGCAATGACACGTCGAGCTCCACCGCCTCGCCCGTGCGCTCACGATGGAACAGCGCCGCGGAGATGCCGCCGGCGATGTTCATTCCGCCGATGGAGTCGCCGAACGCCGGGATGCCTTGCGACAGTGCGCCACCCAGTTCCTCAGGCGTCAGCGCATGGCCCACGCCGCTGCGCGTCCAGAACGCAGTGCCATCGAAACCGCCGGTGTCCCGTTCCGGCCCCTTGTCGCCGTAGGCGCTGCCACGCGCATAGATGATGTTCGGGTTCACGGCGCGGATGTGCTCGACGTCGAACTTGTTCTTCTGCCGCTGCGCGGGCATGTAGTTCGTCAAGAACACGTCGGCGGTCTTGGCGATCTCGTACAGGACTTCCTGCCCGCCCGGCGTCGACACGTCGATGCCGACGCTTCGTTTCCCGCGATTCGGATGTTCCATCAACGGGTGCCGGTTCGGGTCCAGTTGGAAGCCACCCATGTTGATGAAGCCGCGCTGGGTGTCGCCGCGCACCGGGTGCTCCACCTTGATGACGTCTGCGCCCCAGTCGGCGAGGATCGCCCCCGCCGCAGGCACGAACGTGAATTGAGCAACTTCGAGGACGCGAACGCCCTCCATCACCTTGATCAAGTGAGCCCTCTCCTGCGCTGTTGAAATATCCTACTGTAATGTTTACAGTTGATCGTCCCGCAGTGTCCGATTGTACGAGGTGCAGGTGAGCGACGTCGAAGAACGGACCGAGACCAGTGTCGAGCTGGGCAGGCGGGCAGCCAAGCACGCCGAAGCCCGGATGCTGATCGACGGCGAGCTCGTGACGGCCGCCAGCGGCGAAGAGTTCGACAACGTCAGCCCTGCCACCGGCCTGGTGCTGGGCACCACTAGCGCCGCCGAGGCGACAGACATGGACCGCGCCATCGCCGCCGCCCGGCGTGCCTTCGACGAATCCGATTGGTCGACCAACCGCGCGCTACGCAAGCGCTGCCTGGAACAGCTGCAAGCGGGGATCGAGGCCGACAAGGAGAATCTGCGCGAGGAACTCATCGCCGAAGTCGGCTGTCCCGCGATGACGACCCAGTCCGCGCAACTGGATTGGCCGTTGGCGGAGGCCCTGCGCTATCCCGGAAAGCTGATCGACGACTTCGAATGGGAACGCACACTGGACGGCGGCGGCTTGTTCGGTGAGCGGAACGTGCGCGCCGTCGTCAAGGAGCCGGTGGGCGTCGTCGCTGCCGTCACCCCCTCCAACTTCCCGATCGAGGTCATCCTCAACAAGCTCGGACCCGCACTGGCGACCGGCAACACCGTCGTGCTCAAACCCGACCCCAACACCCCATGGAACGCCACCCGCCTCGGCCGTCTCATCGCTGAACACACCGACATCCCGGCCGGCGTTGTGAATGTCGTGCCGACCCCGTCCAACGAGGTGGCCGGAATACTAGGGACCGATCCTCGCATCGACATGATCTCGTTCACCGGCTCCACGAACGTAGGCAAGCTGCTGATGCGGCAAGGCGCCGACACCATGAAGCGGACGTTCCTCGAACTCGGCGGAAAGTCCGTCTCGATCGTGCTCGACGATGCGAACCCCGCCGCGATTCTGGGCGCCGCGGTCGGAGTCTGCGTTCACGCCGGACAGGCATGCGCGGCGACCACCCGCATGCTCGTCCACCGGTCGCTGTACGACGACGCGGTCGCCACCATCACCGCGGCATACGGGGCGGTGCCGGTCGGCGATCCCGTGCAGCCGGAAACCCTTGTCGGACCGGTGATCAGCGCCGCACAGAAGGAGCGCGTACTGAGCGCGATCGAGCGGGCCCGCCGCGACGGCGCGCAGATCACCGTTGGCGGCGGCGAGGTCAACAACCTGCCCGCGCACCTGCGCGACGGCCATTATGTGGCGCCTACCGTGATCGTCGGCGTCGACAACAGTGCGGCGATCGCACAGGAAGAGGTCTTCGGCCCGGTGCTCATCGTGCTGCCGTTCGATGACGACGACGAGGCGGTCCGCATCGCCAACGACAGCGCGTACGGGCTTGCCGGCGCAGTCATGTCGCGGTCCATCGAGCGCGGCATGAACATCGCGCGCCGCATCCGCACCGGCTCGTTCGGCGTCAACGGCGGCATGTTCTACGGCGCCGACGCGCCATTCGGCGGCTACAAGAACAGCGGTGTCGGCCGGCAGTGCGGCGTCGAGGGCTTCGAGCAGTATCTCGAGACCAAGACCATCGGCTGGCGAAAGCCCCGACAGAAAGAAGGCTAATGGGAAAGCTGGACAACAAGGTCGCAGTCGTATCGGGCGCCGCGCGCGGCCAAGGCCGTTCCCACGCAGTCAATCTCGCTGCCGAGGGCGCCAGCATCATCGCGCTGGACATCTGTGCCGACCTGGAGGGCAATACCTATCCGCTGTCGCGGCCCGAGGATCTCGATGAGACGGCGCGGCTGGCGGAGAAGGAAGGTGTGCGTGTGTACACCGCGATCGTCGACGTGCGCGAGCGCAGCGCCGTGTGGAAGGCGATCGCCGACGGCGTGGACGAGGTGGGTCGACTTGACATCGTCGTCGCCAACGCGGGCATCTGCGCAATGGGCAAGGGCCAGACCATCCAATCGTGGTCCGACACCATCGACACCGATCTGGTCGGTGTTTTCAACGTGATTCAGGCCAGCCTGCCGCATGTCAACGACGGTGCCTCGATCATCGCGACGGGATCGCTGGCCGCCCAACTCGGTAGTGCGACCAACCAGGGCCCCGGCGGTTCGGCGTACAGCCTCGCCAAGCAGATTGTTGCCCGCTACGTCAACGACCTCTCCGTCCAGCTGGCCAAGCGGATGATTCGAGTCAACGCCGTGCACCCGACGAACGTGAACACCGACATGCTCCACAACGAGGGGATGTACAAGGTGTTCCGGCCCGATCTGAAGGAGCCGACGCGTGAGGATGCCGAAGCATCCTTCCCCGCCATGCAGGCCATGCCGATTCCCTAGATTGAGCCGCAAGACGTTTCGAACACCATCGTGTTCCTCGCCAGCGACGACTCCCGCTACATCACCGGCACGCAGTTGCGGGTGGACGCGGGCGGGTTCGTCAAGGCGAAGCCGTGGAAAGGCTGATCAGATACTCGGCATGATCCAGGATGCTGTCGAGGATGTAGTCGAAGTCGATATCGTCGGCGAACCCGATGTACCGGTGGTCATTGCGCTGAGCGGGAAATCCCTCGGTCTTCTGCTGTAGACGCTGCAGCACGACCGATCCGCGAGTGTGCACAGAAATCGCGCCGTAGGTTTCGACGGCCTGCTCGGGCGTCAGCCCTGCCTCGACCAACGCGGCGACGGGTCGTTCGATCTCATGCAGGGCACCGTGAAGCGCGTGCATGCCGTAGTGCCCACGAATGAGAACAAGGTCGCATAAAACGGGGTCGTCCAGGAACTGCCGACGCATCGTCTGCGCGTGATTGCGCAGCGACTCACGCCAATTGGACGCATCGATTGAAGGCACGGTGAATTCGTACTGCGCCAGTGCCCGGTCGGTCATTGCGTCGAGAAGCTCGTCCTTCTTGCGGAAGTACCAATAGATGCTCGTCACTCCGACATCCAGCTGCCGTGCCAAAAGCGGCATGCTCAAGTTGTCGATCGACACCTCCGCCGCCACGTCGAAAGCGCCGTTGAGGATCTCCTCGACGGAGATCGACCCGCGCTCGCGTCGCTGGCGCCGTTGGGCCATCGGTCACCCCGCAGCGTCGAACGTCACCGGAATTGCCGTCGGCGACCGGAACGGCTGACCCCAGATGTGTGGATTGTCGTCGGTGACGAGCTTGATGTCGGTCAGCCGAGTCAGCAGGCATTTCACCGCGACCCGCGTCTCCATCCGGGCGAGGTGAAGACCCATGCAGGTGTGCTCGCCGGCGGCAAACGAGATGTGCGGCAGGCGTTTCCGGAAGATGTCGAATTCCTCCGAGCGCTCCCAGCGGTGTTCGTCTCGGTTGGCCGACCCGATGCACACGTCGATCACAGCTCCGGCCGGAAGCTCCACGCCTTCCAGTTCCGTGTCCTCCGTCGCGTACCGCTGAACAGTGGTCAGCGGCGTCTCGAATCGCAAGCCCTCTTCAATGGCCGCCGGAATCAGCTCGTGATCGGACTGCACGGCTCGAAACTGGTCGGGGTGTGTGAGCAATAGGTAGAGGAGGTTCCCCGACGAGCGGTAGGTGGTCTCCAGGCCGGCCGGAAGCAAGAGTCGCAGGAACGAGTAGATCGCTTCGTCGGACAGCTTCTCGCCGTCGATCTCCGCAGCGACCAGATCGCCGATGATGTCTTCGGTCGGCTTGGACCGCCGCTGCTCGATCTGTTGCAGGAAGTAGTCTTTCAGCGCTGCGGACGCCTCGAACGCGCGCTTGTACTTGACCGTGTAACTGATCAGCTCGACGGCACGTTTACGGAACCAGGGGAGGTCCTCGGAGGGCAGGCCCAGCAGCTTCGAGATCACGCGCGTCGGAAACTCGAACGTGAAGTCCTTGACCAGATCGGCCTCACCGCGGTCGATGAACTCATCGATCAGCGCGTTGACGACCGGACGGACGATCTCCGGCTCCCACCGCAGCAAGGACTTCGACTTGAACGCCGCAGACACGAGATTGCGGTGTTCCCAATGTTTCTTGCCCTCCATCGCGAGGATGGTCGGGCCCATGAACAGACCGATGGTGCTGTCGTAGATGTGCGAGTTGAACACCTTTCCGTCGCGGAAGACGCGATTGACGGCGTCGAAGGAGACCGCGGCGTACAGATGCTCGGGCAGCATCGATTCCGGTGTCTTGGACCAATCCATGACGCTGCCCTTGAAGACGCCAGACTCCCGCCGCTTCTGCGCGAAGAGCGGGTACGGATCACGAAGGAGGTCGAACGTCGCGTCGGCCGTGACGTCCTGCACCGGGCTTTCCACCGCTGATCTCCAGCATCGTCGAATGGACAGGCATCCTGCTATAGGTACTGTAAAGCTTACAGTATAGCGAACCTACAGCTGTACGGGCGCCCCTGCTGTCATACAGCTGATGAAGCCGCCGTCGACCTGGATGTCCTGGCCGGTGATCCAGCGGGCCTCCGACGACCCCAGGAACGAAATCACGGGCACGATGTCATCGACGCTTGCGTGCCGGCCGACGGTAGCGCGGCACATGTCGAGCACGTCCTTGCCCATGGTCTTCTCGAAATCGGAGAGAATCGGCGTCTCGACCGGCCCCGGGCTCACGGTGTTGATCCGCACCCCGTACTTGGTCCAGGCGGGGCCGGCAAGCCGCTTGCTGTAGAGGATCACCGCCTGCTTGGACGTGGTGTAGACCGGATAGTTCGGATCCTGGCCCGCCTGCCACTTCGCGACCGCCTCGGCATCGGTGAGCTCCAACAGTTCGGTAAGCGTGTCGATGCGTTGGTCCCAGCCAAGCGCGGCCGTCGACGCGACGGCGACCACCGATCCACCCACACGCAGCAGCGGCAGCATGCCTTCGGTGACCAGTCGCATGCCGAGGTAGTTCACTTTCAGCACGTCGGCAGCGGGCGCCGTCCCGGGGATACCAGCGACGTGAGCGAGCATGTCCCACCCCGAACCGATCTGGCCCAACAGCGTGTTGATGCTGGCTGCGTCGCGCAGATCGCACTGTAGATACTCGGCCGCCGGAGTCTGGTGCTCGCGCACGTCCACCGCCAGCACGTGGTCGCCGCGGTCGTGGAAGTGCGTCGCGACCGCCGCTCCGATGCCGGATCCCGCACCGATCACCACGACCTTGCGTCGCTCACCGCTCATTCGACCAACCCTTTCCGCCGCACCGCGATGTCGGCGTACTATTCGAATGGCCGACAGTAAGGACGACAGTAAACAATTCTGGTCCGCCAGACAATGAGTACGGGACGGACGAATGAGCACAACGCAGGAGCAGGTTGACGGCGCAGTCGACGGCCGGCCTGACGCGATGAGAGCGATCCTCGAGCGTCAGCGGCAAGCGTTCGCGGCCGACGGCCCACCGAGCGTGGCTGTGAGGCGTGACCGCATCGACCGGCTGCTCGCACTCGTCCTGGACAACGCCGATGAATTCGTCGCCGCGATGTCGGCCGACTACGGTACCCGGCCGAAGACGGGATCGTTGTTCACCGAGATCCTGGGCATGGTCTCGGTGATCGAGCACACCAGATCGCATGTGCCGCAGTGGATGCGGGCGACCAAGCTGATGCGCGCCGGTCGGCTGTTCGGTCTGAAGGCAGAGGTCCAGCCGTCACCGCTGGGTGTTGTCGGGATCATCGGCCCGTGGAATTTCCCGCTCAATCTCGTGGTGCTGCCTGCCTCGGCCGCGTTTGCGGCGGGCAACCGGGTGATGATCAAGATGTCGGAGATCACCCCGCGCACAGCGGACCTGTTGAAGGCGACGGCGCCGAAGTACTTCGATCCGACCGAACTCGACGTCCTCACCGGCGGTCCCGAAGTCTCCGCCGCCTTCGCTGGGCTGCCGTTTGACCACTTGTTCTTCACCGGTTCGCCATCGGTCGGCTCACTGGTGCAGCAGGCCGCCGCGCGAAACCTCGTTCCGGTGACACTCGAGCTGGGCGGCAAGAATCCGGTCGTGGTGTCGCCCGACGCCGACCTCAAACGATCGGCGACCCGCATCGCCCAGGCACGAATGATCAACGGGGGACAGGTGTGTGTCTGTCCGGACTACGTCTTTGTGCCCGACGATGGCCTCGACAAGTTCGTCGACACCGCCCGCGAGACATGGCGGGCGATGTTCCCGTCGATCGTGACCAACGACGACTACTGCTCCTCGGACAA
>Ga0075418_10007746_pt1 | contig 12073 bp, 10 predicted proteins | sample SoiMetdeltSBSDD2_FD_81776 | JGI IMG/M metagenome (GOLD analysis project Ga0075418, IMG submission 81776) | Bulk soil microbial communities from a Populus tree surrounding site in Tennessee, USA - Soil MetaG P. deltoides SBSDD2 | ecosystem: Environmental > Terrestrial > Soil > Tree plantation...
CATAAACGGTCTGATAGCGTTCGCGATCGATGGTCTCGGCAGCGCGATGCAGGTAGGGCGGCAGGGGTATCTCGCCGTGCCGATCGAAGACGGCAAGCGCCTCGTCCTCGAAGCGGATTTCCCAGAAGTCGTCACGCCGCCCCGCGACGACGGCGCGGTGCCCGCCGGGGAATGCGAGACCCGACCCGCCCCGCGGCGGCTTGCTGGCTCGCAGCTGCGCGAGCACGCGATGCGCGTCGATAATGCGCTCGAGCAGAAGCTCGACTCGCCCGCCGCTCTCCTTGTGCCCGTGCAGCCGCGCCGGCAGCACGCGGGTGTCGTTGAAGACGAGCAGGTCGCCGGGACGGAGCAGCGCGGGCAGCTCGGCGAACTTGCGGTCTAAGATCGTCCCTGTGTCACCGTCGAGATGCAGCAGCCGGCTGTCGCTGCGGTGCTCGCAGGGATAGCGGGCGATCAGCTCGTCGGGCAGGTCGTACGCGAACTCGCTGCGCAGCATGGGCCGCGCATGCTAGCAGAGCGAGCTCTGCGCCGAGCCCGGCGCTGAGTCGGACCGCGCCGAGCCCGGGTTGCCGCAATCCCGGTTTCGCGTATCGCTTATCGTTCGCCGGCGCTGTGAATCGGCCGCGTCAGACCGGACCGTCGTCCGACGGTGGAGGCGGCGCCGGCATGGCCGGCATCGGCGGCAACGCGCGAACCGCGGGCTGCGGCGCGAGCTGGATCGCGCCGTGCATCGGTTGCTCGGCAGGCATGGTGACGCTGACCTCTACCCGCTTGCGGTTGCGCAACACGTCCAGCTTGAGCTTTTCGCCGGGCTGGTATGAGCGAAGGATGCGAAACGCGTGTCCGGGGCTTTCCGGCACGCGTCCTTCGATGCCCATCAGCACGTCGCCGTCCTGGAGCTGGTAGGCGCTGTCGTCCGGAGCGCGCACCACCAGGAGACCCTTCTCGGTGCCGAAGTAGCTGCCGAGCCGTGGCGTGATCTCGACCAGCTCGAGCTCGCCGAAGCCGGGCCCGTGCCCGAGGAAGTGCTCGAAGGGTGGAAAGGCGACGACGTCGGGCAGCGTCGCGACCGCTGGCACGTCGAACCGGTCGCGGAACATCGTAAAAAACGGCGGCTCGGCGGCTTTCGTCGTGACCGTCGTGGTCTGGCGCTTGTCGCCGCGCAGGTATTCGATCTTGACCTTGGTGCCCGGATCGACCTCGCTCAGGTGCTCGACCAGCTGCGTGGCGGGACCCTCGTCACCGGAGCGCTTGAGCGCCTTCCCGTCGATTGCAACGATAACGTCCGCCGGGCGCAGACCCGCCGCCTCCGCCGGACCGCCCGGACTCACGCCGACGATCTCGACACCGCTCTCGCGTGGCTTCTCGGTGCCGATGTTCACGCCCAGCATCGCGCCGCGACGGCCCGCGAGACGACTCGCGCCCACGTATCCCATGACGCCACCTTCCGGGCCGCCGTAGAGCTGGCGACTCAGTTCGGCGACCTCGCTCGCGGCCTTGTCGAGCCGTGCCTGCGCCTCGGACAGCGACTTCTTGAGCTCATCGCGATCCGCTTGCGACTCGGCGGCGCTGCAGGGGGCACCGGCGGTTGCGAGAGTCGCGAGCCCGGCGATGACCATCGCGCGTGCAGGGAACCGTTTCATGGTCAAAACCTCCAGGATGTCCAAACCCGGGCCGGATGCGGCGCTCGCTCGACCGGCCATCAGAGCGCTACGCGCTGCGCCTCGACATAGCGAAGCTGCACGAGCGTATTCATGATCTCGACCCGTTCGCGCCACAGCCGCTCGCGGAGTTCCGGCGAGGTCTGCGCGGCCGCCGTCAGCAAGAGCTGGTGATCCACCCACTGGATCTGGTCCTGCAGTGTGTCGATCGGCACGGCGGTGCCCGCACGCTCGACGGCCGGACGCGCGGGCAGCGCCGCCAGGACCTCCTCGAGCACGCGCGACCGGTCGCGGAGCTCCTCGATCGCGTCGAGTGTCTGCGGCAAGGTGACCTCCTCGGACAGCGTGCCGAGCGCCGGCGCTGCCGGCCCGGCCTCGCGCAGCAGTATGCCCGCCAGCAGGCCGAGCATCGCGCACGACGCCGCGATCGCCACCAGGCCGCCGCTGCGGCGGCGCGGCGCAGGGTGCCGCAGGGACTCTATCCGCTGGCGCACGCGCGTCCAGCCTTCCGCCGGTGCGTCCACGACCGGTAGAGCAGCCAGGCGCCGGCGCACGGTGTCGAGCGATGCCCTGATCTGCGCGCACTCGCTGCAGGACTCGACGTGCGACCGCACGGCGAGGTCCACCGGCTCGCCGTCTCGCAGGCTCAGCAGATGATCGATGCGGGCATGCATGGCTGTATCACTCCGGATGGCTCGAGCAGTTCGCGCAACCGCTCGTGCGCGCGAGCGAGCTGGGACTTGGACAGGCTCGGCGTGCCGCCGAGCAGCGCGCCGATCTCCGCGTGTGTGTATCCCTCCACGTCGTGCAGCCAGACTACGAGCCGCGCGGTCTCGCCCAGGCGGTCGAGCGCGCGCTCGAGGTCCAATCCGAGCTGCGCGCCGTCCGGAGCGACCTGTTCCGCGCCGGCCGGGACGCTGTCTGCGTCGCCGACCATCGTCACGAGCTTCAAACCGCGTCGCCATGGCGAGCGCAGCTGCATCAGGCATTTGGTCACCGTGATGCTGCGGACCCATCCCGCGAACGAGCCGCGGCCGTCGTACTGGTCGAGCTTGGTGAGCACGTCGACGAACACGTCCTGCGCGAGATCCTCGGCGGCGGTCAGCCGGCCGAGCAGTCGTCGCGCGAGCGTCGTGACCCCCGGGGCGAAGCTGCGGTAGATCGCCTCGAGCGCGTCGATCTCACCGGCGCGGGCGCGCTCGAGTGTTCCGGTCGCGAGGTCGATGTCGGCAATCGAGGGCATGCACTCCCAAGATGCGGCTGGGCCGCAAAAGGTCGCAGCGGCTGAGGACGACTATCGTTCCTCAGCGCGCGCGAGCGATCTGCGTCGCGGCGGGCGCGGATCCGCACTGCAGGTACGAGGACTCCTCGAGCCACTTGCGGTCGGGGTAGTAGGCGAACAGAAGCGCCCCGTTCTTGAGGGTGTCGATCATGCGACGGGCGACGGCCGAGCGCACGGCGGGACAGCCCCAGCTGCGTCCGATCCTGCCCTGCTTGAGGATCAGGTCTTCGCTGACATAGGGCGCGCCGTGCATCACGATCGCGCGATCGAGCGCGCGATCGTTGAATCCTGGCTCCAGCCCTTCCAGGCGCAGTGAATAGCCGTTGCCGCCGTTGTAGGGCTCGCTCGCTCGAAAGAGCCCCAGGCTCGACATGTGGCTGCCCTCGGCATTCGAGAAACGCTCGGCGAGGCGCTCGCCGGTGCCGCGGCCGTGGGCCACCAGCTCCTGGAACAGCAGGCGCCCGCGGTCGAGATCGAAAACCCACAGTCGTGGCTGGTCGGACGGCCGCGAGTAGTCGATGACTGCAAGACGATCCACCTGGTTCGCCGGATCCTGCCGGCGTGCGCATTCCGCGGCGCGGGCTGCGAGCGTAAGCACGCTCGGGTCGGCGGTCGGAGCAGCGCTGGCGAGCAGGTCCGCAAGCTGTGTCTCGGCTCGTGCAGATGCGGATGCGCAAAGCACGACAAGAGCCGCGCCGGTCAGTGTTCGTCGTCGCATGCAGACCCCAATCTCCGACGCCGGCGCAGGCACTGCACCCGACCGGCTCAGACCGCCCCCAAGCCGTTTCGTTCCTTCTCGGGCATGATGGCGGAAGGGGCGTGGATATGCGAGAAGTCGTCTCTCAATCCGCCCGTATCGCCTTGAGTTAGTTGACCTAATTAATGCCCAAACCGATTCGGGTAAGCTGCGCGCTCTTTGCCGGGATGGCGGAACTGGTAGACGCAGCGGACTCAAAATCCGCCGGTGGCGACACCGTGGGGGTTCGATTCCCCCTCCCGGCACCAGGAGCCCGATGAACTTCTGCTCGAACTGCGGTCAACCCGTCGAACTCAAGATCCCGCCCGGCGACCACCTGCCGCGTTTCGTCTGCGGGGCCTGCAGCTCGATTCACTACCAGAACCCCCGGATCGTCGCCGGCTGCGTGCCGGTGTACGAAGGTCGGATCCTGATGTGCCGGCGCGCGATCGAGCCTCGGCGCGGCTACTGGACCTTTCCCGCCGGTTTCATGGAGAACGGCGAGACCATCCAGGACGCGGCGCGACGCGAGTCTGTCGAGGAGGCGCTGGCGGAGGTCGAGATCGGTTCGCTGCTCTCCGTCGTTCACGTGCTGCACGCCGACCAGGTGCACATCACCTTTCGCGCGCAGCTTCCGCGCCCGGTGTTCGGTGTGGGGCCGGAGAGCCTCGAGGTCGTCCTGTGCGGGGAAAACGAGCTGCCGTGGGACGAGATTGCATTCCTGAGCGTCGATTTCGCGTTGCGGCGCTTCGTCGAGGATCGCCGCGCGGGCCTCGAGGCGCACCATTTCACGACCATCGACCTGCGCAGTCGTGGCGAGCGCTGAGCCTGTCTTGCAGGGCGGCCGCGCTTTGGCACAATACGCGCCCCCGCGCATACCCGTTCCCACGCGGCGATCGGGACTTTTTGCGGAGCTTGAGATGACTTTTGTCGTCACCGAAAACTGCATCAAGTGCAAGTACATGGACTGCGTCGAGGTGTGTCCCGTGGACTGTTTCCACGAGGGGCCCAACATGCTGGTCATCGATCCGGAGGAATGCATCGACTGCACGCTGTGCGAGCCCGAATGCCCGGTGGAGGCGATCTTCTCCGAGGAGGAAATCCCGGACGGTCAGGAGCAGTTCAAGGCGCTCAATGCCGAGCTCGCGGCGCAATGGCCGGTGATCACGGAAAAGAAACCGCCGCCGGACGACGCCAAGGAATGGGACGGGCGCGAGGGCAAGCTCGCGCTGCTCGAGCGCTGATTCAGCGCGCCGCGGACGCCGCGGCCTTCTCGGTCTCCTGGATGGCCTCCACGAGCTGCGCAGGCGGCAGGTAGCCTCCGACGTAGTCCCCGCTCGTGGTGAAGATGGCCGGGGTCCCTTCGACCCCGAGGTCATCAGCCAGCTCGTACTGACGCTTGATCAAGGCATCGCCGCAGGACTTGCTCTTGACCGCTTCGTCGCGCTTCGCGCGCGTCAGCGCGTCCTTCCGATCGGCGGCGCACCAGACCGACTCGGACTTCGCCCACGACGAGGTGCCCGGCCCGGTGCGCGGATAGCTCATATAGCGGACGCGGATCCCCGCCTTGTTGTACTCCGCTATCTGCGAGTGGAACTTGCGGCAATACCCGCAATCGACGTCGGTGAACACCGTGACCGTCATCTTCGGGTTGGGCGGCGAGAAAATGATCATGTCCTCCTCGCGCACCGCAGCGAGCGCCTTGGCCCGGGCGGAGCTCCTGCGCTCGGCGGTGAGATTCGTCTGCGAGGCGAGATCGTAGACATCGCCGCTCACGAGGAACTTGCCGTCCTCGCTCACGTACGCGATCAGCCCGCCCATGGTCACCTCGTAGAGTCCCGGGATCGGCGAGTTGCTGACATCCGACGGCTTTACGCCCTGCAGCTTCGAGACCACCCTCGTCCGCACCTCGGGCGGAACCGCATCGCGGTCGGCGCGGGCGCGCGGGTCCTGCGCCGTGACCGCGCCGCTCCAGGCCGCAAGCGACAGGGCAGCGATGCTGATTACCGGGGTGAGAGTTTGCATCGATATCGTCCGGGGCCAAACACGAATACCGTCGCCAGCTGAGACAGCGGCGGCGTGCCGGGGTTCAGAATCGGACGGCAGTCTAGCAGAGGCCTGGCGAGCGGACTCGACGGGGTCCGCTCAACCGCGCGGGTGATGCTGCAAATGCACGTCCTTCAGCCGCTCGCGCGCCACGTGCGTGTAGATCTGGGTAGTCGAAAGGTCGCTGTGTCCGAGCAGCATCTGCACGACCCGCAGATCGGCGCCGTGGTTCAGCAGGTGGGTCGCGAACGCATGCCGGAGCGTGTGCGGCGACAGATCCTTGTTCACGCCGGCCTTGCGCGCGTAACGCTTGATGATGTGCCAGAACGCCTGGCGCGTCATGCGGTCGCCGCGGCGGGTCGGGAACAGGAAATCGGTCTGGCTCTCGAGAAGGATCTCGACGCGCGGGCCCTGCAGGAACTGCTGGATCCACTGCACAGCTTCCTCGCCGAGCGGGATCAGCCGGTCGCGATTGCCCTTGCCGACGATGCGCAGGACGCCCTGGTTCAGGTTGACCTGTCCGAGCTTCAGGTTAACGAGCTCGGAGACACGCAAGCCGGTCGCATACAGGACCTCGAGCATCGTGCGATCGCGATGCCCGAGCGGATCGCTCACGGCAGGAGCGGCCAGCAGGGCCTCGACTTCCTCCTCCGTGAGCGACCTCGGCAACGAACGGCCGACCTTCGGCATCGCGATCTGCGCAGTGGGGTCCTCGCGCAGCTGCCCGTCGCGCACGAGATAGCGGTAGAAACGGCGGAAGCTGGAAAGCTGTCGGGCGGTCGAGCGCGGTCGAGCGCCAGCCTGGACTCGGGAGGCCATGAAGGCCAGGAGGTCGCCGCGTTGAGCCGCCATCAGCGGCTGCTCGCGCTCCTCGAGCCAGCGCTCGAGCGCGGTCAGGTCCGCGCGGTAGGCCGCGAGCGTATTGGGCGACAGCCCCCGCTCCATCCATACGGCGTCCAGAAAGCGATCGATCGGGCCGGGTCCGCCCGCCTCACTGCCTGCCCGTTGCCGTCGGGTCATCACGCCGGCCTTGATTGCTGTGCTCATGTCGCCTCGAGAGGCTCGATTCCCGGGGAGTATGCGAGGCACCCCTGTGCGCGTACGTGACAGTTCTCACAGAACCCGCCACCGTTAACATAACTGGAACCAGTTCACACAACCGCGCCGCGTCGGAACATCACGGCGCACAATCTGAAAGGAGACTGACCGCATGGCGATGCCGGGGTCGCGACTCTGGTCGACCCTCTACGGTGCGGTGGCCCTGGCGGTCTTCAGCCTGCTCCTGTTCGTCGCCTCCGTGCTAGCGCTCATCGTGCCGGGCCTGAGCCTGCGGCGCAGGCTGATCCGCACGCTGGCGCGGATCGGGTTGATGGTGCTCGGGCTCCGGATCTCAGTCCGTGGCGCAGATCACCTTCCGCAGTCCTCTTGCATCGTGGTCGCGAATCACTGCAGCTATCTCGACGGCGTGGTGCTCAAGGCGGTGCTGCCGCCACGGTTTTCATTTGTCATCAAGCGCGAGGCGGCTGCCTACCCGGTGGCGGGACTGCTGCTCCACCGGATCGGGTCCGAGTTCGTCGACCGCGGGAGCCTCGGTGGCCGGCAGAGCGACGCACGGCGAGTCGTGCGCCGCGCCGAGGCCGGACATTCGCTGGTGTTCTTCCCCGAAGGCACGTTCACCGCCGAGCCGGGTCTGCGACGCTTCCACGTCGGTGCGTTCGTCGCGGCCGCGCGTGCACGCCAGACGCTGGTACCGGTGGTGATCCGCGGAACGCGGCGCTCGATGCCGAGCGGGACGATCGTGCCGCGCGCCGGCCGGCTTGACGTCGACATCCTGGAGCCGCTTCTGCCCGGGCCGGAGCGAGACGCCGCGGAAACGCTGCGCCGCGAGGCAAGACGGCGGATGCTCGCCTGCCTGGGCGAGCCGGATCTCGAAACCAGTGTGTCGGCGGTACCGGAGGCCAGCGGCGCCGCCGATCGCTGCAGTTAGGCAGCACAGGAGAATCCGTGAACCAGATCGTAGAGCGTATCGAACGCGAAGCCGGCGTACCCGGTCTTGTGTCGATCCTTGCACAGCGTCTGACACCAACGGACCTGCAAACCATCCTTCTCGAAGTCTATCGCCTGCGCAGCAGCCAACTGCAACCCTCCACGATAGCCTCGAACTACGAGACCAATCGGTTCGTCAGACCCTCAGCTGTATCACCACTTCACCTTCTCAGATGGGAACAGATCGCCTTCTCGCAATTGCCACAGAACTTCGAGGCTCTTGCTCTGTCACCAGTCTGCCCACTTGGGTCTAACTCTGTGGTGGCCCCGGTCGCCCAGAACTGGGCGGTCGCGACGGCTCGGAATACAGAGGTAGTATCGGACTCAAGCAACGTGCTCGCACTCGAATGTGCTGCAAGACGCCGGGACCTGCTCCGCCGCGACCAAAGGTCTACAGATTCAGTCCATCTTGCAGCCAGCCACCGGCTTCTTCGCGCGCAACACTACGCCAACCCTCATTTGGTGGCTCATTTCAGCGCGTTCGCATTGTGCAGCGCCGGGCGGGACCAGGGTGGCTTGCGGTTCGAACTCTCCGCGCTTGGGCGGCATATCAGATTTTATCTGAGAGCGCTGCGAGCCTACCTGGGTTCAGGCGTGCCGCTGCATGTTTCTGTTACAGATTTCTACGAGACTTCGCGCGGCGACGTTCTCGAAAACCAACTGCTCTCACCGATTCGATCTGAGTTCGAGAACGTCGACGGTGTGATCGACGACCAGCGAACGCGGGGTCGAGGATCTGGGAAGCGAAAGACTGTGCACGGAGTTCGCAGGCAACCATGCTGCCTGACACATCGCCGAAGCGGAGACCTTCGCTGCGATCCTGCGATTGTGCCGCGCGGACCCACCGACGCGCACCCCACGCTACATGTTGCGCCGGTACTGCCCGCCCACCTGGTACAGCGCGCGCGAGATGCTGCCGAGCGACGCCGACTTGACCGTCTCCATCAGTTCGCCGAACACGTTGCCGCCGCGCGCGGCCGTCTCCTGCAGCCGCTTGAGCGCCTCCGGGCGCTGCGCCGCATTGCGATCGAGGAAGGCGCGGACATTCAGCACCTGGTCCTGCTTTTCGTCCTCGGTCGAGCGGATGAGCTCGGCGCCGCGCAGCTCGTCGACACCCTGCTGCGCGCCGAGGAACGTGTTCACTCCTATGATAGGCAGCGAGCCGTCGTGCTTGCGGGTCTCGTAATAGAGACTCTCCTCCTGGATGCGGCTGCGCTGGTACATGGTCTCCATCGCGCCCAGCACGCCGCCCCGCTCGGCGATGCGGTCGAACTCGCGGTAGACCGCCTCCTCGACCAGGTCGGTCAGGTAATCTATCGCGAACGAGCCCTGCGACGGGTTCTGCGTCTTGTTGAGACCCAGCTCCTTGTTGATGATGAGCTGGATCGCGACGGCGCGGCGCACGGACTCCTCGGTCGGCGTCGTGATCGCCTCGTCGTAGGCGTTGGTGTGCAGGCTGTTGCAGTTATCGAAGAGCGCGTACAGCGCCTGCAGCGTCGTGCGCACGTCGTTGAACTGGATCTCGCGCGCGTGGAGGCTGCGGCCCGAGGTCTGGATGTGGTACTTGAGCATCTGCGAGCGCGGACCGCCGCCGTACAGGTCGCGCATCGCGCGCGCCCAGACCCGCCGCGCGACGCGTCCGATCACCGCGTACTCCGGGTCCATGCCGTTTGAGAAGAAGAACGACAGGTTCGGCGCGAACTGGTCGATCCTCATCCCGCGCGCGAGGTAGTACTCGACGATCGTGAAGCCGTTCGCGAGCGTAAACGCGAGCTGCGATACCGGGTTCGCCCCGGCTTCCGCGATGTGGTAGCCCGAGATCGAGACCGAGTAGAAGTTGCGGACATTCCGATCGATGAAGTACTGCTGGACGTCCCCCATCATCCTGAGCGCAAACTCGGTCGAGAAAATGCACGTGTTCTGGGCCTGGTCCTCCTTGAGAATGTCGGCCTGCACGGTCCCACGGACCAGTGACAGCGCCTCGCCGCGGATTTTCTCGTAGGTCTCACGATCCAGGAGCTGGTCGCCGGTCACGCCGAGGAGTCCCAGCCCGGACCCGTCGTGATGCGCCGGCAGCTCGCCCTTGTAACGGGGCCGATCGCGATCGCGGTACAGCTCCGCGATCTTCCGCTCCGCCGCCTCCCAGCTGCCGCTCGCGCGCAGGTGACGCTCGATGCGCTGATCGATCGCCGTATTCATGAACATCGCGAGGATCATCGGCGCCGGACCGTTGATCGTCATCGACACGGATGTCGTCGGATCGCAGAGATCGAAGCCCGAGTACAGCTTCTTCATGTCGTCGAGCGTCGCGATCGAGACCCCCGAGTTGCCGATGCGGCCGTAGATATCGGGGCGCTCGTCCGGGTCCTCGCCGTAGAGAGTGGTCGAGTCGAACGCGGTCGACAGGCGTGCCGCGCCATGACCCGAGGCGACGTAGTGGAAGCGGCGGTTGGTGCGCTCCGGACCGCCCTCGCCTGCGAACATCCGCGTAGGGTCTTCCTCCTCGCGACGGTAGGGATACACGCCCGCGGTGTACGGGAAATGCCCCGGCAGGTTCTCGCGCAGCAGGAAGGTGAGCTGGTCGCCCCAGTCGCGCCATGACGGCACGGCGAGCTTGGGCACCTTGTTGCGGCTCAGCGTCTCCGTGTAGTTCTCGCCGCGGATCTCGCGGCCGCGCACGACGTACCGGTACTCGTCGTCGGTCGCGGACTTCGATACCGCCGGCCACTGCCGGAGCAACTCGATGGCCTCGGCGCCGACCGAATCGAGCGCGTCGTTGTACGACTCGCGGAGCCGTACGCGGCCGGCATCGGTCGAATCCGCCAACGCAGAGTCAGGGTAGCGATCGAGCGTCGCCGGCAACAGCGGATCGTCGAGGACGCGCAGCGCCTCGTGCAGGCTGTTCGCGCGGCTCGCGGCCTCGGCGCGGTGCTGCAGGTCCTCGCGCGCACGCCGACCGTTCGCGGCTATCTCGGCCAGGTAGCGCGTGCGCTGCGCCGGCACCAGCGCATGACGCTCGACGAGCTGCGTTGGTCCCGGGTCGGGCACGGTCCAGCGCGGCTCGCCACCCGCCTTCCTGTCGAGCAGGCGCGTGAGCGCGTCGAACAGGCGGTTGACCCCGGGATCGTTGAACCGGCTCGCGATCGTCGGAAACACGGGGATCTCGGTGTCCGGCAGCCTCTTGTCGGGATGGTTGCGCCGCCACTGCTTGCGGACGTCGCGCAGCGCATCCTCGGCGCCGCGCTTCTCGAACTTGTTGAGCGCGATCAGCTCGGCGAAGTCGAGCATGTCGATCTTCTCGAGCTGGCTCGCGGCGCCGTACTCGCTCGTCATGACGTACATCGGCACGTCTACGAGGTCGACGATCTCGGTATCGCTCTGGCCGATGCCCGCCGTCTCGACCACGATCAGGTCGAAGCCGGCGTACTTGAGCAGGTTGATGGTGTCGGCGAGCACCGCACTGGTCGCCAGATTCTGCCGCCGCGTCGCCAGCGAACGCATGAAGATCTGCTCATTGGCGAGCGAGTTCATGCGGATGCGGTCGCCGAGCAGCGCACCGCCGCTGCGGCGGCGCGTGGGGTCCATGGCGATCACGGCGATATTGCGGCCGGGATGAAAGCGCACGAAGCGCATCAGTAGCTCATCAGTCAGGCTCGACTTGCCGGCGCCGCCGGTGCCCGTGATGCCGATCACCGGTGCAGGACGCGTCACGCGCCCGACGGCCTTGCGCAGCGTTTCGCGCAGGCTCGCGGACTCCTCGTCGAGCTCGAGCGCCGAGATCGCGCGCGCGATCTGCAGGTGGTCGCGGGGCCCCATCGGTCCGAACGCGTAGGGCGCGCGGGCCACGCCGCGCACGCGCTCGAAGACATCGTCCATCATTCCATGGAGTCCCAGGGTCCGACCGTCCTCCGGCGAATAGATGCGCTCGACTCCGTAAGCGTGCAGCTCCTCGATCTCGTGCGGTGCGATCGTGCCGCCGCCGCCGACGATGACCCGGATGTGCCGGGCGCCGGCCTGCGCCAGCATGTCGATCATGTAGCGGAAGTACTCGTTGTGCCCGCCCTGGTAGGAGCTGCAGGCGATGGCGTCCGCGTCCTCCTGGATCGCGGCGCGGACGATGTCAGCGACGCTGCGGTTGTGGCCCAGGTGCACGACTTCCGCGCCGTGGGCCTGAAGCAGGCGGCGGATCATGTTGATGGCGGCGTCGTGGCCGTCGAACAGCGACGCGGCGCTGACAAAACGCAACGGCCTGCCCGGCTCTGGTGGTTTCATGTTACTGGCTGGTAAGATTGGTTACCGAAG
>Ga0075418_10007747_pt1 | contig 12073 bp, 6 predicted proteins | sample SoiMetdeltSBSDD2_FD_81776 | JGI IMG/M metagenome (GOLD analysis project Ga0075418, IMG submission 81776) | Bulk soil microbial communities from a Populus tree surrounding site in Tennessee, USA - Soil MetaG P. deltoides SBSDD2 | ecosystem: Environmental > Terrestrial > Soil > Tree plantation...
AGATCTCGAAGGAGGCCCGCTTCCGTGCCGACGAGTCAACGCGCGCGTTTGTCGACGCGGGAAAGCCAAGCCTCGCCTCGACGATCGAGTCTGCGCTCCAGCGAATCGACTGGCACTCCCAGGTGACCGTCGAATTTGTCTGGGGCTCGAGCGGGGCCGGGTGGAACCGCTCGAAACGAACCGTCACCGTGAACAGCGAGTATCTTCAGAGGTTCATCGCCCAGGGCGTGAAGGCCGAAGCCCAAGTAGCGCCCAGGGATCTGGACCGGCGTTGAGGACGGTGGAGACTGGCCCGAATCCAAATGACTGATGCGCTGTCGAAGCCCAACAAAGCACTGTAGTGAACCGGCGCTAAGCGTTTCAGTTTATGAGTCACAGGTTTTACAACATCATCAGCTTCGGCGGACGCGCGCTGCCAGCGGCGGTCGCTGAGCTGGGGCCGTTAGCCTGCATTCGCACGCCATGAGAATTCCGACACTTCTACTCGCTTTGCTCTGTATCCCGTTTTCATCGTGCGAGCGAAGCCCAAAGTACAAACTTGGTGGCGATGATCCGACGTGGATTTCCGCTGAGGAGACGCGGAGAGTTGGAGAGCGGTTGATCACGAATCGCTACCCGCGGGCGCAGTTGGTTGAGGAGCTAGGCATGGGACGGACATTCGCATATCGTTTTGCCACCAACGGCACAGTGTTACCGATGTCCGTAGTCGTGGATCGGAAAACCGGAAAGGCCAAATTTGAAAGTTCCAGTCAGTGAGATGCAGGCTAACCATGATGAAACGATTCTGGCCACTTCTTGTGATTGCAGCGGGTATCTGTTTGCTCGTTGGCGGCTTCGTTTATGACGTGATGTTCGCAGGCATCCCGTACCAAGACCCGACACCGGAGATGTCCGCCCGCTACGCTCGGCATTCACGCATCGCTTCCGTCCTGTGTTGGACTGGAGTGGGAGCTTTTCTTTTCGGCGGTGTTGCAGGCATCATCCGTCTCGTTGTCCGATGGTCTCGGCGACCAGCTGTTTCGTGATTACCACGCGCTAACCGTGCGCTGCAGCGAAGCGTTAGCACGCGGCCACTGGCATCGCGTCACTTTGCGAGCGGCGGGCGGCATGGCTGAGCGGGGCGACGCATAAAGAAACGCTAGAGCAACGCTGTGCCAGAAATGAAAACCGAAAAAATTGCGGAGGAGGAGGTGGAGGGGTAGAATGTGGGAAACACCACTCCGCGAAATGGAAAAACCAAACCCCCGCCACCGAACGCGCGCGACATTAACCCAGACCGTCTGATTCCTTTCGGCGGCCAAGTTGACCGCGCATGCGTGTCGCTTCGGTTTTTCGGCGAGTCGCTCATCCCGGAGGAGTTGACACGATTGTTGGGCTGTCAGCCCACCGAGGGCAGACGCAAGGGCGACGTTATTCCTGATAAACGTTATCACCGCGTTGCCAAAACAGGCATATGGCGGCTTAACGGCAGTGGTCCTGAGACAGCAGACATTGAGGAGCAAGTGGTGGCTTTACTAACGTCGGTCACCAGCGACTTACAAGTTTGGCGCCGTCTCACTACCGAGTTCGCCGCCGATATTTTCTGTGGCGTATTCCTCGACGACTTGAATCGCGGTTTCATCCTTTCACCTCGGGTTACTCAACTGTTGGCCGAGAGAGGCATTGAGATTGGATTCGACATTTACGGGCATGGCGCGGAGGCCTAATGCAGCCAGCTGACCGACGAGTACGAACTAGCGCCTCTCGTGGCCGGCGAGGCCCAGACTTACCCCCGCAATGGCCTCCATAGACCCGGCCATCGCTAGAGACCCGAGGATTGATCGAGGCTCAACGCTCAGAAGCGCGGAATTGGTTGACGACGGAAAGGCCTTTGAGGAGGTCGATGGCGCGGGCGAGGACGGGGTCGGTGATGACGGGCGGACGCAGGGGACCGGATTCGCGGCCAGTGGGAAGATCGGGATCGAGGTCGATGCCTTCGCGTTGCATGCGAACGAGTTCAGCTTCGTTGATTCTGCGCCGCCCGCTGGCGCGGGTACCATTATTGGTGCCCGCGGAAGCGGTTTGGTTGGTAAGCCCAATGGCGTAGGAGCCACCTCCCGCGGCGAGTCGAGGGATGGGGCGGTAGGCGTCCTGGAGGAAGGCGCGTTCTTCCGCGAGGGGGACTTCGACTTTGATGTCGGGGGTGAGGCCGTTGCGAGGAACGGGGCTCGGGGTGCCGGCGCCTGCGATTTTTACAGGGGTGGCTGCGACGCTGAGTTTCTGGCCATTCTTGAGGGTGAATTCGCGGCTGATGGCGGCCTGGCCGGCGGTGTTGTCGCCCAGGAGGAGGCCGATGTCGGAGCGGCGGAGGATGGCAGCGAAGGCTTCGGCCGCGCCACGGGTTTCTTTGTTAACGAGGATCGCTATCGGCATGTGAATTTGGTTGGTCTTGGTGGTGGAGAGTTTCGGGCCTTCGCCCCAATCAATCATGGGCAGGCGGGCGGGAAGGAATGGGTCTGCCAGGGCCCCGGCGGCGCCGTAGCCACGGGGGCCGGAGCCACTGGCGAAGCGAAGGTCGAGGACGAGGCCGCGGAGGCGGTTGGTGGAGGCGATGCGTTTGAAGGCAGTGGTGAATTCTTTGTCGATGTCGTCCGCGATTTCATTGAAGCGGAAGTAGCCGTAGGCGCCCTCAAGGATACTGGTGTGCGGGCCAATGTTGGTGGCCGACCCACTGGCGTGGTCCTTATTATTGGTGACGAGTGTGACGAGGGGATAGAGCTGTTTGATGAGGCCCTGGGCGGCGGCCTGGTCGAGTTCGGCCTCAGTAACGCCGGGAAGGTTTTTGCGGAGGAGGTCGTACAATTCTTGAAATCCAGTACCGGTCTGTCCCTCACCCTGGAGAGGGGACCGTTGCGCGCCAGGTGGCGATGGTTCGGCAGCGAAGGTGGCAATGCCCAGCGCGAGACTGGCGAAAAGAGTGATCAAAAATTTCATGATGCGTTGTTAGTCGGCCATTCTGCACTCTGCACTTTGCACTCTCCATTAAGAAGGCAGGGCCTTGGCGGCAATATCGCGCCGGTACTGTGCGCCGTCGAAGGAAATTTTTTCGACGGCAAAGTAAGCGGCCTGGCGCGCGGCTGGTAACGTCTCGGCCCAGGCGGTGACGCCGAGGACGCGGCCTCCGGTGGTAACGGGGAGTTGCAAGTTGCAAGCGTCCCCCGACGGAGCGGCGGCCCTGCCTGTGCCGCCGTGGAAAACTTTGGTGTTGGGGAGTTTTGCGGCTTCGTCGAGACCGTGGATGGGTTTGCCTTTTGCGTAGGAACCGGGGTAACCGGCGCTGGCCATGACGACGCAGACGGAAACGGCGCGGCTCCCGCGCAGGTCGATGCGGTCGAGGGTTCCGTCGATGCTGGCTTGGAGGAGTTCGACGAGGTCGTTTTCGAGGCGCGTGAGGTAAACCTGGGTTTCCGGGTCGCCGAAGCGGGCGTTGAATTCGAGGACTTTGGGTCCCTGCTTCGTGAGCATGACGCCGGGATAGAGAATGCCTTTGAAGTTGATTCCTTCGGAGGCGCAGCCCTTGAGCCACGGTTCGAGTATTCTGCGACCGGTGTCTGCCAACTCAGCGTCGCTGAGAAACGGCACCGGTGAATAAGCGCCCATGCCGCCGGTGTTGAGGCCCTGATCGCCGTCGAGGGCGCGCTTGTGGTCCTGCGCAGTAGGAAAGAGTTTTGCGGTTTTGCCATCGCACAGGGCGTGCAGCGAAATTTCGATGCCTTCGAGCAATTCCTGGATGACGATCGTCGCGCCCGCGGCGCCGAAGGTTTTGTTGAGGAGCATTTCGGCGACGGCCTTGTCGGCTTCCTCGACGGACCGGCAAATCAAAACGCCTTTGCCGAGAGCGAGGCCGTCGGCTTTGACGGCGCAGCGGCCATCCAAAGCTCTGACAAATTTGCGCGCGGCTTCCGCATCGGTGAAGGTGCCGGAGCGCGCAGTCGGGATGCCGTGGCGCTCCATGAAGCGCTGGGAGAAAACTTTCGAAGCTTCGAACTGAGCAGCTTTTTGATTCGGTCCCCAAATGCGCAGGCCGTTCTTTTCGAACAGGTCAACGATGCCGAGCGCGAGTGGGTTGTCAGGACCGACGACTGTCAGATCCGCGCGCTTCTCCTGTGCGAAGGCCAGAAGCTTCGGCAAGTCTTCGGCGCCGATGTTGACGCACTCGACAACCCGACCCGTTTTGGCGACGCGCTCGTCGGCGATGCCGGCATTGCCGGGCGCGCACCACATTTGCGTGACACGCGGCGACTGCGCGAGCTTCCACACCAGGGCGTGCTCCCGTCCGCCGGAACCGATGACGAGAAGTTTCATGGCGTGGAGAGCATCGCGTGTCTCGAATTTCCCCAGGAAGCTTAGTGCTTGTCAAAGACGGTGGTGTCGCCGGTGGACTGGGTTGGGTGGAGGCCGTAGCGGATAAGTTTTTCGCGCATGGTCGGGCGAGAGACGCCGAGCCAGCGGGCTGCTTTGCTCTGGTCGCTCCTGGCGAGGTGGATGGCGCGGCCGTAGAGTTCGCGTTCGACGACTTGCATTAAAACGGTCTCGACGTTTTCGATTTCGCCGCGTTCGGCGCTGGAGAGCAGTTCGGAGACGTAGGTGCCCAGGGTCTGATCAGTGACCGGACGGGGCATGTTGGTCTGCGAAAGGGCCTTGTGGACAATGTCGAGCGTGACTGGATATTGACCGGCCAGGATCAAGGCTTTGCGGACGACGTTTTGGAGTTCGCGCACGTTGCCCGGCCAGGGCTGCTGCTGGAGGTAATCGACCGCGTCGTCCGGAATGGAGGTGCTCACGGCGCCGAGCTGAGGGCCGTAGCGGCGCATGAAATAGTTGACCAACTCGCCGACGTCCTCGCGGCGTTCGCGCAGCGGCGGCAAGGTAATGACGGCGTCGTTGAGGCGATAATAGAGGTCGCTGCGAAATTCCTTTTCCTGGATCGCGAGTTCGAGGTTGCGATGCGTAGCGGCGATGACGCGGACATCGACCTCGATGGTTTCACTACCGCCGAGGCGCTGGATCGTTCGCTCCTGAAGCACGCGCAGCAGTTTGGCCTGCGTGCTCATGCTCATGTCGCCGATCTCGTCGAGGAACATGGTGCCGCGATTGGCTTGCTCGAAGCGGCCGGTGCGACGCGACTTGGCATCGGTGAACGCGCCGGGTTCATGGCCAAAGAGTTCGCTCTCGAGCAACGTCTCGGGAATGGCGGCGCAATTAACAACGACAAAGGGTTGGTTGGAGCGGTCGCTGTATTGAACGATCGCGCGGGCCACTAATTCCTTGCCCGTGCCGGTCTCGCCGCGCACGAGCACGGTGACGGGCTTGTTGGCGATACGGCCAATCTCTTTGTAGACGTTTTGCATGAGCCGGCTTTTGCCGACGATGGCGTCTTTAACGGAGGTGGCCTCGGCGCCCATTTCGACGGGAGTCAGGACGCGCTGATAGGAGGCGGCAGCGCGGCGAACGGTGGCCAGAAATTCCTCGACCTCTTTTTCGTTGGTCGGCTTGGTGACGTACTCGTAAGCGCCCCGTTTGATGGCGAGAATCGTGGTATCGGTGGTCGGGTACGCGGTAATGAGCACGATGGGGACCTGTGGCCGCGCCTTGTGCAATTGTTCAATGAGCGAAATGCCGCGGCTGGAGTCCAGGCCTTTGCTGCCGCTGGCCTGCCAGTGGAGGTCAGTAATGACAACTTCAAAGTCCTGCGTTTGGGCCAGCATCAAGCCGGTGTCGGCGCTGGTCGCGATCTCCACGCGGTAACCTTCGGTGGTCAGGACGTGCTGTAACGCGGTTGCAACGGCTTCGTCGTCATCGATGATCAATATTCTCGCCATGATTACCTTTTTCCAACGGGCAACACGACGCCAAACGTGGTGCCGTGCCCCTGCTGTGTCTCAAAGACCAGCGCGCCTTCATGTTTGTCCACAATTCTGGCGGCAATGGCCAACCCTAACCCAGTGCCATTTTCTTTAGTGCTGAAAAACGGATCGAAAAGCCGCTCCTGTACTTCGGCCGGAATGCCGGGACCGTTGTCTTCGACTTCAATCACGACGGCGTCGGCTTTTTCGCCTTTCAACATGATGCGGTCGCGGCGAGAGCGCAAGGTGATCTGACCTTTTTCGCCAATGCTTTCGGCGGCGTTTTGCACAAGATTCAGGATCACTTGCTTGAGTTGCTGCGGATCGCCCTCAAAAGGCTCGCTGGTGGTGGAGTCCAGTTTCATTTTGATCGTGGAGCGTTCCAGCTTGGGCCGCAGCAGGTCAACGATCTCGCGCAGCAACGGTTCAGACTTCATCGAAATGAATTTGGGGTCAACGGGCTGGGTGAGTTTCAAAAAATCTTTCACGATTTGGTCGACGCGATTGAGTTCACTGCGGATGATGGCGGCGCCTTTGTGCTCGGCAGTGCCCTCGACGAGACTTTTCTGCAAAGTCCAGACCCAAACGTTGATCGCGGAAAGAGGCTGCTTGATTTCGTGGGCGAGGACGGCGGTGAGTTTCTCGAAATGCGCGAACTTGGTCTGTTGCTCAAGGATGGTCTCGCGCTCGATCAATTTGAAGTGCAAAGGGGCAACGACAAAGCGGCGGTACATTGCGACCCCGGAAAAAATGCACAACCCGACGAGACCGGCTGATAGCGTGTAAATGAAGGGCAGGAACCGGCTCTGCAGGTCCTGCAACGGCTCGCCGGCATCCAGCGCGGCCGCCGGCTGCACCAAGCCCTGCAGCTCAATGAACCATTGCATGGCAGTCGCCTGTCGATGAGCGTGGTCGACTTTTGTGAGCAAGCCCTGCCACTGTTGCTCGGCGATACCCAAACGGTCATCGATCACTTCGCGGCGGCGCGGACCGTCGGGGTCTCGCTGCGGTGTCGTGTCACGACGCGGGGAAGTCAGGCTGCCGGTTTGCCTGGGTACGGCGGTGACATTGATCATCTGCTCGATGAAGGTGGCGCTATTGACATATTCGGTCGAGGCCTCCCGAAACTCGTGGAGGAGCTTGCCGACGTCCACCGTAGGCCGGTCAACACCGTTGGTACTGGCGACGGCGCGCTTATCGACCCAGACGTTTAGGGCGACGAGGTCGCGTCCGCGGGTACGTTGCTCCAGACGATCCAGCCAACTGGCAAGGGTCTTGCGGCTCCAGTCGAAGGTTTTCCACTCGCGCGCATCCTGGGTTTGGACGTAGCGGCGAAGAGCGTTTTGCATTTCCAGAATGGCCGGCTGGACGTGCTTTTCAAAGCCGAGGAAATCGTCGCGGATGGCGTAGAGTTCGAGCAGGCGGGAGAGTTCGTTTCGTTGACGAGTGAGTTGCTGGGTTTGTTGGCGTTTGCGGTCAGAGCGGCGGCTATCCTCAAGTTCGGTCATCAGTTCCCATGAGCCCCAGGCGGCCCATCCAATGACGGCCACCAGGACGAGCATGAACAACTCGAACAAAGGCCAACGACTGCGGATGCGGGTCCGCATGGCGTGTTTGACATTTTCCTGCAAGGCCATGGCTTGTTTACCCCGCTTTTGGCACCACGGCGTGCGGGGTCGTATTATCAAACCAAAACCGGAGCGTGCGGAGAAGCACATTTTGGTCCCGGAAATGTGGATGACACGGGTGGCTGTTACGACCTGTACAAAATGAGACTGGTCTCATAAAAGTTCCTGGATTTCCGAATAAAATGACGGGATGGATAGCAGTCCCAGTCCCAAAAGTCCCATTTTGTACAGTTCCGGACTTGGGTGACGACCAATGGACTAATCGATACGAATAACAGTTCCGCCGGACAAGGCGAACGATGCACCCAAGGTGCGGAAGATGGGGAACGCGAAGGCGCCGTGCTGGATGACATGCAGCGATATCCCGACCGGGCGGGATTGCCAGTTCGCACTACAAAGCTACACTTCTCGCTCATGCGACGATTGTAGCATGGGTTTTCGCGAACTCCGTTCGGTGGCACGGATGAATGTGACAGGAAGTGACACGGAGTGACATGAGTGGATACCAGAGGACAAAAATTCGTCGAAATTGTTGTTGACAGGATTGGCGAAAACAAAGGCCGAGGGCCAAATCGCAAATGCCAAAGAAGCCGAGGCAATGCGGGCCAGTTGTCGGATTCGACCCTCCCAAACCGGGCAGGCTCGCCACAGACAATCAGATCATTAGGCTGTGGTTCGAATGAATGGCGGTGGCTCCGTCACGGTATTCGAAGCCGGTAGAAACAATTGGGATAATTGGTCCACTGGGCATCGCGGAAATAAAACGAGCCACCGGTGAGCGCGCCCGTGGAAACCGCAGACCAGCTAGCGTTGCTCATGCTGCTGGATCTTTCGACCACAACAGATGCGTTCGTGGCCCAGGAAACCACGAAACCGAAGCGGTTGGTCCGGAGGCCAAAGCTCGGACCAAAGTCCAGGATAACCGGTTTGGGCAGAAACCACGGCGCGGTCGGACGCCCGGCAAAAATCGGTCCCCAACCAACGGTTCCGGGCAGGTAATAGATCGTTGGGAAAGAATCGTAGAAGTCAGATATAACGGCCGGAGCGTCCCCCCGGAAATAAACGGCGGCCAACTTATCGCAATAGGGAAAAAGGTGCGCGCCACCGATTGAGGTGACAGTCTCTGGCAAGATGACGCTGGTCAAGGCGTCACAGTCAGCGAACGCCCAATACCCGAATGCCGCGACGTTATTGCCGATCGTGATGTTCGTGAGACTGGTGCATGCCCTAAAAGCTCCTGAACCGATGTTGGTAACCGAAGCTCCCATGATTACGTTCGTCAAATTGCGGCACGCATAGAACGCATAGTCCTCGATTGAGCCCACCGTTTCGGGGACGACATACTGGCCGGGTTTGCCCTCCGGAAATCGAATGAGCCGGCTCCGGCTTTTGTTGAACAAAACGCCATCCGCACTGGTGTAGAAAAGGTTGTTTGGATCCACCGTTATCGCGAGGAGATTGTCACACGAAAAGAAGACGCCCTCGCCGATGTCGCTGACACTGGCGGAAATCGTGATGCTGATGAGACTCGTGCAGTGTTCGAACGCGAGGTCGCCGATATGCGTGACGCCGTCCAGAATTACGACGTTGGTCAAAGCGAAACAGTTTTCGAACGCCCGGGCACCGATCGAGGTGACGCTGCCGGGAATCGTGATGCTGGTCAAATCGGTGCAAAAAAAGAACGCCTCGTCGCCGATCCGGGTGACGGTGTTCGGGATCGTGACGCCGGTAAGCCCGAAAGCGCGATTGAATGCTCCGTCTCCAATACTGGTCACGGGCAGGTTATTAATTGTGCTCGGAATGGTAATGTTCCCGGTGGGACCGCTATACCCCGTAATCGTGATCGTTCCATTGGTGATTTCATAATCGTAAGGACTATCGACATGGATCCCTCCTGGCACCAGTTCCCCAGCGGCGGTTATGACGGCGTCATAATCGGAGGGCAAACCTGAAGGGCGGATGAAAATCACGCGACGTAATTGATCGAATGTCAGGGCTTGGGAAGTGTTACCGACGAAAATGTGATCGGGACCGCCGCCTGCGCGGTTATTTGTCCAATTGATGATTCGCAAGGTTCCAGACCAGGGGAGATCGCGGCTGTCTGCAAATCGGATCGTGGCCGGCCCGCTGGTTGAACCTATGTAGAGGGTTGCGGGCGCGCTGGGCTCCGAGCCGCAAGCGGCGCCCGTTCGTTCCAGCACTTGCAGCTTTCCCAATTGCTGCGGCCGGCTTCCCACGCCGAGAGTGCCCCGTAGAAGAACCATTCCTGAATTCGATACTGCGCCCCCCAATCCCAACCCCGCGCCCGTGTCGATATCGATGATCGGCGCACTCAGCGTCCCTCCCGAGAACGAATAGGAGACGTTCGCATCGAGCCGCAAGCGACCCCGCACGGTATGGCTGCCGCCATTCTGAGAGAACCCGTATCGAAGGCAGTCCACCTGGCCGACAGCAGTGTTCGATGTGACCAGTTGACCGCCGTTCAGGGTGTAATATCCACCGCCAGAAATAACGAGTTCCCCGGTTAGATTGGTCCCGCCGCTTTGCTCCATGGTTCCGGCATATACCGTTGTCTCTTCGGAAACCAGCAGGCCGGCGCTTAGGGAGTAGTGGCCCAAATGGTGAATGTTCTGAAAATGTCTTTGTCCTCCCCAAACGGTCATACTGACATTGCTATGCACGCCGCCGGACTGGATCATTGCGGCTCTTTCAAAACTGGATAGATCATACCTTCCCAAACTAACCGTTTCGGAAAGCAGCACGCCATTTGACAGGAAATAAGCGTTGGTCCCGGGGGGGTTGAATCCGAATGAGTTCTGAGTTGCGATACTTGAAATGACGGCCGTACCAGCGGTTTGGGTAACCGTTCCGGAAAAGAAGACCAGGTTTGAAGAGGCCAGCGAAGCGTCATGAAGGTTTAACGCGCCTCCCGATCTCAAAACGATTTCACCGAAAGCGGCGGTAGCGATGTCTGAAAAGGCGGCCGCTCCGCGGAGATCGAAGTTCGCAGCTCGCAACGCAGAGGAATGGCTGGCCAGCGATCCGTTGGTGCCGATCATTAGATTCGAACGGACCACCAACGGCACATTCAGCCCAGCCCAATTCAAGAGCAATTGATTGGCGGAATTAGTGGGACCATCGATGATCAGGTTGTTGAGGGTGAGCGAACCGGGAAAATTGGCGGTCGTGTTCGCGCCGATAGCGACCGCCTTCCAGCCAAGGTTCCTAAAGGCAACAGTTTCCTGATCCGCCGAAGGCAGCACGCCCAGCGACCAATACGGCTCTTCCCAATTGCCACTCGTCGCTTTGGTCCATTCGTTCGTAATCGCCGATCCCGAGAAAACAATTGAGAACGAAAAGAGAATTCCCATTCCTTCGACCCGCAACAGTTTCATAGAACGCCCTGATACGGCCACTGCCGAGGAGACCATCTCCGAAGCGGACGGTGGACCTTTCATCGTTGTGCGAAATTTCCACCGCTGGCAGAAGTCTCAAATAGGTTTGTGACCCTATCCAGTAGCGTCCAGTAGCGTTTCGGTGTCCGTTGTGTTGTCCATGAACGACTTGGCTCGCTCACAACTCCTTGCGCCATTGAGGGTTCGAAATGGAGCCAGTTGTCGGATTTGGGCAACGCGACGCTGTTTCAAGCTCAAAAATGCCGGATTTTAGCCGCTGGTCAATCACTACTCGACAGTACGCAGGAGCTAGGATTTCACTACCAATTGGTGTCCGTTTTGGTGTCCGGGGTACGGCAAGATGCGTGCCGATTGGACTCTGAGGGGTGATCGCAATCGCTTTGGTGAAAATACCTGTGCGGTCCTTCGCACTCGTCTTGAAAACCTCTGTGAACTTGTACTTATGACCCAGATGATCCTGACGATCTCTCGTCATCAATGTCGAGCCGCTATATTAGCGACACCTGCACTGAATTTTGCCACGACTTTCGTTTGATACGGATTTTGAGCAGGCAGGGTTTAGTGTTATCGGGCAGTAGGCCAGCGTTCCGCCGCTCGCGCCCGTGCCGATGATGATAACGTCGAAATGGTCGGACATGCGCGGAGTTGGTCGCCGATTGAGAAGGTGCCTTACAAAGGTCCGCGCAGGCGCGAAAGAGAGAGTTGGCGTTCAGTCCCGCAATACGTGGCACGTGTATCCACCCGGATGCTTTGCGAGATATTCCTCCGCGGAATAGAATTTTCCGGCGACGGTTATTTCCGTCACGATCTGTCGGACCACTCCGGCCCTCTCGGCTCCAACTCAATCTGGCCGCTCAGAAAATCGAGATAGCTCTCATCGAAGCTTGATGGCTCTATCAGACCTACCGCGTGCTTGTTCTCGCGCACTTTGGGATCCATCTCGTCGCATTCGCCTACCGCCTTAACGCAGATTGCCCGCAATTCCTCGGGCGAGTGGTGCCGAGCACGCCGCGAGACGGACTCCCGGCGTTGGCTGGCGCGATTGGTTCGCCTCGGGCATGATGAAGTTTAGGCTGGTCTTACCGGGTGTTGGTCAGCGCTTTAGTCAGGGCTTCCTCGAGCGCCTCGCCGCGGAGATCCTGGC
>Ga0075418_10007748_pt1 | contig 12073 bp, 10 predicted proteins | sample SoiMetdeltSBSDD2_FD_81776 | JGI IMG/M metagenome (GOLD analysis project Ga0075418, IMG submission 81776) | Bulk soil microbial communities from a Populus tree surrounding site in Tennessee, USA - Soil MetaG P. deltoides SBSDD2 | ecosystem: Environmental > Terrestrial > Soil > Tree plantation...
CACCGGAATGAGGATGTGCAGTCCGGGGTTGAGCGTGCGCGTGTAACGGCCGAAGCTCTCGACCGTGTAGTTGTAGCCCTGTGGAATGATCTTGACCGTTGACCACAGCGCGGCTGCGGCCAAAGCAATCAGTAGGAGACCGAAGATCTCAAAGCCGCCAAAAATGTTCATAGGTGCACCCGTTGTGAACTGCAGCGACATGCCAGATATGGCAACGCCAGCCCGTCCGTTTTAGGGCAGGAGCACAAAGGTTTGGTAAATCAGAGATTTCCAGAGAGTGAAGAGAGCCTGAACGACGCTTCCGAGCCTATTACAGCCAACCCATCAGTTCGCGGCGCACCACGCTGGCGATGACACCGACGCCGGCATCGCTGTCGTTCAGGCAGGGCACATATGCAAAGCGCTCGCCGCCGTTCGCTAGGAAGGCGTTGCGGTTCTCCATGTCCAGCTCTTCGAGTGTCTCCAGACAATCGGCGGAGAAGCCCGGTGCAACGATAACCAGACGCTTGGTGCCCGACCTTGCCAGGCGCTCGACCGTATCGATGGTGTAAGGCTGCAACCAGGGATCGCTGCCAAACTGCGACTGGAAGGTTGTAAGCCACCGCTCGGCAGGCAAGCCGAGCGTCTCGCGCAGCAGCCGCGAGGTCTTCTGGCACTGGCAGTGGTAGGGATCGCCGGCCTCCAGATACTTTTGCGGCATGCCGTGGAAGGAGGCCAGGATGGTGTCGGGCGCAAAGTCGAGCGTGGCGAGGTGTGTGCGAACCGAGCCGGCGATCGCCTCGATGTAGGCTGCATCTTCGAAGTAGGCCGGTGCCACCCTGACGGCGGGCTGCCAGCGCATGCGCATCAAGGCGCGGAACGCGTGGTCGCAGGCGGTGGCCGTCGTAGCTGCGGCGTACTGCGGATAGAGGGGCACAAGCAGGATGCGCTCGCAGCCTTGCGCCTGCAGCCAGGCGAGGCGTTCCGCGGTGGTCGGCTTGGCGTAACGCATGGCCCAGTCGACGACGATGCGCTCGTTGTCGAGCAACTGCGTGAGCTTTTCGGCCTGCGAGCGGGTGATGGTCTTGAGCGGCCCCTCGTTGCGCTGATTGTTCCAGATCTTGGCGTAGTCCTTGCCCTTGCGGCCGGGGCGCACCGTCAGGATGATGCCATTGAGGATCGGCCACCACTTCCAGCGCGGCTCCTCGATCACGCGCCGGTCGGACAGAAACTCCTTGAGATAGCGGCGCATCGACCAGTAGTCGGTGGCGTCCGGTGTGCCGAGATTGAGCAAAAGCACGCCAATGCGGCCGTGCTGGACCGCCGGGTGGCTGTCGGGGAGAGGGCGCAGGTCGGGCAAGCTGTCCGGCATATCGTTCCGTGAGCACTTCGTGGCGGCTGGGTAGTCGCCTGCAGAGGTCGGGTCAAGCGCAGGCAGAACCAACACCAAATCCGTGGCGGCAAATGGCCTCGTGTTGGGTCGCCAACCTGCTCGACGCACCCCGGCCCCGCCGGGCTCTGACGTTAGCCGGCGGCATCAACCTTGGGTCGGCCGACGCTGACGTAGCTGAACCCAAGCCGCGCCATCTCCTCGGGTTGGTAGATGTTGCGCAGGTCGGCGACAACGGGCTTGCGCAGCAGCGACTTGACGCGCTGAAGATCGAGTTTCCTAAAGGCATCCCATTCGGTGATGATGACCAGCGCGTCAGCGCCCTCCATGCAGGAGTAGGCATCGTTAGCGCACTCGATATCGCCCAGGATGGAGCGGGCATGCTTCATGCCTTCGGGATCGAAGGCGCGGATCTTGGCGCCGGAATCCCGCAAGGCAGTGATGATGGCCACCGATGGCGCCTCGCGCATATCGTCCGTGTCCGGCTTGAAGGTAAGGCCCAGCACCGCGATGGTGCTGCCGCGCACGTTGCCGCCACACAGTGCGATCACCTTGCGCGCCATGGCGCGCTTGCGCTGCTCGTTGATGGAAATGATGGTCTCGATCGAGCGGATCGGCACACCGAAATCGAGGCCGGTGCGGAGCAGGGCCAGCAGATCCTTGGGGAAGCAAGAGCCACCGTAGCCGGGCCCGGCATTGAGGAACTTGGGCCCGATGCGGTTGTCGAGGCCGATGCCGCGTGCCACCTCCTGCACGTTGGCGCCCGCCTGCTCGCAAAGGTCGGCGATTTCGTTGATGAAGGTGATCTTGGTGGCGAGGAAGGCATTGGCAGCGTACTTGATCAGTTCGGCCCCGCGCCGCTCCGTGAACACCATTGGCGCGTTGTCAATCAGCGGCCGGTACAGCTCGCCCATCACGTCTTTGGCGCGGGCGTCGTCGGTGCCGATCACAACCCGATCGGGGCGCATGAAATCGCTGATGGCCGCGCCCTCGCGCAGAAACTCGGGGTTCGACACCACCGCGAAGTCGGCCGCAGGCCGCAGCTCCCTGACGATGCGCGCGATCTCATCGCCGGTGCCGACGGGTACGGTCGACTTGGTGACGATCAGCTTGTAGCCGTCGAGGTGGGACGCGATTTCGCGCGCCGCTTGATAAACGTAGGTGAGATCGGCGAGACCATCGGCCGGGCGCGAGGGCGTACCGACGGCGATGAAGATGGCATCGGCTGTCCGGGCTGCCGGCCCCAGCTCGGTGGTGAAGGACAAGCGTTGTGCGCCGACGTTGCTGGCCACCAGTTCGGCCAAACCCGGCTCAAAGATCGGCATCTCGCCGCGCTTTAGCGCATCAACCTTGGCTGGATCGTTGTCGATACAGCTCACTATGTGGCCGAACTCAGCAAAGCATGCGCCGGTCACCAGTCCCACGTAACCTGCGCCAATCATCGCAACATGCATGGTCGCGTCTCTCCGCAGCCGCTGCTGCCTTGCCCGAACGAAGCCGAGGGCGGCCACGATCGTGTCACACAACTGTCATGCTCGCAGGTGCGACGTCCTTGGCCTGCAAGGCATTTCGCCGGGAATCCGAGTAGCCCCGATGCACGCCTTTATGGCGCGAGGATTGGCGGCCGGCAAGGCAGGGCCGCTCAGGGTGCTGACACTTTGCGGCGACGCGAGCGGCGTTTGGCCGTCGCGGGCTTGTGTCGGGGGGCAGGCTGCTCCTCGGGGCGGTTGCATGCGGCAAGACGGCCGGCCGAGGACCAATAGGCCTCGATCCTGCGTCGCAGGCCTTCGGCAGGCTCGGCGAACAGGCGGGCGCCGCGCGGCTCGGCCATGTGCCGGATCTCGGCCTGCCAGGATCGGCACAGGCCGCCAATTGCGGCCACGTCAGCGCGGGTCAGGTCCTCAGGTGCACACTCGGCGACCTTGGCGAGCAGGACGGCGAGGTCGTGATCCTCGCCCAACAGGCGCGACAGCTCCTTGGCCTCGTCGGCGCGGGCCGACACGACCTCGGGCCAGGCGCGCGCGATGAGCTGCATGTGTCGCCAGTGCCGTTGCACGCACTTTCGCCAGGCATGAAAGGACTCGTCCGACGGCTTGCGGTATGCGTCACGGAAGCCCCGGCGGCCCTTGCGATAGCAGCGCTCCAAGCCCTCGGCGAGAGATTCGAAGGAGACCCCGTCAAGTGCGTGACCGGCGAAGAACTTGCGCATCTGCGTGAGGCGCTTCAGCGCCTGGGCGCGGCCGTCCTTGCCGGCGTCGGAGGATATGGCGGCCGCCGCCTTGGTCAGCAACGTGTCAAGGCGCTGGCCGGCCCCGTCGGGCAGTGGGCCGAAGCGGCTCTCCAGCTTGCTTGCCGTAAGGCGCATAACATGTACGTCGCGCGCGCCGGCCAGCGGCCGGGCGGCGCCAGCGATACGCTGGCTTTCGCGCCGATAGGCGGCATCACCAATTGCCGGACGCAGAAGGCGGATCAGGGCGCGCAGCCGCTTCAGGCCGCGGCGCGCGTTGTGGATGGCGTCCGGGATGTTGTCCTGGCTGGTGAGCTTCTCTTCGGCGAGGTCGATTTGCGCGAGCGCAACGCGACGCACCTCCTGCGCCAGCGGCTCCTGCAATTTGAACCGATAGGCCATCGTTCCCGCACGCCCACGCAAGCCGTAAAGCAACCTGCTGCTAGCTTGGATTTGCTCGCGTGCAAAGTCCAGTACAGCTGTTTTGTCATAATTCGCTAGAACTTCGGCTCAGGCGACGCCATGTCGCGTTAATAGCTTGCGACGCTACCGGCGTTGCCGGCCATAGGTTTGTGGCGTCGGCGCCCGCCGCGGAGCGCCGCCAGATGTCGGCGCAGAGCATGGCGAAGAGCAACAGCAGGGCCAAGGCAGGCAGCGCAATGCCCGTCACAGGAGCGGGATTGTGAGCATCGGAATGGCCCAGGCGAAACCGAGCAGGTAGCTCTCGCGCCGCCTCCAGTGGGGATGGCGCGCGGCATAGCGGGCGATGACAAGCGCCAGAACCGGCAGGTCGTACGTGAGGGTGTAGGGGCTGACCACGAACGCTGCTGCAGCGACAATGGCCAGTACGTCCTTGCTATTGCGCGCGCCTCGCAGCAAGACCACGACCGCGGCGATGGCCAGCACCGACAGGCCGGCCTGGGCGACCATGGCCAGATTGTGCGATAGGCCCAGATGGCGCAGGCCCGCATAGGCGACACCAGCATGCGCATAAAGAAGCCTTGGAACGCCTCGAGCATTGCCGTCTGCTTGTGCAACGTCACACCGACGAACAGGCGCCAGGGCTCGAAGCCGAATGCCAGCCACGAAGCGGCGGCCAGAACGAAGGCGGTGATGGCCGCCACGGCAACCGTACGCCACGCGCCGAGCGCCATCAGCGCCGGAGCAACGATAAGCCCCAGGTGCGGCTTGTAGCTGAGCAGCCCGCGCAGCAGCCCCGCCACCACGGGCCGCGTGTCGAGCAGCAGAAAGCCGCCTGCCAGCAGGGCGGCGGTGAGGAAGCCGTTCTGGCCGCATATGATGTTGGTGAAATGTGGCCGGGGCAACCAGCAGCAGCGCGGTGACAATGCGCGCCGGCTGAGCGTCAAGGCCGATGCGACCGACGGCGATGAAGGCCGCGAGCCCGGCCACGGTCCACAGCGCCTAGGACCAGATATGCGGTGCCAGCGCTTGATGCACCAGCCGGGCGAGAGCAGCTTGATAGGCCTCGGCATCGAACAGGACCGCGGTTTGTCCCTCGAGCACCAGCCGACCCGCCACCCACACGTTGACAAAATCACGCCCCACGGCGTGATTGACCATATCCAGCGGCCATGGCCCGGGCGCATACAGCTGTAGGACCACCGCGGCGCCGATGGCATAGGCGCCGAGGCTGGCAAGCAGGAGGGTTCGATACGATGCCGGCATGCGCAACGGGTCGTTTGGGGTCTGACGCGGGCCGCCCTGCCTAGCCTGCCCACGTTGCCGAACCATTAGTTGGCCGACCGGCGCAATAGGCTCAGGGCCGCAAAGCGGCCGCCCAGGCGAGCCACTGGCGCACGCGCGCCTCGGGGTCCGGATTGGTGAAGAAATCCGTAATCACGGCGATGCTGTCAGCGCCGGCAGCGACGACGCCCGGTGCCCGCTCCGGTGTGATGCCGCCGATCGCGACCAGCGGCAGGTCGCCGATGCGCGTCTTCCAATCGGTGACGCGGGCAAGACCTTGCGGCGACCACTGCATCGCCTTGAGGCGGGTCTCGTAGATCGGCCCCAGCGCGACGTAGGCAGGCTTGGCGGCAAGGGCGATGTCCAGCTCTTGCAGGCTGTGCGTACTGATGCCGAGCCGGATGCCCCTGGCCTGGATGGCAGCCAGGTCGGCAGCTGCCAGGTCCTCCTGGCCCAGATGAAGGTAGTCGGCGCCCACCTCGAGAGCCTCGCGCCAGTAATCGTTGACGATCAGCTGGCAGCCGTGCCGCCGACACACCTCAAGGCTGTCAAGGATCTCCTGGCGCACACGCTCAGGCGGCGCGTCCTTGAGGCGCAGCTGCACGGTACGGATGCCGAGCGGCACGAGCCGCTGCAGCCAGGCGAGGTCGGGAACGATTGGATAGAACCGGTCGAGCCCGTGCACTTGGCTGGACATCGCCGCTACGATCGGTCGAGGTCGAAGAACGGCGTGCCGGCCACTGGCGTGGAGGGTGCCGCCATATCGCGCATCTCCATGAGGCCGGCCTCGTAGGCGGTGCGGCCGGCGTCGATGGCGGCGGCGAACGCGCCAGCCATACGCACCGGATCGGCTGCAGATGCCACCGCCGTGTTGAGCATGACCGCGTCGAAACCGAGCTCCATGGCTTCGGCGGCATGCGAGGGCGCGCCGATGCCGGCGTCGATGATGAGCGGAACGCCGGTGAAATATTTGCGCAGCGAGCGTAGCGCGTAGCGGTTGGCAAGGCCGCGGCCGGTGCCGATCGGCGCACCCCAAGGCATGAGCACTTCGCAACCGGCGGCCACCAGTCGCTCGGCGGCCACCAGGTCCTCGGTGGTATAGGGGAACACCTTGAAACCGTCCTTGCGAAGCGCCGTCGCCGCCTCGAGCAGGCCGAACAGATCGGGCTGCAGCGTGTCGTCGTTGCCGATCACCTCAAGCTTGATCCAGTCCGTGCCAAATAGCTCGCGGGCCATATGCGCGGTCGCAATGGCCTCGCGCGGCGTGCGGCTGCCGGCCGTGTTCGGCATCACGCGTACGCCCAGCGACTTGATCAGTTCGAAGAAGCGCTGGCCCGTGTTGGCTCGCGCAGCCTCGCGGCGGACCGACACGGTGACGATGCCGGCCCGCGCAGCCTGCACCGCGCTCGCCATCACGTGCGGCGAGGGGTACTGGCCGGTGCCGAGCAGCAGGCGCGAGCTGACCTCGACACCATAGAGCTTGAGCGTTGCGCCGGACGGCGTGATGGGTTCGATGGCGTTCATCGCAACGTCGTTGGTATCAGCCACCCTGCCGTGGCGCTACGATCTCGACGTGATCACCCGGCGAGAGCTGGGTGGCGGTGCGCGCATGCCTCGCCACGAACTCGCCGTTGAGGGCAGTGGCGACCGCCGTCTCGGCAAAGCCCAGCTCGACAAGCAGGTCGGCCAACGACACCGCTGTCGTTGCGGTTGCCTCGCCGTTGACGTGGATACCGGTGGAATTGGCAACTTCCGATTGCATGGCTCGGCTCACCTCTCGCCTTGCTCGCTATCTGCGCCGGCTGGTCCAGCGATTCAAGACATTTTCGTCGCGTTTGCAGGCGTGTCCGTAAGGGGTTCACTAAATTGAACATCGTTTCTATATCTAGCCATCTTTCTGAAAGAGGATGCGGCGTACTGTGCGCAGCGGCCTTCTTGGCGCTGGGTCGGTCTGGGCCGATTGGGGATGACATGCTCAAAAACTTGATGACGACGCGGCGGTTTGCGCCGCTGTTTTGGTGCCAGTTCTGCTCCGCCCTCAACGACAACTTCCTGAAGAATGCGCTGGCCATGCTGATCCTGTTCGGCATCGCCGGCTCGGGACAGGTGGCCGGCGGCCACGCCGGGGTGCTTATCACCCTGTCCGGCATCATCTTCATCGCCCCGTTTTTCATCTTCTCGGCGCTCGGCGGGGAACTGGCTGACCGCTTCGACAAGGCCTACGTGGCCGAGCGGGTCAAGCTGGCGGAGATCCCCGTAGCGGGGCTCGCCGCCATCGGCTTCTTCCTGCACTCGGTGCCGATCCTGATGCTGACGCTCGGCCTGTTCGGCATCCTGGCCTCACTGTTCGGCCCCCTCAAATACGGCATGCTGCCCGAAAAGCTCGACACCGCAGAGCTGTCCGCAGGCAACGCGCTGGTGGAGGGCGCGACTTTCCTTGCCATTCTGCTCGGCACCATTGCCGGCGGCGTCGCGGTGGCCCAGGCGCAGAGCGCCAGCATCGTCGTGCTGGTCATCGCCATGCTGGCGGTGTCCTCGTGGCTGTTCTCGCGCCTCATACCCAAAGACGGCGCGGCAGCTCCGGACCTTGCTATCACCCGCAATCCCTGGACATCGACGGTGGCGCTGCTGCGCGAGTTGCAGCAAGGCGATGCACGTCTGTGGGGCGGCGCACATATCGTTTCGTGGTTCTGGCTGGTTGGCTTCGTGGCGCTATCGCTGTTGCCGGCCCTGGTGAAGGACAGCATCGGCGGCAACGAAAGCGTGGTGACGCTGTGCCTGGCCACCTTCACGATCGGCATCGCGCTCGGATCGCTGCTGGCCGCCGGAGCCAGTCACGGCAAGCCGAATCTTGCCCTGGTGCCGCTGGGTGCCATCCTGATCGGCGTGTTCTCGCTGGCGGTGGCCTGGGTCGCCGTCGGCGCCACGCCGGGTGGCCAGCCGATCGCAGCCCTCGATGTTCTGACCTCACCCGCCGGCATTGCCTTGATCTTGTCCTTGTTTGGTCTTGCCGTATCGGGCGGCCTATACATCGTGCCGTCATTTGCCGCCGTGCAGGCTTGGGCCCCACCGGAGCGACGCGCCCGGGTGATCGCCGCCGTCAACGTGATGAATGCGGCCTACATGGTCGGCGCCGGCGCAGTTGTCGCTGGGCTGCAGGCCGCCGGCGTCGGTCTCGGGGTGCTGTTTGCTGTTCTTGGTGTGCTGAGCTTTGCCGCGGTGCTGTACGTGATGCGCGCGTGGGGCTCGGGCCTGATGCGCGACATGGGCCGGGAGGTGTTCCGCTTTTTTTTTAGGCTCGAGGTAACGGGCCTCGAAAACATTCCCGGACCCGACCAGCGCGTCGTCATTGCCCCCAACCACATGAGCCTGCTCGACGGGCCGTTGCTGCATTCCGTACTGCCGAAAGAAGCAGCCTTCGCCGTCAACCGACAGATCGCCGAGAACTGGTGGGTCAGGCCGTTTTTGCGCGTGATCCGTGCACACCTGCTGGAGCCGACCAAGCCGCTGGCGGCGCGCACGCTGGTCAATGCGGTGAAGGGCGGCGAGACCATCGTCATTTTTCCAGAGGGTCGCATCACCGTCACCGGCAGCCTGATGAAGGCCTACGACGGCGCGGCCATGATCGCCGACCGGGCCGATGCCTGGGTGGTGCCGGTGCGCATCGAAGGATTGGAGCGCTCGCCGTTGAGCTACCTGCGCAAGACGCAGATCAGAAAGGCGCTGTTTCCAAAGGTGCGCGTGACGTTCCTGCCGCCGCGCAAGCTCAACGTCGATGCGGCGTTGAAGGGCAAGACGCGCCGGCAGGCGGCTGGGCTGGCCCTGCAGGACATTATGATCGACACGGCCGTGGAGACGGCGCGCTGCGAGCGCACGCTGTTTGAGGCACTCGCTGATGCGCGCAGCACGCGCGATACCGGCAAGACTGCCGTCGCCGATCCGCTCGGCATCAAGCTCAGCTACCGGAAGCTAATCCTCGGCGCACAGGTGCTGGGCCGCAAACTCGAGGGCTTCGCCCCGCCCGGCGCTGCGGTTGGCGTGATGCTGCCCAACTCTGTTGGCGTCGCCGTCACCTTTTTTGCGCTGCAGTCGATCGGCCGTGTACCGGCGATGATCAACTTCACGAGCGGCGCCACCAGCGTGCGCGCGGCCTGTCGCGCGGCCAAGATCTCCGTCGTCCTCACCTCGCGTGCATTCGTGGAGAAGGCACGACTAACCGGTCTTGTCCGCGACATCGCCCAGACGGTGCATATCGTCTACCTGGAGGACATGCGCGAGCGCATCGGCTTGGCCGACAAGATCGCCGGCCTTATGGCCGGCGGGCGCCAGCGTGTGGCGCGCAAGGCCGACGACCCGGCCGTGATCCTGTTCACCTCGGGCTCGGAAGGCAATCCCAAGGGCGTGGTGCTGTCACATCGCAACGTCCTCGCCAATGTCGCCCAGTGCCTCGCCCGGGTTGATGCCAACGGTGAAGATCTGGTGTTCAACGTGCTACCGGTGTTTCACTCCTTCGGCCTGACGGGCGGCCTGCTCATGCCGCTGATCGGCGGCATCCCGGTGTACCTGTATCCGTCGCCGCTGCACTATCGCATCGTGCCTGAGCTGATCTACGATACCGGCGCCACCATCATGTTCGGCACCGATACGTTCCTGCGGGGCTACGCGCGCGCCGCCCATCCTTATGACCTGCGCACCATCCGCCTGATCGTGGCAGGTGCCGAGGCGGTGAAAGACGCCACGCGGCACACCTATATGGAACGCTTCGGCGTGCGCATCCTGGAAGGCTACGGCGTCACCGAGACGGCGCCGGTGCTGGCGATGAATACACCGATCGCCAACCGCTCCGGCACCGTCGGCCGGCTGTCGCCGCTGATGCAGGCGCGCCTCGAGCCGGTGGCCGGCATCAGCGAAGGCGGCCGTCTATTCGTGAAGGGTCCCAACGTGATGCTGGGCTACCTGCGCGCCGACAATCCTGGCGTGCTGGAGGCGCCCGCCGATGGCTGGCACGACACCGGCGACATCGTCACCATCGACGACAAGGGGTTCATCACCATCAAGGGACGCGCCAAGCGCTTTGCCAAGATCGGCGGCGAGATGGTGTCGCTGTCGGCAGTGGAGGCACTGGCCTCCGAGATCTGGCCGACGCTTATGATCGTCGCCGTGGCCCTGCCAGACCAGCGCAAAGGCGAGCGCATCGTCCTGCTGACCACCGACGACAAGGTCACGCGCGAGCAGTTCCTGCGCTACGCCCGCGGCAAGGGTGGGCCGGAGCTCATGGTGCCGGCGGACGTTCTGCTGGTCGATCGGATGCCACTGCTGGGCTCGGGCAAGCCCGACTACGTCGCGGCGCTGGCGATGGCCAAGGAGAAGGTGGCCGTGGCTTGCGTGGCCAACAAGCCTGCGGCTTGAGGATCGAGCGTTGTCCCGGCCTGGGCACGGCTCACAGCGGGTAGCGAAGGCTGCCCGGCAGCACGATCGCGCTGGCGCGCATTTGATGATGACACCTACCCATGATGACACCTACTTCGCCTCGATCGACTGGCGAGCGATTTGGATGGCTTCGCGCAGCACGGCCTCGTTGCCGATATGGTTGGCCAGCAACAACACCAGCCGTGCATTGAGGGCGGCGCTCTCCGATTCACTGAGGTCGCTGTGCGCCTCGATGACGGCCGCGTACAGCGTGTCGAAATCGCCCACGTTAGGCTCGCGCTTCAAATGCATGGCGCACCTCACCCTCAGTCAGATTCGGGCCGTAGCCCGCCTTAGGGCCGCCTCAATCGACCCCGGCACATACCCTCGCCAGCGTGCCGCGACGTGCTGATCCGGGCGAAACAGATAGAGCGCGGGATCACGCTCGGCACCGTAGCGAGCACAGGCTGTTTCCCGTGAAACAATGGCGAATTTGGCCCGCCTGTCGTAGCCGGCAAGGCTCGCCTCAGCCTGCCTTAAGGCGGCTGGCACGAGGCCGTCACGGCTGAACAGAATGGCCTGGAACCCGCCGTCCAGATGATCCAGCAGCCAACGGTTTTCAAGCCACGCGTCGAGCGCGGCGGCGCCGGGCCGGACGGCCGGGCATTCGCCTTGAGCGAACTCGTCCGGCCCGTTGAGGGCCGAGCCGGTGTAGCACGTGGCGACGGACAGTCGACCGGAGTTGACCAGCCGCCGAGCGAACGGCTCGGTTGCTGCCAAGGCCAGCACGCTATCGCGAAAGGTGCGGCTGATGGTGCCCTTGGGCGAGATGAAATCGGTCGAGCGGGTGGTGATGGCCAGGTTCTCGTCCGCCGCCTGCATGCGCTCCCTCTCGTAGCTGTCGAGCAGACGTTCGGGCGCAAGGCCGCGCAGCACAAGGTCGAGCTTCCAGGCGAGGTTATCGGCGTCCTGCACGCCGCTGTTGCCGCCGCGGGCACCGAACGGCGACATCTGATGGGCAGCATCGCCCGCGAAGATCACGCGGCCGTGCCTGAACTTCTCAAGCCGCCGAGATTGGAACCGGTAGAGGCTGATCCACTCGAACGTGAATTGGATGTCCTCCCCCAGCATGGCGCGCACGCGCCGGGCCGCGTTCTCGGGCTTGATCTCCTCCGCGCGGTCGGCCTCGTTGCCGACCTGGAAATCCAGCCGCCAGACGTCGTGAGCCTGCCGGTGCAGCAGGGCCGATTGCCCGCGGTTGAAGGGCGGATCGAACCAGAACCAGCGTTCGGCGGGCCGCTGCATCGGCATCTTGATGTCGCAGATCAGGAACTGGTCCTGGAACACACGACCCTCGAAGCCCA
>Ga0075418_10007752_pt1 | contig 12069 bp, 7 predicted proteins | sample SoiMetdeltSBSDD2_FD_81776 | JGI IMG/M metagenome (GOLD analysis project Ga0075418, IMG submission 81776) | Bulk soil microbial communities from a Populus tree surrounding site in Tennessee, USA - Soil MetaG P. deltoides SBSDD2 | ecosystem: Environmental > Terrestrial > Soil > Tree plantation...
ATTTTTATGAAGAAAATACCCATTGGAACGATTGGCTTAGGACTTATGGGAAAGAGTATTGCTACCTGCATTTTAGCCGCGGGGCATGAAGTCACTTCGTTGGAAAAAAACATTGAACAGGCAAAAGCAGATGCCGTAGTACAGATTAAGTTTTACTTACAGCAATTATACGATGAGGGAATAGTGAAGGAAGGTCCGGATGTTGTTATACAAAGACTAACGATTACGGATGATTTTACTTTGTTTGAAAAACATGATGTAGTTTTTGAATCCATTATCGAAAATATTGATGAGAAGAAAAATGTCTTTCGGAAACTGGAGACTGTTTTATCACCTACAGCTATCATCGCGACTAATACTTCAGGCATTCCAGTCTCTATTTTGCAACAAGGCTTACAACATCCCCAGCGCCTTTTGGGTGTACATTGGGCAGAGCCTGCTCATATCACCCGGTTTATGGAAGTGATCTGTGGAAATCAGACAGATATTGACAATGCTTATAAAATAGTATCTCTTGTGGAAGGGTGGGGTAAAGAGCCCTCGCTATTAAAAAAAGATATCAGGGGGTTTATCGCTAACCGTATTATGTATGCGATGATGCGTGAAGCATTTAACCTGGTAGAAAATGGGTACGCTACCATTGAAGATGTTGACCGATCACTGAGGAACGACCTGGGGTCCTGGATAACCTTTGCAGGTCCGTTCCGATTTATGGATCTCACGGGTATTCCCGCGTACTTAATCGTGATGAAAGAATTATTTAAAGAGCTTGATAACTCCGACAAAGCGCCTGCCTTTATAGAAGAATTGGTATCATCGGGAGCGAAAGGAGTGAGTAACGCACACGGATTTTATCCTTACACCAAAGGATCAGCTGAGGAATGGGAGAAGCTGTTTGTAGAGTTTAGCTATGATATTCGAAAGCTGACAGAAAAATACGCACAAAAGATACAACTGTAAGGATGATAGAACAGGTCATTCCATCAAAAAAGACAGGAACACCTTTAGAAAATAGTGTACCAATCACCAGGAAAAAATCTTTACAATCTTGGATGTTGCTTTTTGCCTGTAATCTCATGTGGTCATTGCAGTTTACGTGCATCAAATTGGTTCAGGATCAGGCGGGAGTATATTTTACGGTGTGGGCTCCCATGTTATTGTCCACGGTGATGCTGCTTCCCTTTGTTGCAAAAGGTTTTAAAAAGGAAAAGGGAAGAGGGTGGAAGGATATTTCGACATTTGGTCCCCTGGCATTATTAGGTGCTTTCCCTGCCCAGGTTTTCATGACTTGGGGTACGCAATATTCGCTGGCCAGCAATGCAGCAATTCTTATATTAACATTGCCTGTATTAACCGCCTTTTTTGCTTTTTTATTACTGAATGAAAAAATGAACACTGTCCGTTGGATCAGCTTCAGCATTGCTATCCTGGGTGTTTTGTTATGCTCCTCTTCTGATCTGAGGAGACTTGACTTCAGCTCGAGTTATGCCGTGGGCAATCTGCTGATATTTATAGCTATCGTTGGCAATGCCTATTACAACATCGGGTGTAAAAAAATTGCGAACCGTTATTCGGAAATAGAAATGATCTTTTTTACCTACGTAGCCATGATTGTATTTTTAACGCCGTTGGTATTTTATTTTGAACCACAGATTTTTTCAACCATCCCTATATTTACAACGCAAACATGGATCGGTCTTGCCTTGCTTACCTTCTTTCATAATTTTCTTTCGATGATCATTTTTTTCAAAGCGTTAAAGGTATTGGATGGTATTCATATTGCCCTGTCTAATTATCTTATTACGTTTTTTGGGTTGGCAGTGGCAGCTATCTGGCTGGGAGAATCGCTTGGCGGCTGGACATTGGTAGGAGGTTGTTTGGTCCTTTCCGGAACTTTAATAACGACCTTTTGGGATTACCAGTCAAATAGGATTAAAACAACAGTTAAAAACTATTAAACTTGATATGGGGAAAGCTAAAAACTTATTCGGTGTTGTGCCAATTGTCCCTACACCATTTAAAGAGAATGAGGAGATTGACGAAAAGGCACTGCGCGATCTAATTGAGTTTGCCATTGCATCTGGTATCCAGTCTGTTTGCCTTCCCGCCTATGCAAGTGAATTCTATAAACTATCTGACGAAGAAAAATTAAAGGTTGTTAAGATTGCCGTCGATCAGGCCGCAGGAAGAATACAAATTGTTGCTCAATCCAACAGTCCTTCGTTAAAAATTGCTATTCAACTAGCCAAAGCCAATGTCGCTGCCGGTGCTGATGTTATTTCGTTAGCAGTTCCACGCATTTTCAATTTGCCAGAAGCTTCATTAAAACAATATCTGGGTGAATTCTTAAAATCCATTCCAGATACGCCAGTATTGATACAGGATTTTAATCCGGGAGGAGTTTCTTTGAGTGTTCAATTCATCAATCAACTGAGGCTGGAGTTTTCCAATTTTAAATACTTAAAATTGGAAGAACCCTTATGTGCTTCCAAGATCCGGGAAATCATAAAAACGACTGAAGCAGAAATTGGTGTTTTGGAAGGATGGGGCGGTCTTTATTTATTGGAATTAATTCCCGCCGGGATAGTAGGGGTTATGCCGGGACTGGCAGTAGCTGACATTTTGCAGAAAATTTTTCTTTCCCGAAGAAATGGTGAAAATGATAAGGCGTTTGAATTGTTTGAGCGTGTTATGCCGCAGATTTTTTTCTCGTTACAAAATATGGAGTTGTTTCATTATGCAGAAAAAGAATTACTGAAAGCAAGAGGAGTTCTAAAAAACAGCATTGCCAGAAAAGCTGCCTATATACCAGATGATGTAGCTGTAGAACATATCAAGGAATTAAATGGAAGGATACTTAAGCTTATTCAAGACGTTGCGCGAGGCACCAAAGAAATCAAAAACACTACTCGTTGAAAGGGCAATAGCATATTTTGGGCTTGCTGAGACGGTAAAAAGGTACGTTTTCTGTTCCATCAAAGGAATCAATTGCCACCCCGACCTGTCGGGGTGGATTTTTGATAGAAATTGAAACGGGGCTTTAGCCCAACTATTTTGAGATGAATCTCGTGACAATTGATCTTGTAAAATATTTGGTTTTAAATGTTTATTACTCCTTCAGCAGGCCTTCCCGGAATACGGTATTTTAGCAATCGCGTCAATCTCTATTTTAATGCCTTGACCAAGGCCTGATTGAACCGTTGTTCGGGCTGGTTTTACGTCTGGAAAGTGACTTGCATAAATAGCATTATACGCATCGAAGTCATTCATGTCAGCCAGGTGAACATTGCATTTTATAACATCATCGAATGAGCATCCGGCGGCCTCAAGTATGCAATTGATATTGTGAAGAGTTAGCCTGGTTTCTTCTTCAATCGTACCCAGTGCAAACCTGGAGGTTTTGAAATCGATTGGTCCTTGTCCACTGATGTACAACCATCCATCTACCACTACACCTGAAGAATATGCGCCTGTTGAAAATGACTTGTCCTTTTTTTCCGGATGTATTATTTCCTTCTTTTTCATAAAAGATATTTAATGTCCTATTCTTTGCCTACTGTAATACTAAATGTACCCCATATAACATTCCTTTTTATGGTTTTCCATTCTTTCTCTTCATAACAAGCCAAAAATTTAATTTGATGTCCTATCGGGCAATCTTTTGATATATGGATCAGCGAAGACAACGAAAAACCATCACCACCCCACGTATCCGGGTGCAAGTCAACATGTAAGCGCTCATCATCAACATACGGGTCATCATAATACAGTCTGGTCCGGTGACTGGATTGGTAGACCATAAAAGTTTCACCTGGCTCCGCGATATTATTTCCATTGCCGTGGCCAAAAATATCGCTATCCCAATCATCAATTCCGATTTTGGAGAATACCGGAACATCATAAAATACCATGCAGTCAAACTCATCTTCCCACGTTTTCCCTTTATCGTCGGTGATTATTAGGTTAAATCGTATCGGAAATGGAGATCCATCGGTAGTTGGTTTATTGGCAGCGGTTACTTTAAAATCAGAAGGCAGCCAAAGGAGTTCACCGGATTGAATATTGTCAAGTTCAAGGGTAGAATTTGTAATAGTAACTCCTTCCGTGGAGGAACTAAGCTTTACTTTTATTTTCCTGCCCGGACTTCCTCCTCTGTTCAGTACCCTAAGGTTGAGATTACATTCTTTATTATGGTCAAGGAAGACACCTTTACCGTCAGCGTTGTATTCGATGAAGACGATGTCCGGCGGGTCATTTTTTTTATAGATTCCAATCTGGTGACTTTCGTGATTGACGGAAAAATTGATTCTACCTTCAACATCACTCCTGATAGAGGAAACGTTTTTCGTATTTTGAGTTTTATTGAAGTCAAACAGGGTGTATGTAGTAGATGGTTTATAAGCCGGGGCTGTTTTTATATCGATTTGAACACCTGGTATTAATTTGCCATCGGGCTGCCATTTACGCGTTCTGATTCCCAAACCTCCTTTTGTCACTCCTTCCAATTCTATAAATCCCGGCTCCTGCAGATTGCTCTTTACTTCATATCCCCATACTTCGAATTCCGGATATATGTCTGCATGATGCCATCGCGACGGCATGGGTATCGGATCCTTGAATGAAGCAATGATAAAATTGAAAGCATCCTTGAATTCGTTAGCGGTGTAATCATGACCTCCGGGGTATATTGCATACGTGTAGTCCAAACCATTTTCTCTAGCCGCGCCTTGATTTACCTCATTATTAAGATTGACCAACTGGTCGACCGTACTATTGTGCAATCGCAATCTTACGCCATGATGATTTTTAAACATATGCCTTAGGCTATATAAAGTATGGTTGTCGGGATAGCCGACAAAAAACTCCGGTGCACCCTTGAGGTCTACGGCAGTTCCTAGCAACTGAGGATATTCTCCTGAAAGAACGAATGACATAAACCCGCCCATACTATGTCCAACGGCTGCGCGGTGAGAACGATCCGCTACTGTCCTATAGGTTTTATCAATGTGGTTTATCAAGTCTAAGAAATAATCCTTGAACTGGACGCTGTATTTTATATCAGAATGATCCCCAATATTATACGGTCGGATTTCAGAGGGAATAGGTCTTCCGGTCAAGGATACTAGAATAACGTCATGGTCATTTATTAACTGATCAACCCCATCCAACTTAAATTCATGACTTCCGAAGTTGCCATGCAAAAAATAGATAACAGGATATCTTTTTTGCGAAGTATCATAGCCGGCAGGAAGGAAAATCCGATAGGGCTTATAGGTCTTAGATGCTTTGCTATAGTGGGAGGAATCCAGCTGAGCATTTATGTTTCCCCCGACAAAAAAAAGGAGAAGCACAATGAATTGGGATCTACTGAAAAATTTTTTCATTATTAGAATTCCAAATTTTCAATTACCAACTTGTAGTTTCCAATCTTCCAATCTTTAACTACCGAATATCCTCAATGGCAGACGCATCACCTCGGGCGGGACCGTACCATACACCTCCGCCAAAGGTTAGTATAAATATTTTTTCAGGATCTTGGGGATCAAATTCCACACGCCTGCCCCATTTAAAATTGTAACCAGGAATGCGCTTCCAGGTCTTAGCGTCAGGCGATTTGTAGGCTGATCCATTAAAACCACACGCATAAAACATTTTAATACGAGGATCATACGTGATGTCGTGAATGTGCTGATCCTTTGAAAGCACTGAATTCCATGACTTTCCTTCATCATCGGAAACAAAAATTCCCCCTCCGATATCCGAGGAAAAATGTCCCGGAGTTACCCTTCCCCATGCAGACATTATCAATCGGCTGGGATGCTCGGGATCAACGGCCAAACTCATGGGTGCGTTGGTCTCCTCTGGCAGGGAAATTTTCCCCCAAGTTTCTGCGCCATCGTTCGAACGGTAAAGTGCGCCGTCCAATTCATTGCCGATGCTTCCATCATCACTTCGACGATTGACGATCAGGAAAAGTACGCCGTCTGACTCCCGGCGAATAATACGCCATGCAAAAGGTTCTTTCCCTGTAATGCCATTATTCTTTTGTTGCCAGGTCTTGCCACCGTCAGTAGATTTATAAACACCTTTTCCAAATGCACAGGCATACAATGTTCTTGAAGACTTGTCGCTGGACGGATCCATCAAGATATGGGTCATAGCACCTTCGCCAATTCGATCACTGATCGGTTTCCACGTTTTGCCACCATCCAATGTTTCGACAATCCCCCCATTAAAATCAGATACTTTGTTTCTTCGCCACATTTTTGGTCTCGGCAAGTCGTGTATCCCGCTCATTGCTGCCCAGGCCTTGCCTTTCACCTCCGGGTCAAAGGTGAGCCAATAGGTACTATTCAGCCATCCCTTTGGAATTCCGTTTTCTTTGGTTGCACTGTTCCAACTTTCAGCCCTATCATTGCTTTCCATCAACCCCACATCGGTATTCGTGATAAATACATGATGTTCGTCAAATGGATCAAAAACAACCCCATAGCTGCACGTTACTTCTATACCGCGCGAAGTCCATCCACCATTCGGTTTCTTTTTGGTGTATACCTGCGTCCAATTTTTCCCACCATCCTCGGTTTTGATGACACGTCCAAAGTCGGTGGTGTAGCACACTTCCGGATTGACGGCTGATACTGCAATTGAAAATGGATTCTCCCCCCAGGTAGGTCCATACCGTTCATTGATCCACCCGCCATCCAGGTTTGAAGCATGCAGGTCTCCACCCTTAATCAGTTTGTCCTTCCACACTAATGACCACGTCATACCATAGTCCACGCTCTTAGCTACACCGATGCAGGTCGTGTCCTTATCCACTTGGAGATTAGCATACGAGATATAAACCACTTCAGGGTGTAACGCGCTGGTTGCAACGCTCCGCCATTCAGGCAAAGGCATATTTCTAGCGGTCAAACTCACCAATCCATGCTGGCGATTTTGCCAGGAAGCACCGCCATCATCTGTATAATAAATGCCAGATGGATCTCCATCGGGGTTGAAGTAAGATTTGCCAGAAGTTGCATAAATAACAAACACGTTTTTAGATTGGTCAAATCCACCTCCAAATTCCGTAAGGCTTTTCACTCCGTTGGGCCCATTATTAACAGTCCATGCTCCATTTTTTCTCACGGTGATCGCTCGCTTGCTTGTGATATAAACTGTTCTGCTCTCTTTTGGAGATCCGGGCACAACATAGATATTCATCGCTTCCTCTTGTAATTCTTTCTGTTTGTCCCAATGCGCTCCTCCATCATCAGAAGTATAAAATGCGTTTGCCTCATTGATTTGAATTGTAGCGTAGAGTTTTTTGGAATTTTCAGGATCTATTGCCAACGCTGTCACATTCCTTTCGGTACTATCGTTAGTCACCATGACTTCATCGGCATGATCTCCTTTTGCAACAATGCCTGAAACATCTTCTGGCGCAGGATAGAGAAGCCTCCATGTATTTCCTGAGTCCGCACTTTTGTAAAGCCCACCAGAATGATTACCCACCAAAGCGTAAACTATGGCTGAATCCAGGGGATCAAAAACATAGTTATGAATGACACCGTGCAGTGTGAACATCCTCCATGATAATCCGCCATTTGTTGTGCTGTATGATCCCGTCATGTCACAACTGACGAAGGCCACTTTAGGATTGTGCGGGCTTACAGCAGGATAGAATGTTGCGCCACCTCCACCGAATCCAATAAAGCCCCACGCATCGTTTCGTCCATTAGGATTGATTATTTTTTTAGTATCGACAGGTAGGGTATCCGTGGATGGCGATTGACAGCCGGTCGTCAGAGGTATAAGGGTATAAAGGTATAGGGGTATAACGTATAAGGCTGATATTAAGGTTGTGAAAAAGGAGATAGCACGCAGAGGGTTCTTAAATGCCGATTTCATCTGTATGGTTATTATTCAGTTATGGGGACACCATGTAATACACTGGAGCCAAACGTAGTGATATACACTTGTTCCGGATCATTACGATCGACAACAACGCGTTGACCCCAATGAAAATCGTATCCTTTAATTTTTTTCCAGGTCTTCCCATAGTCATCGCTTCGATAGGCCGCTTGATTGAAAGTGTTACAATAAAGTCGGCCCGGATGATAGGGATCAGTGGTGACGTCATAGACATACTTTTCCTTGTCAAAAATGGAAGTCCACGTTTTTCCACCGTCTTCCGATAGAAAGATCCCGCCAGGCATATCGATGTTTTCATCTCCTCCTGTTGAACGTGCCACGTCACCGCCCACAAGATCACTCAATTGAAGGTCCGCCCAGCACCCCAGGTAGACTCGATCGGAATTTTCCGGATCAATTGCTATTCCATTGGGAAATAGTGGACCGTTGCTGATATCAAGTTTAGTCCAGTTCTCGGCACCATCGGTCGATTTGTAAACGGCACCGGAATAATATTCACGTCCTTTCCTTCCGTCCCTGTGCATAGGTGTCGCGCTGACTGTAAGAAACAAGTTTCCGTTGTCGGAAAGTGTGAGTTCAAAAGCGCATGTATTTCCTTCGATACCCTTGTTTTTTAAGGTCCAGGTCTTTCCGTCATCCGTTGATTTAAAGACACCTTTGTTGTAAACGCTTGCATATAATGTGCGATTTCCTACCGGGGATTTAGGATCCAGCACGATGCTAGTAGCCGGCGAGTTAGGTCCCATAGTGCTGGAGCTGGGTTTCCAGTTTCTTCCACCATCCAGTGAAACACAAACGCCGCCCATCCCTGTGTCTTTCCACTTGGGATTACGGGTCATTTTTCCCCTGGGAAAATCGTGCATACCCGACCACACTGACCATACCTTATCTTTCACTTCGGGATCAAACACTAATCCATAACATGTATTGATCCATTCGGTCGGAACACCTTCTGTAGAACGCAGCCAACTTTTGCCCCGATTAAAAGAATGGTGATAGCCAATGTCTGTATAACTAATAGCAATATGATTGCTATCGAACGGATCGAAATGAACGCTGTATGCCGTTGTTACGTCGAGACCGCGACTAATGAATGTTCCATCGTGTTGTTCTTCACTGTAAATTTCATTCCATGTTTTACCTCCATCAGTAGTTTTCATAGTACGGTACCAATCCGTTACAATGGCAACATTACCATCATTCGGATACACACCTACATCCATTAGGCGAATGTACTCCCCGCCAAAGGCTTTTTCAGACCATGCATCTTTCAGGTTAGCGACACCAATCCCATCCTTTACTCCATACTGTCCGGACCCGCCACCACCTTTCCACACCCACTCCCAATTATTGCCGGCGTCGCTGGTCTTCATTGCACCGTACCAATAAGTCATTTTATCAGATTTCTTCTCTTCATATCGGTTACTGACGAGATAAGCCTGACCCGCATCAAATTCGGCACAGGCGATCATTGAATAACTTGGTTTTATTCCAGTGATTTCGTTAGTGACTTGCTGACTCTGCAGACGGTTCCACGTAACGCCACTGTCCGTCGATTTCCATACTTCACTGTGTCCAAATTCTTCTTGAATTTCTTCCTTCGGATCATGATGCAAGGCGTAAAAAATAACCGAACCACTATTTTTTTCTATTCCAGCTGTAAATGAAAAAGCCGGCGACATTGCAGTTGGAAGGTTGCTTTGAACAACCTGGTGTGTTGTTTTGTCAAATTTATAAAGTGATACCGCCGTGAAGATGACAACTTCATTTTTTAGTGCGGTCGCATTCGTATAGACGTATTCAATACGTTGATCCAGTTTCTCCCGCGACCATGACTTACCATCATCCTTACTATGAAAGAAAAATGGTCCCATGCTGAAATACATGGCTCCCTTCACTGCCGGGTCGATTCGAATAGTTCCGATGCGTCCGTATTCACTTACATATAGTGAACTGTCAGATGTTTCAATGCGGTAGTTAGCGTGATCATCGTGAAAAATTTCACTCACAAGTTCTTCCTTCCTGGGAAAAGCCAGGTCCCACGTCTTGCCTCCATCAGCAGAATGGTTCAACGTCGAAGATCCTATCCAAATAGAGTTCGTATTACCAGGATCGAAAGCATATGAGTTGGCGCCATTAGCAAAGTTCACCTGCTGGTAAGATTTGCCCCCGTCATGGGTGATATAAGATCCAGTCATATCGCAACGGACAACAAAATTTTGAGGAGTTTCGTAGGAGAACGTCGGAATAAATGTAGCACCGCCGCCACCAGGTCCGAGTTTTTCCCAATTCGTTACAGTATCTTTTTCTGGAGCTTTCTTTGGTTCACATGAGATGAATGAAAGACAACAAGCTAACCCAACAAATTTGCAGAGGTGTATTAGTGCACGGTTCGAAAAGCATTTGAATATCTTAGTCATAATTTCGCTAGTCGCAACCACAATATTCACCTAAATGAACTGAAAAATCAATAATCCTACACTGACCTGTTATTCCTTCTATATTGACTCGGCGCTTGACCGATTACCTTCTTGAATATCCGAGAAAAGTAGGAAAGCGTTTCAAATCCTGTTTGCACTGCTATTTCAGTAAACGATAGGTCAGAGGTGATCATCAGGAACTGAGCACGTTCGATTCTTTTTAACTGAATATACGGAAGCGGTCGATCGCCCATATGTTCAGCGAATATCCGTGAGAAATAGTCCCCATTTAGATTGGCTCTGGCTGCCAGATCAGCGACAGTCAGGTTTTGCTGAAGATTGGTCTGGATATAATGAATGGTATTGGAAATTTTTGAAGGGATAACGTCTTTTTTTTCGAATTCAAAGTCTTCTGATGCCAGAAACCGCGACAACAATTGTAATATGATTCCCTGTGTTTCCAGGTAAGCAGAAACAGGAAGGAGGTTGTTCAGTTCCTGGAAGCCATACAAGATTGTGCCTCGTTCGTAGTCCTTTGGATCTTTCGATTTTATAAGCCCGCGTCCTGGATTGATTTGCAGTATGCGTTTGAAATTCACAACGTGTGATCGATTTGCCGGAACTTTAAAGATCTTTCTATTCCATGTGAATAAGGAAGTGCCATCGGTCGATTCTTCTGTGAAGTGCAGGTAGTATTGGTGTAAATATTTTGCACAGGAATAATTGCAGATGGTAAAAGCCGGAATTAGGTACAGGTATCCTTTTTGCAATGTGTGAGAATACTCTTTAGTTTTTAGTGTCCCTTCTCCACCATCAATTAAGTATAAGCGGTAAAAAGGGCTGATGATGTTCTTGTAATTCCAGGTTTTGTTCAATTGTAAAGAATCTGCATTCAGCAACGAAAAAGTGAATTTCGAAATAGATCTGATCATACGATTCAACAATTGTTTTATAATCTAAAAAATAAAAGTCGGGTTTGTGCAAACATTGGTAACTTTTGTGTAAACTCTTTGAGCATTAGAATGATACTTTGTAGGTCATATGCAACGGTTCAGTATTTTACTACTTTGCCTCGCAAGTCTTTCGCTTCAATCTTGCGGTCCTGACCTCCCGGCCGACGTGGCTATCGCATATAAAGATCTTCCTCCTCGATTGGATTATAATATTCACGTCAAGCCTGTTCTCTCCGATAAATGTTTCGCATGTCATGGACCTGATAAGGCAAAACAAAAAGCGGGATTAAGATTAGATGTTCCTGAAATCGCATTTGCAGCGTTGCTTGAAAATCCCGGGAAAGTTGCCATTGACCCCGGCAACCTGAATGGAAGCGAACTCTTTCACCGTATCATCTCATCGGATCCAGAATATAAAATGCCGCTCCCTGAGTCACATCTCAGTCTTTCCCCCAAGGAAAAAGCAATATTGATAAAGTGGATAGAAGATGGTGCGCAGTATAAACCGCATTGGTCATTTGTTAAACCGGAAGCCCCCGATGTTCCGAAGGTCAGGAATGAAGATTGGGTCATCAATCCCGTTGATAATTTTATTCTCCACAAGCTTGAACAGGAGAAATTATCGCCCTCACCGGAGGCTGATAAGGAATTGTTGCTTCGAAGGGTTTCTCTTGATCTAACCGGTCTTCCACCCTCGCTGCAGGAAATAGAAGAGTTTGTAAAAGACACCTCACCCAATGCGTATGAAAAACAGGTTGATCGGTTGCTAAACTCAG
>Ga0075418_10007755_pt1 | contig 12069 bp, 10 predicted proteins | sample SoiMetdeltSBSDD2_FD_81776 | JGI IMG/M metagenome (GOLD analysis project Ga0075418, IMG submission 81776) | Bulk soil microbial communities from a Populus tree surrounding site in Tennessee, USA - Soil MetaG P. deltoides SBSDD2 | ecosystem: Environmental > Terrestrial > Soil > Tree plantation...
TCTTCGAGGAGTACCGCGTCGTGGACGACTCCACGATGCTGATGCGGGCCTTCTCCGACTCGACGCTTCGCACTGTCACCGGCTCGTCGCGCATCGAGCTGCGAAATGGAACCGTCGTCAGCCGCGGCGACCGGACGGCTACTCCGGCCATCGCGGTGACGGCGACTCAAGTGCGCTTCCGGCAGGAAGGCGCGTCGACCGGCGGGTTCACCTTCAGCCGCGTCTCGAACGACGAGTGGACCGCGACGCTGCATCCGGCCACTGACAACGGTCGTGAGACGGTGTATGTAATGCGGCGGATCGGCCAGTAAATTCGAGATTCGGTGTTCGACATGGACATTCGCCTCTCGCTCTTGCTCTGGCCGTTTCTGACCGGGGTCGCGCTAGCCCAGAGCGACCTTCGTGGCACCGTCACGAGCGCCGAAACCGGCCAGCCCCTCGGCTACACGATCGTCACGCTGTATCCCCAAAGAGACAAGCAGTTCACCGATGCTCGAGGGATGTTCGCATTCGCGGGGACGAGCGCCGGCTCCTATCTCCTCAGCGTCCGTCAAATCGGCTACGCTCCGCTCGACACGCAGATTGTGGTCCGGAACGACGGCCCGACGACCCTTGAAGTTGCTTTGCGCCGGCTCGCGATCGAGCTGCCGCCGGTCACCATCGCGGCGTTGCCCTGCATGCAGCCGGGTCCACCCGATTCTAGCGACGCGGCCTTGCTCGCGGTCTTTGGTCAACTGCAGGAGAACGCCCGCCGCTACGAGCTGCTCGCCGAGTCGTATCCATTCCAGTACACGCTCGAGCTGTCCGACCGCACCGTGTATCAACGCGGCGACACGGGAAAACCGGAGGTTCAGAAACTGCGCTTCTCCAGTAGCGACGATCGTCCATATCAGGTCGGGCGAGTTGTCGAGCCAGCATGGGGACCGTGGGGGAATCCGGCGAATGTGCTCGTCATTCACAGCGCCGACCTGCAGGTTCTCGGGGACGCAAACTTCATCAGCAATCACTGTTTCCGGCTGGCGGGATCCGACACAATCGGAGGAGACGCGCTGGTGCGCATCGACTTCGAGCCGGCCAAACGCATCGGCACGGCCGACATGGCGGGCTCGGCCTATCTCGACCCCGTTACGTACGAGCTACGCTATACGGCAACCTCGCTCACTCGGCCCGAGCGGTCCGAGTTGACGGATGTTCGCTCGATGACTTTTCTGACGCGATTTCGCAACATCGCGCCTGGGGTCCCGCTTCAAGATTCGCTGATGGCGGTCACGACGTATCGCTACGGAGGCAAGCGCGCCAAGATCAACACTCAGCGCACGCTGGACATCCGTTTCAAGCGCCAGCCCCCCCAGCCCTAATACTTCACGTCCAGTTTACGACCTCGATATTCGCGCGGTCGTCGATGATCAGCACGGGACTCGACCGGCTCGTGGGCGCAAACGTGTCGAAGACTTCGCTGGGAAGTGCTTTGACACCGACACCGACTGAGTATCCGTCGTCAAACGCGTCGACCCAGGTGGGCGTCGGCAGCGTGGCGCGATTCTGTATGAAGATGACGGCGTGCTGACCGGTGATGCCGATGGCTCCCGTCCACGAGGGTGAGCTGTCCCCGACCTGCACTGATTGGTCCGTCGTGGCGATGATGAATGCAACGCCAAGCGCGCCACGATTCAGCGCTTTTATGGGCGGCGTTTGATCGAACCGGATGCGAAATGTCCCCGTGAGGCGATTGATCGTGCCCTCACCGAACACGTAGCTGTAGTCGGGTGTGCCTGCCGAGACACCCCACACCGCCAAGAGTCGAGCGTTCGCGGGAATTGGCGCCTGCGTGCGGTTATCTATGTGGCCCGTGACAACGAACGAGCCGGCGGGATCGGTGCTGTTCTCGCAGGCGGTGGTAACGGTCGTGACGAAGGCAGTGGCAAAGAGCAGGCGCGCGCGTTGACCCATGGATCCTCCAGTGTGCGGGTCGGGCTCTCCTGTACCCTACCAACCTTGCGCGGTTTGGTGTTATGACTCTTGGGGCGCCGCCTCAAACATGGCGCACGGCCGGAGCTGATGTGTGCTCCAGCCCCTTGCGCCGAGAAAGTTGATTGCCCGATATGGGGGCCTCTCAGGAGGCACCCTATGGCTCTGCCATTGCTACTTGTGCTGTTGCAAGCCGCGTCACCCGTCGCAACCGCCGCACGTCCCGCAGTTCACCCAACCGTGGGTTCCGTCCCTTCATGGACGCTGCACTTCAACGGCGACCTCCGTTGGCAACAGATCACGGCCGCCGGCGCATTGCTCGTCTCGACCGACGCGGCGCTCGCCGGCGTCGACATCGAACGCGGACAAATCGCGTGGCAGAAGCCGGAGCTGGGTGGGCTGCCCGTCGATAGCGTGCGCATGATCGAGGGCTCGCTGCTGATGGAAGCGGCAAAGCCGGGCCTCTCGATGATCTTCGATCCCGTCACCGGCACCGTGCTGTTCGACTCGCGCAAGCTGACACTGACGAAGGTGGTGACGCGTCGCGTCCTGCCGCAGAGCGGGACGCTGCTCGTTCACGGCCAACGCGCGGCCGGCCCACCGCTCGTCGCTCTCTACGATCTCGGCACCGGATCACAGCGCTGGGTCAGTGAATCACTCTTTCAGCAGAGCGGGCCGAAGAAGGGTGGGTTGGGTGGCTTGATGCAGGGCCTCGTGCGCGCGGCGGCCGGCGCCACCAATCTCGAAGTGCTCCAGGCGGGTCCCGACGTGATCGTGGTGTACACGCTGATGGGCCTGCGCGCGATCGACGCAAAGAGCGGCGCCATCCGGTGGACTGCGGCGCTCCAGATGGCGCGGTCCGGTACGTTCCCGCACAAGGTGCTCCTGTATCAGTCAGTGGCGAAACCTGACCGCATCTACGTCAGCTACGATGAACGATTGATGGCGTATCGCCTCGCGGATGGACAACCGCTCTGGCCCAAGCCGGCGACTGTGAACGGCTGGATACGAGACATCGTCCAGCACCCCGCCGGGATCATCATGCTCACCGAAGGGCCGCCGCCTGATCAGGCGACCGGCAATGTTCGCATCGTGAACGGCGTGGTCCAAACCGCACTCAACGTGGCCCGCTATGAAGATGGCTCCACGATCGCGCCCAAACCGCTGAAGATGCGCGGCGACGTCGTCGACGCGATGATCTCCGGCGATGCGGTCGTGCTCGCCGTCGATGCCGACTCGAAGACATATGTCAACGTGCTGAACGTCGCCACAGCGACCTTGCGCCTTGAGAAGGATGTCAAGATCAAGGGGCTGCTCGATTACGCGGAGCTGACGCCGGCGGGCCTGCTGTACATCTCGCGGCCCGATGCAACGACCAACGCGGAAGTGAACGTCATCGATCTGGCGAGCGGGCAACCGAAGTTCAAAGACGCGATCGAGAGCGGCAAACCGCTGAGCTCGACCGACTACAAGGCTGACCGCTACCGGCTGCATCGCGCCGTCGAGGGATCGACGCTCTACGTCTTCGCGAACCGCGATCGGCGCCTGTACGCGGTCAATCGCCAGGACGGCAGTTTTCGGGCGCTGAGTCCCGAGATCAAGCTGCAGGGCAATGAGGATCCGACGGCGATCGAGCTGCGGCCCGCCGGCATCGTGCTGATCTCCCCGCAGAACGTGGTCGTGCTCGGTCGCGATGGTCAAATCAAACAGCAGACCTACCACCCGGCTCCGCAGCTCCCTGGACTGCTTCGGGCGCTGTACCGGATTCAATCCGTACGCGCGGGGTTATACGGGGCCGCGGCGTCGGCATACGGTGACGCATTCGCGCAGGCCGCGCGCACTGCGACCGACACAACCGCGAAGGTCGTCTACAGCCAGCTGTCGACAGCGTACACGCAGGGTGGGACACAGCTCCAAGGCTATTCGAGCCAGGCATCCGCGCTGGCGAGCAAACGCTTCAAGGCTTCACTGACGGCGCCGAGCTCGGTGTTCATGCTCACTCGCGCCCCAGAAGGGAACGGTAATGTGCTGCTCCAGATCGACAAGGACAGCGGCCAGCCCCGTGCACGCGTGGACCTCGGCAAGGAGCGCGAGCCCGTCTATGCCGTGGACGACATTGCGGGAATGCTCTTCTTGAGGACGACGTCGGGGACGCTGGCAGGGTATCGGCTGTAAGTGAGCAAGGACAGTGAGCAAAAGGCTCGCCTGCAAAGGCGGGCCTTTTTGTGGTAGAATGGGGTCCATGCCAACTCAGGTTGAAGGACGCCGCGGCGGAGCCGTCGGCGCCAAAATCGATTTCCGCGACGGCCACTGGATCGTTCCGGACCACCCCATCATCCCATTCATCGAAGGCGACGGCACGGGACCCGACATCTGGCGCGCCGCTGCCCAGGTATTCGACGCCGCCGTCACGAAAACATCGGGCGCCAGGCGCAGCGTCGTGTGGCGCGAGGTCCTCGCCGGGGAGAAATCGTTCAAGGAGACCGGTAGCTGGCTGCCCGAGGAAACGCTCGGCGTCATTCGCGAGCATCGGGTCGCAATCAAGGGCCCGCTGACGACTCCCGTGGGCGGCGGGATCCGCTCACTCAACGTCGCTCTGCGGCAAATCCTCGACCTGTACGCCTGCATCCGCCCGGTGCGTTACTTCGCCGGCGTGCCCGCGCCCGTCAAAGAGCCACGGAAGCTCGACGTGGTGATCTTTCGCGAAAATATCGAAGACGTGTACGCCGGTATCGAATACAAGGCGGAGAGTCCTGAAGCGGAAGCCGTGATCGAGTTTCTCTCGCGCCGCTTCAGCGCGAAGATCCGGCCTGGCAGCGCGATCGGCATCAAGCCGATGTCCAAGTTCGGGTCGCAGCGGCTGGTGGTGAAAGCGATTCAGTACGCGCTCAAGCGCAAGAAACCGTCGGTGACGCTGGTGCACAAAGGCAACATCATGAAGTTCACCGAGGGGGGCTTCCGCGACTGGGGCTATGAAGTCGCCAGGGAGCGCTTCAGCGAGCAGATCGTCACCGAGGCCGATGGCGGGAAGCGCACAGAGGACGTGGGGAAGCTGTTGATCAAAGACCGCATTGCCGACGCCATGTTCCAGCAGCTCGTGCTGCGGCCCGATGAATACTCCGTCATCGCCGCTCCCAACTTGAATGGCGATTACCTCTCCGATGCGGCCGCGGCGCAGGTCGGCGGCCTCGGGCTGGCTCCCGGCGGGAACGTGGGCGATGGCTACGCGGTGTACGAGGCCACCCACGGCACCGCGCCCAAGTACGCCGGCCAGGACAAAGTCAATCCGAGCAGCGTGATTCTGTCGGGCGTCATGATGTTCGAGGAAATCGGCTGGGACGACGTGGCGCGCGCGATCGTACGCGGGCTCGAAGGCGCGATCGCGGCACAACGCGTGACATACGATCTCGCGCGTCAGCTGCCCGGAGCCACCGAGGTATCCACATCCGCGTTCGCCGAGGCGATCATCGAGCATTTGTCATGAAGTCGGAGATCTCGACCAAGGCCCCCCTCAGCGTCGCCACCCCGCTTCTCGCAGTCGTCGTGACACAAGGATTCGCGCCATTGCAGGACGCGACTCTCGAACGCGCGGTGGCCTCGGGTGACTACAAAGGAAAGAAGGACGAGACACTGCTCGTGTACGGGTCGGAGCAGGGGCCCGAGCGTATCCTCCTGGTGGGGGTAGGGAAGCCGGGCGAGATCACGCGCAGCTCGATCCGGCGGGCCACCGCCGTCGCGGCCAAGCGCGCCCGAGCACTGGGCACCAAGTCGTTTTCGTTGGTCGTTACGCCGGACGCTCGCGGCGGCCTCGGCGCCGCCGAGTTGGCGCAGGTCGCCATCGAAGGCGCGGCCCAGGGCGGCTGGCAATTCACCGAGCTGAAGAAGCAGCCCGAGGATCCCAAGCCTGATCTCGAGTCAGTCGAGCTCGTCGTCGACCAGCGCGACAAGAGTCAAGCGGAAGCGGGTCGGCGCATCGGGGACGCGATGGCTGCGGGATACCTCTTCACTCGCAATCTCCAGATGCAGCCGGGCAACTTGTGCACGCCCACCTATCTCGCCGAACAGGCCCGCAAGCTGGCAACAACCCATGGGTTCGAAGTCACGATCCTCGACAAAGCGCAGATAAAGAAGGAAGGGATGGGCGCGCTCCTCGCCGTGGCGCAGGGCAGTGCGGAGGAACCCCGCTTTATCGTGCTGGAGTACCATGGAGGTACCGGTGCGCCGGTCGTGTTGGTGGGCAAGGGCGTCACCTTCGATTCGGGCGGCATCTCGATCAAGCCGGCCCAGAATATGGAAGACATGAAGTTCGACAAGTCGGGAGCGACGGCCGTCCTCGGCACATTCGAGGTCCTGGGGCGGCTGAAACCGAAGCTCAACGTCGTGGGCCTGATCCCCGCGACCGAGAATCTCCCGTCCGGCACCGCGATCAAGCCTGGCGATGTCGTGAAAAGTCACATGGGCAAGACGATCGAGATCATCAATACGGACGCCGAGGGGCGGCTGATCCTTTGTGACGCGCTGTCGTACGCGCGCCGCTATAAACCGGCCGCCACAATCGACGCCGCCACGCTCACCGGCGCGGTGGTCATTGCCCTGGGCCATCACGCGATCGGGATGCTCGGCAATGACGAAGCGCTCCTCGCGGAAGTGCGCGACGCCGGTGAGCGCGCCGGCGAGCGTTGCTGGCCCCTGCCGCTGTGGGACGATTACCGCGACCTGCTCAAATCGGACGTCGCCGATGTCAAGAACTCCGGCGGCCGGGCCGCCGGCACGATCGCCGGTGCCTGGTTCCTGCGGGAATTCGTCGATGGCTTCCCGTGGGTGCACCTCGACATCGCCGGCACTGCATATCTCGAGGGCGAAGGCGCGAGCCACGCGAAGGGGCCTACCGCGATCGGCGTGCGCCTCTTCACAGAGTTCCTGCTCAAACGCGCGGGCGCTTGATTCGAGCAGGCCTGCTCACCTTCGGGCTGTCCGTGGGAGCAGCGGGTGTATTAGCCGCTCAGGCCGATACCACCCGGCGAGACACGACGACAGTCGCCGACACGGCGGCCGTCCGCGACTCGACCGAAAAGGATACGCTGCCGCGGCTCCTGCCCGTCTTCGCACCCAGCATCGCGCCGGGGCCGTTGCCGCGCGGCATGCGCTATACCTTCACCGTCGATTCACTCCTCTTCACCAGCGCGCGCACGCTCAGCGACCTGTTGAGCCACATACCCGGCGTGTACGTCGTGCGCGGCGGCTGGTACGGCCAGCCGGAGATCGTCTTGTACGCCGGGCGTGGACCGGCATCGCTGGAGGTCTACTGGGACGGGGTGCCGTACCTGCCGCTCGGCCGCGACTCGGTGTACCTCGATCCCGCGCGCATTCCGCTCGCGCCGCTGGAGCGCATCGACGTTTTGCTCCTGCCCGCCGCGCTGCAGGTGTACCTCGTCACCGCCCGGCCGCGTTCGACCGCGACGAGCACGCTCGTCGGAATCATGACGGGCAATCAGGACATCGCGGAATACCGCGGCGGCTATGCGACACGGACGCGCTCAGGGTTCGGCGCGTCCATCATCGCAAACTGGAGTAGCATCGGCGCCGGTATAGCGGCAAACACGACCACGCCGTTCAGCGCGAGCGATCTCTGGCTGAAGTTCGATTACGTGCCGCCGGAAGGGCGCGTCGGCGCATCCTTCCAGATCCTGACCTCCGGCTGGCACCGGGACGCGTCCGGTGACGGTCTGATCGACGATTGGCGACAGGATCGTCGCGAACGCCAGCTTCGGTTCTTCGTCGCGCAGCGTGATGATGGCCTGGGGTACAGGATCACCACGACGCTTGCGACCACCACCATCAGCCGCGATACCGTCCTCAGCAATCGGGATTCCGCTCTGAGCCAGCGGATCGTGTCCCTGGCGAGCGTGGAGGCGAGTCAGACGTGGCGGCGCGCAAACATCGTGGGTACGGCGCGCATCGGCGCGGGGCGCCTGCCGCAACAGCTCGAGGCGCGCATCGGCTGGATGCCGTTCTCCGCACTCACCGTCGCGGGGGCGGTCCGGCGGTCGCGTTATGACGGTGAACGCGAGGGTCTACGAGGCTTCGTCTCCGCCGGGCTCACGCTGCCGCTCGGCTTTTCGGCCCGCGCCGAAGCCGCGTGGCAGCGCGATCTCCAGGCACCTCTCGACAGTGCGGACTCCGTGCAGGAGGCGACCAACGTCGCCGCCTGGCTGCGGTTCGATCATCGGCGGCTCACCCTCGAGGTGGGCCGCGGTCGCCGCGATCCGTTCATGCCCATTGGATTCGCCGGCGGAATTGGTCCGATCGACTCGCTGGGCCGAACGCCACCGACCGAATTCCTCGCTGCACACGGCTCGTTGCAGCTCCTGCCCGGACTGTGGGTATCGGGCTGGTACTACAATCCCATCACCGGCGGCGGCGACTTCGAGCCTCCTCACCATTCTCGGATTTCGGCGACGTTCTATTCGAAATTCTGGCGAGTTTTCAAGAGCGGGATCTTCGCGTTGCGAGCGGAAGCCGCGATCGAGTCATGGAGTCGCTCGCAGCTCGGAGGGATCGCCGTCGACAGCACCGCCGCCGTGGAGCGCGCGATGAACGGGGCCAGCTTTGTCGGTACGAACATTGAGATGCAGCTGGCGGGCGTGACGCTCTTCTGGACCGTGCACAACATCAACCGGATGCGCTCGAGCTACCTGGAGGGCCTGGGCTTTCCCAAGAGTGCGCAGCAGTGGGGGGCCCGCTGGTTCTTCACTAACTAGGGCCTCTGACTACATTTAAGGCCCTGTGCCGCGCAGTATGACAGGCTTCGGTGCCGCCGAAGATCGGGTGTCGAGCGGACGGTTGCGGATCGAAATCCGCACCGTCAATCACCGGTTTTTCAACCCGCAACTCAAGTTGCCTGCCGATCTGGCCGGCATCGAGATCGAGATGCGCGAGCGGCTGCGCGAGCTGCTCGAACGAGGGTCTGTGGCGGTCACGGCGCGATGGATGGAAACCCCCTCAGGAGAGACCGGGGTGACCGTCGACCTGGCGCGGGCAAAGCAGGTGGTGGCCGCGGCGCAGCAGCTCAAGAAGAAGCTGAAGCTCAAGGGGACGGTCGATCTGGCGTTCGTCGCTCGCCAGCCCGACGTGCTGACCGCGGTAAACGGAGCACGCAATAGCGACCAGCCCGTGCAGTGGTCGGACGTCAAGCCGCTCGTGGAGCGCGCGGCCAAGGACGTCGTCGCGATGCGCGAGCGGGAAGGCGAGGCACTCGCGGCCGAGCTCAAGATCCGGCTCGATGCGCTCGAAGCGGGCGCGCGCGTCGTCGAGGAGCAGGCTCCGCTCCGGCTCAAGGCCGAGCATGAACGGCTGAAGCAGGCGGTGGCCGAGCTGACGGCAGGGGCGGCCGTGGACGAGCAGCGGCTCGCGCTCGAGATCGCGATGCTCGCCGACCGGGTCGACATCACCGAAGAGCTGGTGCGTTTCCGGTCGCACACCGCCGCGGCGCGAGCGGCGCTCGGGGCGAAGCAGCCGGTGGGGAAGCAGCTCGGGTTTCTCGCGCAGGAGCTGCTGCGTGAAGTGAACACCATGGGCTCCAAGGCGAACGACGCGCGCATCACGCAGACGGTGATCGCGATGAAGGGCGAGCTCGAGAAGCTTCGGGAGCAGCTGGAGAACCTGGAGTGACGACGAAGCCGCGAATCGTCGTTCTGTCGGCGCCCTCGGGCGGCGGCAAAACGACGATCGCGCGAGCGGTGCGCGAGCGCAATCCCGATCGGTTCGGGTTTTCGGTATCGGCGACGACGCGGAAGCCGAGGGCGGCAGAGCGGGACGGCGTAGATTACCACTTCCTCCCGCGCAACCGCTTTCTCGAGGCGGTCGGCGCAGGTGAGTTTCTCGAGTACGCCGAGTATGGCGGCGAGTTGTACGGCACGCTGAAGCGGGAAGTCGAAAAAGTGCAGCAGTCCGGACAGCACGTGCTGCTCGACATCGAGGTCGACGGCGCGCGCCAGGTGCGGCAGCAGTACCCGCCACCCGGCTCGATTTCGATCTTCATCCTGCCGAGCGATCCGCAGGTGCTGCTCGAGCGGCTGCATTCGCGCAAGAGCGAGTCGATCGAGCAGATTCGGTGGCGAATCGATCGGGCGGAGTACGAGCTACAGCAGTCGACGCTGTTCGATCGTTGGGTTCGCAACGACGACCTCGAGACCGCGGTGGCGGACGTCGTTGCGATCGCGGATGACACGAGCGGGCGCAGTCGCGACCGGAAGGACTTTGAGTGGATCACGAGCTATGGGCGCGGCCTGCAGGCAGCGGCGCAGCGCCTGTACGATGACAAACAGAAAGGTTGAGCTATGCGGATTGTGACACCGGCAGAAGTTGCAGGACAGACCCAGAACAAATACCTCGGCGTGCTCGTGGCCGCGAAATTCGCGCGCTTCGTGAACGACTTCCCGCGCGACCGCTCGGTCGACTGGGAGGAGAAGCTCACCACGCGCGCGTTCGACGAGCTCGTGCGCGGCGGCCTCAAGTACCGCCTGGTGCGGCGGCGGCGCCAGCAGGAAGCCTGATGCCGTACGTCGTGCTCGGCGTGTCGGGCGGAATCGCCTGCTACAAGAGCTGCACACTCGCACGACGACTCACGGAAGCCGGCACCACGGTCGATGTGGTGCTCACCGCCGCGGCCGCAGAGTTCGTGCGGCCGCTGACCTTCGAAGCCCTCACCGGTCGTCCCGTCCTGACTTCGCTCTGGGAGCCGGGTCGCGCGCTCGCGCACATCGATCTCGCGAAAACGGCCGACCTGCTGATCATCGCACCGGCGACGGCGAACGTCCTCGCCCGCGCGGCGATGGGCATGGCGGACGATCTGCTCACCGCCGTCCTGCTGGCGCGGGCCGACGGCCGCATCCTCGCGGCGCCCGCCATGAACGACGCGATGTACGCACATCCCGCGACGCAGGCGAATATCCAAACGTTGACCGCGCGGGGCTGGCATTTCATCGGTCCGGAGATCGGCGCGCTCGCAGAAGGACCGAGCGAGCGGCCCGGGCGGATGAGCGAGCCCGAAACGATTCTCCGTGCCGCCGCGCAGCTACTCGGCTCCGCCCCGGGGGGGGGGCCAACGAGCAAATGGTCGGGCAAACGGGTGGTCGTCACCGCGGGCCCGACGCGTGAGCACCTCGATCCGGTGCGCGTGATCACGAACCCCTCGAGCGGCCGCATGGGACACGCGCTGGCCGAGGCGGCGCGCGCGCGAGGCGCCGACGTCGTGCTCGTCAGCGGGCCAACGGAGCTCACGCCACCTGACGGACTCGCGACGAAGCGGGTCGAGACGACCGAGGACATGCAGCGCGCGCTCGAGGCCCTCGTCCCGAGTGCCGACGCCCTCATCATGAGCGCCGCCCCTGCGGATTACCGTCCCAAGCATGCGGCGCCGAAGAAGCGCCCCCGCGGCAACGGCGCCTACACGGTCGAGCTCGAAGCGACGCCCGACATACTCACCTCGCTCAAACGGCGCAAGGGGATGATCGTGGTGGGTTTCGCCCTCGAGACGGGAAACGGATTGGCGAACGCCCGGACGAAGATGCAGAATAAGGCGCTCGACTTCGTGATCCTGAATGACGCCACTGAGCCCGGCGCAGGATTCGAGGTACCGACCAATCGCGTGACGATTCTGGGACCCGGCGGCAAGCAAGTCGACCTGCCGCTGCTCCCCAAGCGCGATGTGGCCGAACGAATCCTCGACGTTGTGGAAGAGGCGCTTTGACTGACGCGCGGGCTCTGGCAATCGAATACTTAAAACAGCAGCGACTTTTGGGCGGGGATTCGGTTGTCCTCCCCGTGGTCTCGGTCACCCCGGGCTTGCGCCCGGGGTTAGAGAACCCAACACCAAAACCCGAGAGCAGACCCGCCGTTCTGACCCCGGGCGCAAGCCCGGGGAAAACCCACACCGGCGCTAACAATTCGGGCTCCGACCTTCCGCCACTGGGCCTTTCATTCGACCCACCATCGGCCGATCTCTTCGCCACCAACCCAATCCAGCGGGCAAACAGTCTCGTGGAGGTGCGCAGTTAATCGCCGCATGCCGCGACTGCAAGCTCTGCGACAGTCGCACCA
>Ga0075418_10007756_pt1 | contig 12069 bp, 8 predicted proteins | sample SoiMetdeltSBSDD2_FD_81776 | JGI IMG/M metagenome (GOLD analysis project Ga0075418, IMG submission 81776) | Bulk soil microbial communities from a Populus tree surrounding site in Tennessee, USA - Soil MetaG P. deltoides SBSDD2 | ecosystem: Environmental > Terrestrial > Soil > Tree plantation...
ACGCCCAACCCGGCGACATGGTGGTCTTGGAGATCTCGCGCTGGCCGCCGCCCGCTCGCGGGCCACTGGGCAGAGTCACTGAAGTGCTCGGCGACATCGATGAACCAGGCGTCGACAACGAGATCATCATCCGCAAGTACGGCATTCCCGACGAGCACAGTCCGGAGGCGATTGAAGAGGCACGCCGCATCGGCGCCGACGTGCGCGACAAGGATCTTCGCAACCGCACCGACTTTCGACCGCTCACAATTGTCACGATCGACGGAGAACACGCGCGGGATTTCGATGACGCGATCAGCCTCGAGGTGCTTCCGAACGGTCACTTCTGGCTCGGTGTCCATATCGCCGACGTCGCGCATTACGTGCAGGAGGGCACCGCACTTGATGAGGAGGCGTACGAGCGCGGCACATCGGTGTACTTTCCCGAACGCGCCGTCCACATGTTTCCGTCCGAATTGGCGACCGGGCTGTGCAGCCTCAACCCTCACGTCGATCGCCTGGTTCAATCCTGTCTGATGGAAGTGGATCGCCGCGGATCCGTCGTCCGCTACGAATTGCACGACGGTGTGATCCATAGCCGCGCCCGGATGACCTATACCGGTGTGAATGCGATTCTCACCAACGCCGATCCAGAGGCGATTGAGAAATACCAGGAACTCGTCCCGCTGTGCGAACGGATGCGGGACCTGTTCGAGATCCTCAACAAGCGACGCCATCGTCGCGGATCGATCGACTTCGACTTGAAAGAGCCGGAGATCGTGCTCGACGATGAAGGGATGGTCGAGAATATCGTCGCGGCGGAACGCAACATCGCGCATCGCTTGATCGAAGAGTTCATGCTGCTCGCCAATGAAACAGTCGCGCAGCATCTCGACGATCACGACGTGCCGACGTTGTATCGCGTTCACGAGGAGCCGGATCCACTGAAGGTCGAGGAGTTCGAAGAATTCGTGTCGACCCTTGGCTACAGTCTTGGCGCGGCCGCCAACGACGTTAAACCGCGTCACTTTCAGAAGCTCGTGGAGCGGATGCACGGAACACCCGAAGAAAAGCCGATCGTGTTCCTGATGCTGCGGACGATGCAGAAGGCGCGATACGACGAGCAGAATAGAGGCCACTTTGGTCTCGCCGCGAAGAGCTACACGCATTTCACGTCACCGATCCGCCGCTATCCGGACCTCGTTGTACACCGCACGCTCCGCGAGTCGCGTCACGATGCGATGAACACCGATCGGAAGGATGAACTGGTCGAGGATCTTCCCGAAATTGCTCGGCACACTTCCGATCGCGAGCGCCGCGCCGACGATGCCGAGCGAGAGCTCGTGCAGTGGAAGAAGGTCCGTTTCATGGCCGACAAGGTCGGCGACGAGTTCGAGGGCTACATCACGGGGGTGACGGCGTTTGGACTATTCATCGAACTGATCGAGCATTTCGTCGAAGGACTCGTGCACGTGTCGACGATGGCGGATGATTACTATCGATTCGAGGAACGCGCCCACATCCTCCGCGGCGAAAACACGGGGAGGGTATACCGGCTTGGGGACAAGGTATCCGTCCAGGTCATCAAGGTCGATATGGAGCGGCGGCAGGTCGATCTTGGACTGACCGAGATCCTCGATCGCGTCCGCGAGTCCGAGCGTAATCGCGGGCCACGGACGTCGCGCGCGGGAAACGTTCGATCGGGACGCGATGCCCTGGCACCGTCGCGCGGCCGGGCCAAGAGTGTCCAGGGTAAGAAATCGGAGCAGCGGCGTGCGCAACGGCCCGGGCGGAAAGAACGGGCGGCGCGACGCAAGCCCTAATGTATGCGATCGATCGTCATTGGCACCGCCGGACACATCGACCATGGAAAGAGCGCCCTCGTGCGCGCGCTCACCGGGACCGATCCTGACCGGTTGAAAGAGGAGCAGGCGCGCGGCATCACAATCGATCTTGGATTCGCCCATCTCGAGAGTGACGGGGTGAACCTCGCATTCGTGGATGTCCCCGGTCACGAGCGCTTTGTCAAGAACATGCTCGCTGGCGCCGGTGGTGTCGACCTCGCCATGCTCGTGGTCGCCGCCGATGAATCGGTCATGCCGCAGACACGCGAGCATTTTCAGATCTGCAGGCTGTTGCACATCCCGGCCGGCGTCGTTGTGCTGACGAAGGCGGACCTCGCCGATGCCGATACGATCGAGCTCGCGAAAATCGAGGTTCGAGAGTTGACGGCCGGATCCTTTCTCGCGGATGCACCGATCGTCGTCGTGTCGGCGCGGACAGGTTTAGGACTCGATCAACTGCGTCGCACGCTCGTCGATCTTGCGACATCCGTTCGGGAACGAGATGCCGCCGGACAGGTTCGACTGCCGATCGATCGCGTGTTCTCGGTCAAAGGATTCGGGACGGTTGTGACCGGCACGCTCGTGTCCGGCACCATTCACGATGACACCGAGCTCGTTGTCCTTCCGCGCGAGCGCGTGGTCAAGGTCCGTGGGCTGCAGGTCCACGGGCGGAGAGAAGCGGCAGCCGACCCGGGTCACCGTGTCGCGGTCAACCTCGGGGGAGTCGAAGTTGGAGAGATCGCGCGCGGCGACACGCTGTGCGCCCGACGGGCGTTCGAACCGACGCAGCGCCTCGACGCCGTTGTCGAATTACTGACCGATGCCAGGCCCTTGCGTCACGGATCACGCGTGCGGTTCCATCAGGGCACGACGGAGCTCCTCGGTCGTGTCGCCGTCGCGGCGGATCGCCGGGAAATAGCGACGATTGCGGCGATTGAACCAGGCACGTCAGCGTACGTGCGCATCCGTCTCGAAGCGCCGGCCGTGCTCACGCGTGGTGATCGGTTCATCCTTCGCGCGTATTCACCGTCAATCACGATCGGCGGAGGATTCGTCCTCGATCCCCATCCGCCGCGCGTGGGTGTCCGGACGACCACGGCTCTCGAGCGGTTTCGACGACTCGACGGACCGGAAGGGATCGAGGGCATGAACAGTGCGGTGCTGGCATTCGTCGACGAGCGTGGCGAAAGCGGTCTTCAGGCGAACGCGCTGATCAGCCGCGCAGGATTGTCGCCGTCAAGTGCCGAGGCGAGTATGGGGCGCCTCATTGCCGCCGGATCGGTCGTGCGGATCGCCGACCTGCTCGTCGCACCTTCGGTTCTGCAGGGGCTTGCCGAACGGTTGCTGGCGGCGCTGAAAAGCCACCACGACTCGCAGCCGCTCTCGGAAGGGCTTCCGCGCGAGGAGGCGCGCGAGCGATTGTTCGGCCGGTCGTCGCCCCACATTTTCGATCACGTGCTCTCAACGCTCGCCGCGGCAGGGCGGATTGTGGTGCGGGATCGCGTGGCGCTGGCCGGACACCGCGTGTCCCTTTCCGGAGAAGACTCGCGCACGCGAGACGAAATCGAACGGATTCTCAAGGAGGCAGGTCTCGCGCCGCCCGACGCGGCAACATTGCAGACGCTCGTGAACGCCTCGGCGGCGATCGTCGATCGCATTTCCGGTCTGCTGGTCAGGCAGAAGACGCTCGTCAAACTCGACGCGCTCCTGTTTCATGCCGATGCGCTCGCACAGCTCAAGGCGGATGTGCGCGGCCTGAAAGCCAACGCACGCGTGGACGTGCCGGCGTTCAAAGAGCGCTACGGCATCACACGCAAATATGCGATTCCTTTGTTGGAGTATCTCGATCGGGAGCGAATCACGCGACGGGTGGGGGACGCTCGCGTGGTCTTATAGAAAGGACGCCTGGCGTTTCAGGCGGACATCAATCCTCGCGTTTCGCGCCTTCGCGCGTGGATTCCTTGAAATTGCGAATCCCCTTGCCAATACCCCGGCCGATCTCCGGCAGGCGATTTGCTCCGAAGATCATGATGATGATGATCAGAATGATGATCAGCTCAGGAAAACCCAGACTACCCATCTCACGAGCTCCTTGCAGTTGTCGCGGAGAGTCTGCCAATTCTATCACCGTTGCCCGGATGGCCTGTTGTCTAACAATTGTGGCCATGACGGCCTCCACGGCGGGCGCGGGCCGGCCGGGGCAGTTCACGTCCGGGGTCAATCTGGTTGAGGTATATGCGAGCGTCACCGACATGCAAGGCAATCCTGTTACAGGGCTGACCCAGGCAGACTTCGAGCTCCGCGAAAATGGCGAGCCGCAGGCAATCGCGAACTTCACCGCCGGTGATTTCCCATTGTCTGTCGCCGTCGCGATCGATCGCAGTTTCAGCGTGGCCGGCACCAAGCTTTCGCTCGCGAAGGCTGCCGGCCAGACGTTTCTGGCAGAGTTACGGGCTCAGGACGAAGCGATGATCATCGCAATCGGCTCGCAGGTCGACGTGATCGCGCCGTTGTCGACGGATCGAACGTCGCAGCGCAATGCCATGGAACGGCTCGACGCGTTCGGCACGACCGGACTGCACGACGCGATCATTCACGCGATCGATGTCGTGCAGCCGGCAAAAGGCCGGCGCGCGCTCCTCGTGTTGTCCGACGGCGACGATCGGTACAGTCAAGCGACCGTCACCGACGTCCTCGACCGCGCGCGCCGCTCCGACGTCATGGTCTTTCCCATTGCGCTCGGCCGCACACGTCCACCCCTTTTCGCGGAGCTGGCGACGCTCACCGGCGGACGCTCCGCACATGCCACTGATGCGGACACACTCACGCAAACGATGCGCGCCATCGCGCGGGAATTACGCTGGCAATATCTTCTCGGCTACACGCCCACGCGACCAGCAGTATCTGGCTCGAACGAGTGGCGATCCATCTCCGTCAGAATCAAGAGGCCCGATGCGAAGGTGCGGGCGCGCGATGGATACTTGATTAAGTAAAGGCAAAAGGGAAAAGGCAAAAGGCAAAAGGGAAGTCGCCGAGCGCCGTGAGAAAGCAGACAGGCAAGGCAGCAACACTTGGATCACTTCGACGCCGCGATCGTTGGAGCCGGACCGGCAGGGTGCCGGCTAGCGTGGCGTCTTGCGCGCGCGGGAGTGCGCGTCGCGATTTTCGATGCCAGCCATCCCCGTGAGAAGCCGTGTGGTGGCGGTGTAACGGGACGCGCGCTCGATCTCGTCCGCGATGCGATTGACACCTCCGCCATCAGCGCGGTGGCGATTACCGATATCACGTTTGCAGATCGTGCCAGACGAGCACAGGTCGAAATCGCCGACGGGCGTGACGCGACGCCGCAGCTTGCGGTTGCGCCGCGCGCGGTGTTCGATGGTGCGCTGCTCACCGCCGCCGTCCGCGCCGGCGCGACGCTTCATGCCGAACGGGTGCGCGATGTTTCGTGGGAGAACAATGGATGGTCCATTTCGACTCGGCAAGGATCGACGCGCTCGCCGTGGCTATTCGGCGCGGATGGTCCGAATAGTCTGGTTCGCCGCCGCCTCGGCCGTCCCTTCGAGCGCGCGGATCTGTCAATCGCCGCCGGCTTCTTCGTGCATGGTGTCGCATCGAGTACGGTCGCCATCATGTTCGAAGACAGTCCGCCAGGGTATCTCTGGTCGTTTCCGCGCCCCGATCATCTTGCCGTCGGCATTTGCGCGCAGGCAGACGTGTCGCGGCCTGCAACCCTGCTGGCCACGGCCGCGGCCTGGATCGCCCGCAACGTTGACGGCGGCTCTGATCGCGAACGTTATAGCTGGCCGATTCCGTCGCTTCGGCTCACCACGCTCGATCGCGAACGCCCGTGTGGCCCACGATGGATGCTGCTCGGCGATGCCGGCGGGATGGTTGATCCAATCACCCGAGAGGGAATCTTCTTTGCCCTTGTCTCGGCGGACGCGGCCGCCGACAGTTTTCTCGATGCCGGCGATCCGGCGGAGCGTTACGCGCAACAGATTCGAGCGCTGGTCTACGAAGAGTTGATGCGCGCCGCGCTTCTCAAATCGCGCTTCTTCAGTCCGCGATTCGTCGCCCTTCTGTTGCGGGCACTCATGCAAAATGCAAAGATCCGCGAGATCATGGCCGACCTTGTTGCCGGCCGTCAGCCGTATAAGGGACTTCGCCGACGGCTGCTGGGCACGTTCCAGCTTGGATTGCTCATTGAGATGTTGAAGGGCTGACAACGCCCGTTAGGCTTTACCTTTTCCCTTTTCCCTTTTACCTTTACCTAAGATGCCACACCCCCTCGTCATCGCCATGTTCCCTGAACTGCCGCAAGTGGCTGCCGCGGCGCGCCAGCTGCATGCTGCCGGCGTGGCCCCGGATCAGCTCTCCATCATCAGCCGCAATCACGATGAAGAGTCGGATTACGCGGCACAGATCGGTGGAACACCTGGTGCGGAAATCGAGGACTCGCGAACGGCCGCTCGCTTTGGCGAACTTTCGGGGTACCTTCTCGCCGCCATCGCGCTTGTGCTTCCTGGCATCGGTCCGATCGTCGCGGCCGGCCCTTTGGCCGCCGGACTCGGGGAGGCCGCCGGGCATGTCGCGGGCGGGATTGCAACCGCGTTGAGGGCCTCGGGAATTCCGGAAGACCGCGCCGAAGCGTTGCAGGCGGCGGTCGAAAATGGGGCGATCCTGCTTGCCGTGCACACCGTTCACGCCCGTATCGATGTAATTCAGTCAATCCTGCAATCGGCGGGCGCGACAGAGATTGAAACCGCTAATTGGGAGGAATGAGGCGCCAGCCTCCGTCGTCCACTCGGACGCTTCCGACGTCCTAATGTTGGGACGAAGTGGAGATGGGTTCTTCCAACTGACGCTGCCCCAAGGTCTGCCGTACGAGGCATCCTTATTGCACCTTGCGGAAGGGGACCGAGTCGGCGACAATGGCAGTTCAAGCTTTTTCTGAATACTCAATGCCGGATTCCTTTCCGGGCTCCAGCCCAAATGCTCGTTTTCTCGCCGGATCGCTTCCAGTAAGCGATACGTCGTGGAAGAGTTATCTACTGAAGACGTCGTGGTCCGTTGTGATCCACCTCGTCGGTCTTGCCGTGTTCATCTGGGTGATTACGAGAACCGGCGCGATGGATACGTTAGCGAAAGTGATCAACGCCCCCGACATTACGTGGATTGCATCGCCGGGACCCGGAGGTGGAGGGGGAGGCGGCGGCAACAAGATGCCGGACCCGCCGAAGAAAGCTGAAATCGCACCGCCAAAGCCGCGGGCGATGGAACCGCCACCGAAGCCGGCCGTCGAGCCCCCGAAGATTCCGCAGGCGAATATTCCTGCCATCACGTCGGTCACTGAACTGCCGGGCGCCACAACTCAGGCACCGGACGCCACCATTGCCCAGGGCCCATCGACCGGAGGTGGCGGCGGCACCGGAACCGGAAGCGGTGTCGGTTCGGGCACTGGATCGGGCTACTGTGAAGGGTACGGCGGGGGTTTCGGTGGAGGCGCCTATCGCGAAGGTAACGGCGTCACGTCACCAGTACTGGTCCACGAAACAAAGCCGAATTACACAGGCGAAGCGATGCGGGCCCGCATCCAGGGGCTCGTGAAGCTCGAAGCGATCGTCATGCCCGACGGTTCCGTCGGCGACGTCCGGATCGTCCACTCACTCGATCAGCAGTTCGGTCTGGACAAGGAAGCGATCAAGACGCTGAGACAGTGGCGCTTCAGGCCCGGCATGCGTCTCGGCCAGCCGGTTCCCGTCCTCATCCTCGTCGAGATCTCGTTTACCCTGCGATAAGTCATCGTCGCGAACCCGCGAACCGGCCAAAACCCGCGACCCACATGATAGGCTGGCGGCCGCGCGGGAGGTTGTGCGATGGCCGGACGGTTCACAGGCCTTTTAGTACTGCTGGCAGTTATCGCAACGCAGATCGTGTTCGGCGCTCAATCCTTCGGCGGGCTATCCGTTGCCAGCAGCCAACCGCCAACCGCCAGCCGCCAAGAGCCATTGATTCAGATCAATCGGCAGCGCCAGCTCGCCCGCGCAGATCTTGACTACGACACACCTGCGACGCGCCCTGAAGAAGGCATGCCGCTCGGCAATGGTCGGATGGGCAGTCTGGTGTGGACGACTCCGTCAGCAATCAAGCTTCAGATCAATCGCGTCGACGTTCACGCGATGGACAGCACAACCTTCAGCTTTCCTCGAGCTGATTCGGACTACAGCTATGGGTGCGGGTTCGTCGACATCAACCTCGTGCAGACGGGCGAAGATGTCTTCTCCGGAAAGGATTTCCATCAGCATCTTTCGCTGTATGACGCGCTCATGTCGCTTCGCGGTGGCGGTGTCCGTGCGCGCCTCGTCGCATCGCCGAACGCAGACGTCATGGCGATCGAGATCGACGATCAGCGCGCGCGTCCTGAATCGATCGGGGTCGATCTGCGGATGCTCAGATACCAGTCGCAGTACGTGCCGGGAAAAACACGCGAGCTTGCAGCGAACCACTCTGTTATCGTCCGTACTGCGGCCCATACGGCGACGTCTACACTGGGCATCGAGAGTGGACGGATCACCCTTTCGCAACAGTTTCGCGAAGCCAGTTTCTACGACTCTTCGGCGGTCGCGATCGCGGTCATCGGACGCGAATCACGCGCCCGTTATCTGAATCAGACTGGCGTGCAGCTTTCAGCGGTACCTGGCCGTGGCCGCTTCACGATTCTAATCGCTAGTGCGGCAAGCCGCGACGAGTCCGTCAACGTGGGTTCGAAAGCAGTCAGCACAATCGCCGCCACCGAGACGCGCGGATTTGAGGCGCTCAAGGACGAGGCGGCACGGTGGTGGAGCGACTACTGGTCGCTGGGCGCCGTCTACCTCCATGATGATTCCGGCCAGGCTGACTTCGTTGAATCGAACTATGACTACTTTCTTTACCTGATGGCAGCCAGCTCGCGAGGCGATTTTCCGCCGCGATTCGGCGGCATGATCTGGCAGACCGACGGCGACATGAGCCGATGGGGATCGCAATACTGGTGGGCGAATACGAGCGCGTACTACAACAATTTGATGCCTGCGAATCGTGTCGATCTGCTCGATCCGATGTTCAAGCTATACGGCGGGATGTACGACGCCGCTGCGGTTGCGGCATCGCAGCAGTGGGGAAGCGAGGGTATTTGGATTCCGGAGACGACATTCTTCAACGGTCCGGAACGGCTTCCCGACGACGTCGCGGCGGATCTGCGCGAGATGGTGCTCGCGCGCAAGGCGTTCAGCGATCGATCCGCGGCGTTTGACGAGTTTGCGGCAAACAAGAATCGCCACAACAGCCGCTGGAATTACCGTGCCGACGGCACGTGGGACAAGGGTAACTACGTCTTCACGTCGAAAGGCACCGGGATCTTCGGGCACACGTCACACATTCTCGGTGTTGCGGCCCGCATCGGCGCGATGGGATGGCAACGTTATCAGTTCACCGGCGATGAGGCCTGGTTCCGGCGGCAGGCCTACCCATTCATTCGCGGGGCCGCCGAGTTCTATCGCACGTTTCCCAACCTCGAGAAAGACGGTGCGGGCGTCTACCACATCAATCACACCAATAGCGGTGAATCGGCATGGAATTCCCGCGACGCACCGTACGAAGTCTCGTGCATGCACATGACCTTTCCGTTGGCGATTCGCGCATCCGAGGTTTTGAGTGTCGATGCGGAGCTGCGCGCAAAATGGCGCGAGGTAAAGGAGCACCTGGTTGCGGCTTCCGCACGCGCGCGATGTGGAACCGGCAGCGAGATCGCCGATGGCCGGCCCTACGGGGCGTTTGTTTACGAGGGATCTGGCGCGATGAACCCCGAGGGACCCGAAAAAGAATTGAAGCAGCGTTTTCTCGGATTCACCCGGCTGGGGAGTTTTATCGATGCCGCAGGTGGAGGGGGCGCCCGGATCTTTCGAAACCGACTGCGGCTACGCGAGGGGCCTGGAGCGATCGATGCGGAACATATCGCTGGATTGAGCACCGGCCTTCATGCGTCGCTGCTCAACAGCCATCCAGAATCGCTGACCAATGACGAGCCGGTCAGTATCTTCAACGATTGGCCGAAGGACTGGGACGCGACTTTCACGCTCCTTGCGCGTGGCGGCTTCATCGTCAGCGCCGCGCAACAGAATGGAAGGGTTCCGCTCGTCGAGGTGCTGTCGCAGCGTGGCGGCGAGTTTCGACTCGTGAATCCGTGGACCGCCCGCGGTGCGACCGTCTATCGGGACGGACGTAAAGCCGAAGACATCGCGGGCGCCACGATCCGCGTGAAAACAGTGCCCGCGGAGCGAGTTGCACTCGTGCCGCGTGGTACGATGCCGAGGCCGATCACCGTCCCAGTTCAGTGAAAAAAAGGCCGGCCAGGATTTCTCCCAGCCGGCCCCAATCGCAAATCCTCAATCTCAATCGACAATCGCCAATCGCGAAATCAGCAATCGGCGATCATCAATCAGCAATTAGTACATTCCGCCCATTCCGCCGCCGCCACCAGGCATCGCCGGCGCGTCCTTCTTCTCCTCGGGGATCTCGGAGACCAGCGCCTCGGTGGTCAGGAGCAGTGAGGCAATCGACGACGCGTTCTGGAGCGCCGAGCGCACGACCTTGGTCGGGTCGATGACGCCGGCCGACACCAGGTTCTCGTACTTGTCGGTGGCCGCGTTGTAGCCTTCCTCGGCGCCCTTCGCGTCCTTCACCCGCGCAACCACGATCGAGCCTTCCTGGCCAGCGTTGGTCGCGATCCATCGCAGCGGCTCTTCAATCGCCTTGCGGATCAGGTCGACGCCCACCCGCTGATCGCCTTCCAGCTTCAGGCTCTCGAGTGCCTTCGCCGCGCGAATCAGCGCCACACCGCCACCCGGGACGATGCCCTCCTCGACGGCCGCCTTTGTCGCATGCATGGCGTCCTCGACGCGGGCTTTCTTTTCTTTCATTTCGGTCTCGGTTGCCGCACCAACCTTGATGACGGCGACGCCGCCGACGAGCTTGGCAAGCCGTTCCTGCAGCTTCTCGCGATCGTAGTCCGAGGTGGTTTCCTCGACCTGTGTGCGGATCTGCTTGACGCGGCCTTCGATCGCATTCTGGCTGCCCGAGCCTTCGACGATCGTCGTGTTGTCCTTGTCGATCGTGACCTTCTTCGCCTTGCCGAGATCTTCGAGCTTGATGTTCTCGAGCTTGATACCGAGATCCTCGGTGATCGCGCGTCCGCCGGTCAGGATCGCGATGTCTTCGAGCATCGCCTTGCGACGATCGCCGAAGCCCGGAGCCTTGACCGCGACCGCCTGCAGCGTGCCGCGCAGCTTGTTCACGACGAGCGTGGCGAGTGCTTCACCGTCGACGTCCTCAGCAATGATCACGAGCGGACGGCCCGCCCGCGCCACCTGTTCGAGCAGCGGCAGGAGGTCCTTCATCGAGCTGATCTTCTTCTCGTGGATCAGGATGACAGGATTCTCGAGCACGACTTCCATGCGCTCCGGATCGGTCACGAAGTAGGGTGAGAGATAGCCGCGATCGAACTGCATGCCTTCGACAACTTCGAGCGACGTCTCGAGCGTCTTGGCCTCTTCGACCGTAATTACGCCGTCCTTGCCGACCTTCTCCATCGCCTCGGCGATGATCTTGCCGATGGTGTCGTCGCTGTTCGCCGAGATCGTGCCGACCTGCGCGATCATGTTGCCGGCTACCGGCTTCGACTGCTTCTTCAGCGATTCGATGACCGCCTCGACCGCCTTTTCGATTCCGCGCTTCAGTTCCATCGGGTTCGCGCCGGCGACGACGTTCTTCGCGCCTTCACGGAAGATGGCCTGCGCGAGAACGGTGGCCGTGGTCGTGCCGTCGCCCGCGATGTCGGACGTCTTGCTCGCCACTTCGCGCACCATCTGTGCGCCCATGTTCTCGAGCGGATCCTTGAGGTCGATTTCCTTCGCGACGGTCACGCCGTCCTTGGTAATCGTGGGGGAACCGAACTTCTTGTCGAGGACGACGTTGCGGCCCTTCGGACCGAGCGTCACTTTGACGGCATTGGCGAGCAGGTTGACGCCGCGCAGGATGGCCTGGCGCGACTCCTCGCCGTAAATGATCTGTTTAGCCATGTTTCTTCAATCTCCGATGGTTGTGGATTGTTACTTCGTGATAACCCCGAGGATTTCCTCCTCGCGCATGATGAGGTACTCCTCGCCGTCCATCTTGATTTCCTGGCCGGAGTACTTGCCGAAGAGAA
>Ga0075418_10007762_pt1 | contig 12061 bp, 9 predicted proteins | sample SoiMetdeltSBSDD2_FD_81776 | JGI IMG/M metagenome (GOLD analysis project Ga0075418, IMG submission 81776) | Bulk soil microbial communities from a Populus tree surrounding site in Tennessee, USA - Soil MetaG P. deltoides SBSDD2 | ecosystem: Environmental > Terrestrial > Soil > Tree plantation...
GACTGGATGATTTGCGGCTGCCACAACTGCAGGCCGCTGCTCACGGCCGTGCTGCCGGCGAGGACGAGGCTGAGAATCAGCACGTGACGGCTGAACAACACCTGCCACAGGCTTCCCTGCGCGAGCCGCGCGCGCGGTTTTGAGTCACCGTCCAGGCGTTTCTGCAACCATTCACGCTCGTCAGGCGACAGCCAGCGCGCGTGTGCAGGACGGTCGGTGAGTACGAACAGGCACACGACGCCGAGCAGGACGGCCGGGATGCCTTCGATGATGAACATCCATTGCCATCCTCGAACGCCGAGCCATCCGTCCAGGCCAAGCAGTGCCGCCGAAATCGGTGACCCCAGGAAACCGGAGAACGGAATCGCAACCGTGAAGAGCGCGATGATCCGCGCCCGGTACTCAGGTGGAAACCAGTACGTCAGGTACAGCATGACGCCGGGAAAGAACCCCGCTTCGGCGGCGCCGAGGAGGAATCGCATGGCATAGAGCGAATTCGGACCGGTCACGAGCGCCATCGCCATGGCCAGCACGCCCCAGGTGACCATGATGCGGGCAATCCACAGTCGGGCGCCGACTCGCGCGAGAACGAGATTGCTAGGCACTTCGAAGAGGAAATACGACAGGAAGAAGATCCCGCCGCCGAGGCCGAAGACGGTCGACGACAAGCGCAGGTCGCGCACCATCTGCAGCGCGGCAAATCCCAGATTGACTCGATCGACGAACGACACGAAGTAGCAGACCATCAGGAACGGGACGAGCCGCAGCGTCACCCGCCGGATGACCGCGGACTCGAACTGGGTCACTGAAGGTTGAACAGGCGTAGGCATCGACACGACTACTGAGCGGCGGGCGGGCGCGCGGCGCGCGGGCCAGGGCCTTCTGTCCCACCCAGTTTCTTCAGCAGCGCGACGGTGCTTTCCTGCGGCACAGGCAACTGCGCGACGATCGTCTTGCCCATCGCGACGTCGAGCGGTGTGTATCCCTGCTTGCTCGTCGCGTTGACGTCCATGCCCTGATCGATCAGGAACTGCACGATGGTGTCCGCTCCACGCAGGGCGGCGCCGTGCAAGGCGTTCTCGCCGCGGCTGTCAGTCTGCTGGAGATCCAGGCCAGCGGCCATCATGACCTTGACGGCCTCGAGCGCGTCGCGCTCGCTTCCGCGCGTGTTCTTGTCGCGATACCCGATGCCGGCGGCAAGCATGAGTGCGTTGGCTCCGCCCTTGGTCGTCAGCGTCGGGTTCGCACCTTTCGCGAGCAGCAGCCGGATCACCTCGTGATCGCCGGCGCGCGCAGCACGCATCATCGGCGTGGCGCCGTCACCAAGCGTGTTGTCACCAAAATCCATTCCGCTGCGCACCGTGAGCGGACGCGTCAGCGGCACATCCAGCTTCGCGCCGCGATCGATGATCGCCTTGATGACGTCCATCGTCGGCAGCGGATCGTCGGTCGTCCGATTCGGCATCGCCGTCCAGTCTTCGTTGCGGATGTCGATCATGGCGTAGAGCGCCGTGCGGCCGCCGGCATCAACGATGTTCACGTCGGCACCGCGGTCGATCAGGAGCTTCGCCAGCGTGTACTGCTTGTTCATGATCGCGGCAACGAGCGGCGTGACGTTGTCCACGTCGCCGAAATTCACGTCGACGCCGGCATCGAGCATGATGCGCGCCGACTCGAGGTCGCCCTCGCGCGCCGTGAACATCAGCGCGGTGAAGCCGCCGCGCGGGATAGGAGAAATCGCCGACGCGGCGCTCAGCTTGGGCGGCTTCGTCTCTCGATCGTATCCCCTGATCTTCCAGTCGGCGCCGCGCTCGAGCAGGAGCTCGACGACCGCAGCGTGACGCTCGGCTGCTGCCCACATCAAAGCCGTCTGTCCCTTGTAGCGCTCCCTCGCGTTCACGTCGGCGCCCCTATTAAGAAGCATCCGCACTGCGTCCACGTTGCCCGTGCGAGCGGCGCTCATCAGCACGGTTTCACCGTCAGGAGTGGACAACGCTTTCGCATCCGCACCCGCGTCGAGCAGCACTTTGACCAGGTCGGCATTGCCGGACGCGGCCGCTTCCGAGAGCGGCGAGGCGCCGAACCGATTGGTGATGGCCGCCTTCGCGCCGGCGGCGATCAAAAGCTGCACTGCCTCGACGTCATTCCAATGGGCAGCCCAATGCAGCGCGGTGGTCCCGTCGGCCTGGGGCGCATTGACATCGACGCGCTTGCTCACGATCCCACGCAGCGCCGCGATGTCGTTCCGTTGCGCCGCGTCAGCGGCATCCGAGGTTCCCGCAGACGCGAGCGACGGCATCGCGCCGATCAGGAGACACGCAAGAAGACGAGTTGATCGCATGGCAGCGCCTCTTAGAACTTACACATCCGACAGCAGACCCGTGCTGTCGCCGACCTTCTCCTGCCTGACCCCGGCCTTGTCGAGGATCGTCAGCAAGAGGTTCGACATCGGCGTGCCTTCGGGATACATGAGGTGTCGCCCGCCCTTCAGCCGCCCGGCCGCACCACCGGCAATCAGCACCGGCAGCGGCGCGTGATTGTGGATGTTGCTGTTGCTCATGGCGCTGCCGTAGAGGATCAGCGAGTGATCGAGCAGGTTGCCATCGCCGTCCGGCGTCGACTTCAACCGGTCGAGCAGATACGCGACCTGCGACACATGGAAGGCGTTGATCTTCGCGAGCGTTTCGAGCCGCGCCGGGCTGTTCTGATGATGCGACGCTGGATGGAAGGCTTCCGAGATCCCGAGCTTCGGGAACGTTCGGTAGCTGACCTCGCGAGCCATCATGAACGTCGAGATGCGGGTGATGTCGGCCTGATACGCGATCGCCATCAGGTCGAACATCAGCTTCGTGTGTGCCTCGTGATCGTCGGGAATGCCGGTGGGTGACTCCGGCACGGCCAGCGACGGATTCGATGCTTGACGCTCGGAAATCTGGATGCGGCGCTCGATCTCGCGGACGGCGTCGAGGTATTCGGCCACCCGGTTGCGATCCTTCACGCCAAGGTCGCCCTGCAGCCGCCGCACCTGCCCGGTGATCGCGTCGAGGATGCTGCGCTGCGTCTCGATGCGCTCCAGGCGCTCTTTTACGGTGGCACCATCGCCGAACATGCGGTCGAAGACGACGCGCGGGTTGATCTCCATCGGCAGCGGCGACGTCGGCGTCCGCCAGGAGATGGTGTTCATGTAGGTGCAGCTGAACCCGACGTCGCAGGAGCCGACGAGACCGCTGTAGTCCTCGACTGCGAGCTCCAGCGACGGTAGCAGCGTGTCCTGGCCGATCTGGGCCGCCGCCATCTGGTCGATCGTGACGCCGGCCTGAATGTCGGCGCCGTCAGTGCGCTTCGGGTGCACGCCGTTCAGGAACACCGCCGGGCAGCGCGTGTGGTCGCCGCCGTTGTCGCCCGCACCCTGCGGTCCGGCTTGCGCGTGCGCCAGGTTGCTCAACACGACCACCTGGTCCGTGTGCGCGGCCAGCGGTGCCAGAATCGGCGAGAGCTCCAGCGCGCCGGTAGTGGCCGGTGTCCACTGGTTCATCACCGCGCCGTGCGGGATGAAGCAGAGGCCAAGCTTGATCTGCGGCCGGGCCGCGGTCTGCGCCAGGAGCGTGCGTGCCGGCACCATCGCGTCGAGAAATGGCAGCGACATGGTGACGCCGACACCGCGGATGAACGTGCGCCGCGAGAGATGCTTTTTGAACAGAGCGCTCATCTGGTCTCCTTGACAGGCACTGCACTCTCTTTCATCTGGAACGGAACGCTTCGCGTCACGCCGAGCACGATGGATGAAAACGTGTAGTCGGTGAAGCGCGCATCCTGGACGATTTTGCGCACCGCGGGCATGTCGTAATACTCGAGCCCGCGCCCCACCGCATAGGTCAGCATCCGTTCGGTGAGGACACCGACGAAGACATCGGGTCGCCTCGTCATCTCCCGACGCAGCGCGCTCACCCCATCAAGCTTGGCGCCGGTGAAGAGCGTCCCAGAGGCATCGATGGCCGTGCCGTCTTCCTTGGCGCGCCATCGACCAATGCCGTCGAAGTTCTCCATCGAGAACCCGATCGGATCCATGACGCGGTGGCAGCCGGCGCACACCGGACTGGCTCGATGGCGCTCCATCCGCTCGCGCAACGACACCACCTTCCCATCCGCGTCGCCGTCGGGAAGCGGTGGGACGTTCGGTGGCGGCGGTTGAGGCGGCACACCAAGCAGATTCGTAAGGATCCACTTGCCGCGTTCGACCGGCGACGTGCGATTCGGGTACGAGGTCACGGTGAGGATGCTCGCCTGCCCCAACAAGCCGCGCCGCGCCTCGTTCGGGACGTGCACGCGCCGGAACCGGCTGCCATAGATGTTCGGCATGCCGTAGTGCCGGGCCAGCCGCTCGTTCACGAACGTGTAGTCCGCGTTCAGGAGATCCATCACGCTGCGGTCCTCGCGCATGATGCTGTCAAAGAACAGCTCGGTCTCCTGTTTCATCGCCTGCCGGAGGTTGTCGTCGAAGTCCGGGAAGGCGCCGAGATCCGGATTGGAGTTCTTCAGATTGCGCAGGTGCAGCCACTGCTCGGCGAAGTTGTCGATGAGCGTCTTCGACCGCGGATCGGCCAGCATCCGCCTGACCTGCTGTTCGAGCACCGCCGGCTGCTTCAGTTTTCCCTGCGCCGCAAGCGCGATCAGCGGCTCGTCGGGGAGGCTGCTCCACAGGAAGAACGAGAGGCGCGACGCCAGCTCGAGGTCACCGAGCCGATAGACCTGAGGGGACTCGTCCCGCCGTAGCGCAACGCGCGAAGGCGGATCAGATTCTGCGCGGAACAGGAAGTCCGGGCTGGCGAGAATGAACTGCAGCGCCGACTCGATCCCGCGTTCGAAATCGCCGTTCTTCCGCCCGCGCGCGTAGAAGTTCATCAGCACGTCGGCAGTCGAAGGATCCACGGGCTTCCGATATGCCTGCCGCGCGAGCATGATCACGATCTGCCGCGCGCACGCCGTTTCCTGCGCCGGAGTCGCGTGCCGGCACTGCAGGATCTTTCGTCGCGACGCCGTGTCGCCTGGGCCCGTCGCCGCGTATGGGCCTTCGATCGTGATGCGATCGACGGACGGATCGCCCATGATGTCCAGGCCATCGATCGTCGTCCGCATGAACGGCTTGATCAGATCGTCGCGTGGCGCCTGACTCTTGAGGACGGTGGTCGCCCAGATCGTGTGCGTGCCTGCCTTCACGGGAAGCCGCACGGTGAGTTGGCGATCGAGCTCGGCGCCAAACGTGCCGGGATTTTCAGCCATCCGGCCGAAATCGTCGCGCCCGCCCGCAGTGACGACGGTCAAGCGCGCACCGTCCATCGCGATCTCGATGTCGTGCGGATCTTCCATGCCGCGCATCAGATCAAACGTGTTGCGCCACAAACGAAGCTTGATGACGTACTCGGCATCAACGGGGAACGTGTGCTCGATCTTCATGCCGCCACGGGTTCCCGGCGGCAGCCCCTCGAGCTGCTGGTCCTGCGAGAGATCCGGCCGCACGCGATAGGTCGTCGTGCTCGGCGTGATGTTCACGTTGCCAAGCGCCGTCCGGCTGATGTTCCAGGCGGCCGACAGGTACCGCTCCATCAAGGAAGGCGACACCGTGAGCACGTCCGCGATGTTGTCGAACCCGCTGCTCTCATCGTCCGGCGGCAGGAGCGCGGTGGCGTCGATCTCGAGCGACAGCAGGTCCCGGATCGCGTTGGCGTACTCGGCGCGATTGAGTCGATGAAGCGCGGTGCGGCCAGGACGTGGACGGACTGTCGCGGCTCGGTCGATGGTGGTTTCGAGACGACTGACGAACGCCTCGAATGTCGCGGCATCCGGCCGCGGCATCCCTGCGGGAGGCATCATGCCGGCCCTGACTTTCCGAATCACTTTCTCCCAGAGCTCAGGATGTCCTGGGATGTTCGTGAGATCGGCGTGCTCGAGCGATAGCTCACCCGAACGCGTACGGTCGTTGTGACAGGCGGCGCAGTAGGTCTTGACCAGTGCCGCATCGGACGAGGACTGGGCTGCGTCACTGGACGATGCGGCCGTCCCGCCCGTCGCTTGTGCCAAGCCCACAGGCCCGGCGAATAAGACGGCAAGGACGAATGCAAGGACGGCTGATAGGAGTATGGTTCGCACGTAGGGACCCACTATCGCATTATCGCGTTTCCAGGCCTACTTCGTTGACCCCAATCCCTCCGCGCACGAGAACTCGCGTAACTCATCGTTCGGCGGCGACACCTTCCGATACGTTCGAACCGAGGTAAAGGGTTCGACAAGCGCTTTCGGATCCATGGAGGTGATCCGATCCTCGAGGACGCCAGGCGACGTGAACCTGATGCGCTCGCGCACGGTGAACTGATCGCTGTGCGGCGAGAACGTATCGAACAGCGTGTCCTCGCGAATCGCCACCGTGTCCACGACGAGCGTGTCCCCTTCCCAGCGCCCAGTGGAATACCCGGCGAAGGTCGGATCGTCGAGGACCTTCTGCGACGGTTTGCGGCCGTCTAGAAAAATCCGGCGATACACGTCGTTCAGCTCGCCGTAGACGGTGATCTTGTCTTTCGTGTGTTGAATTTCCATGCCGTAGGTCATCGACATCATATTGGGCATGCCGGCAGAGAGACACCTGGCATTCGGATCGAATTCATCCGATCCGGCCATGCGCGACTTCCGAATGACTTCCCATTTAGCCAAGTACTCAGGCGTCAGCTTCGGCGCGTTTTCCGGTCGGCCCTCACGTCCATCGAGAACCAACACCGGTCGCGGCGGCGGCACGGCCTCTCCGCGAGTCCCCGTCGCCGGCGGAGGCGTCGCGGCGCGGCCGCCTCTTGCCTGACCAAACGGGTTGATCGGAGAGTACACGCCGGTGAAGTCCGGCGGGGGCGTTCCTTGCGCGCGAAGCGATGCCATCGATACGAACAACAGGCATAGGAGCGCCGAAGAAAACACCGCAACGGCCTTCGACATGATGTTCTCCTTCATCTGTGATTACTGAGCCGGCGGCGCCTGTTCCCCAACCACAGTGCCATCAGCGCGCCTGACGCGCGTGAGGAGACCGGTTAGGCTGCCATCCTTCGCCGGGCTGAAATCTACGGTAATCGTGTCGCCAGGTTTGAGGATGGTTTTCGACCAGCCAGCGCGGACCAACTGGCCGGGTGTACGGCCCTCGATCGACCACTGCGCCTTGCCGCCCTTGCCGTCGTCGACCGACAAAATGATCCACACGTGCGGGTTCGTCCACTTCCACTCGATGACTGTGCCCGTGAGCACGGTCACCTTGTCACCATCAAACGCCGAGTTGCTGTGGTGCGCGAGGGCGGACGTCGCCACCAGCAGCACTGCGATGACAAATGAAGGGATTCTCATATGTGATCCTCCGCGATGGCGCCGTGACTTCTCGATAACCACGCCTGCGGCGTTGCCGTCGATTCGGACGCGGTCAGTTGCCGATGGATGACCCCGCGAACATCTTGCGGCCGTCTTTCGTGGTGATGGCCGATGCGTTGCCGACGTGGGGGGCGTTCTTGGCCATATATCCGGCCACGGTCACGGTCTCGCCCGGCTTGAGCGAATCGCGACGCCAGCCCCGCCGCATCAGACCGTTCGGGCCGGCCAACTCGAAGTCCCAATTCACGATCTTCCCCGACTCGTCCTTGACATCAACGAACACGTGCGCATGGGGGTTGAACCAGTCCACCCGAGTCACCACGCCCGTGACCGTCACCGGCTTGTTCCGGTCGAACTCCGCGTCGAACGAGTGATGCGCCGCGATGGACCCCGCACCGAGCAGCAGACCGCCGCAGACGACCAGTCCACGCACGCCAAGCGCCTGACGCCACATCCTCATACCCTCCTTTGCGCGCTGCCGGCTCTCGATCGACGCCGTCAGCGCCCCCGCATCACTTGTCGAAGAGCTTCGTCGAGGTCTCGTTCTCGGCGCAGATGAACTCGATGAGCTCTTCATCGGATAGTAGCCGCTGCGTGAAGTTCACGGTCCACGGCCGCGTGTACGCCTTCGGATCGTTCACGGTCACCTCGATCTCGAGCGTGCCGAAATTCGGACGGCGGAAGCGCTCGGTCATCGTGGCCTGCGCGGTGAGCGGGCTGCCGGCGACGTCGAGCCATCCCCCGTCACGGAACCCGCTCGTCTGTACGACGAGGGTGTTGCCTTCCCACTTGCCCGTCGAGTAGCCGTACCACCACGGCTGCGGGTCGTTGTCCGGCAACGGTCGCCCGTCCAGGAAGATCTGCCGGATGCCGGCGTTCCCCTCGTAGAGAATGACGATGACCTTCGGCGCCTGGATGATCTTGCGCGGCTGGGGATGCGTGTGGAACTGCATGTTTCCCATCGGCAGACAGTGGGCGTCCGGGTTGTCTTTCATGTTGTCTGCCATGCGCTGCTTCTTGAGCGCCAACGCCCAAGGCTGAAACGGAAGGCCGCCGGGCATGCCCGAGCCGATGTCGAAGAACAGCCGGACCGGGCCTCCGCCGGCGCCTGGCGCCGCGCCCTGGCTTTGGGGCGCGCGAGGCGGCGTGCCCGGGATGGGTGGGGCACCACCGGTCCCGGAGATGCTCGAATTGACCGTCGACGGGGTCGAGGGGTTCTCCCACAGCCCGGACAGGTCGGGCTTGCCGTCCGGAGTTTTGGGCGCCGGAGCTGCTAGATTGATCTCGCCAGACCTGGTCCGCGGCACGCCTTGGGTCTTGTAGGTCGGCCACTGCGCCTGGACCACGACGGACGCAAGCACCGCTCCGATCACGCATGCAAGGAACCGCATCCGCGCTCTCCTTTGCAGTCCCGAGCTCATTGATCAACTCACGAGAGTTCTGGAAGCCGCGGTCAGTCTAGTCGCTGACGCGGTCTCAGTCGAGCCCGTAGTGTCTCAGCAAATCGATCCTAATTCTCTCCTCTTCGAGAAACTCCACCACGCTACGGGAGTTCCTCGAACAGGCGAACGATGCCCTAACACGAAGAAGTGCAGCGAGCGGGCATCATCAGTCCACCTTCGCGCTTCGCGCTACGGTGGACATCCTTCCGCATGGCCTGCCATCCGAAGATCACGGCTCGATGGCAAGCGTGAGCGAAGGATGGAGGCGCCGCCCGGATTTGAACCGGGGATGGAGGTTTTGCAACAGGCCCTCCACTACGCAGTATGCTGAGCGCAACGAATGCTGAATTCTCCAAACGGATTTCGCCAGCTCATCGAACTCCCTCAGCATCCGAACGGGTTCGGTCCTTTTTCGTCCTCTCCGGGCGAGCCGCGCCGGTCGCAGCCGTGATCCCGCGAGCTGAGGACCGAGCGTGGATCGCGTGGGCGATGCAGAGGATCAAGGCGGACTTCTGCCGGTCGTCGGACACGCACCTGCTTCCTGTGCGGCTCCCCTCCTTTCCAAGTATCCAGTTGTACCTCAAGGACGAATCCACGCACGTGACGGGCAGCCTCAAACATCGGCTCGCGCGTTCGCTGTTCCTGTACGCCCTTACGAACGGCCGATTGAGAGAAGGTGGCCTCGTCGTGGAAGCGTCATCGGGCAGCACGGCGATCTCAGAGGCCTATTTCGCTCGGCTGCTTCGGCTGCCGTTCGTAGCGGTGATGCCCGCCTCGACCTCCAAGGAGAAGATCGCCCTGATCGAGGCCGAAGGTGGCCGCTGTCACCTCGTCGACGACTCGAGCAAGGTCTACGAGGTCGCCACCCAGCTCGCAGAGGAGGCTGGCGGCTGCTACATCGACCAGTTCACGTACGCCGAGCGCGCAACTGATTGGCGAGGGAACAACAACATCGCTGAGACGATCTTCGCGCAGATGCGCGATGAAACGCATCCGATCCCGACGTGGATCGTTGTCGGCGCAGGAACCGGCGGAACCGCGTCAACGGTCGGCCGCTTCATTCGCTACCAGGGACATGACACTCGCTTGTGCGTCGTGGACCCTGAGCATTCCGTGACATTCGACTACTTCCGCACCGGTGACCGCTCGCTCACGCTGGGACGTGGCTCTGGGGTGGAAGGGATTGGACGCCCTCGAGTCGAGCCTTCGTTCATCCGGTCCGTCGTCGATCAGATGATCAAGGTGCCCGACGCCGCGTCATATGCGGCGATGCTGTTCCTCCACAAGCTGATGTCCAAACGCGCCGGGCCGTCGAGCGGAACCAATCTCTGGGGCGCGTTCGAACTCATCGCAGACATGGCCGCCGCTGGCGAAGAGGGCTCGGTGGTCACGTTGATTTGCGATTCGGGCGAACGGTACCTGCAAAGCTACTACAACGATGTGTGGCTTGCGCAGCGCAAGGTCGACCTGAGGCCGTACCGCCGCCAGCTCCAAACCTTCTACGAGCATGGCGAATGGACGCACCGGCAGCCGCGCGCGCAACCGGCGTACGGTCAGGAAGCAATTCATGAGTAGCGCGATCGCACCGGCCGATTGCGAATCCGAGCAGTGACGCATCATGGGTGATGTCGCCGCTTTCGTGGCTCACATGCGTCACGACCTCCGATCACCGATCAACGCGATCCTCGGCTACAGTCAACTTCTCCTCGAAGAAGGGGACCAATCGTCATTGAGCGTCACGGAGCGCGACGATCTCGGGCGCGTGGCAGACTCGGGAAAACAGCTCCTGCGCATTATCAGCGACATCCTGGATCCCGCCGGGATCACGGACGGCGTCGAGGAATATGCTTTCCGGCTGCGACTCGCAACGCGTCCTCCGCTTATCGAGGTCCGAGGCTGTATCGAGACGCTGCTCGAGGCGCACGAGCACGCTCCGGTCGGCGACGACCTGCGGCGGATCCATGTCGCGGCGGCTCGGTTGTCCGAGCTCATAGACAGCGTCGAACACACGTTCCGAGTTCGCGTGGCCACCACTGATGACGCGCCGCAGCTGGTCTCCGTCAGCGCCGAGGCGATTGAAGCCACGGGCGACGTGGGAAAAGGTGGGGGCTCGATTCTGGTCATCGACGACGAGGAGGCCAACCGAGTTCTGCTCGCTCGCCGGCTGGTTCGCCAGGGTTACTCGCTCCTCTTCGCCGAAACCGGCGAGGCCGGGTTGGCGACCGCGGCCCGCGAACCGGTCGACGTGATCTTGCTCGACGTCTGGCTGCCGGGACTCAGCGGCTACGGAGTGCTTGCCAGGCTGAAAAGCGATGAAGCGCTGCGAGAGATTCCGGTCCTGATCATTACCGCTGTGGATGACGCTCAAAGCGTCACGCGGTGTCTTGCACTCGGCGCCGACGACTATCTCGCCAAACCCTACGATCCAGCGGTGCTCGGCGCGCGCGTTCGTGCGTGCATGACGAAGAAGCGTGCCCGCGACTTCGACCTCGCGTATTTGCGAGGCGTGGCCAGAGTCACCGCTGCGGCGCTCGCCGTCGAGTCGGGGCAATTCACCGCCGAGAGTCTCGACGAGGTCGTGCGGCGGCCCGACGCCCTGGGCAATCTTGCCAGACTCTTCCGCCGGATGGCGATTGAAGTGGCGGCGCGTCAGCGTCGGCTCGAAGACCAGGTCCAACAACTCACTATCGCCATCGACGAGAGCAAAAAGGCCGCCCAGGTCGACGAGATCACGGAGTCCGACTATTTTCGAGATCTCCAGGCGCGTGCCCGTCACTTCTCCGCTCGGCGTGCCGCCCGGGGCGGCGATTCCGCCTGACAGAGAACTCTGCAGAAACGACCCCCGTGGCGAAGATCATCTCCGTTCACTCGTACCGCGGCGGCACGGGGAAATCGAATGTCACTGCCAACCTTGCCGTGTGCCTTGCGGCCGCTGGAAAGCGTGTGGCGGTGGTCGACACCGACATCCAGTCGCCCGGGATCCATATGTTGTTCGGACTCAAGGACACGAGTAGCTTCGCACGCTCAATGACTACTTGTCGGAACGCTGCCGGGTGGGAGAAACCGCAGTAGAAGTGACGCCCGATGCGATCAACGAGACCAAAGGACACATCTGGCTGGTCCCGTCCAGCCTCCAGGCTGGCGAGATCGCCAAGGTCCTCCGTGAGGGGTACAACGTCGGCCTCATGAACGACGGTCTCCAGGATCTCATCGACGAACTC
>Ga0075418_10007764_pt1 | contig 12058 bp, 10 predicted proteins | sample SoiMetdeltSBSDD2_FD_81776 | JGI IMG/M metagenome (GOLD analysis project Ga0075418, IMG submission 81776) | Bulk soil microbial communities from a Populus tree surrounding site in Tennessee, USA - Soil MetaG P. deltoides SBSDD2 | ecosystem: Environmental > Terrestrial > Soil > Tree plantation...
GGATCCGCTTGCTGCCGCCGCGCGCAGGAATTACCGCCACGTTCAAAGGACATCCTTCAGCGCAAGCACTACTTGCCGCTGCTCCTCGTCGGTCATCCCAGGGTACAGCGGCAGCGTCAGCGCCGTCCTTCCGTGGGCTTCAGCCTCCGGGCACCGTCCCGCCGCAAAGCCAAGCTCGCGGTAATAGGGCTGCAAATGCACCGGCAGGTAGTGCACGTTCACCCCGATGCCTCGCTGCCGCAATCCATCGAATATGCGCCCGCGCTCGCTGCCCGTGGCGTCCCGCTCCGTCCGGGCTACGTAGAGATGAAACGCGGACTGGTTCCCAGGCAGCACGCGCGGCAACCGCAACGGCAGGCCGCCCAGTTCGCGGTCGTAGCGGCGAGCCAGCGCGTTACGGCGTTCGAGGTAGGCGTCCAGCCGTCCTAGCTGGCTCGAGCCCAGGGCAGCCTGGATGTCCGTCATGCGATAGTTGTAACCCAGCATCTGCTGCTCGTAGTACCAGGCCGGAATCCGATCCGGTAGATCAAACGCACTCCGTGCCGCGCTGCTACCGATTTGCGCCGCGTTGCGCGTGACCCCGTGACTGCGCAGCATGGCCATACGTTCCGCAAGGGCTGGGTCGTTTGTCAGGGCCATGCCGCCTTCGCCGCTGGTGATGATCTTCACCGGGTGGAAGCTGAACACGGTGATGTCGGACCACCGGCAATTTCCCACTGGTTCGCCATTTCGTGACGCGCCTACGGCGTGCGACGCATCCTCCAGGACCTTGAAACCATATTGCTGTGCCAGTTCCCAGATCCCTTCCTGCTCGGTTGGCTGGCCCGCGAAGTGCACCGGTACGACGACTGCCGGCAATCTCCCCGCGCGCTTAGCTCGGCCGAGTTTCTCGGTCAGCGCGGGAACGCTGAGATTCCAGGTGACTGAGTCGATATCGACGAAGTCAACGTCTGCGTCGCAGTAACGCGCGCAGTTTGCGGACGCAACAAACGTGTTGGGCACCGTCCAGAGGAGGTCACCCTTGCCCAGCCCGAGCGCCAGGCATGCGAGGTGCAGGGCGGATGTGGCGCTGTTGACTCCGATTGCATGCTTGGCCCTCACGCGCGACGCGACGGCATCCTCGAAACGCGGTACGGCCGGCCCCTGGGTGAGAAAATCCGAGCGCAGGACTTCGACGACTGAGTCAATATCGGACTGCGTGATGTCTTGCCGGCCGTAGGGAATCATTCCACTTCCGAGTAGTGATTCATGGCGACTATCTCGTCGATGGAAAGGAAGTGCGGGTTCCTTCCGGAGTGGAACTCGAAGCCCTGCTCTACCGGTCGCCCTCCCTCGCCCAGCCTATTGATCGAGAAGTCTGCGCGGCCCGAGAACTGGATCGTCGGCTTGATCACATAGTGATCCGCGAATTCCAGCGTGAGATGCGAATCATCTGCAGGACACATGACCTCATGCAGCTTCTCACCCGGGCGGATGCCGACGATCCGGTGCGGAAGGTTGGGCGCAATTGCCCGGGCTACGTCGACCACTCTTACCGACGGGATCTTGGGCACGAAGATCTCGCCCCCGTGCATTCGCTCGAAGTTCCTCAGTACGAAGTCGACGCCCTGCTGCAGGGTGATCCAGAAACGCGTCATGCCTGCATCGGTGATGGGCAGGTGATCGCAGCCATTCCGGATCTGCCGCCTGAAGAAGGGCACGACCGAGCCGCGCGAGCCCACCACGTTTCCGTAGCGTACGGCGGCGAACCGCGTCCTGTGCCCGCCCGCAACGTTGTTGGCCGCAACGAACAGCTTGTCGGAGACGAGCTTGGTTGCCCCGTATAGATTGATCGGATTGGCGGCCTTGTCGGTGGACAACGCGACCACACGCTCGACGTCATTTGCAAGAGCCGCATGTATGACGTTCTCGGCTCCGTGGATGTTCGTCTTGATGCACTCCATGGGATTGTATTCCGCCGCCGGCACCTGCTTGAGCGCCGCCGCATGGATGACGAAATCAACGCCGTTCATGGCCTGGACCAGGCGATCCCGGTCGCGCACGTCGCCGATGAAATAGCGCATGCATTCCTGGTGAAAAGCCTGCTGCATCTCGAACTGCTTCAGCTCGTCGCGCGAGTAGATGATCAGCTTCCTGGGCCGGTAGGTTTCCAAAATCGTCTTCACGTAATGCCTGCCGAAGGAGCCGGTGCCGCCTGTAATCAGTATGGATTTGTCGTTGAACATGTGCCGACAATCAGCCCGTTCGGGTCGTCTGGGTCATCTGTCTGAAACTGGCGCTGGACTCCAGCAGCTCCTCGTATTTCCCCTGCGCGATGACCTGGCCGTGCTGCAGCTCCACGATTCCGTCGCAGCGCTTGACGGTCGTGAGCCGATGGGCGATCACCAGAATCGTGAGATCCCGATCGAGTCCCTCGATGGCGTCCATTACTGATTGCTCGGTAACGTTGTCGAGGGCGCTCGTGGCCTCGTCCAGGACGAGGACGGTCGCCTGCTTGTACAGCGCACGGGCGATCCCGATCCGCTGGCGCTGGCCGCCCGACAACCGGACGCCGCGCTCCCCAACGAGGGCGTCGTACCCCTCCGGGCGCCCCTCGATGAAATCCGCGATCTGCGCTTGTCGGGCCGCCTGCCTGACTCGCTCCATGGCGATGGCACCGGACGGTACACCGAAGGCGATATTCTCCGCGAGGGTCGCATCAGCGAGGTAGATGCTCTGCGGCACGTGCGCGATGGTTCGCTGCCACGCCCTCACCCGATTTCTGCTGAGGGGCTCGGAGTCCACCAGAATCTGGCCGTCGGCAGGTTCGAGGAGACCCATGAGCAAGTCCATAGTCGTACTCTTGCCGCTGCCGGTGGCGCCTACGAAGCCGATCCGCGCCCCCTTGGCGATCGTTAGATTCAGCCCGTTCAGTACCCATGGACTGTCGCTGGAGTAACGAAAGCGCACCTGATCGAATCGAATCGCATGCTTGAACCGCAGCGGCTCGGGCGCAGGCTGCAACAGCTCCTTCGGTATCGGTTGATCCAGGAGCGCGATGACGTCGGCCAATACGCCTCGGCTTCCCGCGATGCTGGCCCACGAGGCGTAGGTCTGCTGCAGCGCCGGGAGCATGCGCTGGGCACCCACGGCCAGCGCGCCGAGGACGGGCAGCGCCGTGGCAACACCCCCGTCCTGACGGCTCAAGCCGTACGCAAGCGCCGCTATCAGCACCATGCCAAGCGCCTCCATCGCGTAGCGCGGACTCTGCGCGATGAAGATGTTGGTGCCCTGCGCCCGCCTCAAGGGTTGATCGGCCTGGCGATAGGCGTCGCAATACACTGGCTGCGTCCCATCCAGCAGCACGTCGCGTATGCCACCCAGACCCTCCTGCAGTGCCTTCACGACTTGAGTGTGCTCGTAAGCGATACGTTCGCTGTTGCGCCGTAGCCTGCGTCGTGCGAATCGACTGATCGACATATAGCTGCCCCCAAAGCCGATCGCGGCAATTGACGCTACCTTCGGGTCAATCGCGATGAGGGTGACCATGATGGCAAGGAGAAGCGATCCGGAGCTGACGAGGGTTACAAAGGGCAGGAGCACGCCGAGCATCGTGCTGCCAACCTTGCTCGTGATCCCGGCGATCACCTGGCTGCTACTGCGACCGATGTGAACGCTGTAGGGCTGGTAGAGCGATCGCCGGTACACCTCCCGGCTGAGGTCGGCGCCGGTATTGAAGGTGAATCGCGTGCTGGCCCAGGAAAGCAGCATGCGGACCGCTCCGGAAATGATCGCTGCACCAGCAAACGCGATCGTCAACGGCAACACCAACTGATCCGCCGACGCGATACCCCAGGCCCGGGCCAGGCGCGCGACAGCCTGGTGCTCGAATACGACGTCCGGTGCCGCAAGCACGCCGATGAACGGGACCACGGCGCCGAGACTGATGACCTCAGCGACGACGCTGATCATCATCAGTCCCAGGAGCAACACGAATTGCCGCTTGCGGCGTTTACTCAGGTGACGCCATAGTCGAACCAGCAACGAGGGGCGATGTTCAGACAATTTCACTGCCGAAGGCGCTGCTTGGCTGCAATCCCGTTGCCGGCGTGAATCAAGCCGACTTCGATTCTCTCGTCCGGTATCGGCACCAGACGTTGTGCGCAAGCGCCAGCATCACGCCGAGGATCACTCCAAGCACGCCGCCGGTCAGCACCATGAGCGTCCGTCGCGGCCAGATGCGTCGTTCGGGAACTACGGCTGGATCGACGACCGTGAACGCGTACTCTTCCCGGGCGTTCGCGAGCATGTGGGTCTTCGTTTCATTCTCTATCAGGTTGTACATCACACGCTGAATCTCGACGACGTTGGTCTTTGCAATCTGGTCGTTCAGGTACTTGATGTTCTTGCTCGATTCGTCCAGCGCCCGCGTGCGGATGAGATGATTGGCGAGCGCGACGAACTCGTTTGCCCAGTGCGCCGTCAACTTCGGGTCTGTCCACTTTATCGCGATCGTGGTTGTCCCACGATCATCATCGTCCTCTATAGAGAGGACCTGTTCACGGAACTCGTTGACCGCGGACCACAGGGTTGGCGGGTCTCCTGCAATGGGACCCAGCTCCGTCATCAGGTCGTTTCGCTTTATGAATTCCTCCACCAGCCTGCGCGAGTGAAGCACAGCCTGTGCTTCCAGCCCGGTGCCGGCCTGTTCCAGCCGAATCCCTGCCGCGCTCGCTAGTCCACCAAACTGGTTCGCAAGCGAAGCCAGGCCGCCCATGGCTTCTTCGTCAGCTTCGGTGACGACGATCTCGGCTCGATAGATGTGGGTTGCGGTCAGCGCCAAGGCGACGGCTGCCAATCCGCACGCGGCGGCAACAAAGACGATGAGGTACTTGTATCGCCATATCATTTGCAGCATTGCGACAACGTCGACCTGGTCCGTGTCGTGGATCAAAGGACGTTCGATGGAGCTCACCGGTCACCTGCCTGAGCCAAAGGTGGGCAAAACGATTCAATCTTAGCGCTTGCCCGATGCGCCTGCCGACGCCGGGCACGCTACCGCCTGCGTCGGGCGGAATTCCCTCGCATGTGCCAGCAGAATCGAGCGTCAGCAGCTAAGTCACGCCCGATGATTGCGCCTGCCGTCAGGCCTCGCCGTAGCGCTGCGCCTCGCGCCGCACTTCCTCGATCTCGACGCGCAACGCTTCGTACTCGCGCATCTTGATCTGCAGATACTTCATGGTCAGCGTTGTCTTGCTCTCCACGCCGCGAGGCGTGAGCAGATACATGTATGCAGCTTTGTTGTGGCTGTTCTTGAAATTCGTGGCCTTGACCAATCCCTTGCGCACCAAAGCCTGCAGGCAGTAATTGGTCTTGCCGAGACTGATCCCCAGTTCCTTCGCGAGCTCACGCTGACTCGTGCCGGGGTTTGCCTCGAGCAGGCGCATCAGCTTGTATCTCATCTCGTCGGTAAGCATCGCGATCACGCAGCCACGTGGGAAGGCACGAGAGAGTCCATCGGAATGTATACGCTCGCCGAGTGTCCCAGCAGCGTCAGCAGCACCACCACGCGATCAGTACCTGCTTCGCGCTCGAATATCCCTTCCAGGCCATCGAACGGCCCCGCTTCGACCTGCACCGGCATGCCAGGCACGAACTCGAACGCGCGACCCACGCGATGCAAACCGGTAGCGCCATCCTCTCGCGCGCGCAAACCGCCAATCACCGCATCAGGAACAATGGCGTAGCTGAGACCAAAGCGCACGATTCCGGCCACGCCGGTCGTCGAACGGATGGGAGCGAGTGCTTGATGTCCTTCGTCCAGCCTCAGGAACAGGTAGCGAGGAAACAGAGCCATCACATGCTCATGGAGGCGCCCTCTGCGCCGACCGCTGCTGATGGCACGCGGGAAATACACGTCGTAGCCCTGCCGTCGAAGGTTGGCATCGGCGACAGCCTCGCACGACGGCTTCGTATGAACGACGTACCAGCGCAGCATCACGGGTGCCCTGCGTTCAGCAGTTGAACGCAGGAGTCTAGTTCTCCCGTCAGGCTGAGTCAACGAGCCGGCGGCAGGAGGCGGCTCTAGGGCAGGCGAGATAACCGCAGCACCGTCATTGTCTAACGGCTTGCCATCCTGTCACGGCCTGAACGGCGGGACTGCAATAGCGCGACTCCGGCGACTTCATTTCCTCGAGCTTGCCGCGAAAAAACGCTCTGCCTCGCGGTTCGCCGCAGGTAAGTCATGGACCGCGCCTCCCTTTTCTCGTCGCACTGGCGGGACGTTAAGGCGCAAAGGCCTCAAACCTTTCGGCATCACGCCGGTATTTAGCGACGGAAGGCAATCCGTAGATCGCCAGGGAGGATTCGACGTGCGCGCGCTCACCGAGGCCGAACGGGAGTACCTAACCGAAACGCAATCGCTGACTCTCGACGAAGCGGGACGCGACGTGCTGGTTGGGCTGACCTACGAGGAGTCAAGCCTGCTGATGGCGTATCCTAGACGGATGGCTGCGGGAAGCAAAGACGAAGACCCGGAAAATCTGACGATCTGGCTGGAATTGGCCGAACGACACGAATGCGCTCGACCGCTCCAAACGTCGACACGGGTGCTGCGGGGGCTGGCGCACGAGCTCGACGGGCTGGCCGGGTCGCCCGTCGGCTAGTCGAGCGTGGGGCCGCCAAGCTTGCCGCCCGGAATCTAGCCCACGATCCGGAGCTTGGGCCGCCGGATCTTCGGGGGAGAGTGGCACGTAATTGCCAAATCCTGCCCCCGCTACCAAGTTGAATGAAGGGCGCTCCCAGCTTTGAGAGCGCCCTTTCAGTTCTGGCGCATCCGCACGTGATGCACGCGTTTCTGGCGTCGTCCACGCGCGCCGAATTTCTACCGTGCAATCCGCGCATGGGGGGCGCGGCGAAGATTCCCAACCTTAATCCGCCAGCGGTGCTCACAATATGTACCGCTCGCCGCGAGGTTGGATAGCGATGATGTCGCTCCGAGTCACGAAAGCCATCAGAGATTCCATCCAGTGGGTCCTGTGTTGCACTGTCGTCGTCATGTCCCTGTCGGCGGGCTTACTTGTCGGTGCGCAAGGCAACGACGACGTCGTCCGTCACGTCAGGCGATCCGACGCCTCGGTGCGCGACGTGGACCGGTGCGCCGTGCTCGAGGAGGAAGAGGAAGGACGATCGGCGACGGCCGCGGAGACGCAAGCGGGCTTTGACGACTTGGAGTTGTCGAGCGAGTACCCGCCCGGCGACGTGTTGCGCTACCAACTCATCCCGAACGACGCCACGGCGCGAGCAAGGAACACGGCCATCCTGCGCAAGTTGGTTTCGGCGACCGGCGCGAGTCCGTACACCGGCCGCGTCCGCTTCACGAACACCACGGGCGCTGATGTCTACTACTTTGACGACATCATCCAGGTCAAGGACGGCATCGTCCTTGACTTCGACGGCAGTACGCTCGATTTCGCGAAACGCTACGTTGTTGCCGATGACTACATGGGATTCCTGACCTTCGTCCGGGACGTGACCATTGAGAACGGCGCCATCAATGTCAATTACGACGGCACAGCCGGCAAAAATGCCGGCAGCGGGCTGCGCATTGGCAGCCGCAGGGGCTATCCGTTCGGCGGTTTCACCCGCGGCATCGAAGACGAGGATCTAACCGTCGCGCAGGGTGGCATCACGGTGCGCAACCTCCGGGTCACGACCAACAACGCTTCAGCCGCTCCGATCCTGATGCTGGGCGGTCTTGACGGTGTGTCGATGGAAAACGTGCTTGTTGACGGGCAGGGCGCGGCGATCAAGGGCATCTATTACGAGTTCGGGTTCTGGCACCATAACCACATCCCCGCAAGGACCCAGTCCTCACACGCCCGGAACCTTAGTTTCAAGAACATCTACATCAGTGACCTGAATACGGGCTCGGCGGTTGCCTTCTCACTGGTGGGCGCGCTGAGCGCCTGGGTGTCGGGTCTGTGGATCGACGGCTCCTTCAACGGTGTGGTCATCCGCTCCGGCGAGGCGCTTTACTACAACGTCGGCACGCCCGGCGTCGGCGCACGAGCTCGCATCGTGCTGGAAAACATCAATGGAAAGAATATCGCAAGTAACGGGATCTACCTCCAGGGTGCGGAGAGGGCGAGCGGTGGATATCTCTCGGCCATCATCGCCGCATTGCCCGCCAACCGGGCAGCAGCCGCACAGACGGACCTGATCGAGTTCTTCCTCAACGGCTTCTCAATCGACGCGAGCGGCGTCGGACTGCGAGTCTCCGGCCCCTCCGTGATCCGCAACGGCTCGCTACACGGCACCGCATCGAGCGGTCAGGTCATCATCGATGATGAATGCGTGCAATTCGACTTCGACGATGTGCGGGTGGTCGGCTCGAGCGGCATAGGTATACGCGCAAACTTTGGCGGCGCTGTGTGGAATCCTGCGCGACTAAAGATCGGAAGCATCCGCAACTGTCTCGTAGCCGGCAACGGAGGCCCTAGCATCAGCATCGACAAGTTCCAGTCGGTACTGATTGAGAATTGTCGTCTCGGCGATAAGACTGTCAACGACCCTTTCGCCGAAGCAACTCAGATGAACTATGTCAGCGCCTCAGCTGCGACAGCGCGTTTGGTGTGCGGAGGTAAGCACGCCTCGATCTCAGGCGGTAAAACGGCGTACGCCACGATCGCTGGTCGGGAGCCAATGACGATGATCTGTATCGCGAACGACCCCCCAACGACTCCTTAGATGGATGATCGTGGGCATCCGCATCGTCGATCGCATAACGAGCCTGTAGAAAAACTCGGTACGTACGCGGTGAATGGAACCTTGTGACGATGAGCTGGAACATCAAGCGGATGTTCGCGCTGCAACCCATCTGACGGATCCGCGCAGCGCACCAATCGCCAATTCTCAACTCGTATCCACATGAAACGACGTGTTCCAGAGCCTTGCCAGCATTCAACCGAAATCGTCAGTCCGACGGGCTGCTAGAACGAGCCTACGGCGGCAACTGCTACAGCGAGGTTGTAGATGATGGTCGTGACCGCCGTCCACAACGGCAGTGGCCGCATTCGCTCGGCATCGAGCGGCACGACGATCGTATCGCCAGGCAGGACCGAGCCGGAGTCCCTGAACCACCGGCTACCGCCGCTCTCGACGCTGCCGTTCGCCCGTACGACGTAGATGCGCTTATCGTCCGCCTTCTGCGTCGCGCCGCCGCTCAGGCTTAGATAGTCATCACGGGACAAAGCGGAATCGAATAGGTGGGAAGTGGGGTTCTGCACCTCGCCGATTACCGTGACCTCCTGCAACTGCCGTGGCACGCGTAGCGTATCGCCCCCCTTGAGCAGGATGTCATCGGCGGGGTCGGTGCTCGCCATGACGCGTTCGAGGTCGATGACCAGCCGTCCAACCGGTTCCGTGTCGCGCAGATCTGCAAGCAGCGCCTGCCCGACGGCAAGCGTGTTCGATGCCTGACTGGCACCGATTCCCCCCTCCTGCGCGCCCGCCAGCGCGAGCGCTCCAAGATCCTGCTGCATCCGGTCCGCGAGCATCTCGATCTGCCGTCGTTCGCGTTCCTTCAGCGTCTCGCGGGTAAAGACGCTGCCGCCGGCGAACGCGAGCGGTGTCAGCCCGCCTGCGCGCTCCACGACCGAACGGAGGGCCTCGCCACGCTCGATCGGGTACTCGCCTGGAAACTTGACCTCACCTTCAAGCCGCACGGTCTCCTGGGACCCGGCCCATTGCGATATCTCCTTCACCACCAGGAAATCGAACGGTGACAGGGTCAGATTCGCAGCCGGATCACCACCGATCGCCCGCGACATGTCGATCTTGATCACATCCGTACGGCGGGTCTGGCCGTCGCTTACCTCGTAACGTGCCAGATCGGCCTCGGCTCCGTAGGCATCCTCGGCCAGACCGCCTCCGGCGCGCACCAGGTCGTCGACCGTCATGCCGGGCTCGAGCGGATAGGATCCGGGCGCATTGACGCGCCCACCGATGCGGACGATCTGCGTGGGCTCCCCGCTGACGGACTGCAGACGCAGCTCCTCGAGGATCGGCTCGAGCATGAGTCCCCGTCCCGCTTCGCGATCGAAAACCATGACCCGGTCCCTGGGCGCCAGCAGAGGGTTTGCATCGGACTGCGGCATCCGCCAGGCAGCGCTCAGGTCGGCCGACAGGACCTGAACGCGCCGATCACCCAACGCCTCTCTCCGTATCAATACGTAGTGCTGATCGGCATTTGGCCTCAAATCCGCAACGGACGGAATGATGTCCGTGAGTCGGATTCCGGAGCGGTACTGCACGACCGCCGGCCGCAGCACATGACCTTCGATCTGGATCGAATTTGCGTATGTCGACCTGACGCGCTCGACGCGCAGCACATCGCCCGATCGCACGCGCAATACGCGCCCCTGCGGGCTCGTCAGATCGACGTCCATCATTACCCGCTCATGTCGCTCATCGATGCGCTCCAGCCGGGCGAGCGAGGGGTCAGCCTCCGGGGTAAACCCGCCACCGAGCACCAGCAGTTCCGCCGCTGTCCCCTCACCCTTCAGCTCGTAGATCGCCGGCCGCCGTACCTCGCCCGACAGCGACACCGTCAAGCCCACCGGCGGCACGAAGACCACATCGCCCTGGCGCAACCGGATGTCATGCGACGTGTCGCCGTGCAACAGCAAATCGTACAGGTCCAAGCTCGTCACTAGCTTGCCGTTGCGCTTCAGCTGGATGTTGCGCAGCGATCCGATCGGCTTCACGCCGCCACTCGCGAACAGGGCGTGAGTGATCGTCGCGTGACCGCTAACCGTGTACGATCCTGGTCGCACGGCATCCCCGACCACGAACACCCGGATCGAGCGCAGATCGGTAATCGAGACGCTGGCCTGGGTGCCGATCATCTGCTCGGCGACCCGTGCCTGGATCTGCGCGCGAGCATCCTCGAAGCGCAGACCACTGACGGGGATTGGGCCCAGTTCCGGAAGGCTGATGTTGCCGTCGCGGTTGACGATCAGCGAATACCGGGCCCTCGTGTTGCCGAAGAGCTGGATCTCGAGTCCATCGCCGGGTCCGACCACGTAGTCGACGGGTACCGGGATATCCGTGATCGGCTCGAACGCCTGCAGCGCGTCCGCGAAGATGTCGTGGCCGAAGGGCTTGAGGGGCGATTCGAGCGGCAAGCGGGTCAGACGTATGCGGAAGTCCTGCGCCAGCTTTTCCACGGTCAGCCGCCGCGTCGCTTCGACAGTCGTCAAACCCGCGACGGGGATCGGGGCGAGCCCCGGCAGATCCAGAGTGCCATGACGCGTCACGCGGTAGGGGTTACCGCGCCGCACGGTGTCTATGACACGCTCGAGCCTCGCAGTCTCCGCCTCGTCGCGAACGATGAACTCTCCATCCGGTGGTCGGGTCTGAGGCGGCGGAGTGACAACTGATGGCGGCAACTGCGCCGCGGTCCCGGGCATGACCGGCCGCGTCGGTTCCGGCGACGTAAGCACTCGCTCCTGCCCTTCCCATTGCAGGGGCAGGATCTCGACGATCAAGGTGTCGTCGGGCTTCAGTCGCAGTTCATCCGCCGCACGCTCGCGCGCTTCCTCCGCGCGGCGGATAAGCGTCTCCGGGAGCAGTTCGGTCTCGGCGCCGGTCGTCGGCGTTGTGGGTGTGCCGGTCGTGCTCGGAGCACCGGTGGTGCTACCCGATTGCCCCATCGCTTCGAGGATCGCCCGCTGCTGATCGGGCGGCAGGTTTCGGAAGGCTTCGACCTGCTCGGGCGTCGGCGTCTGCGCGTCGGCTGGAAGACTCTGCAGGATGAAGAGCAGCAGCCCCATGATCGCAATCACGCTGTAGCACAGCTTCACATTACTGGATCTCTGCATGCTCCGTCCTAACCCGTAACTCGCTGTCGCGTCCAGGCACGGCGCTCGCGCACGCGCAGTGCCGGATGCAGCTCACACCGTCGCAATCGTCCCCGTCACAATCCGGCAAGAGCGGTGATTCCAGTTGGTCTTGTCTGCCGAAACCAGAATGTTACCGCATGCCGGGGGCGGTTCGGGCACCGGACCACGTTCAGGAC
>Ga0075418_10007766_pt1 | contig 12057 bp, 8 predicted proteins | sample SoiMetdeltSBSDD2_FD_81776 | JGI IMG/M metagenome (GOLD analysis project Ga0075418, IMG submission 81776) | Bulk soil microbial communities from a Populus tree surrounding site in Tennessee, USA - Soil MetaG P. deltoides SBSDD2 | ecosystem: Environmental > Terrestrial > Soil > Tree plantation...
CTCGCTACTCGCTATTCGCTACTCGCTACTCGCTACTCGCTATTCGCTACTCGCTACTCGCTGCTCGCTACTCGCTGCTCGCTGCTCGCTGCTGGGAGGAGGAACCGAGAAGCGAGAAGCGAGGAGCGAGAAGCGAACAGCGGACTAAAACGAAAAGTTCAGCGCAATATCCACCTTCCGCATGTTCTGCACGTTCTGCGGCTGCAGGAAGAACGGCGACGTCATCGTCCCTGTGTAGCCAACGAAGTTGGCGTGGTTGGTCAGGTTGATGATGTTCGCGGAAATGCCGATGCGATACCGCGGCGGCGCCGCACCTCCAGTCATCACCGAGATCTCGCCGTTGCGCATGGTGATGCCGGTGATCCCGCCTGGATTCTGCACGGTCTTCTTCCCGATCGGGATCGTGTAGTTGAAGAATCCGTTGACCGTCCACTGACTCGGCGTCCACTGCGTGTTACGCCCTATCCCCGCCGGACGATCGTTGAAGACCAAGTCGCCGTTGTCGTCGTGACCGGTCGTGATTGTGTAAGGCGTGCCGGTTGACGCGTTGAGATTGATGTTCGCGTTGAGATTCTTCAACGCGCTCGAGTTGAGGCCGATGTTGAACCGATGCTTCCTGATCTCTCCCGCGACAGGCCCCCACTCGCCTGCCGGCGATCCGCTGGCGGGAAGGCTGTAGGGTCCGTCGGTGTTGTTCTCGAGCCTGCCGGTGGAATAGTTGATGTTGAATGACGTGCGCTTCCAATTCCAGCGCGGACCCGTTTGATTCATCGGCGGTGAAGGGGGCGCGAACGACAACGACGTAAACACATTGAGCACGTCCTGCCGGGAGGCCGCATCGTTGACAACGCGGATAATGTTGACGAAGAGCGGGTCCGGCCGCACGCCGTTGATCGGAAAATTCAGATTCTCCCCGCGCATCAAGCCCGTTCCCCTGACGTGCGCGTAGTTGAAGCCCACCCGGACAAGAGGCGAAATCGTCTGGTCCACGCCCGCGCTCACGCGTGTATTCCGCGCCATTGGCAAATCGTCGCTGAGCAGGTATCGGTTCCCAGTGCTGATTGTGCCGGCGCTCCCCGGGTCGGGGAACGACGGGTTCGCGATATTCAACTCGCGTTGCCGGAATCCGTTCACGCGCAGCGACTGTTCGTAGATGCCGGAGCTCAACCAGTCGTAGAAGATGCCAAAGCTTCCGCGGAACGAGGTCTTACCGCCTTTGAACGGCGCCCACGACACGCCGAATCTCGGACCGAAATTGTTGTAATCGCTCAGATGCGTCTGAAGCTCGTAGCGGATCCCGGGACTGAACGTCAGGTTCCTGCGCACGCGGATGTCGTCCTGCAGGTAGATCCCGGCCTGGACGTTGTTGTAGTCGATGGCCGAATCGCCGAGACGGCGCGTGTAATTCAGCGGTGTTCCGGCCTCGAATGCGGTCGGACTGTCGAAGAGGTACGTCCCGAGGTAATTGGACTCATCGTCCGAGAAATAGGAACCGCCATCGATGTTGATTCCCGTGCGAAGCGAGTGAATGCCGCGCACGTAGTCGAGATCCGACTGCAGATTGAACGTGGTTCCGTGCCGCCCGCCACGAACTTGCGCTCCCCCGGTGGTTCGCGCGTCGACGACACGATAGGTGACCGATTCAATCGTCGAGTTGTTGCCGTTGGTCTGGCGTCCAATCATGAGACGAGTATTTGTAAAGAACCGGCGGCCAAGGGGACCGGCTTCCTGGATGCGCACCGTGGTGAAGGTGTTCTCGTTCGCGTACGCGCGCTCGATCGAATCGTTGCCGCCGACGCCCATGTTTTCCTGACTGAACGAATTCCTGCTGACGCTGACGCGGAGCGTCTGATCTCGCGTCAACGCGTAGTCGAGCAGCCCGTTCAGGAAGACGTTGTCGCTCGGCTGACGGATCGGAAGCGGCTCTGAATACCTGCCGTAGCCCGGTATGTAGGAGAAGGCGTAGGGTGTACTGAACGACGTCCCTCCATTGAGGTTAATCGAGAACGAGGCTCTCTCCTTCGCGAGAGAACCGCCGAGGAACATGCCGTAGTTCTGCTGGCGCTCGGGGCCCTTCCGCGTCGCAAAGGGATTACGCGCACTCAATGCTCCATCGCGCAGCCGGAGGTTACCGCCGCCACGGAGCGAACCAACGCCTGGTTGCGTAATGATGTCGATGAACAAGCCGCCGGCGAAGTGATTTTCCGCCGCAAACGCATCGCGCGTGATGTGGATCGACTTGATTTGCGACTTCGGTGGCAGCTGCCCACCTTCGAAACTGTCGACGCGAATGACGGCGTTCGGTCCGGCCATGTCTGCCAGTTGCTGCGCCATTTCGGCCGGATCGTCCGACAGCGCTTCAATCTGCTCGCGCGTCAACGCAGTACCGAAGCGGGCGCGTGGATCGGCCGCGACTGCCTGTGCATCTCGCCCGACAGTGACTTCGGTCTCGACTTTTTTGATTGGGAGCACGATCACGTGCTTGTTATCGCCACTTCGGAGGCGGGTGTCCTTCAAGAGTCCCTGTTCGAAACCGGGAAACGATGCTTCGATCGAATAACGACCAGGAGGAACGTTCTCGAGGGTAGCCACGCCCTTATCGGATGTCTTTGCGGGACCGACGGCGGCCGCCTTGGTCGATTCATCGAGGCCGACAAGTGTGACCGTCGCGTCGGGAACGACGGCGCCGCTTTGATCGACGACCGTGATGATGACGCGCGCGCGTGGCGCGGAGGCCTGGCCAGCATCAACGGGAATTGCACCAGCTACGAGAAGAGCACAAACAGTGGCCGTGATCATCAATAGCCACCGAGTTCCGTGGTCTTCTGTGTTCTTCCGTGGCCTCATTTACGGACCTCAAATTTCTTTGGATCGATCTTCGTGTTAATCCTGAATCGATCGAACGTCGTCTCTTCAGTCGTGTCCGGACCGGTTGCTCGCCGCAGCCTGAACGGCCACTGCATGCCATCAACGTCGCGATAGTCGGCGTAATAGATCCGGTACTCGACTGGCGCAGGTGGGGCAGCAGATCGGCCAGCGTTCGGAGCTCCAGCGGCGGGGGCTCCTGGTGGCCCGCCCCCGGGCGCACCTTGCGGTGTTGCACCCGGCGGTGTTGCTGGCGCCGGAGCTGCGGTCGTGGGTGCGGGGGTCGCGGGTGCGGGATTAGCTGGCGCAGCTGCCGGCGGCGCTCCTCGTCCCGCGGCGGCCGGAGCATCCCCTCGCCCCCGTCCTTCGGCCGGACCATCTCCCCTGCCGCGTCCTTCCCCGGGCGGTGGGCCTCCCCGGCCTGGTCCACCTCGGCCCGGCGCCTGTTTCCAACTCACCATGATGGGCAGATGCGTCTGGCTGTTGATGAAAAGCTGGACGGAGAAATTTGGCGGCGCCTTCGCTTCGAGGACGTCAGCTTTTCCTTGCGGTGCTTCTGCCTGTCCGATATACGAGAACGTCAAAGGGTAGGAACTGAACGATGCGGCAAACATCCCGAGCGTCAGCCTGACGAAGTCCTGCTTCACTGCGGCAACGCGCGCGAGCCTCGCCGCGTCGAGCTGCGCCTGCGAGGGCGCCGGTGGCCCTCCAGCCCGTCCCTGCGCTCCAGCCGGCGGGGCAGCCGGAGGAGCGGGCACCGGAAGCTGGATCAGTTCGTCGCCGTTAAACCCTGTCGATGTCGGACCGCTTTCCTGCGCCGGGATCTCGTCCTTCCGCACGTATTTGTCGGGAAGTTCGACCGCAATCTCGAATTCGATTGGAACGAGATTGTCGCCCCGGACCTGGCGTGTCCGGCCAGTCGCGACGAAGTTCTTCACCGCACTCAGCCGCTTTTCTCCTCCGAGCGCCTCACGAGCCGCCGCAAGGATCGGCGCCGGATCGCGTCCAGGCGCCTGCGCCGGCGTCGCCGGATGCGCGAGCACCCAGCCGCCCAAAGTACCTATCAACAAAACGTATGCGAATACGCGCATAACTGTGCATCTCCCGGTTCGGGCCGAATATTGAGTTTTATCGGCTGGTGCTACGGTTCGGCTTTGGTTAGACCCGGCAAACAAGATTGCACAGACTAAAGACGATGGAATTACGCCGTTCGTTTGGCGAATTGTTTCAATTATTCGTCGGGATCCGGGGTCCGGGATCCGACAATACCTGTTACGGCAATGTATAAGGCGGGCGCATTGGCCGCGACAGCATGCTGTTGGCCTCGTCGTCGTTCTTGAACCGCTCCTTGGCAGGATCCCAGTAAAGCTTGCGCTTCAGCTTCATGGCCATGTGGTGCAGGAGGCACGCGGTGCATGCGCGATGCGCGACTTCGACGGGGGCAATGGGCTGCTGCCGCGAGCGGATGCAATCCAGCCAGTTCCCGTGCTGATTCTTGCTGTCATAGAGATGGATCTCGTCAGGTCCAATCACGGATTTGATAATCTTCGGGTCACTCGCATTCAGCGCCTGCGCGTCCTGCAGCTTCGCCACCGGATCGCTCGCCGTCACGGTCTCGTCGCCACGCGACACGAAGATCCATCCGTCCGTTCCTTCGAAGCGGATGCCGTTTGGAAAATCGCCTGTGACGATCATCCGGACGCCGTTTGCGTACAGCGCTTCCGTCTTGAACGGACCGTGAACGTCCCAGAGTCCGCTTTTGGGAAATTCCGCCGTTCCCCAGATTTCGATCGGCCCCGTGTATTCCGTGTCCATACCCCAGTGCGCGCTGTCGATGTGATGAGCGCCCCAGCCGGTGATCATCCCCGCGCCGAACTGCTCGCATCGCAGCCACCCCGGCCGGTCGTAGCCGACCTGCGGATGCACACGTTTCTCGGTGTAGGGAACGACCGGCGTTGAGCCAAGCCACATGTCGTAATTCAGATGCTTTGGCACCGGCATCGTCGGTTCGACTTCACCGGCTGGATCCCCCGGCAGGCCGACCTGCACGGTTCGCAGCTGTCCGATTCGCCCATTGCGGACGAGTTCGGCGGCATATCGGAATTGGGGGGACGAACGCTGCTGACTTCCGATCTGGAAGATACGACCAGAGTGATGAACCGCGTCACTCAGCGCGCGTCCTTCGGCAATGGTCAGCGAGGCCGGCTTCTGCAGATACACGTCCTTGCCCGCCTGCACCGCATGAATCGCAATGATCGCGTGCCAGTGATCGGGCGTGCTGATGACGACCGCGTCGACGTCCTTGTTTGCAAGGAGCTCGCGATAGTCGCCGTACGTGGTCACGCCGTCGTAGGGCTTCCCCGTCTTCTTCGTGTAGTAGCCGTTGACGAGTGTCTTCGCCTCTTCGACCCTGCGACTGTCGAGATCGCACACGGCCATGATGCGCGCCGAGTCGTACTTCCAAAGCCCGGGGAGATCGTGGCCGCGTGAGATTCGTCCGTTCCCGATCGCGCCGATGTTGATGCGGTTCGATGGCGCGAACGCGCCGAGAACAGACGATGGCACGATCGATGGGAAGCCAGGGATCACCGATCCCGCGGCCAGTGTCTTGCCGGCCGCAGTCAGAAAATCGCGCCGTGATGTCAGTCGTTTTCGAGGCATTCGTAGTCCCTTTTCCAACCGCCAAACGCGAACCGCCAAGCGCCACCGCGATTACGTCAGGCTCACCCTCTGCGCTTGCTTCTGTGCCTTGAGCATCAACTCGGTCGCAAGGAAACAATGCTCCTGCGACATCGCCGTCTCCGTGCGGTTCACGACATCGTTCACAAGCGCTGGACCATACGGCAGGCTGACGTCCTTGCAGTCGATATAGCGTGTTTCCTTTTGATCGACGATGAAGAGGTGGCTCTCGCCTGGCTTCCCGCCGATGTCGATGTTCTTGCGGATTTCGATGAAGCCGTCGGTCCCGAGAATCGTCAACCGTCCGTCCCCCCAGGTTGCCAGACCTCCTGGTGTAAACCAATCGACGCGAATGTAACCGGTCCCCTTGTCGCCGCGAAGCGTCACGTCACCAAAATCTTCGAACGTTGGATGCTGTGGATGATGGATGTTCGCCACCTGCGCGGCGACCACGTCGGCGCGGGTCGAACCGGTGAAGTAGAGAAACTGATCCGCTTGATGCGAAGCGATGTCGCAGAGAATCCCACCGTACCGCGGTTTCTCCCAGAACCACGCCGGGCGGTCCGGCGGGTGAATGCGGTGTGGGCCAAGCCCGATTGTCTGCACTACGCGCCCGATCGCCCCGCCCTTGACCAGCTCGCCTGCCTTCACGGTCGCCCGATTCTCGAACCGCTCGCTGTACATGATCGAATAAATCCGCTTGGTCTGCGCCTGCACTTTGCGGACTTCCGCCAGCTGTTCAAGCGTGGTAATGCCAGGCTTGTCGGCCATGTAGTCCTTGCCGTGCTGCATGACGCGGATGCCGATGGGCGCGCGCTGATCGGGGATCGCTGAACTCAGAACCAGTTGAATCGACGAATCCTCGAGGATCTCCTTCTCTGCCTGGACGCGCTTCACTTGCGGAAAGGTCTTCATGAACGCCGCGGCAAGATCGTCCTCGACCGCATATAACGACACCAGTTCCCCACCGCCGCGCAGGATGGAGTTCACCTGGCCATTGATGTGCGAGTGGTTGATGCCGATCACGGAGAACCGGATGCGCGGTCGCGCACTCTGCTTCACGGCCATACCGAACCCATCCTTCGGAAGTGCGGAGATTGCCGCCGCTGACGCGACGCTTTGGATGAAGCGGCGACGGTCGACTTGATGAGGCTTCATGTTTGTTGCTCGCTGGTTATGAAGGGGACGGAGCGAACGGAGTTCACAACGAAGAAACGGAGATAACGAAGACGAACGAAGAAAAATTATCTAAAACCTTTCGATCTCCGTTCGTCTCCGTTGACTTCGTTCCTTCCTTGTGAACTCCGTTTCCTCCGTCCCCTCCGACACGTCTGTCTATTCTGAAATGCAATACAAGTACTTGTACCCTCGCAAATACATCTCCCCATCAACCAGCGCTGGAGACGCATCGAAACCGTCCGAGAGCTTGTTCTCCGCGAGCGTCTCCATCGTCGGTCCGTGTTTCAGCACGATCGTCGTGCCGTCGCGGGATGGAATATACACCCGTCCGGCGGCGCCGACCGGCGAGGCAAAGACTTCAGGCGCTGATGTCAGGCGCTGCACCTGGAAGTGCGGCTTCCCCGATTTCGCGTCGTACGCGGACAGAAGGCCGTTGTTGGACTTCAGAAAATAAATGATGCCGTCATAGAGGAGTGGCGAGGGCACGTATGGCGTGTCGCGTTCGAGCGTCCAGGCAACTGCGTCGGTGCCGGTGATGTCGCCTTTGGCGCCTGCCACTCGGATCGCCTTCAAACTGTTCCCGCGAAACCCGCTCATCAGATACACGAACGTGTCGTCTGCAACAGGTGACGGAATCGGGTTCATCGTCAGGCCGGCGGTATGCCACACCAGTTCGCCGGTCTCGAGGTCGTAGCTCCGGACGCGGTTCATGCCGGGCACGATCACCTGCGCACGGCCGTCGCGTTCGAGCACCAGCGGTGTCGCCCACGTATCGATCTCGTCGCGCGTCTGACGCCAGATCTCTTTGCCGCTCTTGGTATCGAGGGCGGTAATGAAGGACCCGGCCGTGTGATCCCACACCACGACGAGACGATTCCGATAGAGCGTCGGCGTGCTGCCCTCGCCGAACTGGTTGCGCATCCGCTTGTCGCCGAGATCGGTCTGCCACAGGAGCTTGCCGTCCATATCGTAGGCGTAGATGCCGCGCGATTCGAACGGCGCGATCAGGATCTCGCCGTTCGTGATCGGCGAGCTCGAGGCCCAGGTGCCGTTTTCCGGATGTGACGTTTCGTGCGGCGCCTCTTCGCGCGCGGTGCGCTCCCAGACGACTTTTCCGGTCGCGCGATCGATAGCGAGCACGACGTACTTGTGCATCGACGGAGACCCGCCGCGCGGTGCATGTGACGATTCCACGGCCACACCACCGGGGATGGCCGTCAACACATAGACACGGTTGTTCCACACGATCGGGGACGACGAGCCGCGTCCTGGGATTTCAATCTTCCATTTGATGTTTTTCGTATCACTCCACTGGAGCGGCGGGGTTGCGGTCTTTGACACGCCAGTCGCGTGCGGTCCGCGCCACTGCGGCCAGAAACGATCCGTCGAGGGCGGCCCTGACTGTGTGTGGAACGCAATCGAAAGTAGTGAACAGAGAAGCATGCGGCCAATGTGCATAGGCCGCCCTTGTAGCACGGAAAGGGAAAAGGGAAAAGGCACAAGGGAAAAGGAAAGGCGGAAAGGCCTTTGACCCTTTCCTTTTGCCTTCTCCCTTGTCCCTTTTGCCTTTAATGCAACGGAAGCTACTGCGACGACAGGCTGACGTTCACCGTGAACGTCTGGCCACTGCGGATATTCACCGTCGTCGAGTACGGCTTGTAGCCAGGTTTGCGCACTTCGACGCGATGCATGCCGGGGCTGAGTTGAACGAGCACGCGTTCGCCGGCGGTCGCCTCCCAACGTTCACCGTCAATCAACACCTCCGCATCGGCCGGTTGCACGCGAACCGCGACGCTACCGAAGCGATCGCCTGGTTCGACCTGCAGCCGGTTCCCATACCCGGGCGGCGCTTCTTCCATCGGGGGCGCTCCCGGCGGTGGGCCTTGCTGTCTCTGCGGACGCGGCGCGGGCGCCGGCCGCGGTTCGTCGGGTTGACCGGCCGCAAGCGGCTGCATCGTGTCCTTGATCTTGTAGTTCTCGAACGGACGGAACAGCATGCGCTGCGCGATGCTGCGATATCCCGGTGAATAGATTGTGACCTGGTGTTCGCCGAGCGGCATGTGGACGCGCTGGAACACGCCGTCGAAATCGTCGACGGTGCCGACGAGATAGCCGTCGACGTAGACTTCCGCCGTTCGCGGCGTCACCTGTACTCGCAGATCGGCAGACGGATCGTAGTACGCGTATCCGGGGTAGCCATAGTAGGGATACGGCGCGGCGAAGTATGGAGCTCCCCAAAATCCGCCATAAAAGCCGCCGTAAAAGCCCCACCAGTACGGGTTATAGAAATAGGGAGCCGCGTAAACGGGATGCCCGTAGCCGAACCCGACGCCTACGCCTACGGAGACGTGGGTGCCACCGTGGTAGCCGCCACGGTGTTGGGCCGCCGCCTGGACCGGCCACAGAGTCAGAACCGTGGCTGGAATCAGGACGAGCCCGAACGAAACGATGCGCTTGGGATTCACGGAATCCTCCGAACCGACGTGCAGGCAGGCGCCTAAGTATAAGCAATCCGAATACCACGAGCGCAACTATTTCTTCCTGCGCATTTGTGCATTTTCATAGTGAAACGCCCGCGAAATCGTCACTCGCACGACACATTTCTGTCTGGAAGAAAGGACAAGGTGCGTCTTCGGGAGTGGCACCCGTATGACCGTGGAGTGATAAAACGGTGGCACCGCGTCCGCCGCGCTAAGTCTTCGGTAGACTGGAACTGTGACCCCCACTGCTGACTCGCGCGGCGATGGCCAGTCGCGCGGCCGCGTGCTCGTCGTTGAAGACGACGGGCATATCCGGGACCTCGTCGTGCTGCACCTGCAGCTCGAGGGGCTGACCGCGGTTGCCGCTGGTGACGGCGCCACAGGTTTGCGGCTCGCGAAAACCGATCCGTACGACCTCTTGATCCTCGACGTCATGCTGCCGCAGCTCGATGGCGTCACGGTCTGCCGGGCAGTCCGCCGCGAGTCGCTCAACGGTGACGTGCCGATTCTGATGCTCACCGCGCGGCGCGAGGAATCGGACAAGGTCCTGGGTCTCGAGAGCGGCGCCGACGATTATTTGACCAAGCCCTTCGGCATTCGCGAGTTCATCGCTCGTGTTCGCGCGCTGCTGCGGCGCCGGCCGTCACGCGCACCCGGTCATGCCGCGGCGGTTGTCGCCGGCGGATTGACCGTCGATCCTGCCCGGCGTCACGCGCGCTTGCAGGATCGAGAGATCGAATTGACCGCGCACGAATTCGATCTCTTGTACTTGCTTGCCACCAATCGCGGGATCGTCTTCAGCCGTGACGCGCTCATGCAGAAAGTGTGGGGCGACGATACCCACATCACCGAGCGCAGCGTCGACACGCTCGTCAAACGGGTGCGAAGGAAGATCGAGCAGGATCCCGCCGATCCGAAATTCGTGTTGACCGTGTGGGGCACGGGATACAAGTTCGCCGATGTCTGATCCCGTCTGGTATCGCAGTCTCTACTGGAAGATCGCGTTCGGCTTCATCGCGATGCTGGCGGTCCTCCTGCTGTCCCAGGTGCTGCTCTTCCTGTGGCTCACCGACCGCATCTTCGCGGCGACACCGCGCACGCCTGCGCAACTGGCGACGATGGTTGCCGAGGAAGTAGGCGCCGAGATCCAACAACGTCCCGACATCGATCTCGACACGTTCGTTCGTGATCGTTTTTCCCACATCTACCAGCCGTTCCTGGTTGTGCTGACCAGCGGTCAGCGTGCATCCAACCGCCCCAACGGCTTGCCACCCGAGTTCAGTCGATCGGTGCAAGGACGACTCCGTAACGAAATGTTTGGCGGTGGACGCTTTGGCGAGCCCTCGCCTCTGGGCCGTGGCTCAATGGGCCCACCCAGCCCAGACGCCGGACGCGACGGCACCCAAGGCACGCCGGGCACACCGCCTCGTGGAACCACAGGCGACTCGCCTTCCGCGCCAGCAATTGAGCCGCGAGGATTCCCCGGCGGCCCGGGACCAGGTGGTGGGTTCGGCCGGCGAGGCGGGCCGCGATTCCCTACCGAGTACGCAGCGATCATGGCCGCCGACCGTCAGGTCGGCGTCGTCGCCGTCCCCTCGAATCCACCACCCGTGTCTGTCGCACTGCGAGAGCTTGGCCCAACCTTGACGTGGCTCGCGCTCGGCCTGCTCGGGCTTGGTGCAACGCTGACGGCACTGTTTGTCTTCCGCCCGGTGCACAAGCGAATCCGCTCGCTTGAACACGCCGCCCGCGCACTGGGTGACGGTCGAACCGACGTGCGAGCGACAGAAAGCGGCGGCGACGAGGTCAGTTCGCTCGCGCGCACGTTCAACCGGATGGCGGATGACCTCGAGAGTCGCGCGACCGCGCTTGCCGCATCCGATCGTGCACGTCGTCAACTGCTTGCCGACGTTTCGCACGAGCTGATGACACCGCTCTCTGCAATCCGCGGTTACGTTGAAACGCTCGGGATGACGGATCTGCCACTCGATCAGGACACGCGCAAGCGTTATCTCGACATCGTCGAACAGGAAACACACAAGCTCGAAGCGATCATTGGCGATCTGCTCGATCTGGCTCGTCTCGAAGGGGGCGGTGATCGGCTAAGAGCGGAACCGGTTGCCGTCGAGGATCTCTTCAAGCGCATCGCCGATCGGCACGAACCATCACTGCGGGATCGCAACGTGTCGCTGCAGATCGACGTCGCGCCCGGCACACCACGCATTCTCGGCGACGCGGGACGGCTCGAGCAGGCGCTGCAGAACCTCGCCGCCAACGCCATCCGTCATACGCCAGCTGAGGGGGTCGTCCGGCTCAGCGCGGCAGCGAACGAAAGCGGCGTGCACCTGACGATCAGCGATACAGGTCCAGGAATCCCCCAGGAGCATCTTCCCCGCGTCTTCGATCGGTTTTACAAGGTCGATGCGTCTCGCGCCGGCACAGCGGTCCCCTCCGGGAGTGGTCTCGGCCTCTCGATTGTCCGAGCAATCATTGAGCGCCACGGCGGCACGGTCACCGCTGCCAATGCGGCTGATGGAGGCGCTTCGTTCGAGTTGCAACTGCCTGCCGCTTAACGGGTGCCAAGGGTGCCAAGGGTGCCAGGGGTGCCAAGGGTGCCAGGGGTGCCTTGGGTGCCAGGGGTGCTTTGGGTGCCAGGGGTGCTTTGGGTGCCAGGGGTGCTTTGGGTGCCAGGTGTGCTTTGAGTGCCAGGGGTGCTTTGAGTGCCAGGGGTGCTTTGGGTGCGAGGGGTGCGTTGAGTGCCAGGGGTGCTTTGGGTGCCAGGGGTGCTTTGGGTGCTTTGAGTGGCTGCTGAGGGTGCGCCGCCGCAAGGCACTCCTAGCACCCTTGGCACTCC
>Ga0075418_10007767_pt1 | contig 12057 bp, 7 predicted proteins | sample SoiMetdeltSBSDD2_FD_81776 | JGI IMG/M metagenome (GOLD analysis project Ga0075418, IMG submission 81776) | Bulk soil microbial communities from a Populus tree surrounding site in Tennessee, USA - Soil MetaG P. deltoides SBSDD2 | ecosystem: Environmental > Terrestrial > Soil > Tree plantation...
ATCACGCCTGGGGCGTCAGCCGCTCAACACGGAGCGCACAGAGCCAGAGGAGACGGTCCGCCGCTGCCTGGGCGAGCTACGGAGGAATTGCCCCGGCCGGCGGCTAGAAATCGTGGTCGGCCAGTTGCCCGCTTGCTCGGCTGACCCTGGACTTCTCAAGCAGGTCTGGATGAACCTGCTCTCCAATGCCCTGAAATACACATCGCGTCGCGAAGCACCGCGGATTGAGGTCGGCGGCGAGCAAGAAGATTCGACAGGTCACTCCCTGTATTTCGTCAAAGACAATGGAATTGGCTTTGACATGCGCTACGCCCACAAGCTATTCGGCGTGTTTCAGCGACTCCATCGTGCCGAAGAGTATGAGGGAACCGGCGTTGGCTTGGCTATTGTGCAGCGGATCATCCATCGCCACGGCGGTCGCGTCTGGGCCGAGGCCCAGCCGGATCAAGGGGCGACGTTCTTTTTCACTCTCCCAATCGAATGGAGCCAACATGAGTGAACATCAGGTTCAGATCCTGCTCGTGGAAGACAATCCCAATGACATCAAACTCGCGCTTCACGCCTTTAAGACGCACAATCTGGCCAACCACGTGCATGTCGTGCGTGATGGGGCAGAGGCGCTGGAGTTCATCTTCGGAACCGACCGCTATGCGGGCCGCAACGTCGCGAGCGGTCCCAAGGTGATCTTGCTGGACTTGAAGCTCCCGTTGGTGGATGGAGTTGAGGTTCTGCGGCGGATCAAAGCCGACGAGCGAACGTGCGTGACTCCAGTCGTGGTAATGACTTCATCGAATGAGGAGCACGACATGATCGAGAGCTATAGACTGGGCGTCAACAGCTATATCCGCAAGCCAGTTGATTTCAACCAATTCACCGAAGCCGTGCGGCAATTGGGCTATTACTGGCTCTTGCTCAATGAGGTTCCGCCATCCGCAGAATTTGCCGCAGTTTGTTACTCCGCGGAAGACGCAGAGCGCTGCGGATCGAAACAAGTTGGCGATTGCCCAGTGGGGTCCGCAAGGACGTGAAAGTTCGGTCCGCACTGCGCGGTGTCGAGCATCGTCAACCAGTTTTCCTTGCAGAAAGAGGCGATCCTACAGCAACACTTCCGCGGCCGAAGTTCGCGCAGGATCTCATCAATCGTTGCCAGGATGGCGATCGTCGCCTCACTCAATCCACTGAGGGCGAGCCGCAGAACTTCCTGTTGGGCGGGGGTTAGCCCGTTTCAGCCAAGTAAGGAAGTCGTGGAATCCATCAAAGTGGATTTTGTAGAGCGGCACGGGCCGCCCAGATTGAAGTGCAACGACAAGGTTCCGGCCGTACGCCTGATCGGGAATGATGGAGACAAACTGCGTCGCATGAACGCAACGCTTTGTCAGCAAGCCGATGAAGTCGATATTGCCCGTCGTTTCGTCGGCCATGATTCGCCAAGTCACCGACGAAACGTGAAACCAAAATGCAAACGCCACGGCAGTCACGATTCCCCCAAGAACTAACAGGCGCCCATTCCAGGCCGAAACCACAAGCAACAACAGGCCAGCCGTGGAATTGGCGACGAGGACAATTAGCGGCAGAGTGGCCGATGCGAAGGTGTGGTAGAGTCGGTACTCTCGCTCGCGGGTTTTCGACGCGCATCCCATGCCGCCATTGTCGAGCGCTGGATGGCTCGCCTGAAAGCGATTCATTAGCGGAAAGGCCGGGCTATCTCCTACGCCGGCGGAGCGGGCCAAAAAACGACAAAGCAGCTCTTCGGCTTCGCCTGACTACGGTACCTCTTCGCTCGAGGATTCTAGACCTGGCGGGATCCCGTCCATATCGTTCACGCACAGCCGATAGCCGACCCCGGGCTCCGTGAGGATCAGTTTATGCTCGACGGCCGTGTCGCCCAGCTTTCGCCGTAGCTGGTTGACATATACGCGAAGATAGTGCGTCTCTTGCGATGAATCGGGCCCCCACACCTCCCGCAAGAGCTGCCGATGCGTGACAACCTTTCCCGCGTTTTTGACAAGGATAGTCAAGAGCCGATATTCAGTCGGAGTCAGGTGAACTTCGGAACCATTCGCTCGCACTTGCCGCTTGGCCAAATCAACTTCCAGCCGGCCAGCCGAGAAAATGTTGGACTGGCCTCGCTCGCTGAGTTTGGCCTGATGACGCAGCGCCACGCGAATGCGGGCCAGCAACTCGCCAGCGGCGAAGGGCTTGGTGAGGTAATCGTCCGCCCCCGCATCGAGCGCTGCGACTTTGTCCGATTCCTGCCCGCGGGCTGAGAGAATGACGATGGGAATGCTCGACCAAGCGCGGAGTTCCTGGATCACATCAAAGCCGCTGATGTCCGGGAGTCCGAGATCCAATAACACGAGTTCCGGCGGCTGCGACTTGGCCTTGAGTATCCCCTCCCTGCCACTTGGAGCTTCTTCTACAAGGAACCTCTGTGCCAAGAGCGAAGCGCGCAGAAACCGGCGAATTTCTGGCTCATCTTCGATCACTAAGATTCGTGGGCTGTCGGTCATGTGGCATCGGATTCAGGGGGCAAGTGGAGCACGGGCTGCGGAGGCTGCGGCAGTTCGATGCGGAACACGGCGCCGCCCTCCGGCCGATTGGCGGCTCGGATCGTGCCGCCGTGTAGCTCAACAATGCCGCGGCAAATGGCCAGTCCTAGTCCCGTGCCCGAACGCACATGTTCTTGAGTTCCACGATAAAACTTCTCGAAGATCCGTTCGATGTCTTCCGAGGGAAAGCCCATCCCGGTATCTCCTACCTCCAGCCAAACTCCTTTCGCGCTTGCACCGGCCGACAGAAGAATCTGAGAATTGCACGGTGTATAGCGAGCCGCATTCTCGAGCAAGTTGACAAGCACCTGATGAAAGAGGAGTTCATCCAAATAAACGAGCGGCATGGACGGGGGGATATCGACCGTCAGCCGGTGACACTCCAGCAATCTCGCTAAGCGGTGGACCACTGCACCGACCACATCATCGAGCGGATGCCAATCACGGTTGAGCTGGATGCTGCCCGATTCGATCCGTGTCATGTCCAGGAGGTTCGAGACGAGGCGGTTAAGACGGTCGGTTTCAGCGACAATGGAGTTGGCCAATTCCTGGCGAGTTTGTTCGGGGACTGCGGCCGCCGAGTCGGCGAGGGTGCTGGCCGCGCCGGCAATGGCCGCGAGCGGCGTGCGCAGATCGTGCGAGACGGCGCTAAGCAAGGCGCTGCGCAGCTGCTCCCGCTCATACCGGAGTTGATTTTGCTGCGCCGCTTCTTCGGACCGCAGCCGCTCGATAGCTAAGGCAAGCTGGCTGGCGACCGTTTCAATTAACCGTTGCCGGTCGGGCATGAGCAGCCGCGTCGCTGTGTGTGGACGCACCCCCAGCGCGCCGACAATGCCACCGGGGGTCAGAAGCGGGACGAAATGGACATCCACGGAAGGGAGGGTGCCGGTTCCCAGGCCGGCTGTACTGCCATTCTTGACAACCCACTCCGCGACCGCGCGCTCGTTCGCTGAAAGCTCGCAAGTCGCGGCCAGCGTCAAGTCCAGCCGGGGGGGTACTTCGTTGTCATCGCTTGTTGCAGAGAGAATGATGACTTCGGCATCCAGAAGGCTGGTAATCTCCGCTGCCACGCGGTCAAAGTGGGCAAAGTCATCTAGCTGTACGAGCGATCGGGCGAGCTGGTACAGGGCACTTGTCTGGCGTTCCCGCAGCCGCGCCAGCTCGGTCTGAAAGGCGACGCGGCTAGTCAGCGTGCTGATCAGCAACCCCGTGACTAACATGATGGCAAATGTATAAAGATACTGCACATCGCTGACGGCGAACGTGAAGTACGGTCGGATGAAAAAGAAATTAAACGCCGCCACGCCAAGGAATGCCGCGAGCATGCTCGGGCCGCGGCCATGGCGGGCGGCGACGGCCACGACGCCGGCCAGGTAGATCATGCACAATGTCAGCTCGCTGAATAGCCGCAGCGGAAAGAGGGTCCAGCAAACCAGGGTGCAGAGGAGCACGACGGCAACCGCTTCGGCATATCCCCGGTAGCGGCGCGGCAGCGGGCGCTCCCGGCTGTTGCGATTCGCAGCAGGCTCTCCTTCTCCGCTGATGACGTAAACATCGATGTCGCCGCTGCGCCGCGTTAACTCGTAGACGAATGAGCCGCGCAGCAATTCGCGCCAGCGCGGCAGGAGCGTCTTGCCGACAATTATCCGGGTCACGTTTCGCTGCCGCGCATAGGCAATGATCTCTCCGGCCACGTCGCTGCCACCGAGAGTAACCACCTCGCCGCCAAGCTGACGGGCAAGGTGAATGGTCTCCGCCAGGCGCTGGCGATCGGCGCCGGAAAGCCGCGAATCGGCCGGAGTCTCCACGTGAGCGGCCAGCCACGGGGCACGAAGGCTGGCTGCCATGCGCCTCGTCGCCCGCACGAGACTTGCCGACGCTGGGCCGGGACCGACGCAGACCAGTAGTCGTTCGGCGGCCGGCCAGGTCTTCTCGATCGCCTGGTCCGCCCGCCAGTCGGTCATCTGCCGATCAACACGCTCGGCCATCTTCCGCAGGGCCAGTTCGCGAAGCGCGATCAAGTTTCCCTTGTTGAAGAAGTTCTGCATCGCCCGCGAAGCCTGATCGGGGACGTAGACTTTCCCTTCCTTCAGCCGCTCGATTAGTTCGTCGGGGGGCAAGTCGACCAACTCGACCTCGTCAGCCTGCTCGAAGGCGGCATCTGGAACCGTTTCCCGCACTACTACACCCGTGATTTTCGCCACGATATCGTTAAGACTTTCCAGGTGCTGCACATTGACGGTTGTGTAGACGTCGATGCCAGCGGCCAAGAGAGCCTCGATGTCTTGCCATCTCTTGGCATGGATCAATTGGCCTTCGTCGGCCACATTGGTATGGGCCAGCTCATCGACGACAATAATCTGCGGCCTTTGCGCGAGAGCCCCGTCAAGGTCAAACTCCAAGAGCTGTCGGCCGCGATAGTTGACCGGCCGCCTGGCCAGCACATCCAGACCTAGAACCAAGGCTTGAGTTTCAGGGCGGGCATGCGGCTCGACGTAGCCAACAACGATATCCAGCCCTTCCTTCGCGACTTTGCGGGCCGCCTCGAGCATCGCGTAGGTTTTGCCAACGCCTGGAGCCGCACCAAAAAAGATCTTTAGCTTGCCGCGGCGGCTTTTGGCTTCATCCGCTTGCACGCGGGCCAACAGCATATCGGGATCGGGGCGCTTTTCTTCGGGCATGTTCGTTAGCGAAGCTCGTCCAGCGCCAAATTCAGGAGCAGGACATTGACCCGCGGCTCCCCGAGGACACCCAGCGTCCGTAGTTCGATATGGCCGGTGACCAAATTTCGCACCAGCTCGACGGGAATGCCGCGCGCCGCGGCAACACGATTCACTTGATAATAGGCTGCGGCCGGGGAAATGTGAGGGTCGAGGCCGCTGCCGGAAGCAGTGACCAGATCCACGGGGACCGGAGCACCAGGGTCAGCCGCCGTCGCCCTCTGCCTTCTCAATCGCTGCTTGACGACCTCCAGCAGGGCCGGGTTGGTTGGGCCGAGATTCGAGCCACTGGACGCGCCCCCGTTGTAGGCGGGGGTTGTCGCCGACGGCCGGCCCCAGAAATATTTTTCATCTTCGAACGGCTGGCCGATCAGCCGGCTGCCGACGATCATGCCCTCCTTCTCGATGAGGCTGCCCCCTGCCGCCGCTGGAAACAGGGCCGCCGAAATGCCGGTCACCGAGAGCGGATACACGATGCCGGTGATAATCGACAGCAGCACGAAGATCACTAGTGCGGGGCGAAGTTGGCGGAGGAGGTCTTGGAACATGGGAAGTTTATCCGAAGAGTTCAAGGTTCAGTGTTCAATGTTCAAGGTTCACAGCTCAACTTTGAACATTGAACTTTGAACCTTGAACTGCATTCCTCAAGCCAGCTCCAGCGCCACGAGAATCAGATCGATCGCCTTGATGCCGATGAAGGGCACAATCAGGCCGCCGATGCCGTAGATCAGTAAGTTGTCGCGCAGCAGCGTGGCGGCATTGACGGCCCGGTATTTCACGCCGCGCAGCGCTAGCGGGATCAGGACAATGATGATCAGTGCGTTGAAAATGATTGCCGAAAGGATGGCGCTATTCGCTGTCGCTAGGTGCATGATGTTAAGCTTGTTGAGCACGGGGTAGGTCGTCGCAAACGCCGCCGGGATGATGGCGAAGTACTTGGCGACGTCGTTGGCGATGCTGAACGTCGTCAGTGCGCCGCGGGTGACAAGAAGCTGCTTGCCGATTTGGACTACTTCGATCAGCTTCGTAGGATTGGAATCGAGATCGACCATGTTGCCGGCTTCCTTGGCGGCCTGAGTGCCGCTGTTCATGGCCACGGCGACATCGGCCTGAGCCAGCGCAGGTGCATCGTTGGTGCCGTCGCCAGTCATGGCGACGAGCTGTCCACCCGCCTGATTCTCGCGAATCAGCTTGAGCTTCGCTTCGGGAGTCGCCTGCGCGAGAAAGTCATCGACCCCCGCTTCGGCCGCGATGGCCGCGGCAGTCAGCGGGTTGTCGCCAGTGATCATTACGGTCTTGATCCCCATCTGTCGCATCTCGGTGAACCGCTCTTTGATTCCTCCTTTGACGATGTCCTTGAGATGGATCACTCCCAGGGCCTGGTTGCCTTCGGAGACAACCAGTGGAGTACCACCGCTGCGGGCAATCCGCTCCGCAGCATTTTTGACCTGACCGGGGAGCTTGCCGCCATCCTGCAAGATGTTGGCCTCGATCGCGTCGAGCGAGCCCTTGCGAATCCGCCGGCCATCCAGGTTGACGCCGCTCATCCGCGTTTGGGCCGAGAAGGGAACGAACGCGGCATGCAACTGCTCGATGTCGCGGCCGCGCAGGCCGTACTTTTCCTTCGCGAGTACGACAATACTGCGGCCCTCTGGCGTTTCATCCGCCAGTGACGCGAGCTGCGCCGCGTCGGCCAGCAGTTCGGTTTTGACGCCGTCAGCCGGCAGAAAATCGACTGCCTGGCGATTGCCGAGGGTGATCGTGCCGGTCTTGTCGAGGAGCAGCACGTTGACGTCGCCGGCCGCTTCCACCGCCCGCCCGCTGGTGGCGATGATGTTGGCCTGGATCATGCGGTCCATGCCGGCAATGCCGATGGCGGAAAGCAAGCCGCCAATGGTGGTTGGAATCAGACAAACGAGTAGGGCAATCAGGACCGTGACCGTGATCGGAGTTCCCTGGTCGGCCGCTTTCACGCTGTAAATTGAGTAGGGAAGCAATGTCGCACAGGCCAGCAGAAAGATAATGGTAAATCCGGCCAAAAGGATGCTCAGCGCGATTTCGTTCGGTGTTTTCTGCCGCTTGGCCCCTTCGACAAGGTGGATCATCCGATCCAGAAAGCTCTCCCCAGGATTGGCCGTAATTCGGACGAGTATCCAATCCGACAAAACCCGTGTGCCGCCGGTAACGCTCGATCGGTCACCGCCACTTTCGCGAATGACCGGGGCGCTTTCGCCGGTAACGGCGCTCTCGTCCACCGAAGCCACTCCGGCAAGCACCTCGCCGTCACCAGGGATTTGGTCGTCGGCTTCCACCAGCACGACGTCGCCAGCACGCAGGTGCGGCGCAGGAGTGAACGTCGCTTCGCCTTGCTTGACCAGATAGAGAAAGTCGGGGCGGATGGTCAGATTGCCAACGTCATAAAGAATTTTCTTTGCGGCGACGTTTTGGCGGGTGGCCCTCAGGGCATCGGCCTGCGCCTTGCCGCGTCCTTCTGCCATTGCTTCGGCAAAGTTGGCAAACAGCACGGTGAACCAGAGCCAGACAGAAATGCCGACGATGAACCAAATCGATTCTCCGCTACCACCGAGCGCGAGTCGTTCGGCGGCCAGCAGCGTGGTGATGACGCTCGCGACAAAGACTGTGAACATCACGGGGTTGCGGATCTGGTGGCGCGGGTCGAGCTTGACCAGCGCGTCGGACAGTGCCCGGCGAACGATCACCGGATCGAGGAGAGGGCGGGCTTTGGGCGTAGTGGACATGGCGTTGACCAAATCTCACGTTTAAGGGCTAGTTTTCAAAGTCAGGCAATCACAATCCAAGCATCTGCAAATGCTCCACGATCGGCCCCAGCGCCAGGGCCGGCAGGAACGTCAGCGCTCCCACGAGCACGACGACGCTGGCCAGCAGCATCACAAACAGCGGCGTGTGCGTCGGCAGCGTGCCGGCGGACACGGGGACGATCTTCTTGGCGGCCAGCGAGCCGGCAATCGCCAGAATCGGGATCGCCAGCCAGAAGCGGGAAAACCACATCGCCAGGCCGAGTGCCGTGTTGTAAAACGGCTCGTTGGCCGTCAGGCCGGCGAAAGCGCTGCCGTTGTTGTTTCCGGCCGACGAAAACGCGTAGAGCACCTCGGAAAAACCGTGGGCTCCGGGATTGTTGAGGTTCGACTTCACCTCGCCTGGGCTTGATCCGGGATATTCCAGGCCAGGGCCGACGACGGCCACGGCAGTGCCGACGAGAACGACAGCACAGGGGATCAAGATGATCAGCGAGGCCATCTTCATTTCGTAGGCTTCAATCTTCTTGCCGAGGTACTCTGGCGTGCGGCCAACCATCAGACCGGCAATGAACACCGCGACGATGGCGAACGCCAACATGCCGTAGAGTCCGCTGCCGACGCCGCCGAAGACCACCTCGCCGAGCTGCATCAGCCACAACGGAACGAGGCCTCCCAGCGGCGTGTACGAGTCGTGCATCGAATTCATGCTGCCGTTGGAGGCGGCCGTGGTCGCCGTCGCCCACAGTGCGGAATTGGCGATGCCATATCGCACTTCCTTCCCTTCCATATTGCCGCCGCTCGACAGTGCACTGGCGGTTTGATCGGCGCCCAGCTCGGTCAATTTGGGATTGCCCGTCTGTTCCGACCAGTAACAGAGAGCCAGCAGTGGAACGAAGATCACGAGCATAGCGGTGTAGATGGCCCAACCCTGCCGGCGGTCGGCAACCATCTCACCGAACGTCCAGCAAAGTGCGGCCGGAATGACGAGGATCGACAGCAATTCCAGGAAGTTGGACAGCGGCGTAGGGTTCTCCAGCGGATGGGCCGAGTTGACGTTAAAAAACCCGCCACCGTTGGTTCCGAGCTGCTTGATCGCGACTTGGGACGCTGCTGGGCCGACGGCAATCGTCTGCTCCGCGATTGCTTTGCCCTCGGCATCGGCGGCGGGATCAACCAGCGTCGCGGTGACATACGGCGAGAACGTCTGCACGACTCCCTGGCTGACCAGGATCAGCGCCAGGACTAGCGACAAAGGCAAAAGGATGTAGAGCGTGCTGCGCGTCAGATCGACCCAAAAGTCGCCGATCTGGTCGGTCTGCTTGCGGACAAAGCCGCGAATCAGCGCCACGAGCACCGCCATGCCGGCGGCCGCCGACACAAAGTTCTGCACGGTCAGGCCGAGCATCTGCGTCAGGTAGCTCATCGTCGTTTCGCCGCCGTAGCCCTGCCAGTTGGTGTTGGTGGCAAAGCTGACCGCCGTGTTGAACGACGAGTCGGGGGTGACTGCCGCCAGTTTTTGCGGGTTCAAGGGCAAGACGTGCTGGAATCGCTGGAAACCGTACACCACCACCGTGCTGACTGTGCAGAACAGCAGCATGGCGATGGCGTACTGCCGCCAGTTCATTTCCGCATCGAGCTTCGTACCGGCCAATCGGTAGATGCCCCGTTCGAGCCATCCGAGCGCGGCATCGAGGCCGCACGGTTTATTCTGGTAGACGCGGGCCATGTACCAGCCCAGCGGCTTGACGAGCGCCGTCAGCACGCCGAGGTACACGACAAGTTGCAGAATCGCGATAGCACTCATTAGAACCACTCCGGCTTGAGCAGGGCGATGGTGAGATAAACGAGCAAGAGCCCGGCACAGATGCCGGACACGGCAGTGATCATGACTCACCTCCCATCACGGCCTGACAGAGACCGATCAATCCCAGCGACAGCGCGCCGAGCAAGACGATCAATCCGAGAAAGAATGCGTCCATCGAACGACCTCCTTCGAGTTCATCGAGGGAAGTCTACCGAGGGGCACATCAAATTGGTGTCAAAACTGGACTGTAGGCCCGTCAAGAAGTCATCAAGGGCCAATGTTTCCCGGAGGCCTCGGCTGCGACGGCACATCAAGAAAGTATCAAAACTGGCTAACGATGCGCTTTTTGAGACTTCAGCGATCTACGTGTCACGAAATTCTCAAGCTAGGATCGGCAGGGATGAATCTGGGGCAGTGTGATGTCCTGTAGTCTTCCGAGAGGTCCCTTTTCGAGCATTCCATGTCCAAGGACGGCAATCCGGCAAATACTGGGGCAAAAGCCGCAAAAGGGGTTACCACCTCGCCGCCCATACCGGCCGTTCGCGAGGTCCATGCCGAGCACGAGATCGCAGCCGATGTGCCGACAATCTCAGAAAAGGTCGCCACGCTCCTTGTCGGCAAGCCGCTCGACCTGCGCGACCGGCGAATCTACCACCACATTTCGCTCGTCGCCTTCCTGGCTTGGGTGGGACTAGGCGCCGACGGTCTGTCGAGCTCCTGCTACGGGCCTTCCGAGGCATTCCATCATCTCAGCGGGCATCATCACCTGGCGATCTTCCTCGCCTTCGCGACGATGTTCACGGTGTGGGTGATCTCGGCCTGCTACAGCCATATCATCGAGGCCTTTCCCAGCGGCGGCGGCGGCTACCTGGTAGCCAGCAAGATGCTCGGCCGCCCATTTGGCGTCGTATCCGGCTCGGCACTCGTGGTGGACTACGTCCTCACCGTGACCGTCTCGGTTGCCGCGGCGGGCGATGCACTCCTGGGCCTGGCCGGTCCCCAGTGGCAGGGGTTCAAGCTGCCGCTGGAATTCGGGGCGATTGTGGTCCTGATCGTGCTCAACCTCCGCGGCGTCAAGGAGTCGGTGACGATCCTGATGCCGATCTTCCTGGTGTTCCTGCTGACCCACGCGATCCTCATCGCCGGCGCCATCGGTCTGCACCTGGGTGCGCTCGGCAGCGTAGCGTCCGACGTCGTGAGTGAAGTTCGCACCAACATCGCCGATCCGCAGTTGGGCCTCTTGGGAATGATCGGTCTGTTGCTATACGCCTATTCGCTCGGCGCCGGCACCTATACGGGCATCGAGGCGGTCTCCAACAGCATGCCCGTGATGCGCGAGCCGAAAGTGGCGACGGCGCAGCGGACCATGTTCTACATGGCGGTGTCACTAGCGCTAACGGCTGGAGGTCTGATGCTGGCCTACCTGCTGCTCAAGCTCACATTGCCCGAAAATGCAGCCGTCACCATGAATCAACTCCTCACCGAGAGGTTCGTGGCAGAACTTGGCGTACCGCAGTGGCTAGGGATTGCCTTTATCTTCATCACGATGCTTTCCGAAGGGGCGCTGCTGGTGGTCGCCGCGCAGGCGGGTTTCATCGACGGCCCACGAGTCCTGGCCAACATGGCCCACGACTCCTATGTGCCCCACTGGTTCGGAAGCCTATCGGAACGGCTCGCAGCGCGCAACGGCATCCTCCTCATCGGTATCGCGGCTTTGGTGGCACTTTGGGCCACGGGAGGAAGTGTTTCCACGCTGGTCGTGATGTACTCGATCAATGTCTTCCTGACGTTTTCGCTGTCGATGATCGGCATGGCTGCGCACTGGTATCGGCAGCGGCGCGCGAATCCGCTATGGCGGCGGCGGTTCGTCCTGTTTGTGGCTGGCGCCACGCTGTGCCTATCGATCTTGGCCGTCAATATCTACTTCAAGGTGTTTTACGACTTCTTCTATCACGGCCACGGCGGCGGCTGGATGACGATTGCGGTCACGGGAATCCTGGCCGGCACTTGTTTTCTCATCCATCGCTACTATGGCACCGTAACCGCGCGGCTCAAGACTTTGGACGAGTCGCTTGGCACGATCGAGATTACCGATGTCCCCAATCAGGCCGCTCCAGACCCGGAACAGCAGACGGCAATCATTCTCGTTGGTGGATACAGCGGACTGGGCGTGCATACGCTGCTCAACGCTGTTCGGTTCATGC
>Ga0075418_10007770_pt1 | contig 12055 bp, 11 predicted proteins | sample SoiMetdeltSBSDD2_FD_81776 | JGI IMG/M metagenome (GOLD analysis project Ga0075418, IMG submission 81776) | Bulk soil microbial communities from a Populus tree surrounding site in Tennessee, USA - Soil MetaG P. deltoides SBSDD2 | ecosystem: Environmental > Terrestrial > Soil > Tree plantation...
CAGTGTAGAAGTATTACATCAATAGGCGAGAAATTTTTTTTGGTTGCCGAATAGGATATTGTTTGATCGGACAATAAAATTAAGTGAAAAAGTACATTCGGCAAGTACCAGGTACCGAATGTCCAACCTTTTTTTGAAATGAAATGTTAATGATTGTACTGATTTCTAATGACTCAGCTTAAATTTGTGCCCTTTCATGCAAACCACGAAATCGAAAAAGTCCGATACTAATCGGGTGAAAGTACCCGGCGCCGATGTTATTTTTATTCACGGTGCAAGGGTTCATAACTTAAAAAACATCAGTGTTGCGATACCAAGAAACAGGCTGATCGTGGTTACGGGTGTGTCCGGGTCTGGAAAATCTTCGCTTACCATCGATACCTTATATGCGGAGGGCCAGCGTCGTTATGCTGAAAGTCTCAGTGCCTATGCCCGGCAGTTCCTGAACAGGATGAATAAGCCGGATGTGGACTATATAAAGGGTCTATGTCCCGCTATTGCCATCGAGCAAAAAGTTATAACACGGACACCACGAAGCACAGTGGGTAGTATGACGGAACTTTACGATTACCTCAGGTTACTATATGCCCGTATCGGCAGAACTATTTCACCTGTTTCCGGTAGACAGGTAAAAAAAGATGATGTAAAAGATGTAGTAGATGCGATCACCAAATTAAAAGCAGGGGATAAGGTTTATATTTTAATTGCATTAAAGCAACATAAGAACAGGGATTTTAGAGAAGAGTTAAGCATCCTGGTTCAAAAAGGATTTTCAAGACTCTATATAAAGAATGAAATTATAAGGATAGAAGATTTGTTAGCACTGTCAGATAAAGAATTAAAACAAAAACTCACAGCTCACAGCGCACAGCTCCCAACTTTTATTTTAGTTGATCGTATCGTAGTAAAAGATTTCGATGAAGATGATATTCATCGCTTGTCCGATTCTATAGGCACCGCATTTTATGAAGGGGAAGGTGATGTCCATATTGAAGTACAGCCCATCGACCATTCACCTCCCGATAGCTATCGGGAGACCATTCACAACTTCAACAACCGATTCGAACTCGACGGAATGCAATTTGAAGAACCATCACCCAACCTTTTTTCTTTTAATAATCCTTATGGCGCATGTCCAACTTGCGAGGGATTTAGCCAGGTACTTGGAATAGATGCTGACCTGGTAATTCCTGACAGAAGATTGAGTGTATATGACGGGGCCGTCGCTGCCTGGCGCGGTGAAAAATTAGATTGGTGGAGAAAACAGTTTATTAAAGTATCTAACGGCACCGGTTTTCCTGTTCATAAACCAATCGGCGATCTTACCGATAAGCAATACAATCTTTTGTGGCAAGGGATCAATGGCATTGGCATAAATGATTTTTTTAAAGATGTAGAATCTCAATTATATAAAGTACAGTACCGCGTATTATTAAGTCGTTATCGGGGCAGAACGACGTGCCCTGAATGCAAGGGTTATCGCCTTCGTAAAGAAGCCTTGTATGTAAAAGTTGGTGACAAGCATATTGGCGAATTAAATGAAATGCCTGTTAAAGATCTGAAGCTGTGGTTTGATAGCCTGGAAGAAAAACTTTCTGAATATGAAAAGCAGGTTGCCAAACGGGTACGCATTGAAATAAATAACCGGCTGAACACCTTATTAAATGTGGGATTAGGTTATCTCACATTAAGTCGTTTGGCAAACTCATTAAGTGGTGGAGAAAGCCAGCGTATTCAACTCACAAGAAATCTTTGCAGCAATCTTACCAACTCACTTTATATTCTGGATGAACCTTCGATCGGATTGCATTCAAGAGATACTGCAAATCTTATCCGAGTATTAAAAGAACTTCGTGATCTTGGCAATACGGTCGTTGTTGTAGAACATGATGAAATGATGATGCGTGAAGCGGATCATATCATAGATATGGGACCTTTGGCTTCACATCTTGGCGGTGAAATCGTAGCAGAAGGGAATTATGATGAGATCATTTCGAATTATCAAAGTCTTACCGGGAAATATTTAAAAGGTGAATTGAGGATCGATCCACCAAAAACAATTCGCAAATGGAACCGCTCAATTAAAGTCGAAGGAGCAAAGCAGAACAATCTTAAAAATATACAGGTTGAATTTCCATTGAATGTGCTGTGCGTTGTTAGCGGAGTAAGCGGCAGTGGCAAAACAACATTGGTAAAGCAAATACTATATCCTGCATTGCAAAAAATAAAAGGTGAGTTTGCCGATAAAGTGGGATTGCATAAAACGATTACCGGTGATATAGAATCTATCGCTCAAATTGAATTGGTTGATCAGAACCCTATCGGCAAAAGCAGCCGTAGTAACCCGGTTACGTATATAAAAGCCTATGATGAAATAAGGGATCTTTTTTCAAAACAACCTTTAAGTAAGATGCGCGGCTTCGAGCCAAAACATTTTTCTTTTAATGTAGATGGTGGACGTTGCGATACGTGTAAAGGCGAAGGCGAACAAGTTGTAGAAATGCAATTCCTTGCCGATGTTCATTTGATCTGCGAATCATGCGGAGGCAAACGATTCAAAGAAGAAGTGCTTGAAGTGAGGTACAAGGACAAAAGTATTTTTGATGTACTTGATATGAGTGTAGATGAAGCCATTGATTTCTTTATCGCAGAACCGGCGATCGTAAGAGCTATTCAACCTTTAAGTGATGTCGGTTTGGGCTATATAAAATTGGGTCAGTCATCGGATACATTATCCGGTGGGGAGGCGCAGCGTGTAAAACTTGCTTCATTTTTAGGAAAGGGAAAGGGTGCCCATGCAAATAAGATACTTTTCATTTTTGACGAACCGACAACTGGCCTTCACTTTCATGACATAATAAAATTACTTACTTCTTTCAATGCATTGATTGAGCAAGGCCATTCGATCATTGTTATCGAGCATAATCTTGATGTCGTTCGTAGCGCCGACTGGATCATTGATCTTGGCCCCGAGGCCGGTGATGAAGGCGGCAATGTAATCTTCGCCGGTAGACCCTCTGAAATTAAGAAGAACAAAGAAAGCATCACTGCTCAATTCATTTGATATGGGAAATATACGATTTGCTTAAAAACCCGGAAGCAAAAAATTATCTTACGACTTTATTTTTATATCAATATTCTATTCAATTTCCTCTCTAATTTCACAGTCCAATCCCCTTGAAATTTTTTTATTCAATATCCGGAAAAGGCTACAATTATTTTAGTCAATTGCCCTTGAAGTAAATTTTATGAAAAGAATCAATATTGAATGAAATATTCCAAAACCCCGTGCATGGTATATTAAAAGCGGGTCTGGAAACCACTGAAGCCGGACCAGCGCAGGTTCGCGTTGTAAATGTTTCAGGAGAAACAATGTTAACAGAATCTATAAGGTTACAAAAAGGTTTTAATCAGTATCAAACTAATTTAAACAGGTTTTCTCCGGGCACATATTATTTAGTAATTACAAGGGATAACATCCGGAAAACATTCCCTTTCATCAAGCACTAACTTCTGATCCGATAAAGAGGTTTAACAAAAGCTATACAGTCAATCCAGGGCAAATTCTGTTAGTTTGCTACTGAATGAAATTTATTTTATCAACGGCATTATGTTTAAGTATTCAGTTTTCATTTGCACAAAAGCTGGATATTACTTCGCTTGAGATAATATTGTATTCCCCCGTCAATGCTGCAGATGCATTACTTAAAAAATCCAAATTCGGGCTTACCGAAAAAAAATCTGCTGATGGCTATAGCAATTATTACTACACTTCTTATGAAAAACCGGATAGTAATATGCAGTTGTTACGAAGCCTTACGATTATGGATGTGTATGATAGAACTGATACATCACGATTTATTTTATACAGGACCTATAATAAAAAAGACCAGGAAGAATTGCTGCTTCAGTTATCAGTTGCGGGCTATGGGTTAACAAAAAGAACAGTTAATGACTTTACGTATAAAAAAGGTGATCATACAATTATCAACAGGATTGTTGAAAAAGATGTGGGGGGAATTCGGAAAGTCACAGTATATGAATTTGAACTAGGCCGATAAATTATCTTAAACGGTCAAGACTCTTTACCAGCTTTTCATCTTTCCATATTCCATTAGCCGCTAATAAAAGGAACATGGGGATAGCAAAGGCAAGAATGGCACCTAAAGAAATTTGACCATCGATGAACTTTTTTGTTTGGCTGAAATAAATAATGATATTAATGACGGATAATACTGCAGCGCCGATGGTAAGCCAAAGCTGTTGTTTCCTGTTCTTATATAAAAAAATTATTGCAATCGAACCACCCACTAAGACTACCGTAAATATCAAAAGAAGGAAATTGGAAGAGGCTACAAGCTTTTCGTAGCGTTGAATAGTATCCTTGCCGATCATATTGCCGCTGTAAAAAGGAAATTTGAAAGTAAAGGCTGCACAAAGCGCTACAAGAAAAAGCCAAACTGTTTGTATTCGCTGGATCATGGAAAAACTTTTTCCAAATGTAAGGGATTAAAGATTCAGGCCGCTTGCAGCGTCCCGACTCTTATCACGCAGGCTTGATATTATTATTCATCCGGAAGAAATTATCCGGGTCATATTTTTTCTTTATAACTTTTAAGCGATGAAAGTTTTGTCCGTAAGCATTCGCAATTCTTGGATCATCATCCGTGCCAAGGTGATTCACATAAACTCCATCTGTAAGCGGCTCGATCTCTTTCCAGAAATTTTTTGCCCAGCTGATATTTTTTTCATCGTCGGCCGGGTCAATCCATTGGCTTATGATATCACTATCCCATTGATCCCTGCGATTTCCAAATGCGGTAGCTGTCGAATCAATTTTAGCAGCAACACCACGCATATGGAAAAACAGGAACGGCGATAACGGCGATGGACGGATGGCGACATGTTTTAAAACAATATCTAAGAGTTCATCAGATAATTCTTTAAAGTAACCAGATTTCCAGTAACGGCGAATGCCTGCCGGGGCAGCCGCATCAAGAATTGATTGCAACGATGTATACGGCATTTCAGTGATCATGTCTGCGAGTGGAGTTCCAAATGCACGGAGAGGAGCTAAATGTTTTTCAGCATCTCTAACATCACCCAGCCATGCAGGCAGGACAAATGTTACCGGTAATCCATCAGGCGTGACAATAAACCCGGAATAAGCCATGAGTTCATCGGGAACAGATCGTGCATATTCTCTATAAAATTGAATGACTGCCTTTGCCTGGTCCATCGGGTAGAGGATCATTCCAGCAACAACTTTTGGCCCGATCGTGTGCAACTGATATTTAAATTTTGAAACGATACCAAAATTTCCACCACCACCCCGAATGGCCCAAAACAGATCAGGGTGATTGTCCGTATCCACAGTTACCTGATCACCATTTGCCAAAACCATTTCGGCACTCAATAAATTATCTGCGGTAATTCCATGCTTACCCATTAACCAGCCAAGGCCCCCACCCAGGGTTAAACCAGCCAAACCAGTATCTGAAACTGTGCCCCCCGTAGTGGCAAGACCATGTTGAGTTGTAGCTAAATCAAATTCTCTTAATATGACACCGGGTTCGGCCGTTGCTGTTCTGCTCGCAACATCGACATGTATGGCTTTCATTTTTGAAAGATCGATCATCAGTCCTCCATCACAGACCGCATTGCCCGCTACATTATGCCCGCCTCCTTTTACTGATACAATCAAATTATTTTTTCTGGCAAACTTTACACATTCAGTTATATCATCAGCATCAGTACACTGGGCAATAAATGCAGGTTTTCTGTCGATCATCGCATTCCACACTTTCCGTGCATTGTCATATTCAGCATCGCCTGATTGGACTACAGTTCCTTTGATTTGCAATTGTTGAAGGTCGGTTTTCATTGCAATTAATTTTAAATGATGAAAGAATAGGAGATAGGGGGTTAGTACTGAAAGGTAAATTATTTTAGAAAACAAAATGCATAGCACCCAGCAGCCTCTCCAATTTGGCGTCTTTAGTATTCCAGATCCAACTAATTAATTATAGGTCCCAACTCCGGATACAACGGAAACTGTTTCATGAATTCTTTTACATCGGCTCTGACTGACGCGATCATATTTTCATCATCAGCATTCATCAGTATTTTATCGATCATAGCAACTACTGTTTCCATGTGTTGTTCATTCATTCCTCTTGTAGTGACTGCAGGAACGCCAACACGTATACCAGATGTTACAAATGGCGATTTATCATCGAAAGGAACAGCATTCTTGTTAAGCGTGATATGTGCTTTGTCCAATGTTTCCTGTGCTTTTTTGCCCGTGAGATTTTTGTTGCGAAGATCGATCAGCATTAAATGATTGTCTGTACCGCCACTGATAAGATTGTAGCCACGATTTACAAATGAGGTTGCCATGGCCTGTGCATTGCTGATAATTTGTTTACCATAAGCCCTGAAATCTTCGGCAAGTATTTCACCAAACGAAACGGCTTTGGCAGCTATTATATGTTCAAGGGGCCCGCCTTGTGAGCCAGGAAACACAGCAAGATCAAGCAGCTGGCTCATCGTTCTCAAATTTCCTTTGGGATCTTTTATGCCCCATGGATTTTCAAAGTCATGGCGAAGCATGATAATGCCGCCCCTTGGTCCGCGCAAAGTTTTATGCGTAGTCGAGCTTACGATATGGCAATGATCAAATGGATCATTTAATAAACCTGTTGCAATTAAACCGGCAGGATGTGCAATATCCGCAAACAAAATAGCGCCCACTTCATCAGCAATAACACGAATGCGTTTGTAATCCCATTCACGACTGTAAGCTGAGGCCCCGCAAATGATCATCTTTGGTTTTTCAACTCTTGCTTTTGATTCGAGCTGGTCATAGTCTACATATCCTTCTTTTGTTACGCCATAATGAAGTGCATGATAGGTTTTGCCGCTAAAGTTGGCAGGACTTCCATGCGTAAGGTGTCCCCCCATGCTAAGGTCCAGTCCCAAAAATTTTTCACCAGGTTTCATCACAGCGAGGAACACTGCGCCATTTGCTTGTGCACCGCTATGTGGCTGTACATTAGCCCATGAGCAATTAAAGATTTTTTTTAGCCGTTCGATAGCTAATGTTTCTATCTCATCCACAACTTCGCAACCGCCATAGTATCTTTTGCCGGGATAGCCTTCTGCATATTTGTTTGTCGGGCAGGTTCCCATTGCCTGGAGTACCTGCAACGAGGTAAAATTTTCGGACGCTATAAGTTCGATTCCGTGGCGCTGGCGTTCAAGTTCTTTATTAAGAAGATCAAAAACTTCGGTATCTCTTTGTGTTTCGATTTCGATCATGCTTTATTTATTTGAAAAATAGAATTGATTTAGTACAAGAGTGCGACGCAACAGAAGCTAAATAGAATTACACCAGCCGGCTACATCATCACATGCCACAAAATTAAGAGAGTGGCCTTGGACACGGTAAACTTTTGTTTATTAATAATTCACTATTTTCACGGGCTTTAAAACCAACATGAAGGCCATAATTCCGGTAGCAGGCGCAGGTACAAAATTGCGTCCTCATACTTATACTCAACCTAAGGCGCTGATCCCTCTTGCAGGAAAAACGGTGCTCAGCATTATCATTGAACAGATCAAGGAGGCCGGCATTGATGAAGTCATTTTTATCGTTGGATACCTGGGGGACAAGATCAAAGATTATGTAGACCAGAAACACCCGGAGCTACGTTCACATTTTGTGCACCAGACTGAAAGATTGGGGCTTGGGCATGCGGTTCGTATGGCAAAAAGCATTGTAAAGCATGACGAAGTGTTTGTGGTGCTGGGTGATACAATTTGCGAATACGACGTAAAAGCGGTGATCGATAGTCCACACTCAATGCTTGGAGTACGTAAGGTGGATGATCCCCGTGAGTTCGGCGTTGGTGAAATTGATGAGGATGGCTTTATTGATCATGTGATTGAAAAGCCGCAAATACCAAAAAGTAATATGGCGCTGGTTGGCTTGTATAAAATAAAAGAAAGTGACCAGATGTTTCAGTGTATTGAAGCAAATATAAAACAGGGTTTACGCAGTCATGGCGAGTATAGCCTTACCGATGCACTTGATTGTATGATCAAACAAGGAGTAAAATTTAAAAGTTTTAAAGTAGATAATTGGTTCGATTGCGGTAAAAAAGATACGTTGCTTGAATCAAATGCCACCTTGCTGAAAAAATTTGGAAGTAACGTTGATGATAAGCACCATTTTGAAAATACAGTCATTATTCATCCTGTAAGTATTGGTGCCGGTTGCGATATAAAAAACTCGATCATCGGTCCCAATGTTTCTATTGGAGAAAATACAAAGATCAATTACTCCATCATCAAGCAATCTATCATTGGCTCTTACTCTAATCTTTTTGATATTGTTTTGGATTATTCTCTCATTGGCAGCGACACCGGGATTCGTGGAGAAACAAGAACCTTGAATATTGGGGACAATACGGATATGGACTTAGGGTAAGGTACAAGGCACAAGGCACAAGGGCCAAGGCTCAAGGCACAATGTACCAGACTCAAATGCTAGTCTTAAAGGTCACTCTTGTACCTTGATTCTTGTGCCTTGTGCCTTCTTCTTTTATCTTTACTTCATGTCAGAATTTTCAAATAGGGTTACAAAATTGTTTGGCGTTAACTATCCTATCATACAAGCCGGTATGATCTGGGCAAGTGGCTGGCGATTGGCAAGTGCTGTAAGTAATGCCGGAGGTTTAGGCTTGATCGGTAGTGGCAGCATGTATCCTGATGTTTTACGGGAACATATTCAAAAATGTAAAGCAGCAACGTCAAAGCCTTTTGGTGTAAATGTTCCTTTGCTTTATCCTGATATTGATAAGCATATTCAAATAATAATTGATGCAGGTGTGAAGATCGTTTTTACAAGTGCAGGTAATCCTAAAACATGGACGAATGTTTTAAAAGAGAAAGAAATAACTGTTGTACATGTGATAAGTTCTTCAAAATTTGCAAAGAAATCAGAAGAAGCAGGTTGTGATGCGGTAGTAGCTGAAGGATTTGAAGCAGGTGGACATAATGGAAGAGAAGAAACAACAACAATGGTGTTAACTCCAGCGGTCGTGAATGAAGTAAAGATCCCTGTAATAGCCGCAGGCGGGATTGCGACAGGCAGGCAAATGCTTGCCGCAATGGTAATGGGAGCTGAAGGGGTACAAATGGGAACCCGTTTTGTTGCCAGTGAAGAAGCTTCATCACATAGCAATTTTAAAGATGCCGTGATCAACAGCAATGAAGGGGACACAATGCTTACGTTGAAACAGCTAACTCCTGTAAGACTGATCAAAAACAATTTCTATAAAGCCATAGAGGAAGCTGAACAGAGAGGTGCAAGTGTAGAAGAATTAAAGGTGTTATTAGGCCGGGCAAGAGCCAAAAAAGGTATGTTTGAAGGACAGCTTGAAGAAGGTGAATTGGAGATAGGCCAGGTTTGTGCAAACGTTAGAAATATATTACCAGCGGCGAAAATCGTGGATGAAGTGTGGCGGGAGTTTAAAAAGGCTTTGGCCAATCCAATTAAAATGACTTAAATTTGACTTGTGTCAAGTGCCATGCGAAACGAAAACCTGTATAACCGCTTTGTCAAATGAAACAGAGAATTCTTCTGCTTTTTGCAATCTGCGCGTTGGGTTGTTTGCAATCCAAAGCCGGTAATTGCATCAAACCTGGACATCCCGGGAAAAGCATAAACGAAGTTGCCGGTAACATTGTCGATGGTGATTCAAAAAAACCCCTACGAGAGGTAACAGTTACTGCGTATTCACTTAACAAGAAAGAAAAATTTGTTCTCACGGATGAATATGGTCGTTTTGAATTCGATGAATTAAAAACGGGAATTTATAAAATTGTATTCGAAAAAGAAGGATACAGAAAAGTGGTTAAAGAAAAAGTGTCTGTAAAAACTGACGAAACATTCCAAATGAGAATTGAGATGATAGAAGCAGATGGATTTGACCTGATGCCTTCGCCATTTCAATTTTTCGACACGAAATAAGAGGGAATAGCTAATCTTCGAGTTGGGATGTAAAGATTACATCCCAATTTTTTTTATTGTGCCTTAGCAGTGATACTCCATTCACCAACCAGGTAGCTTCAAATTTTTTTACAGAAAATTTTTCCCAGGCTTCATAAAATGCTTTTTTATAAAGATCTCTTGTAGCCAGTGTAACGTGCGGATGAAACGCCCGGTCTTCTTTTTTCACCGGGAATTTATTTTGGGCAAGAATAAAATCAGTGAGTAGTTCATGTAATTGTGCTAATGCTTCATTTTTCAATACATCAACATAGATCACCCTTGGTTTAAATACGGCAAAGTCTTTAAGTACTATTTCAAATTTATTTTTCCCCGTGCTGAATTCATTAATTGAGTTTATCAGATCTTTTTCCAGATCCTCATTCATCCAGAAAGGTGGAATGAGTGTTATATGCGCCGGCGATTTTAAGGCAACTGTGCAGCTATAGTTTTCTTTAAAGAAATTCTTCCATTTTAGAACCTGCTGATCAATTTCGGTTGGAGCTACCAGGGCAACAAAATACATATTCATAAAAAAAATAACCGTAACATAAAGCTACGGCTATTCTTTTGGGATCCCGATGAGCGTCGGGATTGGTTTGGCAAGGCTATACTAATCTATATCGATATTAAAATCATCAGCTGATTTTTCGATCGTGAATTTTTTACGCTTTTCCAGGAAATTTTTGTATTTATTATATGTTGCATCGCTGGCTTTTTTACCATTGATGAATAATTCGCCGTTATCATGTTTGATGGTATATTCTTGTTTCTTATTTATGAGGCCATCTTTCTCAAGTCCATCTACAAACTCTTTATACTCTTTCATTTCCTCCTTCGCCTTTTCGATTCCCTCCTTGGCGTTCTCCATTGATTTTTCTATTTCAGGCCCGATCTTACTTAACTCAGCTTGCATTTTTTCCATATCGAGCTGCAAATTCTTCATATCAATATCCTTAATCTTGTCGAATTCAATCTTCATTTTTTCCCAATTCACTTTGTCCATCGATACCTGGAACTCTTTCTGAAGTTTTTCCGCATTAAATTCTTTCATCGCTTTTTCTATATCCTTTTGCACTTTTTCGAATTCAATTTTGCTCATTGATTCCTGCAAGTCTTTCTGAAGCTTTACCGCATCAAATTCTTTCAATGCTTTTGCCATTTCCTTTTCTATATTGGCAAGATCAATTTTGGACATTGATTGCTCCAAATCTTTTTTGATCTTTTCAAAATCCACTTCACGCATTGCTTTTTCCATATCCAGCTGGATCTTTTGTGCATCGAATTTTTTCATGGATTCTTTGAACTCTTTTTGGATTTTTTCCATGTCTATTCTAAAATCAACGGCATTTAATTCATCGATCACATCATCAAGATCTCGGATCTTTTTTTCCTTTTTGGGAACGGTGTCGTACTCGTCATAACCGTAATCATTAGTTATCGCATTGTTGCCTTTAACGTCCCATGAACTAAGGACAAGCACAGATATGATAGCCACTGCTGCTACAGCCAGTGGTATCCTTAAATTTCTCAGGTTGGTCATAAAACTAAGTTTAGAGTGATTTGTTTGAATTGACTATACCGAACCAAATATACGACTGATTTCGTATTTAGAAAATACCGGCATTCAAAAAAGAAAAATTTAACAAATAGGGGCTGTCGGTCGTCAGGAGCGACGAATCCATTTGATCATCTCTTTCCAGCTTGGTTTTTTGCCGTAAAGCAAAATACCCGTGCGGTATATTTTGCCGGCAAGCCATGTGGTTACTATAAAACCGCCAATCAATGACAGCATGGAGACGGCGACTTCCCAGAATGGTGGAGACGAGGCTAATCTTCCCATCATTACTATTGGTGATGTAAATGGGATAATGCTCGCCCAAACCATAACAGGGCTGTCTGGCTTGTCTATATTAGATGACATGATAATAAATCCAAATATGATAGGCATTATTATAGGGAACATCAATGATTGTGCTTCCTGTGGATCTTCATTTACAA
>Ga0075418_10007771_pt1 | contig 12055 bp, 7 predicted proteins | sample SoiMetdeltSBSDD2_FD_81776 | JGI IMG/M metagenome (GOLD analysis project Ga0075418, IMG submission 81776) | Bulk soil microbial communities from a Populus tree surrounding site in Tennessee, USA - Soil MetaG P. deltoides SBSDD2 | ecosystem: Environmental > Terrestrial > Soil > Tree plantation...
ACGCATCGTGTTCCAGAAACGCACGCTCGAGATCGTCGGCGTCCTCGGCGACTCTCGCAACCGAAGCCTCTGGGCATCCGCGGATCCCGAGCTCTACGTGCCTATCGAGCAGTGGGGTTGGAGAAGCGGGACCATCTTCGTGCGGACGACAACGCCGCCAAAATCCCTCGAGGTGCCTATCCGGGCCGTCGTGCGTCGACTGGACGCGTCGATTCCAGCACTCGACATCTCCACGCTTGGTGACCGCGTCGACCAGTCGATGGCACCCGAGCGTTTCCGCGCGATCCTCATCGGCACCCTCGCGACCCTCGCGTTGCTGCTGTCCGTGTTAGGCATCTACGGCCTGGTCGCGTGGGTCGTCGGCCGCCGCACCCGCGAGATCGGCATCCGCATGGCCCTCGGCGAAGCCGGCACCCGCGTGCGCCTGCACGTCCTCGCCGACGCATTGCGACTTGGGGGCCTCGGCATCACCATCGGTGCGGTCCTGGCGTATGGCTCAGCGCACTACCTGCGCGCGTTCGTGGAAGGCAACGTCCGCGCACGAGACCCGCTCATGCTTGCAGCAACGATGCTGGTACTCCTGGTCGTGACCGCTGCCGCGGCCTGGCTCCCCGCGCGGCGAGCGAGCCGAGTCGACCCGTTGATAGCGATTCGTGCCGAGTGATCTGTGATCAACCGATGAACGGCCTCAGGCGGCCGGAGCTTACCGAGGCAGTTGATCAAAGAACCCGGCCGTTTGCACGAGGAAACCCCACACCCACATGGGGCGATCCGTACAATCGCCGTTCAAGATCCGCCTGATCCGCTTCCCGTGCTTTTGCGGAGTCTCGTCCAACAGCAATGCCGACCGGCCACACGGAAGCAGGGTGACGCTGGATTCCGCGAGAACGGAGTAGCACGTTACCCCGTGCATGCTTCGAGGAACCTGGATGTCCCTGATCGTCCGGCGCCACGTGTGCGCCTGGCTTGGCATAGTCGTAATCGTCGGCTGTCAATCGAAACCGGCCAACCCCGAAGAGCTGCTCGCCGCCCGCTCGCTCGGCGTCGGCTACCTGGAGCGGAACCGACTCCCCGAAGCGGAAGAGCAGTTCAAGAAGCTCGTGTCACTCGCGCCGAAGGACCCGTTCGGGTACACGAACCTCGGGCTCACCTACATCCAGGCCGGCCGTTTCGCCGACGCTGAAAAGCAGCTGACCCGCGCTCGCGATCTCGACCCCACGAATGCGGACGTCGGCCGCATGATCGCGAAGCTCTACGCTCTCACCAACCGCCAGGCCGAGGCCCGCAAGACGCTCGAGGAGCTCCAGCGTGCGCAGCCGCGCGACCCGAAGGTGGTGTACGCACTCGCCACGCTCGACTCGCAGAATGATACGTCCGGCGTCAGAGCCGAACCGCGACTGAGAGAGACGCTGGCTCTCGCCCCCGCAAACCTCGCTGTGCGACTCCAGCTTCTCGAGATCTTCGTCCGCCGCGGCGAGGCTGACAGCGCGATACGACAGCTCGAGGAAATTCGACGGCTTCCGCCCGAGCCTCCAGCCGAAGTGAAGCCGCTACTCTCCCGGTCGATCGACCTCCTCCGTACGGGCAAGGTCGCGGACGCTCGACCCGTCGTCGAGCGGTTCGTGAACATGATGGGGCTCACGGCGCCCTATCAGGCATCCCTGGCCGAGGTGAAGTGGTTCGATGACCCCATCGTTGGCCGCCCGACGCTGACCTTCGGCCCGCAGTCGGTGATTCAGCTTCGGAGCTCCGGCATCCTCCTCACAGAGGACTCGACACACTTCACCGACGCCACCGGCGACGCCGGGCTGCCCGACGTCAGTGCGAAACCAGCTAGCACGCCGCCTGACTCGTTAGGTGTGTCGACGGTGGTCGCGACCGGTGACTTCAACGGCGACGGCGCGGACGATCTTTTCGCGTCAGTCTGGTCGGCCGCCGACCAGCGGTTCGTGCCGCGGCTCTACCTCGTGGAGCGCTGGCGGTCCCAGGACATCACTGACAAGTCGGCTCTCGCGCTGCCGGCGGGTGCCGTCGACGCAACGGTTGCAGACTTCGACAACGACGGCTGGCTGGACCTGTTCGTCGTCGGCACCGATGCGCGCGGACACCTGCTGCGGAACAAGGGGAACGCGGTGTTCGAGGACGTCACCGCAAAGTCCGGTACTGCGGACGTTCGCGGTGCGCGGAAGGCGCGGTTCGTCGACCTCGACCACGACGGCGATCTCGATCTCCTCCTCGTCGGTGGCTCGAAAGCAGTCGTCTACCGCAACAACCTCGACGGCACGTTCACCGAGGTCCCCGAAAGCATGGGGCTCGCCGGACGCGGCGTGGCCCACGACCCCGCATTCGCCGATTTCGACGACGACGGCCGGATTGACGTCGTCATGGCGACCGATAACGGCGTCACCCTCTACCACAACACGACCACCCGACAGTTCGAGGACGCGACCGTATCGAGCAGCCTGCCGGCGACCGGGGCGTGGATTGGCGTTGCGGTCGCCGACTACGACAACGACGGCACGCTCGACCTCCTCCTGACTCGCCGCGGTGGAGCGCCGGAGCTCTGGCGCAACGACGGCCACGCGAAATTCGCGCGCGACGACCGCTCTCGCCAAGCGTTAGGCGCCGTGGCGGCCGTCTCGGCTGTGCGCGCAGATTTCGTGGACGTCAACAACGACGGCTGGCTGGACGTCGTGCTGGTCGGGAAGGCCGGCGCCGGACGGCGCGGTGGCTACCTGCTCCGCAACGATGGCAGCGGGTCGTTCAAGGAGGCATCGAGCCTGTTGCCGCCGACGTTAGGCGCCGGGTCGAGCATCGCCACGCTCGACGTCGACAACGACGGCGACATGGACCTCGTCGTTGGCGATGAGCGCGGCGTCCACCTCCTCGCGAACGAGGGCGGCAATACACGCCTGTCGGTGCAGGTCGCCCTCACGGGATTGCGCACGGGGAGCGGCAAGAACAACGACTTCGGCATTGGCGCGAAGCTCGACCTCCGATCCGGCGAGCTGCACCAGACACGCGTCGTCACGAGTCGCCTGACGCACTTCGGCCTGGGCTCACATCTCAAGGCCGATGTGCTGCGCATCCAGTGGCCTAACGGTGTTCTGCAAACAGTGTATTTCCCGGGCACCGACCAGGATGTCCTCGAGCTCGAGGTCCTCAAGGGCTCGTGCGCGTTCCTCTACACGTGGGATGGCCGAAGCTTCCGCTTCGTGACCGACGTGATGTGGCGGAGCGCGCTGGGCATGCCCGTGGGACTGATGGGCAGCGACGAGGACGGCGCGACGCTGTACGCCCCCGCCGGCGCGTCGCGAGAGTTCTTGCGCATTCCTGGCACGGCGCTGAAGCCGAGGAACGGTCGCTACGTCCTTCAGCTCACGGAGGAGCTGTGGGAGACCGCCTATACCGATGAGATGAAGCTGGTCACGGTGGACCACCCGGACTCCGTGGATGTCTTCGTCGACGAGCGATTTGTGCCGCCGGCGCCCGTGAAGCTCCGTCTCTTCCAGGTGGTCGGCCAGCGCTCGCCACTTTCCGCGGTCGATGATCGTGGCAACGACATGCTCGCCACGCTGCGCGATCACGACGATGTGTTCGTCTCGAACCTGACGCCGCTTCGCTACCAGGGTCTTGTCGAACCGCACGATCTGATCCTCGATCTCGGTCCCGACGCCGGCCAGCCCGGGTCGCTGCTCATCCTGCGCGGCTGGATCTACCCGACCGATGCGAGCATCAACGTCGCCGTGTCGCAGCAGTCCACTTTGAAGCCCACGGCACCAGTGCTCGAGGTGCGTGGCGCGAACGGCCAGTGGACGCCAGCGATCCCCGATCTCGGGTTCCCGTCAGGCAAGAACAAGACGATCGTCGTGGACCTCGCGGGCAAGTTCCCCACGACGGATCATCGCGTCCGCATTCGGACGAACATGCAGATCTACTGGGACCAGGCGATCGTCGCGCGCGAAGCATCGGCACCACAGGCGAAGGTCGACACACTCGCGCCCCTCTTGGCTGACCTGCACTTCCGCGGCTTCTCGAAGACGCATCGAAAGGGTGGCCGCTACGGCCCGCACTGGTTCGACTACGCACAGGTGACCAAGGAGTCGCCATGGCGCACGATCGAGGGCGCGTTCACGCGCTTCGGCAATGTCCTCCCGCTGCTCGAGCGCTCGGACGACATGTACATCATCATGGCGCCTGGCGATGAGACTACCGTCGAGTTTGACGCCGCCTCCGCCAACGCATTGCCGAACGGGTGGACGCGAGACTTTCTTCTCTACACGGACGGCTGGATCAAGGACTCTGACCTGAACACGGCGTTCGGTACCACGGCCGCGCCGCTCCCGTTCCATGACATGAAGGAGTACCCGTACGCGCCTGGCGAGTCGTACCCGACGGACTCGGCGCACCAACACTTCACGCGGGAGTACAATACTCGCGTGGTGAAACGCCGGTAAGCCGTTGCGTGGTTGAATAACCAGTAACCAGCTGCAGTAACCAATTACCTGTCCCAGTAACCAATTACCTGTCCCAGTAACCAATTACCTGTCGCAGTGGCAAGCAGACCTGGCCCTGACGTTAGGCGCGCAATCATCGCGGTTCCCTTCCTGGCCGCGATCGCCCTCGCCTTCCGCCTCAACAGCGGCCCGATCCGCGCGCCCGCCGACGCCGCCAACCCCGGCTTCGTCCTCCGCGACGCAACCAAAGCCGCCGGACTGACGTTCGTCCACAAACGGCCTTCGTTCGATCCGAAGATCGCGAACGTCGAGCCCCATGTCGCCGCGCTTGGCGCGTCGGTCTCGGTTACGGATTTCGACAACGACGGCTGGCCCGACCTCTACTTCACGAACAGCCGTTTCGGCGAGCCTAACGCGCTGTACCGGAACAAGGGCGACGGCACATTCGAGAACGTCGCTGCGAGCGCCAAGGTCGCCGACCTGAATCGGCCAGGCGACGGCGTCTCGATGGGCAGCGTGTGGGGCGACTTCGACAACGATGGGCGCGAGGATCTCCTCGTCTACCGCTATGGCTACCTGGCGCTGCTGAAAAACGTGGATGGAAAGCGGTTCGAGGATGTCACGTTGGCGGCCGGCCTGCGTCGCTGGGTGAACAGCAACGGCGCGATCTGGTTCGACTACGATCGCGATGGCCTGCTCGACCTGTACGTCACCGCGTACTTCCGAAGCGACATCGACCTGTGGCACCTCGGCACGACACGGATCATGCACAACAGCTTCGAGTTCGCGGACAACGGCGGGAAGAACCTGCTGTTCCGCAACGTCGGGGGTGGAAAGTTCGAGGACGTGACCGACAAGCTCGGCGTCGGGAGCACGCGATGGACCCTCGCTGCCGCATCCGCTGACTTCGATGAGGACGGCTGGTCCGACCTCTACCTCGCGAACGACTACGGGCCCGAAGAGCTGTTTCTCAACGACCACGGCCGCCGCTTCGTCCCGGTAACGGCCGGGCTCTCGAGCGAGTCGAAGAGCGGAATGGCCGTCGCGTTAGGCGACGTCTTCAACCGCGGGCGCCTCGATGCCTTCGTCACGAACATCTCGGAGCGAGGGTACCTCTTCCAGAACAACAACCTCCGCCTGAATCGCCTCGTCGACTCGAAGCGCTTCGTCAACGTGGCGGAAGGTGAGGTCGCGGACGCTGGTTGGGCGTGGGGCGCCCAGTTCGGAGACCTCAACAATGACGGGATGAACGAGCTGTTCGTCGCCAACGGGTTCATCTCCGCCGACTCGAGCACGAGCTACTGGTACGCGATGTCGAAGATCGCCGGCGCGAACAGCCGACTCTTCGAGGATGCGGCGACGTGGCCCGCGTTCGGCAACGCGACGCTGTCCGGCTACGAGCGGTCGCGCGTGTATCTCAATCGTGGCGTCGCCGGCTGGACCGACGTTGCCGCGCGCGTTGGAGCCACCGACACCTACGATGGTCGTGCCGTCGCGTTCGCCGATCTCGGGAACCGCGGTGCGATCGACATAATAGTCGCAAATCAGAACCAACCGGTGACGCTGTATCGCACGACGCCCGATTCAGCCAATCACTGGGTCGCCTTCCACCTTGTCGGCACGCACAGTAACCGCAGCGCGATCGGCGCCGAGGTGGTCGTGGAGTCCGGAGATCTCAAGCAGCGCCGGATCGTCGACGGCGGGATGGGCTTCGCGAGCCAGAACGATCGTCGCCTGCATTTCGGGCTCGGTCGGCGCGAATGGGTAGACCGCGTCGTGATTCACTGGCCGTCCGGAACGGAGCAGGTGCTGCAGCATCCGCTCGTCGATCGCCTGCTCACGGTTGCCGAGCCCGCACGCTGATGACGGAGCTCGCTGCCGCCCCCTCCGCGCCCCTCGGCTGGAAAGAGCGCGCTCGGCGCATCGATCCGCGGTACCTCATCGCGTTTCTCATCACGCTGGTGCTGGTACTCGCTCAGCTGCGCTACCACATCGTCGGTGGCTACGAGCGACTCGCCGTCGCGCTGCTCACGTGCACTGTCGCCGAAGCGCTGCTGTCGTGGTTCGATCGTGGCAAGGTCGTCAACCTCCAGAGCGCGTACATCAGTGGGCTCAGCCTGACGCTGCTCGAGAAGCCTCAGGGTGGGGCCCTGTGGCCGATCGCGTTAGGTGGATGGCTCGCGATCTCGTCCAAGTACGTGCTTCGCTACCGCGACAACCACCTCTGGAACCCGACCAACTTCGCGATCGTGACGCTGCTGCTGGTCGCCCCGGAGCGCATCTCGGTGCTGAGCCACCAGTGGGGCAACGACCTCGCGACGAACCTCGTGATCTGGACGTTCGGGCTGGTCATCGCGTCGCGCGTACGCGTGCTTCACATCACCCTCACGTACGTCGCCAGCTTCTTCGTGCTGAATACGCTGCGGAGCCTCGTGCTCGGTCAGCCGATCCTCCCCGAGATCGCGCCGATCACGGGCCCGATGTATCAGCTGTTCGTGTTCTTCATGATCACCGATCCGCGCACCGTCGTGCGCGGCCGCCGCCCTCAGATGGTCGTCGCCGTCATCATCGCCCTCGTCGAGGCGATGATCCGGTTTGCGTCGGATCAGGCATGGCCGCTGCCCACGGCCTTCAACGCGGCGCCGGCGCTCGTGGCGTTGTGGCTCGTGGGCCCGCTGGCGAAGTGGATCGACCTGCGGCACGCCGGTCCGCGAAAATCGGTTCCGGCGCCATCCCTCGAAGCCCCGGCAGCGCCTCCTCCAGTTGGTCGCGAGTCATCCCCAGTAGCGAGTGGCGCTCCATGAGCACGTCGAGGTCGACGGGATAGAGGTTGTGGCGCGCTGGATCCGCTAGGCCAGCGACATTCCGAGGCGCGATCGCGGCTGTCGCCCACTCCGAGTAGCGACGGCGCGCCTCCGCAGTTCCCGTCTCTCCTCGCCCTTGTGTGATGTCTCGGAGTCGTCGGAGGCTTTCGCGAGGCAGCGGCTCGAGCACCGGGTCTTCCACGCCAAGAAACCCGTTCCACTCGACATCATCGCTCGGAGTAACGCGCTGCTTGACCTCCGAGAACGAGACGGTCGCGAAGTAGAGCATGGCGTGCGCCGTGAACAGGTCGAAATGCGCCATGGCCTCGTACGCGGCAGCCACCATGTGATCGATCTGGTCAGCTTCCAACGTGAGCATCGACGCGTATCGGTCGAGCTCTCGTGCGTTAGGAACTGAGCGAGTGGTGGCGTGTGCCTCGAACGTGTGTGCCAGACGCTCGATGGCGCGCAGACTCCAGGCGATGCCCGTCGAGAAGAGCGGGTCCACGAACGCAAAAGCGTGCGGCAGCATTGCCCACCGGCTGCCGGCCGCGCGCGTGAGCCGGTGCTGAATCCCCGGCACGAACTTGATCGGCATGAGGGGATCGGCGTCCGCGAAGAGGACGCCGATCGTTGGATAACGCTCGAGTAGCATCGCCCAAAGTCGGTCCGGGTCGCTCGTGGACCCGAGCCCAAGAATGCCGCGCGACGTCAGCGCGAACCCGGCGCTCGTGATCCCATGGTCGAACTGCAGGCTGTACATCCAGCCTTCGTCGATCAGGTGATGCACGGCTGCCCAATCGTCCGGATACGGTCCCTGCGGCAAGCCCGGCACGACGCCCGGCACCGCGCCCACCCCGGCGAAGTGGCTGAACACGAGGCCCGAGCGCGTGTGCGTCTGCTCGAGCCCTGACGGGATCTGTAGCTGTCGCGCGAGGAACCCGCCTGGACCCGACGCGTCGATCACGAACGCTGCATCGATCTCGAGAGCGCTCCCCTCTCGCGTTCCAGACAGACGCACGCGATCCGACTCGAACCGCGCCGCAGTCAGCTCGGTACGGTCGCGGTACTCGACTCCCGCTTGGGTTGCCTGCCTGACGAAGTGGTGATCGACATCGGCGCGTACCCAGTGCGTGTCGGACACGGAGTCGTTCGGACTTGCGGCAACGAGCAGACGCTCCGAGTCGAACCCGCGGTCCGCGAATGCTTCTCCGGGATGGTGACGATAGAAGGTGAACCCTCGCTTGAGCCCGCGTCGAACATCTGGGAGGTGCTGAATCCATCGCCCGTGTGTCGCCATACGGTAGCAGTCCGCGAGCCCATAACGGGTACCGAGGCGCTCCAGCGAAAGATTGGCGAGGGGGGTCGTCGATTCGCCTATCGCGAACCGCGGATGCGTACCGCGCTCCAGCAGTACGACATCGTAGCCGAGCACGGCGAGGACGCGCGCCATGAGTGAGCCCGAAAACCCGCTGCCGACGACCGCGATGTCGCAAGGCTCGCGCGTCATCGCCCACCACACGCGGAACACGCAATCCTCGGCTCCAGCTTTCCCGTTAGGTTGAGACGGGCGAGTCGCGCGATCCGTGCCGAGCTGCACTCCGGGCACGTCGCGAGCTTGTCCGCATCCCAGAGATCCGCCGTGACAACCGTGGGGGCAAAAGCGAGGCACCGATCAACGGCGTCTTCGAGCCCCGAGAGCGTTGGCGGCGTGAAGTGGCCCAGTGCCTTGATCCGCTCCATTTCCCCGTTCCCGCCGCGCACTGGAATGATCGCCACGACCGATGCCCCGCGTCTTGCCGCATACTCGACGGAGCGCACTGTCCATTCCACCGCTTCGTCGGCAGGCACGTACGGCGCGTTGAGCAGCACGAAAACGCGAAGCGCGATGCCGTGATCGGCAACATATCCGGATGCCGAGTCGAATCGCGTTAGGCTGAGACGCTTGTTGATGTGCTGCATTGCGGTCGGGTGGATCGTCTCCAACCCGACGGCGACCTCCAGCGTCCCTGACAGCATCCGCGCGAACTCGAGCGTCCGAGGCCCGATCATTCTTGCGTGGGATTCCACCGTAACCCCACCGAACGGCGCCGCCAGCGTGGCAATCGCCGGTAGGTCCTCCACCGGCACCGCGCGCGAGTCGAAGAAATTGCTCGCGTTGTACAGCTTCACCCGGTCGGGGGTCGGCGGGGCCGTTGCGTCGATGACGTCACGCAGCTGCGCTACGAGCGCACCCGGCGGAGTCGGCCCGTCGATGGTCCAGCGCCACAGATCGCAGAACGAGCACGTGTACGGACACTCAGCGCCGACGAGAAATACCGTCAATGCGCGCTCCACTTGGCCGTCCGGCCGGCGCTCTTCCTCCAGCAGCGACCCGTGCGCGCGCCACGGATCCGCCGCTGGCTTCGGGGCGCGCAGCTTTCGAATCCGCTGATCGGCGGTGGTTTCGATCACACCGCTGCCGCGTGCAGCGACTCGAAATGGCGTCGATACCGCGCCTCGCTCTGTGGAAAGAGCCGCTTGATCTCCGACTCGGCCACCGATCCGTGCTGGAACCGGCGCTTCTCGAACACCGGCATGTCGAATCCCAGCACTGACCGCATGCCACGCTTGACGATCTCGCCCTTGAGCGCATAGAGCCGCTCGTGCGAGCCTTCGGTCAGCTGCGCGAACGGTATCCCCTCCGCGACCGCGATAACGTTAGGCCGGGTGTATGGGCTGAACCCCACGAACCCGTGTGAGCGTGCACAGGCATAGCTTCGCACGCACCCGCGGCTGTAGCCGCCCGAGTACGTCATCGAGTGCTTGATCGAATCCACGCCCCAGCCTTCCTGGTAGAGCATGCGGTTGTTGACGACGCTCCGAATTGTCAGCTCGCTGTTCTCCTCGATCGGATAGTCCTTGAGGTTTTCGTCACCGCCGTCGCCGTCCACGATGAGCCGCCACTCCGGATACCGGTCGCGGATGCCTTCGAGCAAGGCGAGGTTCACCGCCGCGCATTCGACATCGAGCGGCTTGTAGTCCTCGATGACCACCACCGCCCGCAGCGGATCGAGCGCTCTCGACGGAACGTCGATCACTTCGCCAAGCATCTCGAGGTCCATTCGCGTCAGGAGCTCGCGCGCCTGACGCGCGTCGGCGCCTTCACCGTCAACGGTGAGCGTGAAAGCCTTGAGTCGCGCCGGCGACTGCCCCTCGTTGAGGAGCAGCTTGTAAAGACACAACAGGACCGACGCGCTGTCGATTCCGCCTGAAAACTCGACCCCTATCGGCGCGTTCCGGTCCTGCGCCGCGAGCCAGCTTCGTAGCTCGCTGTACAGCGCCTCGATGTAGCGTCTGCCTATGACGTCGAGGTCCGGCGGGAGCACACCACGCGGCGGATCGAAGAAGCGCTGGTGCACCGGATTCGGATCGGGGCATCCGATGAGCCTGAGCGTCGTGATGTGATGCGCCGGCACCATGCGCGTGTAGCTGGGGTGGAACTGGTCCGCCCAACCGCGACGCGCGAGCTCCTCACCAATTGCGTCGATGCGCTCGGCAACGATGAGAACGGGTCCTTCGCTCGCCTTGGCGAGAAAGTACCGCAGTGGCCGATCGAGGCTCCGCGCGAGCACGACGCGTTCTCCCTCCTGTGCGACGAGCGTGAAGGACCCTTCGAGCTGGCACACACCGTTCGCGTCGAGCGCCAGTAGTCGCCGTTTCGCCTCGGCCTCACTGACATTCCAGAGTCGCTGCGACGCAGCGGGCATGAGGTTGATGACTTGCGCGATTGGGTAAGCCATTGGACAACCGGTCGTATTGAGATCGTTAGGCGCTGTTTGCCGAGTCCCTAGTCCCTGGCTCCTGCGCGCGCGCGAATCACGGATTTTATTCCCCCGCGAATGTTGAAGTCCCCAACGACCTCCATCCACCGCGGCTTCGCGCTCGCGCTGAGGTCATCGAGTATGCGGTTCACCGCTCGCTCGTAGAAGATCCCGTCGTTGCGAAAGCTCCAGAGATAGAGCTTGAGGCTCTTGAGCTCGATGCAAACATCGCCGGGTACGTATTTGATGATGATCGTCCCGAAGTCCGGGGCGCCGCCTTTGAGCAGCGCGAGCTCCGTCGCGTCACTCTCCACTCCACCCAGCGGGCAGAGCGACGTGAACTCGGGACATGTCATGTCGATCTCGTAGTCCCGGCCGGGATATGGATTCGGGAAGGTCTCCAGTAGTTCAGGCTGTGGCATGGCCGGAAGGATGCATGGCCGATACAGCGCGAGCAACGCGCATGCAGACCATCGATGTGCGCCAGCTCACTCACAGTACGACACGTGGATTACCAGCTTTCTCGTCGCGAGCTCGACCGTGGTGACGCTGCGCCTTCGGACGCGTCGCATATAGAGAACGCCACGAACGCGGTCGAGCTATGGACACTCTTTGTACCGCGCCGTAGGTTAGCGATTAGGAGCCGGTGCTTATGCGCCGGCCAACGCCGCCGCGAGAACGGCGTGGCGGCACCTGCCCCCCGGCACGTCCGGGGGGCTCTTCTTTGGGATACGCGGAAAGCAAAACCCTCGCGATGCCTCTCGTGGTGAGAGTGACATCCCGAGGGTTTTGCGCTTCTTGCCGGTCGCCAGTCGCCAGTCGCCTAGTCCCTGTCTTTCAGTTTCTTCGACATCTCCTCGAGCAGCCGACGCTCATCACTCGTCAGGCTGTCGAGCCCGTGCTCGGAGATTTTGTCGAGCACCACGTTGAGCTGATCGTCCGGTCGCTTCGGAGCGACCTTCGGACTCGGCGTCGGGGGTGAGCTGGTCTG
>Ga0075418_10007772_pt1 | contig 12054 bp, 12 predicted proteins | sample SoiMetdeltSBSDD2_FD_81776 | JGI IMG/M metagenome (GOLD analysis project Ga0075418, IMG submission 81776) | Bulk soil microbial communities from a Populus tree surrounding site in Tennessee, USA - Soil MetaG P. deltoides SBSDD2 | ecosystem: Environmental > Terrestrial > Soil > Tree plantation...
CTGCGAGGAGCCGGCGAAGGCGGTCTCGTCCACCTCGTGATGGGTCACGTTGCAGCGCGCGCCGCCCGAGACGAGGATCTTGGCCCCGAGGGTGCGTGCGCCGTCGACGAGTTGCACGCGGCGCCCTGGGTGCGTGCGCCGCGCCTGGATGGCGGCCATGAGCCCAGCCGCCCCCGCCCCCACCACCGCCACGTCCACGCGCTCGGTCACGCTTTCCGCCCTCCTGGGCCAGGTGCATAATGGCCTTTCCTCGAACAAGGAGCCACGCATGCCCCGCGTCGTGCGCTGCGGCCTGATCCAGGCCGGCAACGTCAAAGGTCCCGAGGCGGGCCTGCCCGCGATCAAGAAGGCCATGGTCGACAAGCATGTGAAGCTGATCGACCAGGCTGCCCGCGATCGCGTGAAGATCCTCTGCCTCCAGGAGCTGTTCTACGGTCCCTACTTCTGCGCCGAGCAGGAGACGAAGTGGTACCACCTGACGGAGCGCGTGCCCGAGGGACCGACCACCGCGCTCATGCAGAAGCTCGCGCGCAAGCACAAGATGGTGATGGTCGTCCCCATCTACGAGGAAGAGCAGGCCGGCGTCTACTACAACACCGCGTCGGTCATCGACGCCGACGGGAAGTACCTGGGCAAGTACCGCAAGACGCACATCCCCCACTGCAACCCGGGCTTCTGGGAGAAGTTCTACTTCCGGCCCGGCAACCTGGGCTATCCCGTCTTCGAGACCGCCCATGCGAAGGTCGGCGTCTACATCTGTTACGACCGGCACTTCCCCGAGGGCGCGCGCGCCCTGGGCCTGAACGGCGCGGAGATCGTCTTCAATCCCTCGGCCACGGTGGCCGGGCTTTCCGAGTACCTGTGGAAGCTCGAGCAGCCGGCCCACGCGGTGGCCAACGGCTACTTCATCGGGGCCATCAATCGCGTGGGATGGGAGAAGCCGTGGAAGATCGGCGAGTTCTACGGGCAGAGCTACTTCTGCGACCCTCGGGGAAAGTTCCTGGCCGAGGGCCCGCGCGACAAGGACGCGGTGGTGGCCGCGGACCTGAACCTGGATGTCATCGATGAGGTCCGCTCGGTCTGGCAGTTCTACCGCGACCGCCGGCCCGACGCCTACGGCCCGCTGGTGGCGCCGTGACGGCGGCCGTCCCCGGTCGGCCGCAGGCCTCGCAGCGTGGGGGCGAGTCGGCCCAGCGCTACCGCAACTTCATCGGCGGCGAGTGGGTCGCCTCGCAGTCCGACCGGACAGTGGCCAACCTGAACCCGGCCGACACGCGCGAGGTCCTCGGCCACATGCCACTCTCGTCGGCCGAGGAGACGCGCCGCGCGGTGGATGCCGCGCAGGCCGCCTTCTCCGCCTGGCGCGACACGCCGGCGCCCGTGCGGGGGCAGGTCCTGTTCCGGGCCCAGGCCCTGATGGACAAGGAGAAGGAGGACCTGGCGCGGCTCTTGACCCGCGAGGAAGGCAAGACGGTCAAGGAGTCGCTGGGCGAGATCCAGCGCACGATCAACATCCTCGAGTACATCGCGGCCGAGGGGCGCCGCATGGGCGGCCAGACGGTGCCGTCCGAGCTCAAGAACAACTTCTGCTACACGATCCGCCAGCCGCTGGGGGTGGTGGCCTGCATCACGCCGTGGAATTTCCCGGTGGCCATCCCGGTCTGGAAGATCGCGCCGGCCCTCGTCTGCGGCAACACCGTGGTCTTCAAGCCGGCGACGTTGACCCCGGAGACGGGCGCCGCCGTGGTCTCCATCTTCGAGCGCGCCGGCGTCCCGAAGGGCGTGCTCAACATGGTGCTCGGCTCCGGGGGCACGGTCGGGAACGCGATCCTCGAGCACGACGCGGTGCGCGCGGTGTCCTTCACGGGCAGCAACGACGTGGGCAGCGGGATCTACGCCCAGGCCGCGAAGAAGATGATCCGGGCCCAGTGCGAGATGGGGGGGAAGAACCCGGTGGTGGTCCTGGCCGACGCCGACCTCGACCTGGCGGTCGAGGCCACCGCCCAGGGCGCGTTCGGGTCCACCGGCCAGCGCTGCACGGCCACGTCGCGGGTGATCGTCGAGGAGGAGATCGCCGATGCCTTCGTGGAGCGCCTGGCGGCGCGCTCCGCCAGGGTCCGGATCGGCAACGGCCTCGAGGCCGGCGTGGACATGGGCCCCGCGGTGGACCCGTCTCAGCTCGAGACCGACGTCAAGTACATCGGCATCGGCCAGGAGGAAGGCGCGACGCTCGTCCGTGGCGGCCGCCGCGTCGACGAAGGCGCGCTCGCCCACGGCTACTTCGTGGAGCCCACCGTCTTCGACCACGTGAAGGGATCCATGAGGATCGCGCAGGAGGAGATCTTCGGGCCGGTGGTCTCCGTCATCCGCGCGCGGGGCTTCGAGGAGGCGCTGCAGGCGGCGAACAACGTCCGCTACGGCCTGTCGTCCTCGATCTTCACCAGCGACGTGACCCGCGTCTTCCACTTCGTGGACGGGATCGACACGGGCATCGTCCACATCAACAGCGGCACCCCGGGCGGCGAGGCCCAGCTCCCCTTCGGCGGGACCAAGGCCACGGGCGTGGGCCCGCGCGAGCAGGGCACGACCGCCATCGAGTTCTTCACGGAGCTGAAGACCGTCTACGTGGACTACACGGGCGGGGCGCGCAAGGCCGGGTTCTATTGATCCATCACCAGCCGTACTGCAGCCAGCTCGGCTTGCCGAGCCAGACGGCCACCAGGTAGAAGCCGAGCCGGACGATCCAGGAGAGCGGACGCCAGTCCTCGCCGGCCATGACGCGAGGGCCGGCCACCACGTAGAGGAAGAGGAAGGCGGCCAGGAGGCCGGCCGCGAAGAGCCGGTACTCCGCCGCCACGCCCTGCAGCTCGGCGCCCCGCAGGAAGTCGGGCGTGATCATCGCGCTGAAGAACGAGTTCCCCAGAAGCTCCGCCGGGAACACCAGCGCGCGGCGCAGGTCCAGGCTGGTGCGCGGCAGCTTCTCCAGGTTGTTCAGCGGCGAGGCCAGGACAGCCACCGCGAAGACGACGATGAAGGCGCTGACGAACCAGTCCTTGTCGCCCGCGAAGTAGGACCGGGCCACGAACCATCCGGAGAGGCCGAGGACGCACCGCCGGCTGCTCGCCTCGTTGAGGTCGGTGTCCGCCGGGCCGCGCGTGTAGAAGACGACGGCCAGCCCCGCGAGGACGACCGCGTAGATCCAGGCCGGCGGAATGGCCACGACGGCCGTGCTGCGCAGTGCCGAGCCGAAGGACGTCTCCGCCAGCCGGCTCGCGAGCACGATCCAGCCGAACAGGATGAAGTCCTCGGCCTGCAGGGCGTGGGTCAGCTCCCACCGCAGCCCGCGCCCCTGTTCCGGCGTCGGGACCGTGGCGTCCTCGACCTCCAGGCCCGGCGCCAACGGCGACGCGAGCGAGGAAGCCATGGCGACGCCTTCTCCGTCGCTCGTCCGCCGCGGCGGCTCGAGACGGCGCCGCTTCCGCTTCGATCGGCCCATCCGGTGCGGGAGCCTAACACGCGATCCCTTCTCCCCGTCTTGAGCACCGCCCCTCCTCGCGGTACCCTGTGCCTCCCGTGCCCGGCGTCGCGCTCCGAGCTCTTGCGCCGGGGAAGGAGCCCACCGTGCAACCGACCGAGATCAACGAGAAGTACCGGAAGTTCCTCTACGGCCTCGGCACCTACTACAAGGAGCCGCTGCCGTTCGTGCGCGGCGAGGGCAAGTGGCTCTTCGGCGCCGACGGGAAGAAGTACCTGGACTTCTTCGGCGGGATCCTCACCGTCAGCCTGGGCCACTGCGACCCGCGCGTGGTCGGAGCGATCGAGAAGCAGGCGCGCACGCTCCAGCACGTCTCGACGCTCTTCCCCACCCTGCCCATCATCGAGCTCGCGGAGCAGCTGGCCGGGCTCTTCCCCGGCGACAAGCCCGCGAAGTGCTTCTTCACCAACAGCGGGACCGAGGCCAACGAGACGGCGATCCTCACCGCGCGCGTCCACACGCAGCGCACCGAGGTCATCGCGCTGCGCCACGGGTATCACGGCCGCTCGATGCTCTCCATGTCGCTCACCGGCCACGCGCCCTGGCGCCTCGGCGCCGTGAACGACCCCGCCATCCGTCACGCGATGGCGCCGTACTGCTACCGCTGCCCGCTGAAGCTCAAGCCGGAGGATTGCGGCACGGCCTGCGCGCAGGACGTGGAAGAGGTCATCAAGACCACGACGTCGGGCCGCCCCGCGGCGTTCATCGGCGAGCCGATCATGGGCGTGGGCGGGTTCATCACCCCGCCGAAGGAGTACTACCCGATCGTGGCCGACATCGTGAAGCGCGCCGAGGGCGTCTTCATCTCCGACGAGGTGCAGACCGGCTGGGGGCGCACGGGCGGGAAGTGGTTCGGCATCGAGCAGTACGGCGTGAAGCCCGACATCGTCGTGGCCGCCAAGAGCCTGGGCAACGGCCACCCGGTCGGGGCCACGGTCGTGCGCGCGGCGGTGGCGGACTCCTTCAAGGGGCTGACGATCGCGACCTTCGGCGGCAACCCGGTGACCATGGCCGCGGCCAAGGCGGTGGTGGACGCCATCGCCACGGACAAGCTGATGGACAACGCGGCCACCGTGGGCGGCCACCTGCGGTCCCGGCTCGACGCCTTCGCCGAGAAGCACAAGACGGTGGGCGAGGTCCGGGGCATGGGCCTCATGCAGGGCATCGAGCTGGTGAAGGACAAGGCATCGAAGGAGCCCGCGCCCGACGTGGCGGCGGCAACGATGGAGGCGGCCAAGGACCGCGGCCTCATCATCGGCAAGGGTGGGCTCTACGGCAACGTCCTGCGGATCTCGCCGGCGCTGAACGTGACCCGCGAGGACGCGGACCAGGCCGCCGACATCATCGACCAGGCGCTGGCGGAGGGCAGCAAGGCGTGAGCATGTTCCGGCACCGCGGGAAGCGGACGCGCAGGCTCGTCTCCTTCCTGCGCCGGCGCGCCGGCGCCGCTCCCGCGCGGCGGCCCGAGATGGACTGCCGGCGCTTCCCCGACCTGTTCCGCAAGCGGGCCATCGTCTTCACCGACACCGAGGACTTCACCACCCGCACCGTCCGCGATGGGATCCTCCACTTCCTGATGATCTTCGACCGTTTCGTGGAGCAGGCGGACAAGGTGGTGGCCAGGACCGGCGGCGATGTCGTGAAGGTCGAGGCCGACAGCCTGTTGATGCGCTACGACGACGCCACGGCGGCCTGCGCGGGAGTGGACGCCCTCGAGGGGCTGCTGCGCCGGATGAACCGCTCGTTGCCGGCGAACGAGCGCCTGCGCTTCAGCTACGGGATCGGTTACGGAGACGTCCTGGACCTCGACGCCGACCTGTTCGGCCTCGAGGTCAACCTGGCCAGCAAGATCGGCGAGGACCTGGCCCGTCCCGGCGAGGCCCTGCTCACGCCGCAGGCCGCGGCCGCGCTCGCGCCGTCGACGCTGCGGCGCGTGGTCCCCCACAAGGTCGTGACCTTCGGCGCGAGCGCCATTCCCATCCACCGGCTGAAGCTCCGCCGGGCCTGAGCGCGCCCGGCGAGGCCCCGCGCGCTAGAATCGCGTGATGCGAAAGGCCCTGCTCTGGACGATCGCCTGCGCCGCGCTTTCCGGCTGCGGAGGCGGGACGACGTCCAACCCCGAGCCGCCGCCCACGGGCCCGACCGTCGGCGCCCCCGTGCCCAACGAGGGCTGGGCCCACGTGGCCGAGGGGTCGGCCATCAACTACCAGCACAACCCGCCCGCCTCGGGCCCGCACTATCCTGTCTGGCTGCGCTACGAGGAGTACGCGGCGGCGCAGGCGCGCGGCTACTGGGTCCACAACCTCGAGCACGGCGCCGTCGTCTTCCTCTATCGGCCCGACGCGCCGGCCGCCGCCGTGTCCGCGTTGCGCGACACGTTCCGCGGCCTGCCCAACGACCCGCAGTGCGGCCATCCGCGCGCGCTCATGACGCCGGACCCGGCCATGCCGCGGCCGTTGGCCGTGGTGGCCGCGGATTGGATCCTCGAGGGCGAGACGCTGGAGGCGCAGACCGTCCGCGACTTCGTCTCCCAGCATCGCAACCGCGCGCCCGAGAACATCTGCGCGGACGGCGACCGCCCCTAGCCCGCGCGCCGGAGCGCGGCCTTCTTGACTCCCAGCTCCTCGAGAAGCGCCTGGGCCGCCGCCTCGCCCGTCTCGCAGCCGCCTTCCATGAAGCCCTGGGCCTCGAGCGAGCAGTGCTCGCCCGCGAAGCGCAGCGGGCCCACGGCCTCGGCCTCGGCCCCCGCGATCGTCGTCCACTGCCCGACCAGGTAGGACGCGTAGCTGCCGCGGGTCCAGGGGTGCGACGGCCAGTGGAAGCGGACCTCCTTCATCCCCGCCCGAGCCGCCGCCGCGCCGGGGAAGATCGTGTCCAGGTCCCGCACGAAGGCGCCGGCCTGGTCTGTGGCGCTCCCCTGCCCCAGGGCCACGCCGTGGTCGCCGCCGGTGAAGTTCGTGAGGACGCCGGAGGCGCCCGCCTGCGCGCGGCTGGTCTCCCAGGAGGACGGGAAGGACAGGTCCGTGCTCACGCTGCCGTTCGTGCGATGGGCCGTCCGCCACACGCGGTCGGCGAAGCCGACCATGAGCTTGGCGTTGGTCCCGTATCCCAGCTCCGCGATGGCCTTCCGCTTCACGGGCGGCAGGTCGAGGTCCAGCCGCACCTCGCGCAGCAGCGTGAAGGGCAACGCCAGCACGACGTGCTCCGCGTCCACGACGCGGCTGGCCCCGCCGCGGCGCAGGCTCAGCCGGAGCTGGCCGTCCGCGCGCCGGCTTATCGCTTCGAGCGCGGTGTTCAATTCGATCCGGTCCTGCAGCCGCCGCGCCAGGGCGCCCACCACCAGGTCGTTGCCGCCGCGGACGTGGTAACGCTCGTCGCTCTCTCCGTACATGCGGAACGAGTCGGGCTTGGGGTCGATCATCATCAGGAGATTGAGGGCCGACTGGCGGCCGGTCTCGAGGCCGTACTCGGTCGTGTACGCGACCTTCAGCAGCGTGCGCGCCCAGCCCGTGACGCCCGCCCGGTCCAGCCACTGCTCGATCGAGAGACGGTCGAGGGCTTCGGCGCCGTTCGGCTCGCGATACGTGACCGTTTCGCCGCGGAGGGTGGCCAGGTCGGCCTCGAGGCGCGCGGCGACCGGGATGAAGGCCTCGACGATCTCAGCCTCCGTCCGGCGCTGGCCACCGAAGAACCAGGTGTCGTGCGCCATGCCCTCGTCTACCTGGGCCAGGTCGTCGAGGGCGATTCCCAGCTCGCCGCAGAGCGCTCGGATCCGCTCGTGGCCGGTGTCGATGAGCTCGCCGCCCAGCTCCACCACCTGGCCGTCCGGGAAATGGCCCCGCAGGCTGAGCATCCGCCCGCCCGTGCGGTTCTGCGCCTCGAAGATCCGGACGGGGACGCCCGCCTGGTCGAGGCGATGGGCCGCCGTGAGGCCGGCGATGCCGGCGCCCACGATCACCACCTGGCCGGGACGGCCTCCCGCGGCGGTCCGCGCGGTGGGCGTGGACCTGGCCGCGCAGCCCTCGAGCGCGGCACCCGCGGCGGCGGCGGCCGAGGCCTTCAGGAAGGCGCGACGCGAGACGCCGGCCTCGCGCCATCGCTCTATGGCTTCGTCCGGTGAGTGGCCCGCGGCCCGGGCCCCCTGGGCCAGGCGGAGGCTCCGGCGCAGGGCGCCGAAGAGAGGTGTGCGCGACATGAGGCGAGAGACTACCTCAAGTCGTCTCCGCTGCGGAGAGGAATCTCAGCGCGTGTCCCGGGCCCTCTCCCTCGCAGCGGCAGCCCGCGATCCCGTCCGCCCCGCGTCCTGGAGCGCACGGCGCAGGAGGAACTCGATCTGCGCGTTCAGGCTGCGCAGGTCGTCGTTGGCCCAGCGCTGCACGGCATCCAGGACCGCGGGGTCCACGCGCAGGAGGAATGGCTTGCGGTCGGCCACGCGCCCTATTGATAGAGGGTCCCGGTGTTGACCACCGGCTGCGCCTCGCGGTCGGCGCAGAGGACCACGAGCAGGTTGCTGACCATGGCCGCCTTGCGCTCCTCGTCGAGCTGAACGAGGTTGCTCTTCGAGAGGAGGTGCAGGGCCATGTCCACCATGCCCACGGCGCCCTCCACGATCTTCTGGCGCGCCGCGATGATGGCCGAGGCCTGCTGGCGGCGGAGCATCACGGCCGCGATCTCCGGCGCATAGGCCAGGTGGCTGATGCGGGCCTCGACCACCTGCACCCCCGCCTTGGCCAGCCGGTCCTGGATCTCGGACTTCAGGTCACCCGCCACCGCCGCGGTGTTGCCGCGCAGCGAGACCTGATCGTCCTGGTGCGTGTCGTAGGGATAGCGCGTGGCCAGGTTGCGCAGCGCGGCCTCGCTCTGCACGTGGACGTAGTTCTCGTAGTCGTCCACCTCGAAGCAGGCCTCGGCGGTGTCCACTACCTTCCAGACCACCACCGCGGCGATCTCCACGGGGTTGCCGTCGGTGTCGTTGACCTTCAGCCGCCCGCTCTCGAAGTTGCGCACGCGCAGCGAGAGCCTTCGCTTGGTGTAGAAGGGGCTGGCCCAGCGCAGGCCGGCTTCCTTCACCGTCCCCACGTAGGCCCCGAAGAGCTGGAGCACGCGGCCCTCGTTGGGGTTCACCACGAAGAGGCCGCACAGGCAGACGAACACGACGGCCTCGGCCAGGACCCAGGCCACCGCGGTCCACATGTCCAGACGCATGAAAGCGCGGATCGCGGAGTAGCCGGTCAGGAACAGGAGCGCCAAGAGGATCCCCAGGGCCAGCCATCCCGAGGGGGCGGAACGGACCTTTTCCCGGATCATCGTCGTCCTCCAGAGTGATATCACTTATATATCATTACGCAATCATCCCGTCAAGTGTTCCGCGCTCGCCCGCGCCGCTTTGCCGCCTTGACGAACGAGGCAATGGCGCTATCCTGGACACCTTCCCGCCGGAGGACGCATGAGCCTCGACCTGTCGGTCACGTTCACGGGGATCAAGTTCAGCAATCCGTTCCTGCTCTCGTCGGCCCCGCCGACGGAGTCGGAGAGCAACATCACCCGCGCCTTCGAGGCCGGGTGGGGCGGGGTGGTCACCAAGACCATCGGCCTGCACCCGGTGGTGAACGTGGCCGGGCCCAAGACGAAGTTCCTGCGCTACTACCCCGATACGGGCAGCCTCTCCATGAACAAGGGGCGGGCGGGGGTGCTGCAGTCGTCGTGGAACTGGGAGCTGATCTCGGACAAGACGCTGGACTGGTGGGTCCCCCGCATCGGCCGGATCAAGAAGGCCTTCCCCGACCGCGTGCTCATCGCCTCGATCATGGCGGGCTCGGGCAGCGACAAGGAGATGAAGAACTGGCAGACGCTGGCCAAGGCCTGCCAGGCGGAGGGAGCGGACGGCCTGGAGCTGAACCTGTCCTGCCCGCACATGGACCGCGAGGACATGGGCTCCAACATCGGCAAGGACCAGAAGCTCTGCTCCTTCGTGACGCAGGTGGTGAAGGAGGTGGCGAAGGTCCCGGTCTGGGCCAAGCTCACGCCGGCCAGCAGCGACATCGTGCTGGAGGCGGGCGCCGTCTTCACCGGCGGCGGCGACGCGGTCGTCTCCTCCAACACGTGGCCGTCGCTCCCGCTGATCGACCCGGAGAGCCTGGAGTTCGAGATGAACGTGGACGGCCTGGTCTCGAGCGGCGGCCTGGGCGGCCCCTCTATCCTGCCCCTGTCCATGGCCAAGATGTCGCAGATGACCCGGGCCTTCCCGGAGAAGAGCTTCTCGGGCATCGGCGGGATCTCGGACTTCTCGCAGGCGTTGAACTACTTCCTGCTCGGCTGCGGGACCGTTCAGGTCTGCACGGCGGCCATGCTCGACCACGCCATCGGCCCCAACGTGATCAAGTCCCTCATCGCCGGCCTGCGTGCCTTCCTGGAGAAGAACGCATCGCGCGGCTGGACGAAGCTCGAGGACTTCCGCGGCCTGCGCCGCGACCGCATCGTGTCCCACTCACAGATCCGGCGGCCGGCGGACTCGGACTATCAGGGCGGCTACGAAGCGGAGGGCTACGCGCAGCCGGTAAAGACCTAAATCCCCGAAAGGAGCACACCCTTGCGCAAGACTCGGCTGGGCGCGGCAATGGGCCTGGTCCTGGTCGCCGGCTGGACGGCCTCGGCCACGGACTACTGGGACGCCTCGACGGTCACCGACAACGGTCCCCTCGAGACCTTCAACGACCTGGGCCACGGCCTGTCGCAGCAACACGACCTGCAGGCCAACCCGGGGCCTGTGCCGGACGAGGACTGGTCCTACATGTATCAGCCCCTGAGGTCTTCCTTCGAGGCGATCCTCGACGCGGCTTCCGGCGATATCAACAGCGCCAACACCGCCACCCTCCAACGCGTGGCCGGCGACGGTTCGACGGTCCTCCAGACGAGCGAAAACGCGAACGTCACCTCCTTCGCCTCGAACAACCTGGCCCTGCGCTGGCAGAACACGGGGGCGTTGTTCGACCTGACGTACCTGCGCGTGCGGAGCTCAGGCTGCAGCACGGACTGTGGCGCCGCCGCGCAGTATCGGCTCCGGGTCTACGACACCACGATCGCGGTCCCCCGCTTCAACAACGGCGGCGGCCAGGTGACGGTCCTGCTCGTCCAGAACCCCACGAGCTGGACTCGGAACATCTCGGGCACGGTGTACTTCTGGAACACGGCGGGGACCCTTCTGGGCAGCACCACCTTCAGCCTGGCGGCCAACGCCGCGTTCGTCTTGAACACCGCCACCGTCCCCGGCGTGGCTGGCGTGGGCGGCACGATCACGATCTCCCACGACGGCGGCTACGGGAACCTGGCCGTCAAGGCGGTGGCCGTGGAGCCGTCGACTGGTTTCAGCTTCGACAGCCCCGGCCTCTACAAGCCGCTCTAGGCGCCGCGCCATGGTGGAGGGGTGCTCGTCGTGAAGAACCCGGGGACGGCCGCGGTCCTGAGCCTCCTGATCCCGGGCATCGGGCAGTTCTACAACGGCGACTTCCTGCGCGGTATCTTCTGGCTGATCATCACGCCTGGACTCTGGATCGGGAGCGGTGGCACTCTCGGCTGGATCTGCCACATCATCTCGGCCATCACCGCCCACCACCGGGCGCGTTACTGGAACGCGAAGAGCACGCCGCCCTGACTCGGCGCGCGCTTCAGGTCAGCGCAGCCCATCGAAGAGGTAGAGGTCGGAGAGGTTCCGCCGGTAGCGGTAGACGTACCCCTTGAGATCGCGCGTTACGACCAGCCCGACCATGTCGTAGACGCCGGTCCGATCCGCGGGCTGGAACTCCCGCCAGAGAGTCCGGCGTCCGGTGACGAGGTCCACCAGGAACACTCGGAGCGGCAGCGTCTCCCAGCGAGCGACGATCAGCGAACGACCATCGGCCGACCATTCACCGACCGTTTCGCCCGGCTCCAACCCGCGCACTGGGCGCGGCTCGCCGCCGGCCAGGGGTTGGATGAAGGTCTGGTCTTCCGCGTCCGAGCACGCCAACGCTGAGCCATCCGGGGACACCGCGGTGCAGACGCTCCCTTCGGGTGTGAGTACCTGGGGCGCGCCGCCGGCGACGTCCACGACGTATGAGCGCCAGCGATGGCCGGTCTCGACACCGGTGAAGAACACGCGCCGGCCGCCGGGAACCCAGCCCAGGTCCTTGCACGACACCTTGCCCAGATCGATCACCCGCTCCTCCCCTACGCCCGTGGGGAGGATCTTGATGCTCGAGAACGGCGGGGTCCCCGGACAGGCGGCGACCCAGCGCGCGTCCCCGGACAATGCCGCGGGCCACCCGAACCCGATGGGCACGGCCGGGGAGCCTTCGGTCCCGCGCAGGTAGAGGGGCGGGAACGTGTCTCCGACGCCGGCGGCGACCTCGGCGAAGAGCAGCTTGCTCCCGTCTCCCGAAAGACCCAGCGGGCTCGACGACTCGTACCACGAGAGATCCCGCTCCCGAGTCTGGCCCGGGGAACGGCCATACATCTCGCCGCGCGCGCTGGTGACCGTCAGC
>Ga0075418_10007773_pt1 | contig 12052 bp, 8 predicted proteins | sample SoiMetdeltSBSDD2_FD_81776 | JGI IMG/M metagenome (GOLD analysis project Ga0075418, IMG submission 81776) | Bulk soil microbial communities from a Populus tree surrounding site in Tennessee, USA - Soil MetaG P. deltoides SBSDD2 | ecosystem: Environmental > Terrestrial > Soil > Tree plantation...
AGCCAGCGCCCAAGAATTTCCTCAGATACACCTTGCGAATAGACATTGGCGGTGTCGATGAAGTTACCACCCCCGTCTACAAAGCAGTCCAGCATGTGAAAACTGTCGGCTTCCGATGTTTCGCGCCCGAACGTCATTGCGCCGAGGCACAACTCGCTGACTTTTAATCCGGTACGACCAAGGTAACGATATTGCATGATCATCCTCGTAATGGCGACTCTGCGTTAGCGCCCTTTAGGGTCAGTGGCTCTTTGCATGGCAAAACAACGACTAAAGTCGTTACTACTGTTTTTCATTCCAAACGGATGCGCGGATCGGCCCAGGCCAGCATCAGATCCGCCAGCAGGTTACCGATCAAGACCAGGAAAGTGATCAAAACGATGCACGTTCCAGCCATATACATATCCAACCTTTGCAGGGCAGTGATATACAGAGGGAAAATCGTCGGCAGGTTCAGTACGACGGACACCAGGCCCGTGCCTCCTACAATTCCCGGCAATGCCTCTGATCCGAGGATGACGATCAAGGGATTGATGGCGATCCGCACGGCATGCTTCCAAATCACCGTCCGATTCTCCAGGCCGCGCGCCCGCGCCGCCTCTACAAATGGCTGGCCGAGCGTATCCAGCAGGTTGCCGCGCATGATACGGGTCAGTCCGCCAACGCCGGTGATCGCGCTGATGATGGCTGGGATCCACAGGTGCTTCAGCAAGTCTACAAATCGACCCCAGCTCCAGGGCGCGCTCGCGTACTGCTGTGAAAACAGCCCGGTGGCTTCGATGTTCAAAACCGTGATGGCATAGTACAGAATTAACAATGCCAGCAGGAAGCCAGGCATCCCCAATCCGATAAAACTCAGGGATGTGATGATCTGGTCGCCAAGCGAATATTGTTTCGTGGCCGAGTAAACTCCCAGTGGGATGGCTAAGATCCAAACTACGATGAGTGTTGCCACACCCAGAATGATGGTCATTGTCACGCGTTCCCCAAGCATCTCCTTGACCGGGCGCTCGTACTCGAACGACTCGCCAAAATCTCCCTTCAGGAAGTTGACCGCCCAATGGGTGTATTGCCACATGAAAGGTTTGTCCAGGTTATACCGCTTGCGGTAGGTCTCAATCTGGCCCTCTGCACTGCGGTCCCCGCGGGCTCGCAGCTGGGCCAGTTTTTGGGCCAGAAAATCAGTTGGGGGGAGGTTGATCAGTACAAAGCTGGCAAATGACACCAGCACGATCATGATCAGCGCATACAATAAACGCCGGATGATGAAGTTGAGCATGGCTGCCTCCATTCAGACCTGACAGGTCCGCTTTGAGAAGACCCGTCAGGTCTTTTATAGAAGTGGCAGGCAATAAATCATTGCCTGCCATGTTGAGACATTATTTACTGGTCCATCCACCACAGTGCGGCAATTTGATTGCCCGGCGTGGATGGCGCCCACGGACCCACAACACCAAAGTCCAGGATGTTCTTCATATAATCCTTGACGATGATCGGCATGGGCTGGTCACCCGCGACACCAATCACGAATGGACCATGCTCAATATGAACATTGACCGCTTCCCAAACCACCTTGTGGCGGTCATCTTCCGTTTTGGTCTCACGAGCCTTGGTGTACAGGTCCTGCAATTGTTTGGCAGGGCTGCCATCGTCAGGCTTTAGACCGCATGGATATTTACTGGTGTCAGAAGGTTCTTCGGTGCAGGCATCGCCACCTTTGGCATACCAGCGACCTTCGAGCGGGAAGTAATAGCGATTCACGACAGGGAAGACCCAGTCTGGGTAGGTCAGGATGTCGATTTCGGCGATGTGCGCGCCGCGCAGCATGTAATAGCCTTCGTTCGTGCGGGTATCGAGGTCAGGCTGACCTTGAAGGTTTTTGATCTCGATATTGAGACCCAGGTTCTCTCCCCACTGCTTCTTCATCTCATCGGCCGCATCTACTTGGACCTTGAGACTGCCGCCCCAATCCGAGATGTCGAGCGTTAACGCCAGGGGCGTACCACTGGGTAGCGTGCGGAATCCATCGGCGCCTTTCGTCATGCCGAGTTCATCGAGCAGCGCATTGGCCGCATCCTTATCGAACTGGATATAGTTCTGTGCCCACTTCTTGTAAACTTCCTGACCTTCGGGGCTGGCAAAGTGCCAGGACTGCGGGCTGATGGTGTAGTTCTTGATATCGGCAATACCGCCCCAGGCCACGTCAACCACGCGCTGCCGGTCAAAACCGATCGATAGCGCCTGGCGGAACTTGTCATTGCGGAGCAGGTCGCGAATTTCTGCCGCATGCTCAGGGGTGTCATCCTCGTAATTCTTGCCACCTTCCACGTAGTCCTGGTTGACCATGTAACCAGGCCAGGCGCCGGCACCATTCATATAGTTCTCGAGGAAGTGGTAGCCACCCGCCGCGGCGTTTTCAGACAGGAAGGGAAGTTCATTCGGGCCACCGCAGATGCGGAACGCCGTGTCGTACTTGCCCTGCGAGCAGTTCAAGATACGGGTCTGCTCGTCAGCGACGATTTCAACATTGATGGCATCAACATATGGAAGTTGGTTGCCTGCACTATCGACGCGCCAGTAGTAGGGATTGCGGGTGAACGTGTAGTTCTGGCCGTCTGATGAAAGCTCAGTTAAGCACCAGGCAAATAGACAGGGATATCCGGGAGTCTGCCACCATTTGTCCTGGTTGGTGTAATCTTCCCAGGTCTTGCCGCTGGTGGTGTACTTGGGGTGATATTCCTTGAGATAGTGGGCTGGCTTCATGAAGTTCTTGGCGAATTCCCAGAAACCTTGCGCCATGAAGTAGGGGTCGATCCACAAACCACGATCTTTGGATTTCCATACAATGGTGTAGTCATCTGGAAACTCCATGTCAATGGGTGTGCCATCATTATTGCGCAGATACGCAGGGATTGTCCATATCTTCTGATCCGTATTCTTGGCGAAATCTTCCCACCAGAATTGCCAGTCAGCGGTGGTGTATGGTTCGCCATCCGACCATTTGAGGCCCGGGCGCATATGCATGGTAAAGGTATGGCCATCGTCAGACCATTCATAAGATTCAACCAATGCTGGCTCGTAGCCGGTCAGATCTGCTTTCCATTTGATGGGGGCTTCCACGGCGAAGTACAGCTGAACATTGCCGACCTCAGGCCACCAGGAAGCTGTATGGATAGTACCGCCATACTTGCCAACCTCTGCGTAATCAGCAGTGGTCACGACCGGACTATCCGGAAGGCGTTCCTGAACGGGTGGGAGTGTGCCCGCGGCGACCAGATCTGCCAGGGCCGGTGCTTCGGCAAGGCCAGCCGGTGCTTCCGTGGCAGGCGCCTGCGTGGAGGGAGCCTCGGTAGCCGGGGCTTCCGTAGCCGGGGCTTGAGTTGCTGCACCGCCACCGCAAGCTGCGAGCACGAACGCTGTGATCAGTAATAAACTGAACAACAGACTCAACTTCTTATTCATAACTTCTTCTCCTTTTATGGATATTCGATTAACTTCGTTCTATTATGTTTGCATTGATCGATACGTATGACTCTTTTTGTACAGGCATCACCTCCTCCATATCATTGATTTACTTGCACGGCTTCATTCAGTTGTACGTTGGCTTCTTTGGAAACAGATTTTCGTTCTGCAGCGTTATGAATCGCCACGTTGATCGCTTGCACAGTTGCCCCAATCAGCAGGGATCGGCGTCCCAGCATGGCGGTTGTAATGCGCATGCTTTGTTCAGAGGCCCGCATGGCCCGTTCCCGCACGGCCTGGCGGATGGGAGCCGTAAGGAGATCGCCCACCTGTGCCACACCGCCGCCGATGATCACAATGCTGGGATTGAACAGGTTGATCAATCCGGCAATTGCGATGCCAATGAAGGTACCGGAACGTCGCAGGATCTCCTGGGCATGCAGGTCACCGCGTCGCGCAGCTTCTGCCACTTCATGCGCTGTGATTTTTTCGCTGCCCAGGTCTGATAATAAAGTTCTTTTCCCGGATTGGATGAGAAGCTGCCCCTGTTGAGCAATTGCATAACCACTGGCAAACGCCTCGAGGCAGCCATGGTTGCCGCAATTGCACAACGGACCATTTTCATCGATCGTCAGGTGCCCGATTTCCCCGGCTGCGCCGGTCGTCCCACCGTAGATTTGTTGATTAAGAATCAGGCCCGCGCCGATGCCGGTGCCCACTTTGATATAAGCAATATTCTTTTCCCCGCGTCCCGCACCGTACGCCCACTCGCCCAGGGCCCCTAGTTCGGCATCGTTATTGAGTGTGACCGGGCAGCCCCACATCTTCTCCAATGTGGATCGGATCGGATAACGGTCCCAGCCTGGCATGATCGGAGGCGCCAGCACCATGCCAGCCTCCGTAATCACCGGTCCGGGAACGCCAACACCGACGGCTGAGATGCTTGAAATGGATAAGCCCTGGGATTCCAATAACTTCAACAGCTGCTGATTGGCCTCTGCCAGGCACACCTTGGGCCCATTTTTGATATCCAATGGGATTTCGAATTCCTGAAGGATTCGAGCGGTGAAATCTGCCACAGCGATGCTCATATGGGATGCCCCCATATCGATCGCACCCACCAACCCCAGCTTGGGATTGATTTCCAGCATCACAGGCGGACGTCCACTTGGCACCGAACGGATCTCTGCCTCTTGTATCACACCGCTATTCAATAATTCAGTAACGATCAAACTGACAGCCGCACGTGTCAACCCCATCCTCTCGGCCAAATCTGCCCGCGACATTCCGCCCGCCGAAAACCGGATCAAATCCAGCGCGGCATGTTTGTTAAAATTCTTTACATTGTATTCAGTGGGAAGCCAATAGAATGTGCTCACATTCATCCTTAACTAGGTTGGCTTGCGATAAACTCTTCTTATCTTAGCACAGGGATGTCTTTTTATCAAGCATATTGACAAAGTTTTTTGGTTTTCCTCAGAGCGCAACTTGCTCATTCAATGACTTAAATAACTCACCTTACACAGTTCAATCCCGAAGGGATGGGAAGATCATAGATCAGGATGTGCAACAGACCCAATCCCGAAGGGATGACATAGGTCGTACGAGCTATGTCACATTCCCTGATCCGTCAAATCTATAGTCATTAGATCCCTTCGGGGTCATCCGCTTGTTTTGCGTACGGTGCGTTAAATAAAGAGCCAGCACATCGGGAAATGTGCTGGCTGTAGAGAAACGTTATAGCGCTTTAGCGAATTGCCATTTCGTTCGCGGCGTCGAAGATGTGGAAGGAATCCATGTCGAACGCCACCGAGGCTTGTTGGCCAACGCGCAGGGTCGAGCGGGGGTCGACCCGGGAGACAAATGTATTCTTGCCGCTCACGAGATAGAGGAAGATTTCATTGCCCATCAACTCGGTCACGTCCACTTTCACGGCAACCTTTTCGGCGTCGATGCCCGGCGGGACATAATCCACATCGTGAATGTTTTCAGGTCGAATGCCGAAGACAATATCCTTGCCGGCGTGACTCTCATACGGTTTGGCCTTCTTGGCAGGAATGGCCACAACAAAGTCACCTGCATCGACCAGCAATTTGCCATCCTCCTTGCGGAGTCTTCCAGGGAAGAAGTTCATGGCGGGCGAACCGATGAAGCCAGCCACGAAGAGATTTGCGGGGCTATCGTACAGGTTCTGCGGTGTATCCAGTTGTTGGAGAACACCCTTGTTGATCACCGCGATCCGGGTAGCCATGGTCATGGCTTCGATCTGATCGTGGGTCACATAGATGAAGGTGGTCCTCAGGCGCTGATGCAGTTTGCTGATCTCGGCGCGCATCGCCACCCGCAGCTTGGCATCCAGGTTCGAGAGCGGCTCATCGAACAGGAAGACTTTTGGCTCGCGCACAATGGCGCGTCCCACTGCCACGCGTTGGCGCTGACCACCCGAAAGCTGACGTGGCTTGCGCTCGAGCAGCTCTCGAATCCCCAGCACATCTGCGGCTTCGTTCACCCGGCGTTTGATCTCCTCCTTCGGCACCTTGCGCAGCTTCAGGCCGAACGCCATGTTGTCGTACACCGAAAGATGCGGATACAACGCATAGGATTGAAAGACCATGGCAATGTCGCGGTCTTTGGGCGCAACATCATTCACCACCCGGTCGCCAATCTTTATTTCGCCGCTGCTGATTTCTTCCAGACCGGCCAGCGAGCGCAGCGCAGTTGTTTTACCACAACCTGACGGTCCAACGAGCACAAGGAATTCCTTGTCTTCGATGTGAATGTTTAGATCATTCACAGCGGCGACATCACCAAACTTTTTGGAAACGTGTTCAAACGTTACACTTGCCATGAGACTTTCCTCCGTTTCGTGGGAATATAGTGGCTTCATTATACTCCTGCTCCTTTTATTTCGGATGGAGGAGTGTAACCAATTTGTTATCGAAATGACGCGGCCGCTCGGGTCGCTCATCGGTGGTCTCGCAGGTTGGCGCCGTGAATGCGTATGGCATTCAATCGTTCGGATCAAGGAGAGCCATTGCAATCGCGCCCCGCAGGGCAGTGTCATACCCCAGGCCGCTCAAGCCCACCTGAGGAGGCGGTACCAGTTTCAAGTGATCTTCCATCACCTTTCTGGCCGCCGCGATGAACTTCTCTCCGCCGCCCACAGCCACACCACCGCCAATGCGGATGATATCCGGCGCGTACAGCGTCGCCATGTTTCGCAGTCCCTGACCCAGGTTATAGGCAACTTCCTCCCATTCCGCAGGGGCGAGCGCTTCCGCGGGTTTGCCGTAGATGCGTCGGATGCCATTTCCTGAGATGAGGGCCTCCAGGCAATTTGGTGCGCCGCACTCACATTGAATAGCCTGTGGGTTGGAACAACGAAAATGGATGGACTGGTGTCCCACTTCCGGATGAGCGCCGCCTTGCCCGCGATAGATCTTCCCATCGATCAGATAACCGCCTCCCATCCCAGTGCTAAGCGTGAGGTAGAGAAAGTGCCGGGCAGAGATGCCTCCCCAACGGTACTCACCGAGTGCGGCTACATTCGTGTCTACATCGACGTGGAACGGGCAGTTCCATTTTGACTCCATCAGCGCTTTGAGGGGTACGCTGCGCCAATCGGGCTGGTGCAGAGGGGAGACGATGCCTGTTTCCCAATCCAACGGCCCACCGATCGCTGCGCCCATGCCCAGGATCGCCTCCTTTTCCGCCACTTCGGCGATCAGGCTGTTGATGTTTTTCAAGTCCGTTTCGAGACGGGCAGATGTGTCTGTCCGTGCGCGCCGCAGGATGTTCCCATAGCGATCTGCGGCTGCAACCATGATCTTTGTTCCGCCGATATCAAGCCCGACATAGACTGCCATCGCAAGGACTCCTTTCTCTTCCCCGGAACGGTGCCTGATGAGAGATCAGGGAGTACGCGCCCGGGCGCACGAATTTTTCCCTTAGGACATCCAACCTTTGTGTCCTTTGTGGTGAATTAAGAACTAAGAAGGCTTATACTCACACTTATCGGCACTCTCTTCATTATAAGAGTTGATTCAAGTCTAGGAGATGCATCTTGAAAACACGCACGCTTCATATGATTGGGAATGCCCACATTGACCCTGTCTGGCTCTGGCAGTGGCAGGAGGGTTTCCACGAAGTCAAAGCCAGCTTCCGCTCGGCGCTCGACCGAATGAAAGAGTATCCCGATTTTATTTTCGTCGCCAGCTCTGCGGCCTTTTATGAGTGGGTCGAAGGATCGGACCCGGCCATGTTCGCGGAGATCCGGCAGCGTGTGGCCGAAGGACGCTGGGGCATCGTCGGCGGCTGGTGGGTCGAACCGGATTGCAACATCCCGGCGGGCGAATCCTTCGTGCGGCATGGACTGTACGGACAGCGTTACTTCAAGGAAAAATTCGGCGTCATTGCACGCACGGGCTTCAACGTGGATAGTTTCGGCCACGCCGGAACGCTCCCGCAGATCCTCAGAAAGAGCGGGCTGGACTATTACGTCTTCCTGCGCCTGATGCCGCATGAAAAGGGCCTGCCCTCGCGCCTGTTCTGGTGGCAGTCAGACGACGGCTCGCGCGTGCTGGCATTCCGCATCCCGTTCGAGTATCTCTCGTGGGGCAGGGATGTGGAAAGCCATGCCCGCCGCTGCGCTGCGGAGATGAAAGATCCGGTGGATGAGTTCATGTGCTTCTACGGCGTGGGCAACCATGGCGGAGGCCCGACCATCGCCAACCTTGAGAGCATCCACTGCCTGGATGCCGATCCGGAGTTTCCCGCTCGCCTGATCTGCTCCACGCCCGAAAACTTTTTCCAGGCCGCACGAACGAAAGGATGGCGCATCCCCGTCGTTCAGAGTGAACTCCAGCACCACGCCAGCGGCTGCTATGCAGCCCATTCCGGTATCAAGCGCTGGAACAGCCAGGCTGAGAATCGACTGCTTGCCGCCGAGAAACTCTGTGCGGCGGCATCGACCTGGAACCAGGCCGCCTCGTCTTCGCCTCTCTGCCAGCCGGAGCAGTTCGCCCGCGCCTGGAAGAACGTCCTCTTCAACCAGTTCCACGACATCCTGGCTGGTACCAGTCTGGAAGCCGCCTACGACGATGCCCGCGATGCTTATGGTGAGGCGCTCATGATCGCCAGCCGTGCCTTGAACCATGCGATCCAATCGATCACCTGGGAGATCGGCCTCCCTGTAGCGGAGAACGTTCGCCCACTCGTGGTCTTTAATCCGCTGACCTGGCCGGTGAAGGCCAATGTGGAAATGGAATCGTCGCGCTTACAACCCGAGTTCACGCTCGTGGATGATTCAGGCAACGTCATCCCTCACCAGGCTGTGCAGTCGACAACGACTGCCGGCCGCGGCCTCCTCAGTTTCACGGCGGATTTGCCTGCTCTGGGGTACCGCACGTATCGATTGCTCACATCGCCAGAAACTGCGCCCGTTGAGCCAGCGCCTCTCCGGGTGCAGGTCTCCGATCACGTTCTGGAAAACGATCGTTTCCGGCTGGAGTTCAGTCCCGTGACTGGATGCATTGTCAGCCTGCGCGACAAATATGAGGATGTGGAGGTCTTTGCGGGTCCGGCCGCCCTGCCGGTCGTGTTGGATGATCTGGCTGACACCTGGGGCCACGACGTCTTCAAGTGGGACGATGTGATCGGCGCCTTCCAGGCGGAGGCCATCCGGCTTGTCGAGCATGGGCCGGTAAAATCCGTCCTGCGTGTCATCAGCCGGTACCGTTCCTCCAAACTGGTCCAGGACTTTGCCATGTATCCCGACCGGGATCAGATCGATGTCCGTGTGACCGTGGACTGGCAGGAACAGCGCAAAATGCTCAAGCTGCGTTTCCCGGTCAATGTCAAGTTGATGAAGGTGACGCATGCAGTTCCGTACGGGCATACGGAACGCTTTGCCAACGGCGAGGAGGAGCCTACTCAATCGTGGGTGGACGTCTCCGGCGTTTCCTGCGACCGGGACCTTTCGTATGGCTTCAGCCTGCTCAACGATGGCAAATATAGTCTGGATGTGAATGTGCGCGACATCGGCCTGACGGTCCTGCGCAGCCCCGCCTATGCTCATCATGTCCCGGCCGAGCTGGAGGCAGATAAGAATTATGCGTTCATCGACCAGGGCATGCAACAGTTTCACTACACCCTGCTGCCACACGCTGGCAGCTGGGAGTCTGCCGGAACGGTCCGCCATGCCGCCGAACTCAACCAGGCACCGGTCGGCCTGTTCGCAACGTTCCATCCCGAAGGCACCTTGCCCCAGACCGATTCCTTCCTGACGGTCGAACCGGACAACCTCATGGTGACCGTCCTCAAACAGGCCGAAGACGGCAACGGCCTCATCTTAAGAGCCCTGGAAACCGGCGGCGCTGCGGCACACGCCTCCATCCACCTGCCCGCCCTGAGACGAAGCATCGAAGTCGACTTCGGCCCCGCTGAAATCAAGACCTTCTTCATTCCACAGGACCCGACATACCCCGTGAGAGAAACAAACCTGCTCGAGTGGCCGGATGAATGAACGCCTCTGGATGTTCGGCGAAATGCCCGATCCGTCCGCTGACCGTACCGGGCCACTCGGCAAGCCTTGGAGCGAACCATGACCAGGATTGAACAACTGATCTCAACGTATCCGAAGCTGGAGGTATGCGCCTCGCAGATCCAGGCCGCGTTCCAGATGCTGCGCAGCTGTTATCAGGACGGCGGCAAGGTTCTCACCTGCGGCAACGGCGGGAGCGCCGCGGATGCCGAACACATCGTTGCTGAATTGATGAAAGGTTATCTGCTGAAGCGTTCCATTCCGGCGGAAATGCGGGCCAGGCTGCAATCCAGCGGCCCGCAGGCGGGTGATTACGTTGCCGATCGTTTGCAGGGCGCTTTGACCGCCATTTCACTTGTCAGCCAGAACGCGCTCGTGTCCGCCATCGCCAACGATACTGCCGCGGATATGGTTTTCGCGCAGCAGGTGTACGGCTATGGACGCAAAGGCGATACGCTCATCGGGTTGAGCACCTCCGGTGCTTCTCACAACGTGATCCACGCAGTAAAGGTCGCGCGTGCTCTAGGCTTGCGTACGATCGCTTTCACGGGACCGACGGGTGGAGCACTCAAATCGCTGTGCGATGTGTGTATCTGTGCGCCCGGGGAAAGCACTGCTGCTGTGCAGGAACACCATCTGCCAATATTCCACGTGCTGTGTGCCATGCTGGAAGAAGAGTTCTTCTAAGTAGACTACGGAAAGTCTCTTAATATCAAGAATTGCTCCCGCCGCCGTCCTCGGCGGCGGGGACGCCGCCGAGAGCGCACTTATTTAGAGTAGTTTTCGATAACTACTTAGCCATCTGACAGTTTTAGCTTTCTGGCAAGTTTCGGTGGTCGAGGAGTAGCCGTTTCTCCAGCAGTTGAACTGCTGGAGAAACGGACGGATCGCCCGTCCTGGCGATCCGGGCCAGGGAGACCGCACCTTTTCGAGAAATTATTGGTTTGCACGGTACTTTTGGTCTCGATACGGGTCTCGACTTTCACTCGACCCTACTCGACCAACGGTTCGCTTCTGAAACAAAGTGTCAGATGGCTAGGAATTTTTTACGTGATGCCCCGGTGCTCATGCCATGTCGCCGTCCCTGGCGCAGCACTCTCGTGGAGCAGCGGCATATTTTCTAGGCATGCCAGCGCCGTCCCCGGCGCTGGGAGCGTCTCTCGAATAGATAGCGTATTCTTAGCCTGCTCTAAAGAGCCGCTAAATTGCGAAGCCTATAATCACAGGTTGTGGCTCATAGAATCTTCCTTGTCGATGACGATCCGCTTCTGGTGGAGGCGGTGCGATTCAGTTTGGAACAGGCCGGGTATGAAGTGCGCAGCGCCAGCAGCAACAGCGAGGCGCTCGCCATCGTTCGCCAATTCCCACCAGACCTTGCCCTTCTGGATATCGGTTTGCCGGATGGAGATGGTTTGCGATTGTGCAGCGCTCTGCAAACGACCCGGCCCCTGCCCGTAATCTTTCTCACAGCGCACGACCGCGAAATGGATATCATCCTGGGGCTGCAGCGGGGCGCCGATGACTACATTACCAAACCATTCAGCATGGGAGAGTTGATCGCCCGAGTGGGAGCGGTACTACGTCGTGTCGGTACCGACAAGAGTCCTCAGCCGCCGGCCCGTTATGAGGTGGCGGACGTGCTGCTCGATAACGTTCGACACAAAGTAACAGTAGGCGAGCGGTCTATCGACCTGCCCCCAAAACAGTTCGACTTGCTCAAACTCCTCATGAGCCACCCGGGTGAAGCGATTGGACGGCAGATCATTGTGGACAGCCTGTGGGGAGAAGATTACTTCGGTGATACGCGCGTGCTGGACGTGCACATCCGCTGGCTGCGCGAGCTGATCGAGCCCAATCCGTCCGAGCCGCGATATATCCTCACCGTGCGCAGTATCGGGTATAAGTTTGTGGATGTGTAGCAGTATTGCAGCCTGGCTGCAGCCTTGATATGTTTCGATCTCGTTCCATACGCGCAAATCTAATTGGCACCTATCTGCTGCTCATCATCCTGCCGCTCGGCTGGCTGAGCTGGTTTATGCTCCAGCGGCT